>Ga0334888_1000046_pt1 | contig 185376 bp, 156 predicted proteins | sample GraSluR1_MG_FD_207227 | JGI IMG/M metagenome (GOLD analysis project Ga0334888, IMG submission 207227) | Sludge microbial communities from methane-producing bioreactor in Wageningen University, Netherlands - Granular Sludge_3_08-R1 | ecosystem: Engineered > Bioreactor > Anaerobic > Unclassified... | reverse complement strand
GCTCAAAAGTACCCTCAGTAAATTTCAAAAGCAAAGAAAGTCAGTTGTAAAACAATGGACTAATCAAGTAACAAAGTGGTGCACTTTTCGGTTCCGAAACTGGTGCACTTTAAAATTCCGTTGACATTTGCTTTAGACGAATCGTTAGCAATGAAAAGACACTATCAGTATTTATTAGCAAAAACACAGAATAGCCAGATAAGTAGCCTCGAGAATGGGTTATTCGATCACAAGAACGCCTCAATAATCCGTTTGCATATGATCCTGGGTGATTTACACTTCCACGATGAAGAATACAATGACAGCATCCTATTATATACTAATGCCTCTGAAATATTTAAGTCAAATATTGATAATGTTACGAAAGACTATGAAATGTTTATTGTTTACGTTAAACTCTTGCTGAAATTGGGCTTAGCTTATGAAAAGATAAAAGATCATGACCATGCTTTACAAATCTATAAATATTCCAATGACCTGATCAATAGCTATGTCGATAATATCAAGAACAAATCAGTAAATCTTTATGTAGATGATGAAGCATTGCTAAAAAGAATATACAAGAATACTCCAAAATCTAATAAAAAATTAATGACAGAGAATTTTATTCTCCTTCAGCAGCCATTATTGTCGCTTTTATACATCTACGAAAAAGCCATACCCGGAGGATTGAATGAGCAACTATTGTTAAAAGCACTTTTTGATTTCGAAAAGATTACCGAAAGTTTTTCAGCAGACCTTCACAACATTTTTCTTACTATCTTCTTGAGGCAAGTTGCAAATATAATGTTCTTCAAGAACAGAAACTTGTTAGAGTCATTTCAAGAAAAGAAAAGGTCTAAAATCCAAGATCAGAAATGCGCTTTGAATTTTAATTCAGCTTGCGAAGCCTGTTTTTTGTATTTTAATAACATTGAAATGCTTATCGGCACGAAAACCGAGTTAAACCTTCGAGATAAACTGCAATGCAACATGGATCAAATAGGTGCGATAAAACCTCTAATGAAAGGCATTCGAGAGATTTATGCAAAAGCAGATAACAATTACACTCTTATCAATGAAATTGCCCATAATCTGCGTTTACTGAGTAATTGCATATTGGGGTGTACAAAGTATGGCAGCAGCGAATTGAGTAAGGAAATTATTGATAAACTAACCCTTATTGAATCAAGTTTCGAAACAGGAAAAGAGAATGCAGTTGAAATGGAATCAGTATTTGAGGATTTAATTGGTACGATGAACAAAAATATATCCTCATTGGATACTTCATTGCTACTGAGTTACTGGGCAGCGGTCTTGTTCAGATCAATAGGAGCCCAAAGGGAAGAAAGCTCTCAATACGTCAGTATTCTATTCGTTCTGAATCGTCTTCCCACAAGTACTTATTTTTCAGTTGATACAGAAAATCTTATATCTCGATTAGTAAAAAGAGCCATCAGATGCTATCATCGCGCATATAGTCATATTCATCGTGTTGAAATAGCAAGAGAAAAGGATTGTTTTGTTGAGAAGGAGCTTAATGATAAGAGTATGATTGAACTGGGCAATTTGACTTTAGCTTGTGATATACAGGAAATAACCTGCTTATCAGAAAGTATTATCCTAAAAAACCACATTACTAACTATTCCAGGGAATTGGAAGATAAGAGTGAGAAGCTTGCTGATAACAGATTCTTTAATAGCTTTTCTCTTAGTAAAATGAAACTCAATGCTCGAGGCCCAATGACTTTGATAACGAACAGAATCTTTGAAATGGAGTTAAAATCCTACTATAATTATTCTCTGTTCCGTATCTTCGGATTCGATCCCCTCTTTAAAAGCGTCTATGCGGAGTATTGTCTTAAGAAAAAGTATGATGAGTTATTGCTGAGTAACTCCCAGGTTGAAACCCAGATTAAAATTGACAAACTCCTTAAGGATCTGACTCTGAAGAGAAAGGAGTTTGCTGATTCGCTATTTGTAAACGCAAAGAAATTTAGTTATGGTGCTTTGGAGGCATTCAATAGTTTCTATAACAAAGATTTGACAGAAGAGCTAACAAACTTATCATTAGTAAATGAAAGCTACCACAATCTATTTCCAGATAAGACGGTTCCGGATTCTGAGAAACAATATATAAAGATGTTTGGTAAAGTAACTGTTGGAGACTTTTATTTTAATGATGATAACGATAGAATGGAAAATATGAATAATCGTTGTTTACGGTATTTTATTGAATACTGTATTACGGATTCAATTTTCTCACTTCAAACAGCTATTCGACATCTCATGATTCTTGGAGTTTCTTACAAGTATCAATACTCATATATAGCTAATTTATGCTATCATATGGGCACTTGGTGTAATTTCCTTGCCTGTTATATGCAATATCTTGATGATTTGATAGATGAAAAGAGTAAGGAAACTCTTGAAAAGAAAGCAGTTGACATGAAACAAAATGCAATATATGAAGACTCAAGGAAGATTATTGATGAATTGAAGACCATAAGAATGGACATTCAGAACAAATTGCTCGAAAATATTGGACGAGGTAATGATGTTTTGTTATCTCCCTCATACTACTACGAACTATCCTTAGACTATTACTACAAATCGTTTCGGGTTCATCAAGAAGGAGATACTTATAAAGAATTGATTCAAAATAATCATATTATTACCGGTGACATAGATTCTGACATAGCACATTTCGCTGCCGGATTAGAACGATTTGTACTCAGCAAAGATGACGTTGCTAAAAGGATCGGGTTTCTTCACAACTACAACCGAAAGTCTGAAATCTACGAATTGAATGCCTATAGATTCTTTCGATAGATGAACCTTTATTAATCACTTGCAATGTTCTGATATAATCCAAAGAATCATATCGACATGCGTCACGATCATTCATGGATTTATTTATTACCCCTTTTATACTATTTCAGTTCTTTAGTCTTATTAGTCCAATTCTATAATATATATGTCAATCACCTGACTAAATTCGTGTATCGATCCTTTTTCTGGTTAGAATGTTTGCTGCTGATGGTTCACCAATATGTAGAGCCGGTCATAAAATGCGATCCAACGGTTCTTGGTATGATGAATACTACGGTTGTCAGCTATCTGCTCGCAGCTATTCATTGTCTCACCTCCCGGAAATCTACATATAAAAGATACCCTTTAATCTCTAAAAAGCAGTTTACAATGGGGGGTAGAAGTGTTTCTGGTGGGGGAGGGGATAGAAAGATAGCTTTGTTTGTTTTCAGAAACAACTGAGAGAATTGTTCAGTCATCAGATGATAATGAGGTTAGCAGTAGATTTCAAATCAGCTTAGAGCATTAACTAAGTTTATAGCAAATAATAGATTTAGTGTTGACAAAAATCAAATCTGCGTCAATCTGTTCGATCTACGTCATCTGCGCGCTATTCATTTCAATTCAACCCTGCTTTCAGCACTTTAGGGAGTCTCGGTTGCAACTCTGTGAGTCGCTCCATTCCACTTTGATTGAGATACTTCCACAGTAGCGTGAGTGCCCTCAGCTCAAGCTTGGCTTTAAATGCGTCTATTTCGCTCCCTGTGAGCAGTTCGGTAGCAGACTGGTCTAATCCTACGGTCTTGACTATTCCTTCGCCCAGGGTCTTCAAATTTAGAAACTCACAAGTACTCTGCAGCATTAGAAAGCAGAACCCAAAACGAAAAGAGACCAGGAATGGATCGTCATCGGGGTAGTCGATACGGGTAGCATCCTGGTAATAGTTATCCAAAACAAGGCTTCTGATGGTCTCCAAGACAAGCCCTTTATGCTCTTTGAAGATGACGTTATCCGCCATCTCTTTGGGCAGATTGAGCACTGCCAGCAGGTCAATAGTCTCGACCGGAATAGGGATCACTTACCTTTCCTCATCAGCTCGGATAGCTCTATCGCTCTGCGACCGACCTGCTTTGCCCAACGGGACACAAGCATGTTATTGGCAGCCCGTTCCCAGTCTCCGGCTTTGATATACGCCAGAGTCTTCTTGAAGCCAAGCAGACCATAGATACCCAAATTGAAGCACATATTCAACAGCACAGACTTCCGGACATCATCAAGACCATTGTAGATATCGGACCTGAAGCTGCTTCTCGCAGTTCATAATGTCATTGATCAGCATGATGTAGCCTTCGGATTGGGATATCCCACAATCATCAAGATTGCGACCAATCCCGATGGTCAGATTTCCTGCGGTGCAGCGGTAGGATTTCAGCCGCAGACCTTCATGTCTGACAAGCTGCTCTTTGATTCTATCCATCAGTTTCGCTTCCATTTATGCTCCTTAGCTTTACTGGATCATCGATCCGGAGCAAAGAAAGCAGTCCCCTGTATTCTCACAAACAAGGATGCATAAGGATGCGACAGATTTTGGGGTTGACAGAATTCAACTTTTGCAATTCCTTGTGGAGAAAACAAATCTGGCTGTGAGGCATCAATGAAACAGATAATCGACGATATTCGTGAACTCTTTAAGAATGGAGCTTTCAAGGACGAACAACATGTTCGCTTTTCCCTGGTGGGAAGGCTATGCCAGGCTCTTGGATGGAACATCTGGAATCCTGAAGAGTTCTACACGGAGTATAGGGTCAAGCGCTTGCCCCAACAGAACATCACCAAGGATGTAACAGGTCGCGTGGATGTAGCACTGTTCATTCCAGAAAAGACATCAGAGGGAGCAGAAGTATTCATAGAAGTAAAAACCCCGGGAAAGCTCGATTCAGACCTCATAGCAGGAGAGACTCAACTACACCTCTACAATGCCTATCACAAATCAGCTATCAGCATCCTTACCGATGGGATCAAGTGGAGATTTTATCTACCATCCGCCGGAGGTGAATTTGAAGACAAACTATTCAACGAGCTTAACATCCTGGAGGATGACCCAGATGATGTAGCGCAAACCTTTGAGATGATCCTGAAGAAGGAAAACTACCGGATAAAAGCACTAAATACAGCAGAAGAAATGCGCAATGAACTTGTTCGTATAAAGCTGATCGGCAGTGTGAAAGCTGAAGCGATCAATATGCACGAGAAGACAGACCTTTCCCCGTATCTATTTGCACAGCAGCTTATAAAGAAGAACCATAGACTGGACATAGATATAGCAGACATAGAACGTCTATGGGACAAAAAACAGTCCGGCATAAAACACTCTAATCTGGGCAATGGGACTAAAGACGATGATCCTGCGATTCATACTAAGCCACTCAAAGACTACCGCTTCACCAAAGTACATCACATTGTTTTATGTGGAAAAGAAAAGATTGAAACTCGCCATTGGCATGAAGTGAAAAGAGCAGTTTACAACTATATCCTCAAGCACAAACCTGGCTTTCAGTTAGCCGGATCATTGAGATATTCCAAAGATAAAACGGAGTTTAGATCTCCATTAACTCTTGATGATGGCTACTTTACCGAATCAAATTTGGGCGCCTCAGACATGGTAAGACACTCACGAAAAGCAATGCAAACAGCAGGATATGATCCTAATCATGACTTAGTAGTAGCATTAGAATACATAGATAAAAGGAAGGCATAATGAGCAAAGAACAGGAAAGAGACGAACTGCACAGAACCATTTGGCAGATTGCCAATGATCTGCGAGGCAGCGTGGACGGATGGGATTTTAAGTCCTACGTTTTGGGAATCCTATTTTACAGATTCATATCCGAAAACCTGACATCATACATCAATGATGAAGAGCGGCGCACCGGAAACGCCACCTTTGATTTTGCCGGGCTCTCGGACGCGGAAGCGGAATATGGCAGAGCAGACACCGTGAAGGAAAAGGGCTTCTATATTCTACCCTCAGAGCTATTTATCAACGTTCGCAAAAACGCAAGGAACGACAAAAATCTTAACGAAACACTGAGTAGGGTCTTTGCCAATATCGAAAATTCCGCTAAAGGGTTTGATAGTGAGAACGACCTGAAAGGGCTCTTTGACGATGTCGATGTAAACAGCAACAAGCTGGGCTCCACTGTTGCCAAACGTAATGAAAAGCTGGTCAAAATTCTGGATGCAATCGGTAATCTAAAGCTGGGTAGTTATAAGGAAAACACGATTGATGCTTTCGGCGATGCCTACGAGTTTTTAATGACCATGTATGCAAGTAATGCTGGAAAATCAGGAGGAGAATTCTTTACCCCTCAGGAAGTCTCCGAATTACTTGCCGAAATGGCAGTTGTGGGAAAGAAAGATGTGAACAAGGTCTATGATCCAGCTTGTGGCTCTGGCTCACTACTGCTCAAATTTGCCAAAGTTCTCGGCAAGGAAAATGTCAGGCAGGGCTTTTTTGGACAGGAGATCAATCTCTCCACCTACAACCTGTGCAGAATCAATATGTTCCTGCACGATATCAATTATGAGAAATTCGATATTGCTCACGGTGATACCCTCACCGATCCCAAACACTGGGATGATGAGCCCTTCGATGCCATCGTCTCCAATCCTCCCTACTCCACCAAATGGGAAGGTGATACTAATACTCTTTTAATAAATGATCCCCGGTTTTCACCTGCCGGAGTGCTGGCTCCCAAAAGCAAAGCCGACCTCGCCTTTACAATGCATATGCTGTCTTGGCTTTCCACTTCCGGCACCGCTGCCATTGTAGAATTCCCTGGAGTTCTTTATCGCGGAGGAGCAGAGCAGAAGATCCGAAAATACCTAATCGACAACAATTACATCGATACCGTAATCCAACTTCCACCTGATCTCTTCTTTGGTACAACAATAGCCACCTGTATTATTGTGATAAAAAAGAGTAAAAAGGATAATGCAACCCTGTTTATTGATGCTTCTGCCGAGTTCGTCAGGGGAGGCAATAAAAACAAACTGTCTGAGAATAACCGAAAACGCATTTTAAACGTATTTATCGAACGGAAGGACGAAGATTACTTTGCCAGAATTGTCCCCAATCAGGAAATTGCTGAAAACGATTATAATATTGCGGTAAGCTCTTATGTGATGAGAGAAGACACAAGCGAGGTGATTGACATAGAGCAACTCAATGCCCGGATAGCGGAGATAGTGATCAAACAAAACCATCTTCGAACAGCCATCGATGAGATAGTGGCAGATATGGAAGACACATTATGAATACTATCAAAGGATTAATGATATGAGCAAGATAGAAGAATTGATCAACGAACTTTGTCCTGATGGGGTGGAGTATATTCAACTGAAGGATATAGCTCATGTTTTGAATGGATATGCCTTTAAAAGCGGGAACTATGTCAAAAATGGTATTCGTATAATCAGGATCTCGGATGTTCAAAAGAGGAAGATATCAGATAAAGATATAAAATACTATCCAATAGAAAGTCAAAATGAGATTAGAAGCTATTTACTTAGCGAAAAGGATATGGTGATGTCTCTTACTGGTAATGTAGGTCGAGTTGCAATGTTGTCAAAATCGCATTTACCTGCTGGTCTAAATCAGCGTGTAGCGTGCATAAGACCCAAGAATAATGCTATAGAGACAAGATACTTATTTCATTTCTTTGACCAAGATAGTTTTGAATCTGACGCTATGGGTAATGCTACTGGGGGTGGTCAGAAAAATATGAGTACAACATGGCTATCACACTACATAATCCCCATCCCTCCCCTCCCCATCCAAGAAGAGATTGTAAGGATCCTTGACAAGTTCACAGAGCTGGAAGCAGAGCTGGAAGCAGAGCTGGAAGCAGAGCTGGAAGCACGCAAAAAGCAGTACGAATACTATCGTAATCAACTGCTTAGCCCCATCGAAAAAGACGGCAAATGGTATATGAATGGGAAAGAAGTTGAGTGGAATGAGATTGATACAATTGCCGAAGTTTTTACGGGGGGAGAAGTCCCAGATAATTGCATAAAAAGCTCTTTACCCAATAATGTATGTAGATTCCCTGTTTATTCTAATGGCTCAGAGGTATATGGTTATTCAGATGCATATAGAATAAACAAAGACGCTGTTGCCGTTTCCTCAATAGGAGCAAATGCTGGAGTAGTCTATTATAGAAAAGCATACTTCACACCAATAATAAGGCTTAAAGTTTTGATTCCCAAATCAAGAGACCTGAACACAAAGTACCTATTTTATTATTTAAGATCAGTAAAAATCATAAGCAAGAAAAGCAGTGTACCCAATTTAAATGCAAAAGACGTAAAAATGATAAAAATCCCCGTCCCACCTCTTGACGAGCAGGAACGTATCGTTTCAATTCTTGATAAATTCGATGCTTTGGTTAATGACATCTCCATTGGTCTGCCTGCCGAGATCGAAGCCCGGCGCAAGCAGTATGAATACTATCGAGGAAAGCTTTTAAGCTTCAAGAACATAGCAAATAAGCAGGATGCATAGATGAAATATGATATTGTAGCCCAAAGTCAGGAAAGCACAGTTGTAGCAGAATACACTTCACAGCTTAAGCGGGAAACGGCATATCAATCCGAAGCTGAATTGGAGAGAGCTTTTATTGAACTGCTTACAACGCAGGCTTATGAATATCTGCCCATTGCCTCAGAAAATGAGTTAATCACCAATCTGCGCCAACAACTGGAAATCTTGAACAATTACCAATTTTCCGAGAAAGAGTGGGAGCAGTTCTTCTCTGCCAAGATCGCTAATCCAAACAACGGTATCGAGGAAAAGACGGCAATTATCCAGGAAGACTATATTCAGCTGCTAACCTGCGATAATGGGATTACCAAGAATATCTATCTCCTCGATAAAGCGAATATTCATAATAATCGTTTGCAAGTGATCAACCAATACAGCGTTGAAGATGGTATGAGAGCCAATCGCTATGATGTAACGATATTAGTGAATGGCTTTCCTCTGATTCACCTGGAACTTAAAAAACGGGGAGTGGAGATCAAAGAAGCCTTTAACCAGATAAACCGCTACAATCGCGAATCGTTCTGGGCTGGGAGTGGACTCTTTGAATACATTCAGATCTTTGTGATCTCTAATGGCACTCATACAAAATATTACAGTAACACCACCCGCTTTACCCATATCAAAGAACAAAACGAGAGTTCGATAAAAAAGGGGAAGCGTACCAGCAACAGCTTCGAATTCACTTCCTGGTGGGCAGATGCTAATAACCGGCCTATAGCCGATCTGATGGATTTTGGAAGAACCTTCTTTGCTAAGCATACCATCCTCAATCTTTTAACTAAATACTGTGTTTTTACTACTGATAAACTGCTACTTGCCATGCGTCCATATCAGATCGCAGCAACGGAGCGAATTCTCCGACACATTGAGATTTCAAACAATTATAAAACCTATGGAAGAATTGATGGTGGAGGATATATATGGCATACTACCGGGAGCGGTAAAACCCTAACTTCCTTCAAGACAGCCCAGCTTGTCAGTAAGTTACCCTTTATCGACAAAGTTCTCTTTGTGGTCGATAGAAAAGATCTCGACTACCAGACTATGAGGGAGTACGATAAGTTCGAAAAGGGAGCAGCGAATAGTAATACCAGCACAGCAGTCCTGAAAAAGCAACTGGAAGATACACAGGCACGGATTATTATAACTACTATCCAAAAACTTTCTCTCTTGATCAGGAAAGATAAGAATCATCCCTCCTATAATTTGCGTGTTGTGATTATCTTTGATGAATGCCACCGTTCTCAGTTCGGGGATATGCATGCCGCTATAACTAAGAGTTTTAAGAAATACCACCTCTTTGGCTTTACCGGCACTCCTATCTTTGCCGCCAATGCCGGTAGCAGCGGAACAAATATTTTAAGAACTACCGAACAGGCATTCGGAACCAAGCTGCATACCTATACAATAGTGGATGCGATTACAGATAAAAACGTTCTCCCTTTCAGAATTGACTATATCAGCACCATGAAAGAGCAGGAGAATATCGCAGACGCAAAAGTTTGGGATATTAACCGCGAGAGAGCTTTAGCAGCACCGGAAAGGATCTCGAACATCGTAAGCTATATTCTGGATCACTTTGACCAGAAGACAAAACGCAATAGCTACTATCAGCTAAAAGATAGAAGATTAGCAGGTTTCAATTCGATTTTCACTGTAGCATCTATTGATCTGGCGAAAAGATACTATTCCGAATTTTGCAGACAGATGTCCGAGCTGCCAAGTGACAAACAGCTGAAGATAGCGATAATCTACAGCTTTACAGTTAATGAAGACGAAGCAGAGATTGATGGCTTAATCGAGGATGAAAACCTTGAAGATACCAGCAGATTGGATCAAAGTTCCAGGGATTTTCTCGAATCTGCTATTAGGGATTATAACAAGAACTTCAAAACAAATTATGATACAACATCAGATAAATTTCAGAACTACTATAAAGATGTTTCTGAGCGGGTGAAGAACCGAGAGATTGATCTCTTAATTGTGGTCAATATGTTCCTCACCGGCTTTGATGCAACTACTCTTAATACTCTTTGGGTGGATAAGAACCTCCGCTTGCATGGTCTTTTGCAGGCATATTCCCGTACAAACCGTATCCTCAATACGATCAAGACCTTCGGTAATATTGTCTGCTTTCGAAATCTGGAGAAAGCCACTAACGAAAGTATTGCCCTGTTTGGAGACAGGGAGGCCTGTGGCATAGTGTTGCTCAAGACCTTTGATGAGTACTATAATGGTTATCGCTCAGGAGATAAAAGAATACCCGGATATGTGGAACTGGTGAGTGCTTTACAAGAGAATTATCCAGTGGGTGAAAGGATTATAGGCGAACAGAACCAAAAGGATTTTATCCGACTTTATGGCTCAATCCTGAAAGTACGTAACATCCTCTCGACTTTCGATGAGTTCATGGGGAGGGAGATTCTCTCGGAACGTGATGTGCAAGACTATCATAGTATGTATATCGATCTCTATAACGAGTTCAGACGCATAGAAAAGGGAGAACCCGAAGACGTTAATGATGACATCGTATTTGAGATGGAACTGATCAAGCAGGTGGAGATCAGCATAGATTACATCCTGGCTCTGATTAAGAAATACCATAAAGGAAACCAGAAAGACAAAGAGATAATCATCAATATTAACAAAGCGATAGATTCCAGTATTGAGTTACGTAACAAGAAGGATCTGATTGAGAGATTTATCAGCAGCTTGAGTCCAGCTACCGATGTTGATAAGGATTGGGCAAAGTTTGTGGAAACCAGTAAACAAGAAGAGCTTGATCGGATCATTGCTGAAGAAAAACTTGTTCCTGAGGCTACTTACAAGTATATCGCAAGCGCATTTCGCGATGGCTATGTTCAAACTACAGGGACAGCTCTATCTGCTGTTTTACCTGCAGTAACAAGATTTTCCAAGACTGGAGAAAGAACTCTCAAACGAGAGACAGTAATCGAGAAATTCATGGCTTTCTTCAATAGGTTTTGGGATATATCAGATATTAATCCAGGGTAAGTACTTGAATTGTTCTGGATAAGACTTATCAGAAGGCCAATCAGCTTATGCATTAGCAGCAAAGAAATCTACCGAGGAATGTAAGAGGAAAACATGATTGATAAAACCCTGACCACATTGGCGATGCTCAAAACAATGTATCACAAAAAGATGCACGTTATAGACTGCTATATCCCTTTGATCAAAGATATTCTACTAAATCACAAGATTTCCAAGATTGATGCTGATGGTTGTGCTGTAATTGAGAGAGCCTTTTTAGATGATTGTGGACTCAATGTCCCTCTATCCGGCATAGTAACTATGCTCAAACGGTTGGGGAGTGAGTTTGTCACAAAACGTAAAAATGAGTACGTTATCAATTTAAAAGCTCTTTCGGCTAGCTCAAATATCAGCACTAAGGGGAATCCTTCTGTAGTTCAAGAGATGATAGATGGCTTTCGTAATTTCGCACAAATCTATTACAATGTCGATGTTTCAACATCTGATATTGATTGTGTGTTTGTAGATTTTTTCAAAGCATACCACAGTGAGATGGTCTTGTATCTCCATGATAACGGTGCTTTCCCAGAGATCAAACCAAAATCACAACATAAGAGGAAGCTGTATATACTTGGCGAATATCTACACTCGAATTTAAGCAAGCCAGAGCTGATTGACTTACTGACGGATATATCAATTGGGATGGCGATTTCTGAGAGTGTTTTTCTGCAAAGCTATACGGACTATTGCTGTAGTTTCAAAGATGTAAACGTTTACATAGATGTACATTTCTTGTTTTACTTTGTTGGCATTGGAGGCGACTATCTCCAGAAATCATATAAAAGATACATCGAGAATATTCTTCAGGCTGGGTGCAAGGTCCTTGTATTTGAACAACATCTGGAAGAGTTCAACAGAGCATTAGATGATTGTTGTGATTGGATTCATGATCCAAGCTATGATGAGCAGAAAGCGAGTAAGACTTGCCAATTTTTTATGCAGAACAATCTTGATGAAAGTGATGCTGAGCTCTTTCGTGCCAGACTATCGGATTTATTTACTAACCCATATAATGTTCTTAGTGTTAACCCCAAGATTGATTACTCAAAAGTTGCAAGCTTGATTGATGAACAAGATCTAAAGGACACAATCATAAGTAACTACGCTAATTGGCACAAACGAGTTACATATAAGATATATAACATAATACAACGTGATGTGCAAGCCATTAGTACAATCTACTTTTTACGAGAAGGAAGATATGTTGAATCTTTGAAAAGAGCATCTCATGTGTTTGTCACAAGTAATACATCTTTAGCATTCTCTGCATATAAGTACCATACCAAACGCGAAAAGACTCTGGGTAAAATTCCGGGATGCATATCTAGTCATTTCTTGAATAACTTACTTTGGCTAGGGAATCCATCTCAAATGGCTGAAAAATCCATTAAGTTACAACTAATGTCCAATATCTCACTTAATAGCGAACTTCATCCGCAGATACTAGCCGGATTTATTCAGGAATTAAAGAAGCTTAAAGATAGTGGACAGGTTTCATTAGATACAGTCGAGAGTTTTAGACACAACATGGTCTTGAATCAGATTCTTAAAGACATTACACATAATGATCCCAATAATTTCGATGGACAGACCTCAATAGATGCAATGAATGAGTACGAAATTCAGATCAAAGAACCGTTAGAGCAAGAGATTCGTACAAAAGAGACAGAAATCAAATCGCTTGCAGAAAAGAACAAGTCGCTAATGGAAAGTATTGATTCTAAAGATGATGAAATTGAGGTGGCTAGAAAGATGAATAATCAATTCCTTCAGAACTTAGTTCAGCTTGCAGCGCACGATTCGAGAAAAGATGCTCAATTTGTTTTTTGGTCGCTAACTTTGGTACTTATAGCTCTTACCATACTTAGTCTATTCCACTTCAACATTATACTGTTAATATTCCTCTCACTAGCTTCGCTATCTTCACTTGTATATGGATTATCGTTAAAAGCGGTAGTCCCGATCTTACATAACAGGCTATTTCATCGTAAATTACGGAAGAATTGTAGAGACCACCAGCTGAGTTATATCGATATTATCAATTCTTTCAATGGCACAGCTAGAGAATACTCGCTAGAGTACACAAATCGTAGTTGTCCTACACTTCCAATGAAAAGGGGGGAAGGGAGTGTGAGTTCCGACGATTCCGGTGGGGTTCAAACCTGAGTCATATTCGATCTGATCATCTTTGATCCACGGTGCGAGTGCTTTGATGTATTCCCGGGCATCATCCAAACTGCTGGACTTGGTGTCCAGTGCCATGAGATTATCCATTACTTCCAGGGCATCATTTAGCGGATAAACCTTATTTTGGGCTGCCAGAGCCCGGCAGATGTCGCTGGTTCGATCATCAAGGATCACAACGAGCTTGTAGTGTATTTTGCATTGTTTAGTATTTGAGTTTTCTTAGGCATAACCAAAATGAGATTATAAAAAAAGGAGTGCGATCAATCTTGTTATGGATGAGAATCTCTCTGATGATATGAGTAATCAAATATTGCACTCAATGTCTAAATGGAGGAACAATGACCAAGACGGTAATTAATCCGAAACTATATTTTATAGTAGCATCCCTATTAATCCTATTTGCGATAACTGTATTGTATGATAGCAGTTTTCTAAACAAAGAGCCGGAACACTCAATAGAGACGGGATACTGGATTGTTAATAAAGAAACCAATCCTTTAACAGATCAAGTTAGTATCTCGATAAGCTGTATGGATATAGAGACTTGGAACAGAATTGAAGATGAAATTAGTAATCATCCGAGAGAAGCAAGCTATTACATTGATAAGTTCAAAGATAATTCAAAGCGTATAGAAATTCATCTTAATGGAGAGATAAATCAATACTATAGCACCGTTTATATTAAGTTTGGGTCACAAGTAAGGATAAGAAATTTGGAGAAAGGACATTCAGACAATCAAAGATTATTATCCTATCGTTTCGATAATGGAGAGGTCAAAGAAGGATTATGGAAAGTAGCCTCTTCATGGTATGCTGGATTTTTAATGCTGGATTTTGGATCACTCCCCGATTCTCTTAGTTATAAAATTACGGATTCTATTTCGACCGTGGATTTATTAAGAATAGAAGAAATGCTAAAGGAGCTAAAAGTAGTATATAGTGATATAAAAAAAGAGATGAAACCTTTTAAGCCCTTTAACAAAGATGAGTACCAAGAAGCATTCCGAATAAGGGAGCGTTACTCTCATCCTGTTAAAAGAAGATTGCTAAATGAAGAAGAAAGGAAAAAGCTTTCAGAAATAGAACAATACATAGAGTATTATTGGAAAGAGTTTGAATCTGTAACAAAGCCTCACGTAGAAGGAAACGGCAGTCAGATACTACCAAAAATTCAAACACCGCCAGTAACTGAACTTGAAAGTAGAGATAAGGAGCGGTATGACAAAGTTGTCGCACTCATGCAGGCAATAGATGAGTTTAAGGGTCAAACAAAATCTCGGGAAGTAGCGAGTTATGATCAAACAGCTTGCGTGTTATACAATTACTATGTAAAGTACTTCGTGAAAAAGTTGATACAATCTGAAAGATTCGTTATTGGCTATACACCAGAGAGGGGGGAACAACAAACAGCTGTTTTTGATACGAGAGGATTGGGCAATGCTATACTACCTTATCTAGAGGACTTCGGCTGGGATGATTTGGAAGCTGTCATTAATGATAAATAACGATGTAACTAATGAAAAGTTGATAACCCTTAACAACAAACTCGCACCATTATTTACTCAAAAAGCTTAAGCTCCTGTTGTCGGCGGAACTGAAAAGTGCACCATGTCGGAACTAAAAAGTGCTCCACTTTTTTAACCGAAAAAAAGTAAGTAGTTTCCAGAATGATATTTCTGGAGGTTGCTTATCAAAGGAGCAAAAGTGTATAATTCAGTTAAAATGTTGGCAGAAAGGGGCTGCAGTCAGCGTAAGATAGCCCGAGAGTTAGGTGTTAATCGCCGGACGGTACGCAAACTACTTCGGCAGAATGAAGCAACGTTTCTTGAGCATATATCAAAAGGGGTACCCAAAGAGAGCGGTTTTGCCATAGCGGATGATTTTATCCGTGAGGCTTTAGAAGATTATCAAGATATTAGGAGTAGTAATCTTTATCATCAGATCCGGGAGAAGTATCCGCAAATCACTTTTGGAGAGCGAGCTTTTCGTAAATATATGCGGAAGCATCGCCAGAGATTTATAAAACAGCCAAGATCACAGCGTTATTTTGAACCTGTAACGGACTGGAAACCGGATAAGACAATGAAGGGCTAAAATGAATGTAATGGTCCAAGCATTCAATTTCGCTATCGATATCATCTGCGTTATGCCACCGCTTGATGCAATTGAAGCGGTTGGTATTTCACGTGAACTATGTATAACCGCAACGATTAGTGCACTTTTCCTTTTGATTGTTGCTTTTATTACAGGCAGCTTAAAAAAAGCAATAGGAATGCCCGGAAAAGAGGCTACCATAGTAGGGATTTGTATTACAATAATCGGGTTTTGGGGACTAAACAGCAATCTTCTGAGAGAAATCGTTCCAGCACTCTACCCTCCCTTGGTTATCGCTCTTCGATTTGGAGAAGGCACGGTACTCGGCGTAAAGTACCGCTCGGGAAGCCATTGGTGGAAACTCCTTATCATGTTACCAATTATTGCTTTTTTGTACGTTGCGATGAATACTGCTACGACAGATGCTCTTCAATTTGCTAAAGGTGTTTGGTCGGTTCTAAGCGCAGTCTTAGCAAGCTATGGGCTGACAACCATCGTCTGTGATAACAGCCATGGACTCTTCAATGAAAAGTTCACCAAGGTGGCAATCTTTCTTGTCTTTGCTTCTACGGTTTTATATGTGCAAACTTCTCCAATGGAACAACTTCTTTTTCAGTGGGTTTTTCCGGTAGGAATGTTTGCTGGTTTTGTTGTTAGTCATAAGGGAGAAAGAGGAAATTAGGGATTAGAGAAAAAATCTGAGGAAGCAGAGCAGGGAGATGTAACGCAAATTGGTAATTTGCGTAAACAAGTTGCCAACTTGTTTTACGTTTCGGATTGGAGGGTTTTGATGAAGATTATCTCTAACACCTCTCCGGGGAGGATCAATGATCCGGCATCTTTATAGCCGAGTTTCCGGTAGAAATGCTGTGCCTCTTCATCAGATTGAGTAGAGGTCAGGACATACTTGTGCTTTCTCTTTTTCATCTCTTCTTCCCAAAAGAGGACTAACTGCTTCCCGATACCTTTTCTTTGATATTCCTCATCAATGATGATGAGATTCATGAAAGGATAAATATCCCAGAAAAAACCGAAACGAAGCCATCCTACTATTTCATTTCCTGATTCGGCTATTAGTATCTCTTTATCCGAGATCTTTTTCCTGAGAACTTCCTCGCTTACATGGCAATCTCTTTCCTTCAACCATTGCAGGTTTTCTTGTTTGGCATAGAAAAATGATACTTTCACGCTCACTCCTTCACAGCGGTCAGGATATAGCTGAGAGGAAGCCGCAGTCCTGTTTTCTTGACCCAGCCGAAGCCGTTGCTGATGTCATGTTCGTATTCCAGAAACTTCGTCAGGCGAAGACGGTTATCGATGACGGCATTCAGGATATCGGAAAGGGTATGAATAAACTCATAAGTATCGGGAGCTTCGTATTCGACATTGCCGTAATAATCAAGACTGTCATTGAAAATCAGGCACTCATCACAGAAATAGTCGTTTACAATAACCGGTTTCTCTGTATCCTGCGAAACATCCCAGGGTAGTACCTGCATAAAGGGATGCTGCTCATAGATAAAGAGATTTCCGCCGGTTTTCAACAAGCTCCTGACCCGGGCAAAGAAAGCTGAGAGATCCGGCAGCCAGGTCAAGGCTCCGATCGTGATATAGACGAGTTCAAAACCATTATCAAAAGTGGACGGTATTTCATAGACATTCGAACGGTAAAATTCACAATCGATACCGAATTGCCGGGAACGGCGTTCTGCATCCCTGATCGCTTCATCGGATATATCGAAACCGACGCATCTGCCCGCACCAAGTCGTTTCAGGGACATTAATTCGAGCCCGTTGTTGCAGCAAAGATGGACGATTGCTTTGTCTTTGATGCCGATACCCTGCAGGATGGAGCGTTCCGGCTCTTCCTGGTAGATATAGTTTTTATCGGACATAAGCTTATCCCATTCGTCGTCCATTGCTTTTCTGTGATAGGGCATTGCCCTGTTCCAGGCAAGACGATTAGCTTCCGTGTATTTTTTTGTTTTGCTCATGGTTTTGTCTTACCTCTGATTGTTTTTTTTCACTATACCCGCCCGTCACCCCAGATTGTTTTTTTCCCCTGTCAAGCATTTCCGCTTCGCTTCAATACTTGACAGGGACATGATTTAAAAGAATGATCATCATCCTGGGTGTCGGACTCTTGTTATCAGGAGGTTATCTTCTGATGACTAATGTTTAGGATTTTTTAAGGGTTGATTGTCAATAAAAGAGTGAATAGAGGTGATAGGGATTAAGGGAGAGATATAATCCTGCGGATGGAGAGCAATGAAGAAAAGATAAAAACCTGCGGGAGTGAAGCAAAGAAATGTACCGCAATTTGATAAATTGCGGAAACAAGTTACCAACTTGTTGTACAGAAAGAGAAAACCTTCGGAAGTGAAACTTCGAAGTAAAAAAGCCTGCGGATATGTAGCTTCGAAGAAAAAGATTTAAACCGGAGGAAGAAGTAGCAGCTATGTTACAAGGGCGTCCCTGCCCTTGTAAAAAAACCAGAGCTGGAAGCTCCGGATACAGACAAAAGAAAAGCCAAAGGTAAGAAATGCAGGGAGTAAAGATAAAAACCAAAGGAAGGAGAGCAAGTCCATGGGATGCAGAGCTTCGAAGAAAAGATAAAAACCGGAGGAAAGAGTAGCAAGTCCACGAGGAGCTGAGTAGAAACAAGCCGCTAACATATTTTCCGTAAAAACCGGATGAAAGGTATCTCTTCAAAAAAGTGTTAGACACTTTCCACAAAAAATATTCGCTGGCAGATGATTGCCTGGTGCTGTCATCATTGAATATTATCCTGTATAAATATTACACTCCGAGGAGAAAGAAGATGGAAAAAGAAAAGTTCAATATGCATTATATTTGTACACTCGATGAAGCCGAACAGCTAATAAACCAAAACGAAGAATTCTGGGTTTCGAATTGCGGCTGCCGGGAGAAAAAGGGTCATTGCCGGCAGTCTAAGATGGATGTCTGCCTCTCCTTTATAGCAGAGTTCGGCGGAACGGGAAGCAATAACAGAAAGATTGATAAAAAATCCGCTTCAGACCTGCTAAAACTTGCTGCAGAAAAACTCCTGATCGCCCGCCCATTCCGCAATCCCTACGACCAAAAAACAACCGCCGGTATCTGTTTCTGCTGCAACGACTGCTGCAGCTATTTTACCGACGAAGATGAAGAATGTGACAAGGGTCTTTTCATCGAGGAAACAGAGATGGAGAAGTGTATAAACTGCGGAGCCTGTGTTGAAGTCTGCTATTTCAATGCCCGGGAAATTGTATCCGGCGAACTGAAGTTAAACCGGGAAAACTGCTATGGATGCGGTCTCTGCCCCCCTGTATGTCCGGTTAAATGTATCAGGATGATTAGAAGGTGACCATCCATTTTACTGCATTTTAAGCTAAACTGGGAAGATCAGGAGATGATCACAAAAAAGATAACTAACCTCTTAATCTTCCTGCTTCCTTCAGGACAGTGAGGGCATCTACCGTGATAAACTCATTCATTTTTTTCCCGGAAAGCTTATTCCAGTTTACTAAGGATCTTCCACTGACCTCTTTTTCCGTAACTTTATAATATTTCGTATCAGCAGTAAAACTTCCATCTGCCTGCTGCTTTTCAGAAAGCAACTCAAGGGGAGCCTGGCATCTCTTATCCTTTAACAGCCCTGATTCACGCATGACAAGAAGGGCGAGTAAGATGTTGTACCGCCAGTAATAAGGATAATGCAACTTGATAAAGTTAGGGTGCATAACTGATCCGTCACTCTGCTTTTGATAGAGACTTCGCTTTAGAAACAATTCTGCAGCTCTCCCGGCAGCTTCTTTAACTGCCCGATCCCCTGTTTGCTTCGCATATAAAGCCAAACCCCTCAGAGGGATCAAGCTCTCATGGAATGAGGAATTCTTAGCTCCGGGGCTTTTGTCGCAATTCCACCCCCCATCATCCCACTGCCACTCTATCAGCCTGGATACCATAGAATCAACCCTTTCATCTGCTAATCCGAGTTTCGAGAGATAATAAACAGTATTCCCTTCCTGTGAAGCGCAGCGACGCACTTTCCCTTCGATACTTTTAATGCTTTTCAAATGCCGTTCGGAATAAAGCCATTTATATACCTGATCTCTTAACGGAATGAGCTGCAGATCACCCTCAGGATACTCAAGATCAGCAAGAGAGGCGAGAACCCAGTGAGCCCCTGTCCATTTTGTATAAGGATGCCAGGGGATCTGACCTTCTCTGTTTCTTTCCGAGAGAAGTGTCTTCACAACAGGCGATTCAGCAATTCCTTCCCGGAGTTTCTTCGCTTCCGAACTGCTCTTCACCAAATCCAGAAGATATACGCTGGTCTTGTAAACTATTGCCGGTTCTTGGGAAGCTGATAAACATTTAATGATCTCGTCACTTTTCATCTATCCCTTCCCTGGAGTTTGAAACCTGTTTTCCGCACTTCAAACAGTCAGTGGATGACCAGCTAAGCCGGTTTCCACATTCTCCGCAGGTAAATTTAGCCTCTTGTTCCGCTAACCATTGCTCCTCACCGGTCTCCCGTAATCTCTGTAAATTGACTATGACCGAAGCATGGTAATACACACCGTCGTTAGCAAAATCCTTCAGGTCAGAACACGGCATCTCAGGACATTCCGAACAGTTCTGCAACCCCTTTTTAGTGCAGCAGACTACAAAACAACAGTCCTGATGCAATGCTGTTTTACAGTTCGTGCAGGTTAACGCTTCTTCCGGTTTACCACTCCTCGCTGCTATTTCCTGCAGTGAGTTCGTTTCCCATGCTATGTTACAAAGACAGGCACCGCAGTAAAGTCCGCAAAACGATATTTTATTCTTATCCATATTTTCCCTCCGTAGCTTCATTCACATCGGGTTTCCTCTGCCAATGGCTCAAAACAAGCCTGGTCAGGCATTGATTATTGTTTGATAGCTTTAGTTTCGGGAATGGAGAGCTATTTTGTTCCCTTCGGTATCGAGAAACATGGCATAATAACCAATCTCTTCATTGATCAATGATTTTGGTAAGGTAATTTTGCCGCCTGCCTGCTCAACTCTGGCCAAAATTCCCTGCAGATCCTTTCCGCCGTTAAAGTAAACATAGGTACCGTCAGTTGAAGGTTTTGCCCCCTCATACTTTACCAAAGCACCGCCTACACATTCGCAATACTCTTCGCAGTCACAGAAACAGGGGAAAAAACCCATTGTGGCTTCACCCATTGTCTGGACCATTAGTTTAATATTGAAGATCGTTTCGTAGAATTTTTTTGCCCTTTCCATTTCTACTACCGGTATCTCGAACCATGATATGATGTTTTTCATTCTCTCCTCCATATAGTGTGTATTTGTTAGGTTAATGTGAAATCTCTCTATAATTTATGTGAAATAGTGTCAAATATAATATGCCAGGAAAAGAGCTATGAGGGATGAGGGGAAAACCTGCGGATGGATAACAATGAAGAAAAGATAAAAACCTGCGGGAGTGAAGCAAAGAAATGTACCGCAATTTGATAAATTGCGGAAACAAGTTACCAACTTGTTGTACAGAAAGAGAAAACCTGCGGATGGATAGCGTCGTAAAAGAGGAATTAGAGATTAGAGACCAGAGATTAGAACAACCAAAGGAAGAGAAGCAGGGAGTTGTGGCGAAAGGGAGTTCGCCACACCGAAAAGCCAAAGGAAGCAAAGCAAGGAGAGATGTACCGCAATTTGTTAAATTGCGAAGGAACAAGTTACCAACTTGTTCTACAGAAAACAACCGGAGGGAGGGTAGCTTCGAAAAAAAGAGGGATTAGAGATTAGGGATCAGAGAAGCCTTCGGATGATTAACGATGAAGTAAAGATAAAAGCCTGCGGGAGTGAAGCAATGAAATGTACCGCAATTTGATAAATTGCGGAAACAAGTTGCCAACTTGTTTACAATGATCACGTAACGCAAATTGGTAATTTGCGGAAAAGCAGGGAGAGGATATCATCCTGTCCGAGGATGAAAGAAAAAACCAAAGGAAAGAGAAGCAGGAAGATGTGGCAAGCTGGAGCTTACCACCCCGGTGAAAAACCAAAGACAAAAAGAGGAAGGAGAAAAAGTGAAAGCCAGAGGAAAGAAAAGCAGGGAGATGAGTTCGCCACACCCAAAAGCCGGCAATGTCGGCGGTTTTATTCGATGAAGGTTACTTCGATAGTGATACCCTCTTCCGGGATGTAGAGAGAATGAGTGGGGTTGACCCGGATAACTGCCCGGAGCAGCGCAGCAACCGCTTTATCTTCCGTTTCGATGAGGGCGATCGCTCTTCTAACCGCCATTGATAATGCCTGAAAAAACCGGTCGCTTCCCGTTTTCGAAAATCTGAACCTATTCTGCCGGAAATTGTAATTCTTCTTCAGATAAGCAATTATCACATTCTTTTCCGCCTCAATCTCCTCTTTGATCTTCGGAGTCAGCATCCCTTCCGAAGTCAATACCGCCAGCCTGGTATTGAGCGCATTGATCCTCTTCCTACACTGATTTATCGTTTCTCTGTCTATCAATTCCACACCATTCTCTCCATATCCCAAATTGAAACGGTTCATTATCTGCGTATTCCCCGAATCACTGTCAAAAACCAGAAACTCTTCCGGAAGCTCCCTGAGAGAACTCCTCTCTCCGGCAAGTAACTGATTCGGGATCAGCACATTCGGATTGCCGATTATCTCGGCAATATAACTCAAACCCTTGCTGAGATCGAACAGCAGAACAGTCTCAGAAGGAGCGTTAACACTTTTCTTATCTGTCCGGACTACGACTATCTTTAATCTTTTCATAGCTCTCTCCCGCTAATCGGAATCTGTTCATCCTGTGGAACAGAACGAACGGGTTAACCGTTGTGATAAATCCTGTCGAAGGTTTATCGTTAAACATGCAGCTAAGGAAGCAGTACGGATGAACTATCCTCATTCTAGATCCTCCTTCCGATGATCTGACGGTTCTGAAGCTATACATAAGATGAACGGCGTTTGATGATATTATTGGCTGGAGATCAGTTGCCGGTGCTAATTGTTAATTTTCGCAGTTGTGACCGCAAAGCCACGATAAATTGGGACATTGAGATGAACCAAGCAAGGACACGGATCTCCGTGCTTGCAGACCGATTATTGATGTTCGACCGATTTGTTCATTATTCTCGAATTACCCGCCTCATCCGAAGCGGAGTTATATTTGCATAATACCTTAGTATTGATATTGTTTCAAACATTTATTAACTTTTTTTAGCCTGCGTGTTATTTTGTCTCAGCCTGCAATCCTTACCGCAAAAATTCCGTTCAGTCCTGCCAGATGAAATGAAGCAGATTAGAGGTCTGCCGGGTCGCCGGATTACAGGCATAAAATTTCTCCGATCCCTTATCCCTGAACCGGAATTCGATCTGCTTCTTGGGACTGTACTCCAGAGCCGCATAAAGCTCATCATCTTCCGGTGCCGGTTGCTCTCCGCTCAGACAATAGATCAGTAACTCGCTCTGAGGGATCACCATCTTCCGGAAATAGAAATTTTTCAGCCTCAGCCCTACCGGCTTTGTCTTGAGCAGATAATAGGGATAGGTCCGGTAGAGTTCCCTGATCTTCGCCTGCAAATCCATCCCCGGATCTGCCATAGCCATTTTCATAATCTCTCTCGCCCTCTTCCTGAGCGGTGTGTTGATATAATTGCGATAGATCGCCGGATCATAACGTTTGACCTGCCGCCCGCCGTTGGAATTCTGAAAGACATATTTGCCGCATCTGCCCTGCAGGGAAGAAGTTAATTTGAGCAGCCGGAAAAAATTGTCCGGCAAGTTTAGATCATACAACCATTTCATAGCCCCTCCTTTTTTCATGGTCAGAGCAAGAAGAATTTCTTCCTGGTAAGATTTTTTGCCCTCTATATATAATAGGATAACAAATGGGGAGATGATAGAGAAAAACGGGTGGTTTGGAGACGAGTAAATGTGTTTGGAGTGTAGATAGACAGCGGGTTTGACGAAATGCGAAAAAAAGTTTTCAGACATCCGGAAAAGAGAGAGCATTAGTATCCGTACGGGAGAGATATGAGAGAGGAACGGGAAATGTACGGGGAACACCGTAGTTAACTCGAGCTGACTACGGACTCGAAGGTATGTCTCCCGTATGTTGAAGGAATGTATCCCGTATGGAGAGGAGAGGGATGGCTAAGGGATTAGGGATTAGGGATTAGGGATAAAAAATCCTGCGGATGTGCAGCTTCGAAGAAAAGATAAATCCTACAGAGAGATTAGCAGAGAAGGAGTGATTAGATATTAGATATTAGATATTAGTGATCAGAAAAATAGAGAAAGAGAAAGCAAGTCCATTGGAAGCAGAGCAGGAATATGTACCGCAAATTGGTAATTTGCGGAAAAGAAACAAGTACCAACTTGTTGTACGAGAAAACCTGCGGATGGATAGCTTGAAAGTAAAAACCTGCGGATGAATAACGATGAAGTAAAGAAAAAACCAAAGGAAAGAGTAGCAGGTAGATGTGGCGAAAAGGAGTTCGCCAAGCCGAAAAAAACAGGAAATTGAGCAAGTCCGTTGGAAGCAGAGCGGGAATATGTACCGCAAATTGGTAATTTGCGGAAAAGAAACAAGTTGCCAACTTGTTGTACGAGAAAACCTGCGGATGGATAGCAAGCAGCAAAAGCAGACCAAGATGGTCTGCATACGATTAACCTGCGGGAGCAGAGCATCGAAGAAAAGATAAATCCTGCAGAGAGATTAGCAGAGAAGGAGTGATTAGATATTAGATATTAGTGATCAGAAAAATAGAGAAAGAGAAAGCAAGTCCGTTGGAAGCAAAGCAGGAATATGTACCGCAAATTGGTAATTTGCGGAAAAGAAACAAGTTGCCAACTTGTTGTACGAGAAAAACCTGCGGATGGATAGCAAGCAGCAAAAGCAGACCAAGATGGTCTGCATACGATTAACCTACAGAAGTAGAGCTTCGAAGAAAAGATAAATCCTACAGAGAGATTAGCAGAGAAGGAGTGATTAGATATTAGATATTAGTGATCAGAAAAATAGAGAAAGAGAAAGCAAGTCCATTGGAAGCAGAGCAAGAATATGTACCGCAAATTGGTAATTTGCGGAAAAGAAACAAGTTGCCAACTTGTTGTACGAGAAAACCTGCGGATGGATAGCAAGCAGCAAAAGCAGACCAAGATGGTCTGCATACGATTAACCTGCGGGAGCAGAGCTTCGAAGAAAAGATAAATCCTACAGAGAGATTAGCAGAGAAGGAGTTATTAGATATTAGATATTAGATATTAGTGATCAGAAAAATAGAGAAAGAGAAAGCAAGTCCGTTGGAAGCAGAGCGGGAATATGTACCGCAAATTGGTAATTTGCGGAAAAGAAACAAGTTGCCAACTTGTTGTACGAGAAAACCTACGGATGGATAGCAAGCAGCAAAAGCAGACCAAGATGGTCTGCATACGATTAATCTACAGAAGCAGAGCATCGAAGAAAAGATAAATCCTTCAGAGAGATTAGCAGAGAAGGAGTGATTAGATATTAGATATTAGTGATCAGAAAAATTGAGAAAGAGAAAGCAAGTCCATTGGAAGCAGAGCAAGAATATGTACCGCAAATTGGTAATTTGCGGAAAAGAAACAAGTTGCCAACTTGTTGTACGAGAAAAACCTGCGGATGGATAGCTTGAAAGTAAAAACCTGCGGATGAATAACGATGAAGTAAAGAAAAAACCAAAGGAAAGAGTAGCAGGTAGATGTGGCGAAAAGGAGTTCGCCAAGCCGAAAAAAACAGGAAATTGAGCAAGTCCGTTGGAAGCAGAGCAGGAATATGTACCGCAAATTGGTAATTTGCGGAAAAGAAACAAGTTGCCAACTTGTTGTACGAGAAAACCTACGGATGGATAGCAAGCAGCAAAAGCAGACCAAGATGGTCTGCATACGATTAACCTACAGAAGCAGAGCTTCGAAGAAAAGATAAATCCTACAGAGAGATTAGCAGAGAAGGAGTGATTAGATATTAGATATTAGTGATCAGAAAAATAGAGAAAGAGAAAGCAAGTCCATTGGAAGCAGAGCAGGAATATGTACCGCAAAATGGTAATTTGCGGAAAAGAAACAAGTTGCCAACTTGTTGTACGAGAAAACCTGCGGATGGATAGCAAGCAGCAAAAGCAGACCAAGATGGTCTGCATACGATTAACCTGCGGGAGCAGAGCTACGAAGAAAAGATAAATCCTACAGAGAGATTAGCAGAGAAGGAGTGATTAGATATTAGATATTAGTGATCAGAAAAATAGAGAAAGAGAAAGCAAGTCCGTTGGAAGCAGAGCAGGAATATGTTCCGCAAATTGGTAATTTGCGGAAAAGAAACAAGTTACCAACTTGTTGTACGAGAAAACCTGCGGATGGATAGCAAGCAGCAAAAGCAGACCAAGATGGTCTGCATACGATTAATCTACAGAAGCAGAGCTACGAAGAAAAGATAAAACCTACAGAGAGATTAGCAGAGAAGGAGTGATTAGATATTAGATATTAGTGATCAGAAAAATAGAGAAAGAGAAAGCAAGTCCGTTGGAAGCAGAGCAGGAATATGTACCGCAAATTGGTAATTTGCGGAAAAGAAACAAGTACCAACTTGTTGTACGAGAAAACCTGCGGATGGACAGCAAGCAGCAAAAGCAGACCAAGATGGTCTGCATACGATTAACCTACAGAAGCAGAGCTACGAAGAAAAGATAAATCCTACAGAGAGATTAGCAGAGAAGGAGTGATTAGATATTAGATATTAGTGATCAGAAAAATAGAGAAAGAGAAAGCAAGTCCGTTGGAAGCAAAGCTACGAAGAAAAGATAAAATCCTGCGGAAGCAAAGCAGGAACAATTTAGCAAATTGTTGTACGAGAAAGCCTGCGGATGGATAGCATCGAAGAAAAGGAAAAAGCCTGCGGATGTGCAGCATCGAAGAAAAGATAAAAGCCGGAGGAAGGGCAGCAAGTAGGTAACAAGGGCGTGTTACCGGGGAAAAAGCAGAAAGCCCGCTTATCGGTCAGGGAGGGGATATGCCTTCGTCTCTACGATATAGATTGGCAGCTCTGCAGATTATCCTGGGCAAACTGTTGGGAGTTCTGGAAATCGATCCCGGATTTAATCACTCCCTGGAATTCCTTTTTGGCTTTATCAAATTCCCCTTTTTCTTTATAGCATACACCGAGCAGATTATGTACCCAGATATCCATAACCGGTTTGGTACTTCCCCCTTTCCCCTTCAGGCTTCCCTGCAGGGCTTCAATAGCCTTGTCAAATTTGCCCTGATTCAAATAGCATTGTCCCAGATTGAGCAGCGCTTCCGAGTTATCAGGTCTTTCTTCCAGCGTTTTATGTAATCCTTTCTCAGCCATTTCATAGTTTCCTGTGGAGAGATAATCGGGGATCATTTTTATCAAAGCCTCTTGTTTTGCCTTATCCATGTCGGCTGCACTATCTCCGAACAGGAAAAAACCGGCTTGTACAGGTTTTTCTGCAAAACCGGAAGCCTCGAATGCCGGAGGGAGGGCATTAGAACCTCCAGGCTGCAGAAAACTAAAAGTTTTGGCTATTCCCAGTTCCCGGTGATTTACTGCCAGATTGTTACCGACAGAAATAATCAGCCGTTCGGAGTAGAGGTTGCCGTAAAGCCAATAAGGATCATACTCGGGTATCCCGCACGATTCTGCAAAGGCCTTTGTGCGTTCCTCACTGGGGAAAGCTTTGGATTTACCGGCGAGTCCCTGGGCAACAGAGAGATCAACAGGGATCCAGCCATAACCAGGCAGCAGTATCTCAGCCCAGTTATGTCCTGCTTCGGTTAACCACATGCAGGTTATTGTCCGGGCAGGAATTCCGAGGCTTCTGCAGAGAGCACAGAAAACAAAGCTGAATTCCCCGCAGTCTCCTTTTAGTGATGCAAAGGAGTTAGCTGCGCCCCTCTTCGCGGGATCGGGATATTCATAGACCATATTCTCCAGAATCCAGTCGAAGATCCTGAGTGCCTGGTGATAAGGATTCTTTTCACTTCCCACAATCTCCAGTGCCCTGGCTCTGATCTCATCAGTGATCTCAATCCACGGTTCGGAGATGGTGTAGCGTTTATAATCTTCAGATTCCTTATCATAGGGTTTAATCTTTTGGGGATCAATAGCGGTAGAAACAGTTTCTCTGCCAAACTGGAAGTCGTAGTAACAGTAAAGCTGCCCGGAGAGAGGAAAGTCCGTTATCCTCCAGAAAACAATACGGTTTCCCGACAGTTTGTCTTCGCTTATCTCTTCCGGTGGGGGATAGATATTCCGAACGGTTACTTCCTGGCCGCGATGATTAGGGGGCAATGCCACCCAAAGCCTTATCTCTGCTGAGTCTGCGACCGAGAGATTATCAAAAAAATGCCAGTATCTTCCTTCAGAAATCTGCATATCTTCTCCTTTTACATAGATCTTTAGCTCTCTTCTCTGATGTAGGGGATATTATCCGTTCCAATTTTTGTTGTTATCTATAAGGGTTTTTACCAGATCGTCGGCGACGGTGTAGGAATCGGTTTTTTTGTTGTAGATATCGTTTATCAATTTATCTGTATCAATTTTTGCGAAAAGTCCGGCAATCTTGAGGGAGACGAGGCTGTTGATCCGGTGGTGCAGCTCAAATTTGAGTCTTTTCTTTCTGTTCTGCTCCCCCTTTCCGCTCTCTTGCAGGTATTGGCGGTGGGCAGTGATTTTTTCCAGCAGTCCGGCTATCCCTTCATTATCCCGGGCTATGGTTTTAACAACGGGAGCAAGGTAATCTTTTTGTTCGCTGCTTTTCTGCAGCATCTCAATCTCGGCAAGGGTTCTGTCAACTCCTTCCCTGTCCGCTTTATTGATCACGAAGATATCAGCAATTTCCATTACCCCGGCTTTGAGAGCCTGAATATCGTCACCTAATCCGGGAGAAAGAATAAGCAGGGTAGTATCAACGTGCTGTACGATCTCCACTTCCGACTGTCCGACCCCTACGGTTTCGATGATGATATAGTCACACCCGAAAGCTTCCAGTATCTTGGCAGCGTCAAGAGTAGCGGCGGAAATACCGCCGAGATACCCTCTGGAAGCCATAGAGCGGATATAGACATGGGGATTTATGCTCAGTTCCTGCAGTCTGATCCGGTCACCGAGGAGGGCACCGCCGGTGAAAGGACTGGTGGGATCTATTGCCAGGATCCCTATCTTCGGAGTGGTATTCTCCCTGTTTTTCTCTTGCAGCAGCCGAAGCACGAGTTTTTCGGTGAGAGTGCTTTTACCGACCCCGGGAGGTCCTGTTACTCCGATAGTATAGGCGTTCCGGGACTTATGGTGAATCATGGGGATGATTTCTCTCCCCAGGTCTTCATTTTCAACGAGGCTTATCAGTCTGGCAGCCGCCGCGTCGCTCCCGTCCAGCATGGAGCCGATCAATGCGTTAAGTTGTTCCTTGTTCATATATCATAACCTTGCAGATCGTTCAGAAAGCCGGAGACTTCCGGAAAGAAACCGGGAGGAACGGTAACCTTCATCATTTTAGCCGGGAGCTTTGCTCTGTCAGCGGTCTGCATTCCCGGAGTCAACTGCTCCGGAGTGTCAATGATGGTATGGTAACACCAGCCGTCCAGCCCTTCCAAAAGATACCCCACAAAGATCTGATATTCCGGTTTGATGTCGAGAATTATTTCCTTACTGCCGTCGGGCAGATTTCTGATCTCAGCGATCCTGAATTCCAGTTTCATAGTCAGTTCAGGGCGTAATCCAGAACCTCAGAGATAGTATCGGTGAGCATGATATTCAGCCCTTTTTTTATCCCGTCAGAGATCTCGGAGAGTTCGGGTTCATTCTTTCCGGGGATGATGACATTCTTTATACCGGCTCTTTTCGCAGCAATGATCTTTTCTTCCAGACCACCGATGGGGAGTACCTTACCGGAGAGGGTAATCTCACCGGTCATTGCCAGGTCGGCTTTTACTTTCTTCCCGGAGAGGACAGAAACGAAGGCTGTCACGATACCGGCTCCGGCGGAAGGACCGTCTTTGGGGATAGCCCCTTCGGGGATATGGAGGTGGATGTCGGTTTCTTTGAAGAAGCTTTCTGCAATTCCGTATTCTTTATGGTGTACCCGGCAGTAGCTGTGGGCAGCCTGGGCAGATTCTCTCATTATCTCCCCCAGTTTTCCGGTCAGCTTGATCTCCCCTTTTCCTTTCATCTTCACAGCTTCAATCTGGAGAGTCTCTCCCCCGTAGTTGGTCCAGGCAAGACCGGTAACAATTCCGGCTTCATCTTTCCGGTTAACTTCGGAATAGAGATGTTTGGCAACGCCGAGATAACGGTTCAGGTCTTTTATCCCGACATGAATTTTCGGTATCTTTTTCGGCACCGTTCCAACTCCGGTCTCGATCTTTTCGATATAATCCTTTATCGCCTTTCTGATTATCTTGGAGAGATGGCGGTCAAGGTCTCTGACCCCGGCTTCCCGGGTGTAGGAACCGATTATCTTTTCTATTGCCTGCTGGGAGAAGGATAGTTCCAGCTTCCCTTCCAGTTTATACTCTTTCAATAGTTTCGGGATGAGATGATTCTTAGCGATATGACATTTATCGAACATGGTGTAGCCCGGCAGGCGGATTATCTCCATCCTGTCCAGCAAAGGGCGGGGAATGGAACTGAGCGAATTGGCGGTCGTGATGAACATAACCTGCGAGAGGTCATAGCCGAAATCGAGATAATGGTCACGGAAGCTGTTATTCTGTTCCGGGTCAAGAACCTCCAGAAGGGCAGAAGCGGGGTCACCGCGGAAATCTCTGCTCAGTTTATCGACCTCGTCCATCATGATCAGGGGATTGACCGTTCCGGCTCTTTTCATGCTCTGCATAATAACTCCTGGGAGGGCACCGACATAGGTTCTCCGGTGTCCCCGGATCTCCGCTTCATCCCGCACACCACCGAGCGAAAGTCTGACGAATTTCCTGTCAGTCGCTTCGGCTATGGATTTACCTAAAGAGGTTTTTCCGACACCGGGAGGTCCGACGAAGCAGATGATCTGTCCCTTAATCTTTTCAGCAAGGCGGATAACTGCCAGGAACTCCAGGATGCGGTCTTTCACCTTGGTCAAGCCGTAATGATCTCTGTCCAAGATATATTTTGCCTGCTTTATCCGGATCTCCCGGGAGTCCCGGGCTTCCTGCCAGGGAACGTCGAGTATCCAGCTCAGATAGGTATGGATAACTGCATATTCCTGGGAATGGGGAGATATATGGCTCAGCCGTTTAAATTCCTCCTCCGCCTTTTTCCTCGCCTCTTCGTTGAGATTGGTTTCGGTTATCTTCCGCTTGAACTCCAGCAGGTCTTCCTGTTCGTCGCTTCCGATCCCCAGTTCCCGCTGGATGATCTTTAGCTGTTCGGTCAGATAGTATTCTTTCTGAAGTTTGGTGAGTTTTTTCTTCACCTTATCGTCAATCCTGTTTTCCAGTTTGAGGATCTCTATCTCATCAGTGATAAAGGAGATTATGCTGGTGATAGAGCCTTCCAGGGTCGGTATTTCCAGCAATCTCTGTTTTATCCTGATATCGGCGGTAATATTTGCCAGCACGAAGTAGAAGAATTCATCCGGTTTCTGTATTTCATTGAGAGAGATGATCGCCTCTTCCGGGATCTGTTTGTTGAGTCTGAGGTATTCCAGGAATAGTTTACGGAACGAGCGGTAAAGGGCTTCGTTTTCAGCAGAGGGTTTTTCTACCCGTTTCTCGGAGATCTCGCTCTGAGCTGCCAGATAGGTTCCTTTGCGAATGAAGCGTTTCACTTTCATCCGGACATCCCCTTCGACGAGCAGGCGGATATTATTATCGGGGAGTCTGAAGATCTGGAGTATGGTACAGAGTGTACCCATGCGGAACAATTCTGTAGTTTTGGGTTCACGATCGGAGTCGTAATCAACTTTCTGCACGATGCAAAGGATCTTCTTATCTTCGAGATAGGCTTTTTCCACTGCTTCGATCGAGGCTTTACGACCGACCAGAAGTGGAGTTATGATATTTGGGGTCATTACCATGTTTCTCAAGGGCAGGACCGGATAGACGGATTTGGCAGCCGTCGTTCTATTAGTTAAAGACATTCAACCTCCGAATTTATCTTTTTTTTTTACTTTTCCTTGCTCTCTTTTGTCAGAGAGAGTTTAAATGAGAATTGCTGCCTGTTCTGAGTTGCTGAGGGGTAAGGCTTTCAGCCTTTGACCGTCAGGTTTATCCCCTCTCCGCAGTTGAGGCAGATCCCCATTTTTTTTCTGTCTTTGAGGATAACATTCCGCCAGCGGTTAAGCTTCGGACTCTGCCAGAGACTCTTCACAGTGTTATCCCGAACATTTCCAATCTTATAGATAACATCCTTGTCGAAGCAGCAGATCGCCATTTCACCGTCACAGTTGACTACCGGCTCGGTAAAAATTCTCCGGCAGCGGTTGGCAATCCTTTTCTTTAAGATAAAACCATCATCCGTAATTTTGTATCTTCTGTGTTTTTCTTTCGTTGGTAAAAACTGCTCGATATCCTCTTTCTGATAGATCTGAACGGTTTTAAAGATCAGATTATCGGCTCCCGATTCTTTAGCTAACTGCTTTATCCGGTCAATTTCGTGCTCATTATGTTTCATAATCAGGAACTGCCAGAGAATGAAGGGGGTTACGGAATTTCTTTTCTTTTTAGCTTCGGCAAGTCTGGCGGTGTTTTCGATAACTTTATGGAAATCACCCCCTACCCGGTATTTATTGTAGGTTTCCGGAGAGGCACCGTCGAGAGAAACAATAAGGGAATCGAGTCCCGAATCAACGATTGCTTCCGGATCGGGCAGATAGTTCATATTGGTCGAGGAGTGGGTATAAATTTTATATTGAGAGGCGTATTTTACCATTTCGGGAAAATTCTTATGCAGCAGCGGTTCCCCCTGATTCCAGAGGAGGATCATGACTGCGGTATCTTTGATCTCATCTATGATTTTCCGGTAGAGATCCATAGCCATATCACTCCGCTCCCTTTTCAGGGTATTGTTCCCGGAAGGGCAGAGAGGACAGGAGAGGTTACAGTAACTGGTCGGCTCGATCATAACGAGCGGGGGCGATCCTTTAACGATGCTCTTTCTGAGGATCAGGGAAAGAGCATAGGAGGAATAGCACAACAGGATGTTGAAGAAAGGTTTGGGGGTAAAGATCCTTTTCAGAGTCCGTAGTTTATAGCGCATCATGGTGACAGAGATCCCGGCTACTCTCCTGAAAAGACTTCAGGTGTCAGCAAAAGTTTTATTTTAGGCAGGTATATGTTCTTTTCCGGCAGCCGGTCAGGCGTCATCTTCTTCTTCCTCTTCATCGTCCTTTTCGGGCAGCTGGGCATAGTAGTTTATCTTTTTCACCACATTATAGTTGTGAATCACTACCGAGAGGTAGAAGAAGTTAGCAACGATAAGAACGATATTCATCTCAATCCTCCGGAAGGAGAAATAGAAAAACATCAGAAATACAAGGGGTACCAGGATACTTTTCAGAATTATTATTCCGGCAACCGGTCCGAAGATCCTGAAAATGAAGCGGGCTGCCGGATTCCTTTCATTATTGACATTGGTCTTACTGACTACCTTGTAGGTGGAATGTCCGTCCAGAAGGTTCAGGATAATAAAGAGGACTAACAGGATAAAGAAAAAGGTCATCGATTCCATTCAATCTCCTATTTTTTGTCCGAACCGGAGGGTTCATCATCCCCGGCATCGAATATTTCAGGATCTTTATCCGGTTTGACTTCATTATGGGGATCGATCGTCTCATCCGGGAAAGGGGAATTCCGTTTCTTCTTCTTTAGCGACTCGGAAAGCATAAGATAGATAAGAAGTATCACCGGAAGAGTCAGATACCAGAATCTGACGCTGAGGGCAAGAAGTTTCACCCCCAGACTGACGATCAGAACAACAAAAGCGATGATCAATAAGATCCGGAGAAAAAGCAGTAAAACTTTCATTATTTATCCCTCCCTTTCGGCACCAGGCAGTTTTCCGGCTGGAGCGGAGACCGGTTTATGTTCAGACCTACAGCCATTTTCTGTAGAAGGATCAGCTCTCTGATATTCTGCTCCGCCAGGGAGAGTAGTTCCGTCAACTGAGCCGGAGTAAAGGGTTTCTTTTCTGCCGTTCCCTGTATCTCGATGAAATTGCCTGTTTCGGTCATCACGATATTCATGTCGGTATCGGCAGTTGAGTCGAGCCGATAATCGAGATCTGCCACCGGTTTGTTAGCAACGATCCCGACACTCACTGCAGCAAACCATTCCCGGAGCGGGGATCCCGTTAGCAGTCCCTGCTCTGTCATCCAGCAGAAGGCATCATAGAGGGCTATGCAGGCTCCGGTTATTGCCGCCGTTCTCGTTCCCCCGTCGGCTTGAATAACATCACAATCAAGAACAATGGTATGCTGCGGAAAGAGGGTCATCTCGCTGACAGAGCGGAGAGCTCTTCCGATAAGTCTCTGGATCTCAGCCGTTCTCCCTGTTATCTTCCCCGAGGTAACTTCCCGTCTTGTCCGGGTTCGGGTACTGCGGGGGAGCATGCTGTATTCTGCAGTTATCCAGCCCTGGTTGCTGTCGGTAAGGAAAGGGGGTACACCTTCTACGACACTGGCGTTGCAGATGACCTTGGTATTTCCGAATTCGATGAGCACAGACCCTTCCGGATAGAGGAGAAAATGCCGGGTAATCTTAACTTCTCTCATGAGTGTTCTTTACCGTTCCTTTCTCTTTCCGTCAAATAAATTCTGAAAGTCAAAGAAAAACTCCCTCTTATTGTTTCCATTTTATATATTCGTAGTATTGCCGGAGATGGGGATAGTTATCGGCTTTGATCCGGATATTGATCCCCTGCAGACCGGAAGTCCGGAGCTGAAATTCTCCGTAAAAGCGGGCGGCATTGTCTTCGTATTTTTCCTGAAAGGCTAAATTGACCGCTTCGAAACGATTGTTGGTAATATCCTGATAGATCAGTTCGATGAGGAAGAGTCCGGTAGGTGCTTTGTCCAGATAGGCGTAACATTCGGCAGTTATGATATCTCCGCTCGTCAGCTTGACCCCGGAATGGAGAGGAGTATCCTTATCTTTCAGTTTCAGGGTAACATCTTTGATATAGACTTTGTCCCAGTATTTCCTGATCTCTTTTTCCTTTTTGAGCACCTTCTTCAAGAGCTCTTTATCATTAGCGATCAGCTCTTTGTAGCTTGCTATCCCTTTCAGGTAATAATTATCAATATACTGCCGCAGCATGCGGTGGAGATTGAAGCCCATACCTACCGTATAGATGGAATGCTTCATTTTTTGGATCCAGCCGATAGGGAGATTAGATTCGTTTCTCCGGTAGTAGAGATTGGCTATCTCCCCCTCCAGAAGATCGAAAATCTGCTCTACTTCCAGATAGTTACTCACTTCCTGGGATTCATGCCCCTCTCCGGCGTTAATAGCCCAGCCGTTTTCGCCGTCATAACATTCGGGCCACCAGCCGTCGAGAACGCTGCAGTTCAAGACTCCGTTCAATCCCGCTTTCATGCCGGAAGTACCGCTGGCTTCAAAGGGCTTGATCGGGGTATTAAGCCAGACATCAACCCCCTGAACGATATGCTTGGCAACATTCAGGTCGTAGTTTTCGATAAAGACAAAACGGTCTTCAATGTCGTGTTTTCTGGCAAATTCTATCAGATTTTGGATCAGTTTCTTCCCTTCCGGATCTGCCGGATGTGCCTTACCGCCAAAAACAAACTGCACCGGTCTCTGGGGATTATTGATCAGGGCGAGTAATCTTTCCGGGTCCTGCAGAATAAGGTTGGCTCGTTTATAAGGGGCAAATCTCCGGGCAAAACCAACGGTCAGGATATCGGGTGACAGGGTATTTTTCAGTTTGCGGGAAAAATGAAGATGAGCTTCGTCATCGGTGAAATAGTGTTCTATGTGCTGTCTGATAAAGGAGATCATCTGTCCTTTTCTTCGCTGATGAGCTTCCCAGATCTCGATATCAGGGATCTTTTTAATATTCTGCCAGATGGAACTCTCTTCCCCCATGTGAAGATAATCGGCACCGATATAGCGGTCAAAGAGAAGGGTAAGCTCTTTGCTGAGCCAGGTCTGGGTATGGACTCCGTTAGTAACGTAGCCGATGGGGATCTCTTCCACCCTCAGATTGGGGAATATATGTTTCCAGAGATTACGGGAAACAGAAGAATGAAGCCGGGAAACACCATTGGCATAGCGGGAAAACCGGAGTGCTAAAGCGGGCAGCCAGAAGTTTATCTCATCACCCGGAATGGAGGCGTAGCCGAAGAACTCTTCGACCGCTATACCGGTGCTTTCGATCTTGTCTTTGAGAAACTTTTCAACCAGACCGATCTCGAAATGCTCATTTCCGGCAGTAACCGGGGTATGAGTTGTGAAGATGGTGCTGTTACTGATGATCTGGCAGGCTTCCGGGAAGGAATAACCTTCAGTATTGACCAGACGGCGGAGTCTTTCGATGATAATGAACGCCGAGTGCCCTTCGTTCAGGTGATAGACCTTAGGCTGGAGGGCAAGGGCATCGAGGAGTTCCATGGAACCGAAGGAGAGAACTATCTCCTGCAGTATCCGCATCGTGCGGTCGGCATCATAGAGTCTGTCGGTGATAGAGCGGTTTACCGCTGAGTTTTCAGGAATATCGGTATCGAGGAGATAGAGCTTTATCTTTCCGATTGTGATGTACCAGATTTTGATGAAAATCTCCTCATTGAGAACAGTTATCCTGATCAGCCGGTTATCTCCCTTCTCATCGGTCAGGACATTTACCGGCATCAGATGCCACTGATTTTCATGCCACTCCTCTTGCTGTTCTCCGTTCAGATTTATCCGCTGGGAAAAGTAACCATACTTGTACAACAAACCAAAGCCGGTGACCGGCAAAGCAAGATCGGAGGCAGCTTTAAGATAGTCACCGGCTAAAACTCCCAGTCCTCCTGAATAAATTGGGAGCGATTCGTGTAATCCGTATTCCATCGAAAAATAGGCAATACTCTCCTCGGGTGGAAACTCCTGTTTTTCACCTTTGCCGTCAATATAGTAGCCGCGGAAGGAGAGATAGGTATTAAAATTTTCCCAGACCTGTTCCAGTTCTGAGAGAAAACCGTTATCGAGAGCGAGTTCCTGCAATCTTTCTGCTGAAACCCGGTGGAGCAGCATAACCGGATTATGGGCACATTTACGGTAGATAATAGGGTCTATGCGATTAAAGAGCTTGATAGCCTGCTTGTCCCAGGTGGACCAGAGGTTATAGCTCAATTCCTGAAGTCTGCTCAGTTCTTCCGGAATTTTGGGATTTACATAGAAAGTGAGAAGATTGTGATTATTTGTCATAAAGGCGTTCCTCCAGGTCGGCTAAAGCGTTGATATAATAGATATATGCCTGTTCGGGTGAATCATAGGGAGAAAAGTACTTATGGACATCGCCGTCCTGAAAATACTTGGTACACATGTAATAGAAATGGTCGGAGGTAGTCAGATAGCGGGCAGTCTCCAGCAGGTCGCTTCTTCCTCTCTTTTTGATCTCCCCGATCAGTTCATAGATTGTATTGACAGCGTTTTGCTGCATATCGTTTTCCACCCAGGCTGATACATCCCGTTCCTGGTCAGCCCAGGAGACAGGCTCCGGAAAGGAGAGGCTCTCCTGCTGGTAGTTTGACAGCTCATGGCACTGGGAGGGGTGGGCAAAACCGAGATGCGAATGCTTGAGCACTTCACCGGGAAGCTGGGCAACGAAATCAAAGATCCCGGTCTCTTCCCATTGATGTTCCCCGAAGGTTTCATAATCCATGAAGAGATTGAGGAAGAGGTTTTTGTTATTCTTTTCCGAGAGAGTCAGTTGATTGACCCAATGAATGAATTTCTCAACCGTGAGCGGATGTTCGGGCCAGCTCCGGTTGGAGAAACGGAAGGCAATATCGTCGGAGAGCATATAATATTTGAGGAGAAGGCTGATATCCTTCGAGTAGTTTTTATAGGCATAGAGAGGGGTCCGCCATTTCAGGATCCGGTCAACCCCTTCGGTGAGGATAACTTTAAAGCCCTCTTCGTAGATGAGATCCGATAATTTATCCTGATAGATTAGCTCGGTATTTCTGAAAACCGTCGGGTATTGTCCGAATTCTTTCCGGATAAGGTCACGGTGCATCTGAACCTGTTCGAGGAACTCATCGGTATCGTATAGGGAAGCCAGGGAGTGATAATAGGTCTCTCCGAGAAACTCAACCATCCCCGTGGCGGCAAGCTCTTTGAAGGAGGCGAGTACTTCGGGGGCATATTTTCTGAACTGCTCGATCGTAACTCCGCTGATGGAATAGGCAATTTTGAACTTCCCGCGGTGGGCTTTGATCAGTTTTAGCAGGAGATTATTGGCGGGGAGATAGCACTTAGCGGCAACTTTCCGAACTATCGTTTCATTGAGCGGTTCATCGAAATATTCTGTATTATTATTGATGTCAAGCACCCTGTAGTGCTTCAGACGGTAAGGCTGGTGAACCTGAAAATAGAAGACAAAATTCAGCATAGAGGACTCCTCAGGGCAGTCATTTTCATTACCTGCCGGGTATTTTTTTTTGAGCGGTTCCCGGATATTTTCATTCTTTTACTCTCCCCTTTGCTGCCGGATGCTCTTCCGTAAATTCCCGGTACACTTCTCTGATCTCCTGAGCCGCTTTATCCCAGCGAATCTGTTCGACCTCCAGCATCCCCTGATATCCTATCTCCCGGCTGACTTCCGGATTCTCAATAAGATAGCAGATCGTTTCGGACATTTTATCCACATCCCAAAAATCTATCTTGAAGGCATTGTCAATAACTTCTGTAACTCCCGATTGTCTGGAGATTACCGCTACTATTCCGTAAGCCATTGCCTCCAGAGGGGCAATGCCGAAAGGTTCGGAGACAGAAGGGAGCATGTAAATATCGGTGTTAGAGAGTATGGTTTCGACCTCTTCCCTGTTCAGAAAGCCGGTGAAAAGAAAACGGTTCTTCAACCTGTACTGAGCAGATTTATGGAGCAGCTTGCGGAACATATCTCCCGTTCCGGCCATTATGAACCGGGCTTTAGGGTGTTTTTCCAGCACTCTTCTGGCGACATCGAGAAAATAGTCAGGACCCTTCTGGATGGTTATCCTCCCGAGAAACAGGATAGTCGGTCCCTGGAAGAGACGCTGTTCCTGAGATTTTTTCGCGATGATGTTCGTAGTGTGGGCATTGTGAACAATCCGCATTTTACCGCTGTCTATCCTGTAGCGGGTCATGACCATCTGAGCCGTATATTTGGAGACCGCTATTACCCTGTCGGCATAGCTCATTCCGGAAAACTCGATCTTATGGATCCTTTCATCTCCCGCTCCGCCGGAGCGGTCGAATTCGGTGGCATGAATATGGACAATGAGGGGTTTAGCGGTGATCTTTCTGATAAACATGGCAGCGGGATAGGTCAGCCAGTCATGGGAATGGATCAGATCATAGTCATTGATCTTCGCCATCATGGTTGCTCTCATCGTAAATTCCTGTACCTTGCGGAAGATATCTTCCTCACCGATGAGAGAGTCCCTGATGTTTTTGAACATCAGGTCTTCACCGCTGACGGGGGGAGTTTCCCGGTAAAGTTTGTATTCGGAGTAAGCTGTGATACTGCTGAATTTTTCCGTGCCGTAATGGATGAGGGTTTCGTAGTCTTTCAGATCGCGGAAATTTATGTAAGTCTCCGGTCTTTCGGTTATCCCGAGAACCTTTAGCCTCTCTTCCAGCTTCGTCATGGTCTTTGTCTCTTCCCTGTACTCTGCCCGTTCTTGTTTGTGAAAGAATTCCACCGGGAGCAGATCTGCGTCTTCCGGTTTGCGTAGCGGGAAATAGACAGCAAGTTTGGTAGGAAGAACGAGATCAATCTCGACACCGAGATTGAGCAGAGCCTTCACGATACCGTAACAAGCCATTCCCAGCCCACCCGAGATCATCGGGGGAAATTCCCAGGTTAACATTAGTATTCTCATATCAAACCCTCATAAAATAGTGAATCCTGAGTTATCATGCTTTGTCTCATATCTCATTCCTTCGCACCGGAGGTTATTAATTGTTCGATCAGCTTTTCGGCATTATAGAGAGCAGCGACGCTCCAGGCCTGAGCCGGACACCCTTTGGGGAAATGAGGTTTATCGCCGTCCCAGACTTCGGCAACTGAGGCTATATGTCCCTTCATGTATCCTGTCCGGAGATTATCGATTATTTTCAGAATTTCACTCACCTGTTCGAATGGGGATTTTGTCTTCCCGCAGGTACGGCTGAAAGTCTTGATATAGGGATCTAAAAGCCATGCCCAAACCGTTCCCTGATGATATTGAGCGTCACGTTCTTTTTGATTACCGAGATATTTTCTCTTGAAACGATAATCGGCAGGTGATAAAGAGCGTAAACCGTAAGGAGTAAGCAATTCCCGGGTTGCTGCCTCAAAAACCTGACAGATTCTGTCGTCGTCCAGGGGTGAGAAGGGTAAAGAGACTGCTATCAGACCATTGGGACGATGCTCTCTGACCGGTTTATCACCATCCAGTCTGTCGGCTAAGTAACCGTCCAGCCAGAAGAGGGAGAAAGAAGCTTTTATCCTGTCTATCAGGAGGTTTACGCGGGGCAGAATATCTCGGGTACCTGAACTCTCCGGAGAATACATTTCCCGCAGTTCCCTGTAGCAGCAGAGCGCGTTGTAGAGCAGACCGTTTATCTCGACCGGGGCACCGGAACGGGGAGTTGCCGGCTTATCAGCGATCCTGGCATCCATCCAGGTTGCCGAAGCAAACTCATCTGTCAGGTAGAGGAGACCGTTTTCGGCAAGGTAGAAGTGGTCTCCGTTGTTCTCTCTCTCTTCTCCCTGTTCGTAACGGTCGGTAAACTCCCTGATAATGAGTTCTAAGTGCAGCAAAGCTTCTTTGATAAGGCTTTTTTTGCCGTGAAGCTCTTCCGCAACTGCTTTGTTGACCAGATTATAGATAGCGAGGGCAAACCAGAGGGTGCTGTCAATCGAATGATAGTTGAGTCCGATACCTGACTCCGAGAGCATGTTCGGGATCAAGCCCTTCTCAATCAGACGGGCATATTTGCTGATGATTTTCCGGCAGTGGCGGAGAGAAATATTGGATCTGAGCAGGGCATCAAAGTAGATAAAGGTGTCCCTTCCCCAGCTTCCGAACCAGGGATAACCGGCAATGACATCATCCTGAAGCAGGAAATCATGAAGACTGAATTCCAGTATTTTCAGGTAATCCTGATGTTCGAACATAATGCCGTCATCGTAATCGAGACCACTCAGCAGAGATTCATGAGCAGTAATGCCCTTTTTGACTCCCGTCCGTGGATAATCCTGCGGTAAGGGGAGTTTCTTATATTTACGTTCGATCCCGGCGATCTTTTTGGAGAGAGCAGAGATCTCCGGTAGTTCGCTGGAATCAGAGAAAATAAGATTTTCGGTTTCCCCCGGCTGCAGGGAGAAGAATATCCTGACCGGGGCAAGCTGGTCTTCTACTCCGTGATAACCCCTGATTGCTTCCCAGGGATAATAGCAGTCACGATAGACTATTCTATCGGCTATAATTTCACCCCTGGAGATCAACCCGCAGAGAGAGAGGGCATCCTTTTTCAGCAGGAAGGACTGTCCTGCTATTTGCAGCTCTTCCGGATTACCTTCCCAGAAACCGGGCGGGTTAGTATGATGATGGTTTCGCATGGTCAGTTTCGGTCTGAGGGAAAAGTTCAGGGGATGGGTCCCGAGATTACTGATCTTCACCAGAACCGTGTTCTCATTATCAGCCATCATAATCTCTTTCTTGACCAGAATGTCGTTGTTATGGTGCAGGGCAGAATAGAGAAAGACAGGGTAGGGGCGGAGCCAGCTCTTGACGAGGTGTAAAAACCCCTCCGGATAGATACAGCTGCTGTAATTCGTGCTGTCCAGAAAACAGGTCTCACCATACCACTCCAGCATTATCTCCAGTCCGGCAAGGAGATGGTAACGGTTGAGATTCCGGTCACTGCTGATCAGCAAGCCGTGATATTTCCGCTGATTAATCAGATTGCCGGTTCCGAGGGCATAGCCACCGGTTTTATTGGTCAGGAGCCATTCATGATTGCTCGTCTCCAGAAAATAGTTATCATTCATTTCGGTTTCCTCATAGTTCTGTATAGAACTGGGTTGGTCTTATTTAAGTTGTAAAAAAATATCGCGTTTTCCTGCCACTCCCTTTTGCAGTAATTGGTTTAAAGAGCAAAGATAAGGTATTAAACCGGAGTTCACTCCCTCTGTCAAAAAGTTGAGTTCTCCGTTTCAAAACAATACGGAGAACTCAAGCTCAAATCTAAGATAACGGGCATCCAGACACACAGGTGATACCATTCTTTTGCCCGTCAGATTATTCTTTATCAGGAATCAAGTTCTATCATCATCTTCAGGAGATCAACGACTCTGACCGAATAGCCCCATTCGTTATCATACCAGGCAATAACCTTAGCCAGTTTGCCGGATACCATCGTCAGGGGGGCATCGAAAATTGCCGAATGGGAATTACCGATTATATCTACTAATACTATCGGTTCCTCGGAATACTGGATGATGCCCTTCATCGTTGTTTCCGCTGCTTCTTTCAGGGCTGCATTCAGTTCCGACACTGTTGCCTCCCTTTCCAGATTGACCGATAGGTCAACCAGTGACCCATTGGGGGTGGGTGTCCTTACCGCTATCCCGTCAAAACGCCCCTTGAGGGCAGGAATGACCAAGCCGGTAGCCTTAGCAGCACCGGTACTGGTAGGAATAAGATTAACTGCTGCCGACCTTGCCCGTCTCAGGTCTTTATGGGGAAAGTCGAGGATCCGCTGATCATTGGTATAAGAATGAATAGTGGTCATCAAGCCGGATACTATGCCGAATTTATCGTGCAGTACCTTCGCAACCGGTGCCAGACAGTTCGTTGTACAGGAGGCATTGGAAACAATGGCATGCTCTTTCTTCAGATCATGATCATTTACCCCGAGAACTATCGTCGAATCGACCTGATCCTTGGCGGGAGCAGTGAGAAGCACCTTTTTAGCTCCGGCAGAGAGGTGTTTGGCTGCCTTTTCCCGGGTCGTAAAAACTCCGGTAGATTCAATAATGTAATCAGCACCCAAATCTTTCCAGGGTAGATTTTCCGGATCTTTCTCGGCGAAAATTCTTATCTTCTTATCATTAACTACAATTGAGTCTTCTGTCGAAGAAACCGGATGAGGAAACTTACCGTGGGTAGAATCATACTTTAACAGATGAGCCAGGGTCTTGGTGTCGGTTAAATCATTTATTGCCACAACATTCAATTCCGGGTCATCGACCAGTGCTCTGTAAACCAGTCGTCCAATTCTTCCAAAACCATTAATCGCAATATTAGTCATAAATCCTCCTTTATAGTTCAGCGTTAAAAATTTTTGGTTCGTTACCCGGTAAATATATCGTTAATCTCATCTTCAGGATAACCGGATACTACTTTTAATATAACCTTAAATCAGGGCTTCTGCAAAAAAAACATGAGGAACTGAACCGATCACGGGTTTAATTTTCCGCTCTCCGGCTCTGCTCCGAAAAGAACAGGTAAAAACAGAACCGGGATAATCTTCTCCCGGAATACTACATTCAGCTGTCCGGATTGAAAATGCTCTTATCAGCTCCTCCGACTGTCCGGACCAGAGATTCCAGTTCAGCCTGGACGGCGTTCTCGGTTTTGATCATCCATTTTCGGGGGTCAAATCTCTTTTTATCGGGGGTAAAATCATCTTCCGCTATTCCGGCAGGAGCAAAGACCGCATCCCTTTCATTTTCCCAATAAGCCTGCACCGCTTTGGCCATAGCGAGTTGGTAGTCTGTGTCCTTATTGATCTTTACAACCCCGTTCTTGACTGCTGTTTGCTGCTGCTCGACGGTCAAGCCGGAGGCACCGTGCAGTACAATCCCGGTTTCCAGATTGTTGGCAATAAGGAGGTCATCTATCTGTTTTATCAGATCGAGACGCAAAACTACTTTGCTCCCTTTGGTCACTCCGTGATTCGTTCCCACGGAGGCAGCAAAGAGATCTACTCCGGTTTGTCTGACAAACTCCAGAGCCTCTTCCGGTTCGGTGTATAATTCTGTCTCTGAGACAATCTCATCTTCAGTCCCTTTGATATAACCTATTTCACCCTCTACCAGGACATCATGACGACGGGCTAAGTTGACAACTTCCCTGGTTATTCTGACGTTCTCTGCAAATTCTTCTTTCGAGGCATCGATCATCACCGAAGAGACCAATTGATTTTCGATACAGTATTTAATAAAGTCGAAATAATTCGGGGTAGCGTGGTCAATATGAAGGCCGACACCCGAGGTTTTATACTGTTTAGCTAAGGTCTTGATCATCCCGGAGATCAGTTCCGCTCCGAGCTGAATATCCTGGGATGAACCGGCAGCATATTTACAGGCACCGGAACTCATCTGCAGCAATCCGTCTGCTTTACGGACGGCATAACCCTCCAGCACTCCCCTGATTGTGGAATCAAAAACGACATTTGAGGCTATTATCCCAAATCTCTCTCTCTTCGCTTTGTCAAAAACACTCTTTAATTTACTGCCAGTTAAAAACATATCGTGTTTATCCTCCTTGCTCTTCTATCGCTATTACTATCATGTAATTTTTTTTTGAGATGCTGAATTGAGTCTGGTATTCCGGACTGATTACTCCAAAGTCTCAAACAGGTCATGACCCTCTTCCAGGGTTTTGATCATATACTCTGCCGACTCATGCAGATCGGAAGCGGGGTAATCTGAGATCACCCGCCGGAAGAGTTCGATAGCCTCATCTGTCCTCTTCAACTCTTCTGCCATGACGAAAGCTTTCATGAACAGAGCCTTGTAATCGTCCTCATTATTGTGGTGATGATCTATGATCTGGTCGTAATACTGCACCGCTTCCAGGTGTCTGTTCTTTTTCATGGCTTCTTCCGCCAGATCGAATAACTCCCGTGCCGATTTCATTAAGGCCAGCCGTTCAGGATAAGAGACGACCTCATATTCTTCCTTTAATTCACCCTGTAATTCTTCCCAGAGTTGTGTCTGGCGTTCTCGGGCCAGCAGCGCAGAAATTCTTTCTTCAGCCTGGGCAAGGGGTTGAATCTCTTCGGGGATTACATTCAAAACCTGAATAAAGAAGTAATTCCCGGAACCGTCTCGTTCAATCTTACTGAGTTCGTCTGGTTTGGCTTGCCAGATGACCTGTTTGATCTTCTCGTCGTCTTCGATGCTCGGGAGGTTTTGTTCCCGGTAGATATTCATGATCATTCCATTGTTATCTGAATAGAGTGAATTGGCAATCACTGCTTCTATCTTTTCCTCATCATTGTCCTTGATCCCCCTGGCAACTTCCTTTCTGGCACCTTTGGCCTCTTTGTTGGAAGAAAAAAGGAAAAGCCGGACAGATCTTCTTTCCCGGGTTGTGTAACTGTCGATATTCTCCTGATAGTGTTCTGCTATCTCTTCCGGAGAGGGGACTGCCTGAGATACTACCAGCTCATTGAACAGTTCGGTCAGGATAATATTGCGGCGGATCATCTGAACTTCGTGGTTATCCTGCAAAAATTCATCATACCCCTTCGCTTTCCCTTCGTAAGCAAAGAGAGTATTCATCAGTATATCGTCAAGCAGCCGGTTTCTATACTCGGGATTGGCAATTTGAGCCCGTTCCTGGGGTGAAATTCTTTGAAATCTGGCGTTTAACTCCTGCAGGGTTATCTCCAGTTCCGGCACGGAAGCGGTTACCACTTTCCGGTCAAGCATCTCCGGGTCAGGTCTGGCTAACCCCAAATCGGCTGCTTCCAGTAATTCGTAATCGATCTCCAGGGCATATTTCTCTTTTAGTTCGGAATATACAACTTCGGTCTCTGCGATTTCTTTGGCCGGTCTCAGACGGCTAATTATCTCTTCTCTGACCTCTTCCAGAGGTTTTACTCTCTCCGGTTCTCTTTCCGTTACCTGAAAAAGATGAATCCCGTTCTCTGTGACTACGGGTCCTGCCCAGGAATTCAGGGCTGCTGCTGCAATTGCCGCATCAAGCTCTTCATCCATCCCTACTCCGGCAATATAACCGTTGCTCCGGATATTTCGAATGACCCCCTGATGCCGCTTGGAAAAGGTATTGATGGAATAACGGTTCATAACATCAATAAAATCATCACCACTCTTCAGAGCTTCCAGAGCAGATACAGCCTCTTCTTCACTTTCTGTCATAATATATCTGATCACCGTATTAGGACTCTCCTTGAAGCGCGCCTGCTGCTCGTTATAATAATCGGTTAACTCAGCCTGGCTTATCTCAGTCTGTTCAGTTATGTCCCGCAATCTGAATTCATTGGCATAGAATCCCTGCATTGCTCTTGCAATATTGTCCTGCACCGCTTCCCGCTGATTAACTTCCAGTTCCTCAGCTTTCAGAAGAAAGATCTTTGAGATCAGAATAGAATTCAAGAGTTCCTGCTGACCTGCTAAAGAGGAGAACCTTGAACGATACATCATGGGTATTCTTTCAAATTCTTCATCAAAATCAGCTTTAGTGATTTCCCCATCTTTATATTCAGCTAATATTATCTCTTCGGGTTGGTCTTTTACTTCCTCGGCTGCTACAAACACTGCTGAGATCAGAATCAATACCATTGCAATCTTGAACAGATATCCCTTAATTCCCATATCGTATCTCCTTTTTACTTTATTTACTGTCTATATTTAAACGATTTACATTCCTGATAGTATCGTCTCAAAGTCAAGTAAAAAAGAAAAGATTACCTCCCCCCGCAGTTAACGAATTTCTCTTGGTAAATCTCAATTCCGGGACTTTCGTTACCGGGAATTCTGCCTTAAGTGTGGCAACTAACTATTTTCAAATCATGAAAATCATCGAACTGGTTATCTCCGGCAACCCCCTGTTTTCAGGTAAAACTACTGATTATGCGTCTTACTACCGCCGGGAGAGAGGGTTTAGCAGACAGGCAAGATTAATCCTTGACAGACATATCGAATAGAAATTGTTATTTATCACTCTATACACAAACAGTTGGAAATGGCTTACTTTAGGTTTCCCTCGAGAATCGAGACCTTTGGAGTGGAAGCCTGAAGGGATTTTGGAACAAATATTGCTTTCGGAAGATATAGCCATTTAAAGTGGTTTCTTGTATAGAAAAATAGAATAAACAAACCCAAAGTAGGAGGAAGAATGTTAAAGTTCTTTAGAAACAACAAAGGATTCACCTTAGTAGAAATTCTGGTGGTCGTTATTATCGTGGCAATCTTGGCTGCGATTGCAGTTCCTGTTTATTTGCGCTATGTAGAGAAAGCCCGGGCAACCGAAGCTCAGTCTGCCATCAGTGCCATTAGAACAGCTTATCGTGTTCAACGTCAAACTTATGGTTCAACAGACAATTATACTGTTGAAGATGCCGCCAGAGATGCCAGATTAGGCAGATCAACCTTAAATAACTGGACTTTTGAAGTTGTCGGAAATCCGCCAGCCCAATATATTGCCACTTCTACCGCAGAATTTGCCGGTGGTGAAGGACATCAGGTTGTTTACGATGAAGAAGATGCACGTTTTTCAGGTTACGGGATAGACGTTTACACTGACGATGATGAGGAAGAGCTCTAAAAATTCTGTCAATTGACAGATTCGAGTTATCTGTAATCATTATAGACGCTAATTGTAACCAAAAGTAACAATGGCTCTCTAAAGTGCCATTAATAAACAACTTATGACTTATTGGAGGTTTTGTTGACAATACAGGAGTTATTAAAATTCACTTCCGATGCCGGAGCATCCGACCTTCATATCAGTTCGGGTTCCGTACCGATGGTGCGGGTACACGGACAGATGAAGAAATTAAACCTGCCCAAATTGTCAGGGGAAGAGGTTGAGAAGCTGATTTTCGGTGTTATGAATGAAGTTCAGAGAGAACTTTTTTTAAAGAACCTGGAGATAGACTTTTCAACCAAGCTCAGTAATGATGTCCGTTTCCGGGTAAATGCTTTTCATCAGATAAACGGATTGGCTTGTGCCTTTCGTGTTATTCCTAATGAAATCCTCAGTTTCGATGAACTGCATCTACCCGATATCCTAGGGAAATTAGCCCTCAAGAATAAAGGACTTATTCTGTTGACGGGACCGACCGGTAGTGGTAAATCAACTACATTGGCATCGATGATCGATGTTATCAATGAAAAAAAACACTGTCACATAATTACTATCGAGGACCCGATCGAGTTTGTTCATAAGAGCAAAAACTCCCTGATAAACCAGAGAGAACTGGGACACGATACCTGGTCATTTACAGCTGCCCTCCGCTCCTCTTTGCGGGAAGACCCGGATGTAATCCTGGTGGGTGAGATGAGAGACCTGGAGACTGTTTCTCTGGCTTTGACCGCCGCAGAAACTGGTCACCTTGTTCTGGCTACTCTTCATACCAGCAGTGCGACGAAGTCTATCGACCGTGTTATTGATATGTTCCCCAAAGAGCAGCAGGCTCAGGTCAGATCTATGTTGTCGGAATCTCTGGAGGCAGTAGTAGCACAGACATTATTACCGATGAAAGACGGCAAGGGACGGGTTCCCGGTCTGGAGATAATGATCGCCAACACAGCAGTCAGAAATCTCATCAGGGAAGAGAAGACGTATCAGATCCCATCGGTTATTCAGGCAGGTACAAAAGAGGGTATGCAGTCTAAGGATCAGTCACTATATAATCACGTAATGAATGGATTATTAGACAGAGAAGTTGCCGAACAGGTAGCCGACAATCCGAAAATGTTCAAATCGGGAGCCGGTTTTTAATATGCCTTTGTTCGGACTGATCTCCAACGATAGAGGAATTACTATCGTTGAAGTACTAATCTCTTTCATTATTATAGTTATAGCGGCAGTGGGGATATATCTCGGGCTTTTATATGCGGACTCCCAGATCCACCGCAACTATCACGACAGAGTGGCTGCCCTTCATGCTTCGGGTGAATGTGACTGGCAGTATTACCACATGGTTACTTTCCGGGAATTTGATCCTTTCCAGAACAAGAGTGTGGTGATAAACCCCTATACCCTGAGCGACAGACCGCCACTGCTAGGTACGATGACCATGGAGATCATTGAGAATTCCGAGATAGTTGAAGGGAGAAGGGTAAACTTCAAAACCCTGAAAGTACGGGTAGTCTGGAACGAGCCTTTAACCGGTCAGAGATCAATGGTTATGCAAGAGGATTTCTTCCAATGATACATAAACTAATACCTTCAATTTTCCGGATAACCAGAGATATAGCAACCAGAGTGACCATTCCGAAGAGCGTTCCAAGAAAAGCCCCACCAAATAGAGCTGCAGGAAGTCCGGCTTATTCGCTATCCGGCAATGAGCAGGGAATATCCCTAACAGAAGTTCTTGCCGGGATAGTTGTTTCGACCATTCTTATCGCTCTGGCAGCAGTGGCTATCATAACCTTCTTCAACAAGTTCACGGAATTGAGTCATTTTGCGGATGTTCAGCAGCGTGCTTACGAAACAATCGAGACAGTTAAGTACGGTTATCCCTTTGAGGAGCTGGACACTTATGTTTTTGTCGGAATAGCTAATGCAGACAGCATACAATTACAAGCCTTGCCGGGTGGCTGGGGTCGGTATTCCGGTGTCCGGTGTATTCCTGACCGTAGTGCCCAGGGACATGCCCACGATTTCGTCCGCTACTACTACAGCCGCTACGACCAGGCTATCCTCATGGAAGCCAGACACGGAGTACAATATTATCAGCAGCAGATATTCCCCCAAAGAGGTGAAGAGAACATCGAGATCACGCAATTCGATTTCACTCCCCTCGGAGGTGGTGGTGCTAATAATCCGCGGGTAGTAAGATTAGAAATCAAGGCAGAGGCAATTATTTCCGAAGAAAAACGCAAAGAGATCTCCTATTCTACAATTATAGCTCGTGGAAGATAACTCATTAGAATTAAGGTATGCTGACAGTGACTAAACACAACCAGTTTTATAGAAGATGAGCAGAAGACATAACTGTCATGGCAACAATAATGATAATTAAAGATAACAAGGGTAGTAAACCTGAGCTTTTATGTTCCGCCAAAGAGGTTGTACCGATTTGTGACGGCTAACTAAGGCATAGTATCTTTTTTCTCTATTATCTTCAATTCCGGCTGCATTTCCGGAAAAATGAGGATAACAAGAAAAAAAGTTAAGAGTTTGCTAACCGAGAAGAAGAGGAATTATGGCAAAGAAGAAAAAAGTCAGATTTAAAGAGTCTGTGGGAATAGACATAGGAACTCATTCCATCAAGCTTGTACACCTGAAGAGAATCCATGACGGGTATAAGCTCCTGAATTATGAGATCCGACCCACTGTTCCAGCCGGTGTTGAGTATATTCCGTCCGACCTGAGAAGAGACCGTTATGCTCCCATACTGGCTGAAATTTTACGAACCTTGAGAATCAAAGCGAGAAAGGTGAAACACCTCGTTTCGGCAGTAGGCGGAGATAATCTGAGCATTAAGCAGATTAAAACGATTTTTCTGCCGGAAGAAGAATTGGAGTCAGCACTCTTTTTTGAAGCGAAGAAACATCTGCCGATAAGCGGAAGTGAGATGCTGCTCGATTTTCAGGTTCTCAATGTGGAGGAGCGAACAAATAATATGAATATTCTTCTTGTTGCGACCACCAAAGAGCAGATGCAGCAACACAGTGATATTCTCTCCGCAGCCGATTTAGCTCCGGGCATAGTAGATGCCGAGCCGCTGGCAATCGCTAACAGTTTTCTTTTCAATGCGTTTGTCGAAGAGGGTGTCTATATAATATTGAATATTGGGGCTCACCGCACTAATATGGTTATCTACGGACCGCAGGCAAAATTCTTCGCCCGTGATTTAGCCTGGGGTGGCTACAATTTCACCAAGGATATTATGAAGATGAATAATATGTCTTTCGAGGAAGCAGAAGAGCATAAATTCGAACACGGTATAACAAAAACAGAAGCCTCCGACGGCAAAAACTTAGGACTATCAACTCTGGAAATCACTGACAAACCGACCGAAGAGCAAATTGCCCTGGAAGTAAAAAGATCCTTGCGTTTCTATGTTAAGGAAGCAGGTAACAGTGACTTCAGGAAAGTTTTCCTTGTAGGGGGAAGCTCGAAGCTGAAAGGTCTTCCGGAATATCTTTCCGAGCAGTTAAATATCCCGACTGAAATCTTTAATCCTTTCATAAATTTAGAGATGCCCGAAAAACTGCGCGATAAGAAAGATCCTCAGTTAGCTTTGGCTATCGGTTTAGCTATGAGAGCAGAGTAAGGAGGCAGGAATGACACAATTCTATTTCACAATAAACCTAAACAAATTCGGCGAGCTAAGGAAACAACGAGAGGCTGAATCAAGACTGTTCATGACCTTGATAATTGCTTTTGCTATCGGAACAGTGATTCTCTACGGTTCGGTTTTCTTTTTCTATCTTTCCTTAGGTAACAAATTAGAAAACCGCCAGCAGCTTCTGCATAATATCAACAGGGAAATCGAGTCTTACCGGGAAAGCGGTGAATATCTCTCCACAAGTGACCTGGAAAGATTAGCCAGGACAAGTACAGAACGGATTTTCTGGGCTAACAAGCTTATTGCCCTGGCTGATATCACTACCGATAAGATTGCCATTACCCATTTTTCCTATAAAAATAGCGTCTTGAGTCTTTTCGGAATTACTCAGATAGATATCGAGAGAAAAGAATTTGACCTTATCCATGATTTCATCGAAAGCTTGAGAACCAATGAACAGATTAAGCTGGATTTTGACGATATCAAGTTTGTCCGTTCAAGCCGCGACAGGGAAAAAGATGTTAATATTATCCGCTTTCAGATCGACTGTGTCGGTAAAGAGTTAACCGCAAGAGACAGGAGAAGAGGACTATGAGAGACAAGTATTTAATATTAATCGGTTCTATCGCTGTCGTAGCATTCTTTTTCTTTTACTCAGCCAGTGCTCTGATCAGTGAAAGATCACTTCAGATAAGAAGAACCGACAGAGATATCAGAAGAGCTCAGGAAAGATTAAACAGCGCTAAAGTTATGGACGGACAGCTCTCTCAGGTCTCCAGAGTAATCGAGAATACTCTGGTTGATCAGAGATTTTTTTCACCCGAAGAGATCAATTCCTTCGTCAAAACTCTGGCTGAAATTGCTGATCGCTATAAAATAGCCGTATATTCACTGGTCCCGAGACCAAGCCATACTACCACCAATCTGATGCAACATCAGTTTGTCATGGATATCATGTGCACTTATGTACAGCTGGGTCAATTCCTGACAATGATCGAAAGAATGGATTACGTCATCAAATTGAATACACTTGATGTTAAACCCATTGGCGGTGATGCCGGCTTAAAAGTCAATGATGAGATCGTAACCCAGTACCGGGTAATCATTGATTTATCAGTATATAAGATTATTAAGGAGGGATGATGGAGACAAGACATCTGAAAGACTTTACCGTCGCAGTGGTTGTTATCATTCTTTTCGCCTTTTTTCTCAAGGCGTTGAGCGTTTACAACTCAGCTCAGGCTATCCCCACCGATTCTATTTATAAAGATATGGCAATAGATGAGCAGCTGCTGGAACAGATCCAGCAGATCGAGCACTCTATCAGAGACCGGATGGATTTCGTCTTTACCGTGACCAGAGATCCCCTGGAACAGAATCTTGTAGTCCGAACTAAAGTTGATCTGGAAATGGAATGGCGGCGCAAAGTAGAAGCGATGATGAGACTGGCGGCAACTTATGTTGATGAAAGGGGTAACCGAAAAGCAGCCATAGCTTATCAGGGAAAAACGGAGATCTACAGTATCGGTGATTTTATTGAAAATAACAAGATAGTTGATATAGAAACGGGACAGATAACCCTTCTGTATCAGGGTAGGGAAAATATTCTGGAAGTAAAACCTTTGCCGCCTAAACCGGCTATGATTGATAATCGCACACGAGAACAAGAGTATTCGTGGTAAATAAAGAATGATGAATTTCTAATTAAGGGAAAAAGGAGTATATATGTCCGACTTAAAATTAATTAAAACTGTCTGTTTTTTCCGAGCAGGAATAACTAATGCCAAGAATGCGATGCGGCAAAGGATACCGCAAAGAATCAGCATCTTTGCCTTAATCTTCCTTTTAGGATTTTCACTTAACATGTTTGCAGCTGAACAACCTGTAGATCTGTTAGAGACTAAGATAACGATTGAAGCGATAGATGCCTCTTTATCAAGTGTTCTGCAAAATATGGCCAGAATGAGCGGCTCTAACATTGTTTTAGCTGTAGATACAATAACTGAAAGAGAAGAAGACAAAGAGCCCAAAATCACGGTCAGCTTGCGGGATATCCCGATTGAACAAGCTTTGTCATTAGTTGTTAAAGCAGTTGGGCTTTCTTATCGTCTGATTGGAGATAATACCTTCCTGGTAGGTGATAAAACACGGATACAGGAAGAGGTAGGTGAAAGAAGCTATGTAGTGAATTTGAATTATGTCGATGTTGATAAAATCGTCACCGCTTTAGCTATCTTACCTGGCGAAGCTGTTGCTATCCAGGGACAGAATGCCATACTGCTGCGTGCTAATCCTGTCACTTTTGCCGAGATCAGCAGAAGAATTCAGGAAATTGACATTCCCCAGCAACAGGTTGAAATTCGTGCCCGGGTAATAGAAGTTTCCCTGACCGATTCGAAAAAGATCGGAATCGACTGGTCAAGATTAAACCGTTTAACAACTATTCTGGCTGAAAACCCCAGCAATGCTGACGGAATAGGGTTGCCTTTCAGATATACCGATGAAACCGGTGCCCTTCCTCACGGCTCACTTAATCCTTTTGGTGAGTTACCGGATCAGCAATATTTCCAAAAAATGGATAGTTGGAGTGACGTAGGAAAATTCAGCCGCCAGATGACTGCTTTCGATATTACTATTGATTGGCTGCTGGAAAACAATGCTGCCAAATTACTCACCGATACCAGACTCACCGCACTTAACGGTGAAGATGCCGAGATCCTTATCGGTGAAGTTGTTCCCTTCGTCGTGCAGGACAGAGAGTATAACGTCCAGGTAGAACGGGAAGAGGTCGGTATCATCCTCAAGGTTACCCCAACCGTAAATAAAGATGGTCAGATCACTACCAAGATTTCACCCGAAGTCAGCTCGGTAACCGAACTGGTAGCCGGCTATGTTCCCAGAACGAAGATGCGCCGGGTTCATTCTACGGTAACGGTACCTAACGGCAGTAAGATCATTGTTGGCGGTTTATTAAGCTCTACTTTAACAAGCACTCTGAACAAAGTTCCATTTTTGGGTGATCTTCCCTTTGTGGGTAAATTCTTCCAGCACATGAGTGAACAGGTAACTACTACCGATTTGATAATCGAAATTACTCCGAGAATAGTTAATATAGCTGATCATCAGGTTGAATTCGATGTTGACAAGAGACTTGACAGAAGACTCATACGAGAAGTTAATGATGATGCCAATGAAGCAGACAACCAATAACCCAAGGAGTTAATTATGAGATATAGCAGATTGTTAACTGTATCAACTTTGCTGATTGCTGTCTTGCTTTTAACCTTCATTGGCTGCGATAACCGTGTTTTTGAACCCGATAGTTATGAAATCGTCAGCCTGACATCACCGGAGACTCTTTTTTCCGGTTTTGAAGGTGAAATAGAAGCTTTAGTAGTCACCAAAGACGGGATTCCGGCATCCGAACAGACTGTGACTTTTAAAACAAACAGAGGAATTATCGGCAGCAAAGCTATAACCGATAATTTTGGGATAGCCAAAACAACCTTTTATAATTCAGTTACAGACACACTCGAATCCAAGATTGAAGCCTCAATCCATAAATCAACAATGGAAACACACGTAACAGTCCTTCCTTTCGTCGGCGAGTATATGATTACAATGAGTGCCGATCCGGATACAATTTATTCCGATAATAATATTACCTATTCCACCGTTACCGCAACAGTCGTCGACAGTGAAGGTTTCCCGGCGGTTGATGTACAGGTAAGGTTTAAAACTAATCTCGGCAACCTAATCGGTCAGGTTATGACTGATGAACGGGGTGTCGCCACCACAACTTTCTGGGATGCCGGTAATATCGGTACGGCGACTATACAGGCTTCAGCCGGCACCAATACAGCCTCAATCTCTGTGGAAATAGTCGAATCACCCGCTATAGACGAGATAATTATTCTGACAAACCTGGACGGCTTGTCATTAGAGACCGAAATGTCACTGAGTGCCTCGGTGATCGACATCCACGGAGAGCCGGTGGCTGACGGTACTATTGTAACTTTTGCCGCCAGTAAAGGACTATTGTATGAAGGAAGTTTAGGTTATACGGTCAATGGACAGGCATCTGTCCCTTATAATACCGGAGTCAGTGCCGGAGAGCTTTCGGTTACAGCCCGGGTTGGTTCTGTATCTGCCAGTAAGCAGGGCACTATTGTTCCTAATCTTCCCGCTTCCATAAGCTTACTCTTCCAGTCCTACAACCCTGATAACGATGTCTGGATAGATATTCCCCCTAATGAAGGTATTCCGGTCAATTATCCCGGAAATGTCCGCGTCAGGGCAAGGGTTAGAGACATGTATAATAACTCGATCCCCCAAACCCCTCTGCAATTCGAAACTACTTTGGGATCAATACAGAACAGCGCTTTAACTGACCCCGACGGTATCGCTTTCGCCGATTTCTTCCCCGGTAACTATGCCGGAATAGCCCAGGTAACTGCCAGAACTCTCCAGATGGGAGAAGAGGAAGAAGCAATCACCGGAGTTACCCTGATCACTATCTATTCTGACGATGTCCATTCGATCAGTTTTGCTGTCCAGGAAGAAATAAATCTTGCCGTCATCAATACCGGTGGTACCGAAACCAGATCGCTAAGAGTAGAATTGTACGACTTTAACGGTAATCTCGTTTCCGGAGAGAATGAAGTTATGTTTGAAATTGAGAGCCAACCGGCTCCACCACCGGGCGGAGGACAGTATATTCCGGTCAAGATCAACGGAGTTGACGGTCCTGTGTACATCACCGCCAGAGAAGGGGTCGCTGTTGCTTCGATAAACAGCGGTACTGCTTCCGGAACGGTTAAAGTAAGAGTTACTCTGACTGCTTCGGTAGATGACCCACCCTTGATTTCAGCCCTTAAATCAAATATTGTAATTAATTCGGGACCCCCTCATACCGTGCAGCCGAATATCAGCTTTTTTGATGCCGGCGAGGCAATAGGCGGCGGTGTTTGGCGCGTTCAGGCAGGAGCACATGTTAAAGACAGGTATAATAATCCTGTTATTAACGGAACTGCCGTCTGGTTTTCGCTGGGAGATAATCCGCAGCCTCCCCCGAATTGCTATATCAACGGTGCCGGTTATACGGGCGCCCCTACTCCTAACGATGAGGACGGAACTCCCGGGTATGCCGGAGTTTACCTTTACTACCACGGTCAAAACACCTTTGAAAATATAACCATAGTTGCTGAATCAGGTGACGTTAACGGCTCTAAACTGATCTCTTTACCAATCCAGCAGCCTCTGATGGAGATGCAGGTAATTAATGGTCATATAGATTATTTCTCTAACAGCGGTTCTCAGTCAAATACCGACAATGAGATACATGTGTCGCTGATCGACGGCCAGGGTAATGATATTACCGGAGCTAAAATACTCTTAACTGCCAGCCATGGTGAGTTTCAGTATTTCACCTGGTTTGATGATGATGGTAATCTGATCAACGATTCCCCCTATAGCCATCCTGATCCTTATTACATTACTACCTATAACGGATTAGCCAAAGGGACTTTACGAACCTGGATATGGGAATGTCCTCCTCCGGGACCAGATGACTACTTCACCCAGGTAGAGGTACTTATTAATGCTTATCTCCAGGGAACAAATACTGTTTCTCAGGCATCGTTTATTATCAGACGGTATAATTTCCCCTAATGATACGATAGATAATTCTCTGTTGTAAGATGTGGCATTTAGCGGATTTTTACAGCAGAAGAACGTGAGGATTTTGCTAATTAGCAGTTATCGAAGGTTCAAAGGGGTTATTAATCCCCTTTGAACCGAACTTCTCCGTTACCGACGTCTTGTTCACGGGTGTAAGGAGAAAACTTGGTAAATAAGAACTATTGTTTCTACTTAGAGGCTTTCAGCAAGTTATAGCAAATTCCATGACTCGTAAATTTGTAATGAAAAATAAGATAAACACAGACAAGGAGACAGAATGAGTTTTAATCCTCAATTTGCCCGTTTAGGCGAAATCCTGATAAATATGTCCGCAGCTACTGAGGAACAGGTCAAAGAGGCTTTGATAAAACAGAGTAATTTCAATCTTAAGTTGGGAGAAACCCTCCTCAAGCTTGGCAATATTAAAGAAAAGGACCTGTTGGAAGCATTACATCAGCAGTTAGAGATTGAAATCGTAGATGAAGAAGAACTCTTAGACCTCGATCCGAATGTTGTTAAACTCATTCCGGAACCATTTGCCGTATCAAACCGGGTGATTGCCATTCAGGAAGACGACGACGGGGTTGTTGTTGCTATGACCGATCCCGAAAATATAGTGATCCAGGATAATCTGAAGAAAATCATTTCCAAAGCTATTAAGCCGGTTTTGATCAGCGAAAGCGTTCTGACCGATACTCTTGAAAGATATTATAAAAGCATCCGGACAACTTCCGAAGTTGAGGATGCTGTGGGTGAATTCGGTTTTGTTGCAGTAGATGAGGATGAAAATGAGATCAATATAGAAAAATCGGCTACTGCTGATGCCCCTATCGTTAAGCTGATCAATCTGATCATCACAGAAGCGATAAAAGCCGGTGCTACTGATATTCATATTGAACCGTTGTATAAGAATTCCAGAGTCAGATATCGTGTTGATGGTGCCTTAAGAGAAGTTATGAGCCCACCGATCGGAATTCATGCCGGAGTAGTATCCTTGATCAAGGTTATGTCAAAATTGAATATTGCAGAACGAAGACTGCCACAGGATGGTCATATCTCACTCAAGACTGCCTTGAAAGCAGTCGATGTGAGAGTTTCCATAGCTCCGACCGTGACCGGTGAAAAGGTTGTTCTTCGCCTTCTCGATAAAGGGGAATTCGGTTTTAAGCTGACAACCCTCGGTTTTGATGAAGACAATCTGGAAATTTTCAAAAAATGGATACGAAGACCTTATGGTATTATCATTGTTTCCGGTCCAACAGGTAGTGGTAAATCAACAACTCTGCACGCTGCTTTGAAGGAGATCCAGGATATCGAATCTAATATCATTACCGTCGAAGATCCGGTAGAATACCGTTTGGAAGGGGTCACTCAGATAGAAACCAAAGAAAAGATAGGTCTCACCTTTGCTTCGGCCCTCCGTTCTGTTCTGAGACAAGATCCTGATATCGTATTGATCGGTGAGATCCGCGATAACGAAACTGCTGATATTGCCGTTAAGTTCTCACTTACCGGTCACCTGGTTTTTACTACTCTGCATGCTAATGATGCTCCGGCAACTGTTACCCGTATAATCGATATCGGTATCCCGAGTTATCTCGTAGGTTCCTCATTGAACTTAGTTATGGCTCAGAGGTTAGTGAGAAAAATCTGTGAGCACTGCAAAACCGATTATAAACCTACTCCTCAGGAACTCACCGACTGTGGCATCTCCGAAGAAGAAGCAGCAAAGATTAACTTCAAGATAGGAAAGGGATGCGTACATTGTGACAATACCGGTTACAGTGGCAGAACAGGAATATTTGAACTTCTGGAGGTTACTCCAAAAATCCGCCGTTTGATATTTGAGGAGTCAAATCAGGATCAGATTCGTGATGCTGCTTTAGAGGATGGTATGGAAACTCTTCACGGCAGTGCTTTTAAGAAGATGAAAAAGGGAATAACTACGATAAGAGAAGTTATCAAGCTGACCATCGTTGAATAATCCAACAATATAAGAATGAGGTAATAATGGCAACTTTTATGTACATAATCAAGGATTCTAAAGGGATCAAAGTCGAAGGAACTGTTAAAGCCGGTTCCCTTGATGAAGCCGTAGAAAAACTGAGCAAAGAAGGTGGAACCATAATCTCAGTCAAAAGCGCTGCTGAAGGAGCGTTCAAGGGGAATCTCTCCCTGTTTGACCGGGTAATGCTGGTCATCTATAAACTGAGAACAGGCATTTCCCTTAAAGCCCTCGTTTTCTTTACCCGCCAGTTAGCTACAATGTTTTCTGCAGGTTTGACCCTGGAGAAAGCTATCTCAAATTTAGAGAAAGAAGAGAAAAATAAAAGATTGAAGAAAATCCTTAAAAAGATCTCCGACGATATAAAGAAGGGATTTAGTCTTTCGGAAGCTATGGAGCAGCATCCCGGAGTATTCAACAATCTCTACATCGCTCTGGTTCAATCCGGTGAAATATCAGGTACACTGCATACAGTATTAACAAATCTGTCAGATTATTTAGAAAAAATTGAAGATACAAGAAGAAAAGTACTTTCGGCCATGGCATATCCAATCTTTATTCTGATCTTCCTGGGATTTGTTGTCTGGGGATTATTCTATTTCATTATTCCTATGTTTGCTGAAGTTTACGACAGGTTTGGCGCTGATCTGCCGGTAGCAACTTTAACGGCAATTGATGTCAGTAATTTTATCCGCAGTAATATCGTACTTTCCTTAGGTGTACTGTTCCTGGCAGCTTTTACTATCTTTCTGATCTATTTAACCGACCGGGGACGCTATTTCTTTGATTCCATTTCTTTCAAAGTTCCGGTTGTCGGTGGTTTGCTAAAGAATTCCATAATCAGTAAATTCTCCCGAACCTTCAGTATTCTCATGGCAGCCGGTGTCCCGATTATGGATACTATGGAACTGTCGGAAAACGTTGTGCAAAACGCTGTCTTCGAAGGTGCGATCAGAAAAGCAAGAATTATGGTGAAAGAGGGATATAGCGTTGTAGGAGCATTCCGGAAAACGAGAGTTTTCCCGTCAACACTATTACAGTTGTTTGCAACCGGTGAAGAAACCGGAGATATGGATAAACTGCTCGGAAAAGCGGCAGAGTTTTACGAAAAGCTGGTCGATTCGGTTATAGATCGCCTTACGGCATTGATCGAGCCGGTATTAATTATCTTGATGGCTTCTTTGGTAGGTACGATTATCGTAGTTGTTTATCTTCCGATCTTCTATCTCGGTTTGGCTATCAGCGCCGGTGTTAATTAATTATCGATGGGGACACGTTGTGGTGTCCCCATTTTCTTTTCAGGGCGTTTTTGATCCAGGTCATTTTTCTGAAGCTTTTCATTAATCCCTCCTTTTTTGCAGATATGAAAGTTCTTCGGACTTAGCATGCTTATTAACGGCTCTCCCTTTACTTCCCTGACCTACTTCCCGGCAGATAACAAGTGTCCGGAGTTTATCCGGATCATTGATCAGAGATTCCTCCCCTTTCAGCTGGTCTTCTGTGATCTTTTCAACCTGGAAGATACCATTTCAGCGATCGCTGAAATGAAAGTGAGAGGTGCACCTCTTATCGGGATAACTGCTGCTTTCGGTCTTCTTTTCGCCTTGAAGGACTCTCCTGAACAAGAGACCGGCATGAATACTCATCTAAGCAAAACCCTAAACCGCCTTTTGCAGGTCAGACCTACAGCTTACAACATAGAATATTGCCTGGATCGAATGCTGCAGGCAAAAAAAGAGCACGAGATAATCAAAGGTGCGCCGCCATCACTCATCGTTTTGAAAAACCTGTTTCTGACAAGAGCCCTTGAATTATTGGAAGAGGATAAAACCGTCTGCAGAAGGATAGGAGAAAGCGGAGTAGAATTATTAAAGAAAATCGCAGCGCAGAAGGGTAAGGTTAACATCCTGACTCATTGCAATGCCGGTTGGCTGGCTTGTATAGACTATGGAACAGCCACTTCCCCTATCTATCTGGCACACGAGTTGGGTATAGAGCTGCATGTCTGGGTTGATGAAACGAGGCCCAAGAATCAGGGTGCCAGACTAACAGTCTGGGAACTGACGCAAAATGGGATCGCGAATACTCTGATCACCGATAATGCCGGTGGACATCTGATGCAAAGAGGCTTAGTGGATATTGTTATTGTTGGGTGTGACAGGGTTACAAGAGATGGAAATGCCGCAAACAAGATAGGCACCTACCTGAAAGCATTAGCCGCCAGAGATAATAATATCCCTTTCTATGTTGCTCTTCCCTCTTCAACGATCGACTGGAAAGGAGAAGCGACCCCAAAAGCAGAGGATACGCATCTGAATATCCCGATAGAAAACCGCGCTTCTTCTGAAGTCAGCCATGTTGAGGGTTGGTATAACAACGAGCTTATCCCTGTGCTGATCACCGATAAAAATGTCAAAGTCTATAATCCCGGTTTTGATGTTACTCCGGCTAAATATATAACCGCTCTGATTACGGAAAGAGGGATATGTCCTGCCAGTAGAGAAGGTATAATAAAACTTTTCCCTGAGTTCAAGGCAGGCATTTGATTTATTCCTGAGATGATCATGGAAGGCATTGTTAAATTTAACTGCGTTTGGAATAAGGAAACAATAGATCTCCTGACTGCTGAAGAATTGCGGGAACTGAACTATTGGCGGGATTTGCTCCGTAAGAAGAGTTTGATAGGTGCTAATGAAAAGGGTTTAGGTTTCGGTAATATCAGCATAAGATTACCCGACGGTGAAAAATTTGTAATTACCGGTTCTCAAACTGGTCATCTGAAAGAGTTAAAACAAGAAGATCTTGCTCTGGTGACCGATTTTTCTTTGAAAAACAACTATGTTATGTGTCTCGGATTTACCAAAGCTTCTTCCGAAGCCCTCTCACATGCAGCAATCTATAGCAGTTCAAGAGAACATAGAGCGGTTATACACTTTCACAGCAGGAGAATCTGGGAAAAATCATTCTACCTATACAGTTCAAGTGACCCCAGGGCAGCTTATGGAACTCCGGAATTAGCGGAATCAATAAAAGACATCCTGACAAATCATTCCCCCAAAGATCCTTCAGTTATTTTATTGGGGGGACATCCGGAGGGTGTGATAACCTTCGGAAACAGTTTGAAAAGAGCTGCTGAAGAAGCCTTGAAGTTGGCAGAGACTATTTAAAAAGCATACTTTTAACCTTGCTCGATCTCTGTCTTGTATTTTTCATTTGCAGAGCACTTGTTCAGGTAAAGAAAAAGGTGGACAGATTTTCGAGCTATTAGTCTCCTTCAAACAAAATCATCCTCAAGGAGTAGTTTATGGAAAGACAAAGAAGAGCAATTGATCTATTGATCGAGAAGGCAACGATCATGACCATGAATAATGCTATGGAGATCGTGGAGGGCTGGCTGGCTATAGATAAGGGATTTATTATTGATATGGGGTATAGTGGCGGAGAGAAAAAATCCGATCCTTCCCAACAATTTCAACCGGCTCAGACAATTGATGCTTCCCATAAAATTGTACTTCCCGGCTTCATTAATACCCATACACACGTACCTATGTCCTATTTCAAAGGTTTGGCGGATGATTTACCACTTCAAACCTGGCTTGAAGATCATATCTGGCCCAAAGAGAGAGAAATGGTAAACGCTGAATTTGTTTATCATTCGTCATTACACGGAATTGCCGATTTGATCAGGAATGGTGTCACGATGTTCAATGATCAGTATTTTGAGAGTGAAATGATCGCTAAGGCGTCTATAGAAGCAGGTATAAGGGCAGTTTTAGGTGAGGGAGTAATGGATTTTCCCGTTGCTAATCATGCCAATGCCGAGGATGCTCTCAACTATTCTTTACGATTGCACGAGAAGATGAAAAACAAAGCATTGATCGATGTCAGTATTTCTCCCCATGCCATTTATACCTGTGGTGAAGAAACTTTAAGGAAAGCGATAGAAATTGCCAGATCTCATAACATGCTGCTTCATACTCATTTATCCGAAACAAAAAAGGAGTATGACGATTCTTTAGCAAAATATAAGCTCACTCCCACTCAGTATCTTGCAAAACTCGGTTTTTGGGGAGAAGATACCATTGCTGCTCATTGTGTCTGGCTTTCAGATAAAGATATTGAAATTTTGGCTGAAAATAAGGTGAGTATTGCCATAAATACCGAAAGCAACCTAAAGCTGGCTTCAGGCTTTCTCCCTCTTAAGAAATGCCTTGAGAAAAAAATCAATATGACAACCGGTACAGACGGGGTTGCGAGCAATAATAATCTTTCAATAATAGAAGAGATTGGGATTACCGCAAAGGTTCACAAGGCTTTGAACAACGACCCGACCTTCCTTCCTGCCAGAGAAATAATGCGCTTTCCCACGATCAACGGGGCAGCTGCTCTTGGTAAGCAGGATGTCTTGGGTTCGTTAGAGAAAGGGAAATTAGCCGACCTGATAATCATCGCTGTGAACAGTGTAGAAGCTTTACCAATGTATGACCTTTATTCACAGGTAGTTTATAATCTCAATTCATCAAATATAACGGACGTAATAATTAACGGTAAAATTGTTATGTATAACAGAGCATTGACTACTCTTGATGAAGAGGAATTGATCGATCGTGCAAACTATTACCGGAAAAAGATGAGAAAATGAACCTTTTCCTGAATCGCCGATAGATTTTTAACATTTCCTTGCTACCGCCGAGATAATCTAAAGATGAACGTGATAGACCCGAATCTGGTTAAAACTAATTTTCAGGCAGCGAATAAAGAAGACTGCCTGAGAAAGATAGCCCAGGACTATAAAAGAGCTGAGATCATTACAGATGCAGACTTCTTTTATCATAAACTGATGGAACGGGAAAAAACTCTTTCCACTGGTATCGGTTATGGAATTGCCATCCCCCATCTGAGAGATGAATCAGTCCGGCAATTGACTATCGGTATTTATCTTCTTGACAGAGAGATTGAGTTCAATTCGATTGATTTGAAGAAAGTAAGACTGATTGTCTGTTTTGCTATACCCTCGGATAGTGGCAACAGGTACATGAAGGTTTTACAAAAGGTCTCTGAGTTCTTCCGCTCGGAAAGTAATCGTGAGAGCACTTTCCGCTGTGAGGACAAGGAAACCTTATTAAAGATATTCCGGAGACTAACTAATGAGCTATAGAAGGGCAATAATCTTAGCATTCGTCACTCTTCTCTGGGTGACCCAGATCTGTGCTGCCAATGAGAGTATTGGCACTACAGGGTTTAATTTTCTCCGGGTCACCTACTCTGCCAGAGCAGCCGGCATGGCTAATTCCTTTACAGGGCAGGCAGATGATATCGAAACCCTGTTTTTCAACCCCGCCGGTTTACCGCAATTAGCATCAACAATGGTAGCTACTTCCTATCTCAATTACTTTGAGGGTTTTCAGGGTGGTTCCCTGCTTTTTGCCAAACCTGCAGCAGAAGGACTTTCTTACGGTTTCTACCTCCAATATTTAGGGAATCAGAGCATTACCCGGACTATTGTCGATGACTCCGGAGAGTTCATTGGAACTGCCGGGACTTTCGGGGCAAATGACTTGTTAATAGGTGTTTCAGGCGGGGTATCTATCCATGAATTTCTTAATCTCGGAGCAAGTGTTAAATACATTTACGAATCCTTAGATGACTACTCTGCTTCTGCTGCCGCTGTTGATCTGAGCCTGCTGCACCAAACTATGAACGAGAATCTGAAGGTCGGAATTACCTTGAGAAACATCGGCAGACAAGTAACCTATTATACTGCCGCGAAATACAGAGAGAAACTGCCGACTCAGTTTACTATTGGTTTTAATTATCAGCTTCCGGATAGGTTCAATGCCAATCTGGATATTGTCAAACCTTTCGATCACGATTTTTCGGGAAGAATTGGATTCGAATATCGAGTTCACCCGATGTTTAGCCTTAGAGCAGGATTTGACAGCCGGGCAGACGACTGGCGAATGGGCGGTGATTACGATATCCTTTCCGGTCTTTCAACCGGTTTCGGCTGTTATCTGAAGCAGTATGAATTGAACTATGGTATCTCTTCCTATGGTGATCTCGGTTTGGTAAATCAGATATCACTCAAATATAATTTCTGAGAACTGCAATGAGAATAAAGAAGCATAACAAGGAGTGGATAAAAGGAAAATTGTGAGTGGAAAAGCCCTGTCACAATTTCTTCTTACGACTATTATATGAAACAAGATTTACTATTCGAAATTGGTGTAGAAGAATTACCAGCCAGTTACCTTAAGCCAGCCCTTGACTCCCTGGTCAAACATATCTCTTCGTCTCTCGAAGAAAAAAAGCTCTCCTATTCAGGGTTAAAGACTTTCTCAACAGCAAGAAGATTAACTGTTCTGGTTGAATCCCTGGCGAAAAAGCAGAATGACGAGACAATCAAAAAGCTCGGTCCTGCTAAAAGAATAGCATTTAATCCCGACGGCACCCTTTCTCAAGCCGGACAGGGGTTCGTCAGATCCGCAGGGATTAGTCCGGAAACTCTGGAAATTGAAAAAACCCCTAAGGGTGAGTATATTTCTGCGATTATTCAGCTGCAGGGAGAAGAGACCTATAACATTCTGAAAAGAATCTTGCCGGAAGCATTTCGCAAGATCAAATTCCCGAAAACAATGTACTGGAACTCCAAGGATATTACTTTTGCCCGGCCGATAAGGTGGCTTCTTTGTCTCTATGGTGTCCAGGTGGTGGATTTTGAATTTAACGGAATCAGAACAGGCAGGTTGACTTTCGGTAATGTTTTAGGAAAGAGAGCTGAAGCAATTGAGCTCAATAATATCTCTGATTATGCCAAAGAGCTTAAGAGAAATTTTGTCTATTCCAACCGGGAAGAAAGAAAAGAGCTTATTCGTAAACAGATAACAGTTCTGGCAGAAACTGTTAAGGGCAAAACCCTGCAAGAAGAGGAACTACTGGAGGAAGTAACAGACTTAGTAGAGTATCCCACAGCTATCTTGACTAAGTTCTCTGAGACATACCTAAAACTGCCGGAAAGAATCATCCATTCTACCTTGGCGAAAAATCAGAAATACTTTCCTCTCTACTCGACAGAAAGCCAAGAAGCCGCTAAGAACCATAGCAGGTTAGTGAGCTACTTTATTTTTGTTGCCAATAATCATCCCGACCAGGCAGAAAATACCAAAGCCGGAAACGAAAGAGTTGTTAAAGCGAGACTTGATGATGCTGTCTTTTATTTTGAAGAAGATCTGAAGAAATCAATCGATTACTTTAACAACCGCCTTTCTAAGATGGTCTTTCATGCCTCGCTGGGCTCGATAAAAGACAAGGTTGAAAGAATTGGCCAGATTTCTCATTATTTGGCAGAGTCCCTGAAGCTCGATAATCACTCCAGAGAACGACTATCCCGTGCAGCCTCTATCTGCAAATTTGATCTGGCAACGAATATGATCGCAGAAAAGGAGTTCACCGGACTACAGGGATATATCGGAATGAATTATGCCCTTCTCTGGCACGAAGATAAGGAAGTCTCGGCAGCGATAGAAGAACACTATCATCCTTTAAGCTTCACAGACACACTTCCCCGATCATTGATCGGAACCATTATCAGTATTGCCGATAAGATAGACACATTATCTTCTTTATTCGCATTAGGAAATATTCCCACCGGCTCAAATGATCCTTACGCCTTGAGAAGAGCAGGTAACGGAATAGTAAGAATGCTTTACGAAAAAGATATTCATCTGGAGATGCCCGAATTATTAGCTTACGTGTATTCATTGGTCAAGTCTGCCGCTGCAAAAACCTCTTCTTCTGACGATAATCAGGAACATATAGAACAACCTGCCAAGGTATTAGCAAATCAAAAAGAACTGCTTCTGTTTTTGAGACAGAGAACAGAGTGGCTTTTGGAACAAAACAAGTTAGACTATGATATAATCAATTCCGTTATGTTCTCAGGTTTCGTCGAAATAACAACCCTGAAGAAAAAGGTCAAAGCTCTGCAGAAATTAAGAACCAGGGACGATTTTGAACAATTGGTCCTGAGCTACAAAAGAGTTTCGAATATCATTTCTGCTTCAGAACTTCATGCCTCACAAGAAGATAAGATCGTCAGCGAACTGTTAAGTGAAGAAGCAGAAAAGGACCTTTTTCTGGCTCTTAATGAGACTGAAACCCAGGTCGATTCTCTTTTAAAGCTCTCTGATTATGAAGGATTGCTCGAACTCTTTATCTCATTAAAAGAGAAAATTGATACTTTTTTCGATAAAATTCTGGTCAATGTTGACGATCAGCGGTTGCGGGCAAATCGCTACGCTCTCCTCAAAAGAATTAAAACCCTCTTTTTGCATATCGGAGACCTTTCCCTGATTGTAATTGAAGGTGAGAAAAAATAGTAGTGGAATTGCCCGTAAGTTCAATAAAAGAGATCTTGTCTGATACAAAAATATAAGGGAGAAAAAATGAAGATTAAGATTGCAAACCGAGCTAAAGCTATCCGCCCCTCTCCAACTCTTTCCGTAACAGCTAAAGCAAAAGAGATGCAGGCTAAAGGAATTGATGTTATTAATTTGGGTGCCGGTGAACCTGATTTCAATACTCCTGATTATATCAAAGAAGCAGGGAAACAGGCTATCGATCAGAATTTTACCCGCTATACCGTCTCCTCAGGCATTTTGCCTCTGCGGGAAGCTATTTGTGCTAAACTGAAAGAAGATAATAACCTCAATTATACCGCTCAACAGATATTAGTTTCACCAGGAGCTAAAGCAGCAATCATTAATGTTTTGATGACTGTTTGTGATCCAAGAGATGAGGTTTTCATCCCCTCACCGTATTGGGTCAGTTATACCTCCCAGGTGGAAATGGTAGATGCTTTTCCGATTATTCTGCCTACAAATGAAAGCTCTAATTTCAAGATCACTGCCGAGCAGTTAGAAGAGGCAATATTATACCATACAACCCCCAAAGCCCTGATTCTCAACTCACCGGATAATCCGACAGGTTGTGTCTATACCCGTGAAGAACTCGCTGCAATAGCTGAAATCTGTCTCAAACATGAGATCATCATTATCTCCGATGAGATCTATGAAAAGATTGTCTATGATAACATTGAACACATTTCTATTGCCTCAATTTCACCTGAGATACAGGATATCACTGTCTTGATCAATGGCGTCTCGAAAGCTTATGCCATGACGGGATGGAGACTCGGTTATGCAGCAGGCAATGAAGAGATAATCAAGAGAGCCGGAAGAATTCAAGAACATACAACCTCCAATGTCTGCTCAATCACTCAGAAAGCAGCTTTAGCAGCCATAACCCATAATGACGGCTCTGTGGAAATGATGAGAAAAGAATTCGAAAAGCGCAGAAATTGGCTGGTTGAGGAACTCAACCATATTCCTAATGTCAGTTGTTTTAAGCCCCAAGGAGCTTTCTATGCCATGCCTAATATCTCTTACTATCTGATGAACAACAAATTGGGAATAAAGAATTCGATAATGCTGTGTACATATTTACTCGAGAAATTTCATATCGCCCTCGTTCCGGGCTTGGCATTCGGCGTAGATAATTATGTCCGTTTTTCCTATGCCACAAGTATGGATAATATCGAAAAAGGGGTAGCCCGATTGAAAGAGGGATTATTGTCTCTAACCCATTAACAGGAGTTACAGATAATCATAACTCCTTTTACCTGGAAGAAATATGAAATTCCTTAATGAAGAGCTGCAGAGAAAGCACCAGGAAAGAAAGAACGATAAAGCCTCCTACTGGACTAACTGGATCGTAAAAATTATCTTACTGCTTTTCGCCCTTTTGATCATTCGTCATTTTTCTGACCTTCACATCCTTTTCTTCGATGATATCTTCCGCTCTTCCAGAGCAACTGAAGAGGTTGAAAACAATCCAGCCTCTCTTCTTGACTGAAGTAAAGAGATCGAATGAATTTGCCTATAAAACAATAACCACGTTAGGAGTTGGACTTGGATTATAAAAAATCAGGAGTCGATATTTCGGCCGGAAATGAAACAGTAAGACTTATAAAACCGTTAGTTAAAGAGACATATAATAAAAATGTCCTCTCTGAACTTGGGGGATTTGCCGGTTTTTATGCCCTCGAAAAGGATAAGTGGCGGGAACCGGTTCTGGTTTCCAGTACTGATGGAGTGGGAACGAAACTATGTATTGCTGAATCAGCCGGACAATATAAGAGTATTGGAAGAGATTTGGTAAACCATTGTGTTAACGATATTTTCGTTCATGGTGCCAAACCGCTGTTCTTTCTCGACTATATTGGCATTGGAAAGCTGAAACCGGAAAAAATTAGGGACATCGTTACCGGTCTCGCTGCTGCCTGCAAGGAGAATCAGATGGCATTAATAGGCGGAGAGACCGCAGAAATGCCCGGAATCTATCAGCGGGAAGATTTCGATCTCGCCGGAACAATTGTCGGTTGCGTGGAAAGAGAGAATATCATTAACGGAAGCAATATTACCGAAGGTGATTTGATCGTCGGATTTCCCTCGTCAGGAATTCATACAAACGGGTATTCATTGGTAAGGAACATTCTCTTCTCCGATGAAAATAACTCTTCCGGTTCCTGTTCTCCAAAAGCAACCAAACCGGAAGGATTGCAACTCACAGATTTTGTAGCTCAGTTTGATAAAACTCTCGGAGAAGAGTTGCTGACTGTACACAAGTCATATTATCAAAAACTGAAACAATATGCAGTCCCGGACTTGATTCACGGTATGGCCCACATAACCGGAGGTGGGATTGCCGGAAATCTGGCAAGAATTATCCCGGAAGGGTTACAGGCTGTCATTGACTGTCAAAGTTGGAATAGGCTCCCTATTTTTGCTTTTCTGCAGAATAAGGGTAACATAGCTGAAGACGAAATGTTCAAGGTATTCAATATGGGTATAGGCTTCATTGCTGTTACACCTCCGGAAACTGCTGCAGAACTCACAAAGAAAGAAAATGGTATAGTAATCGGGAGCATTAAATCTCTCAATAACGTGACAAGTCAGCATCAGAATGAAGCGGAAAGCGTTGTTCTTCTCAAGGATAATCTGAGCGATGATTAACACTTCAAGCGAATTCAGCAACATGATTTCCCGGCTTTCTCAGCTGAATTTCTACTCACGTCCTAATCATTTGAAATGATTTTTGAAATGGATCTATCAGGTTTTATTAAAAACTGAAAACCTTTTAGAACTGATGCCGAAACTGAATCAATCTATTTAGAAACAAGTAACCTCTGAAGGAGAAAAGAGATGAAATGGCGGGTTTTAATCTCGGGTAAATTGGATCCTTACATGAATATGGCTATTGACGAAGCTGTTTATTATCATGTCACGAGAGAGAATACTCTTCCCCTGATTAGATTTTATGACTGGGAACCTGCTTCCTTTTCCTGCGGTTTTAATCAGGATATTGACAAGGAACTCGACTTTCAGCTTTTGAAAAATTCTCCCTACGGTTTTGTCAGAAGACCTACCGGCGGAAGATTGGTTTTGCATGAAGAAGAAGTAACTTATTCTGTAATATCTCCTCTGGATGGCAAAATGGCAGGAAGTATCTCCGATACATATCTGAGAATCGGCAAAGCTCTTGTTAAGGGGCTTAAACAATTGGAGATCGAGGTTGAACTCGCACGGGGCAGCTTAACAGTCAACGAACAAAAACGAAGTGCTAACCCCTGCTTCACCAGCAGTTCACGATTTGAACTTACCTATAAGAGGAAAAAAATAGTCGGCAGCGCCCAAACAAGAAACAACAGAGCATTTCTGCAGCACGGTTCAATCCTCAAATCCTGCAACCAAAAGAGAGTTGCTGATTTCATTCCCGGCTTAACTGAAGATGAAAGACTAAGAATTGCCAGTTTATTAGAAAGAAGAACTATCTCGATCGAATCGATTTTAGAACATCCTGTTACATTTGAAGAAGCAGTCGAGCAACTGTTGTGGGGTTTTAAAAACGAGTGGCTGGAAGATGAGTTTCAGATCATTGAAAACCTTGCCCCCGAAGAAGAAGAATATGCCCGAACACTTGCTCTTAACAAGTACTCTACCGATAACTGGAACAGAAATCTTAAGAAAAAGTCAAAAAGAATTTGACATATATCTAACAATGCATAGATGTTGCTTGATAAGAATGATATGAATAAATGTAAAGATATTTAGGGAGGATTTTGGATGGAGAGAAGAATCATTTTCGCCATTGTCATGCTGCTTTTCTCAGCAAGCTTAGTATTTGCTCAAACTACCGGCAGACTTGCCGGAAGAGTCACAGATACAGACGGAAGCCCGGTGCCATTCGCTAACGTTCTTTTGATGGATACTGAAATGGGTGTCCAAGCCAGAGAGGATGGAACTTATATATTGATCAATATCCCGGTTGGTACTTATGATATTAGGGCTCAGCAGATTGGCTACCGCCCCACCACGATAACCGGGCAACGAATCAATGTCAATGAAACAGCAACATTAAATATAACTATGGCCAGAGATGCTGTAGATATTGAAGGTTTGACCTTCACAGCCAAAAGAGAAATGGTTACCCCCGACAGAACAGGCTCGAGTCGCGGAATAACCCAGGAATCTATTGAGAATATTGCTGTTGACAGTGTAGAAGGCATTATAGCCCTCCAAGCCGGCGCCGTTCAGATTGGCGGTGATCTGCACATAAGAGGTGGACGTGCTAACGAAGTGGTGTATCAAATTGACGGTATGTCCGTCTCTGACCCGGTAGATGGCGGTACGGCTATGACTGTTGACAGGAATGCCATTGCCGATATGGTCGTCATGACCGGGGGCTTTTCGGCAGAGTTTGGCAATGCCCAATCAGGTATTGTAAATATTGTTACCCGTGACGGCTCAAGTGAATACTCCGGTAGTTTGGAGATTATCTCCGATCATATTATTACCGATGGAAGTAATGCTGATGAACTCAAAGGAACTTTGGGCGGTCCGGTTTTAGGTCCCTTCTTCCCTGATTTACGAAACAGACTTACCTTCTTCTTCAATGCTTCCGGTTTATGGCACGATTCACGTTTCCGGGAGTATTATATCAGTGATCCTAATGAAAATCTGGTTAATCTTGTAGCAGACTTCCCCAGAATAAACCCCTATGAAGACAGGGATTCCTTTCTTCTTTTTGATCTCGGATCCAGAAATTATAACAGCTATAATGCTAATCTGAAGATTACCTATAGAATCAACCCCAGACAAACCGTATCATTGGCAGTGCGTCAGGATGGTTCTTTGTCTAATCCCTATCAGCATAGTTGGCGTTATGCCCTTGAGCATTTCGCCCAGATTGAAGAGGATATGCAGCAATACATGTTTACTTATGACCACCTGCTTAATCCGGAGATGAATCTCAATATTAAAGGGAGCTGGTTCAGAAAAGAGCGAACAGAAGGACCCCGTGATTTATCCCGTAATGATTTCTTCAGTATTGACCCCAATTATGAATATAATCCTGACAGCTATCAATCAGACGTTGATGGTATTATTTTCCTTGATGCTCAACAGAGTGGAATAATTGATAATCCTGAATATGGTTTTATCGATCCTTTCTATTGGACTTATAGAGTATTTGGAGTGGAAAGAGAAAGAGCAATCCCTGGTTTTAATCCCCCTGGCTCTTATTGGACGCAGTTCCTTGATGATAAGACAACAACAATGACTTTACGAACTGATTTCGAGTACCAAATGAGTATGATCAACAATATGAAAACTGGTTTTGAAATCACCAACCATGAGATTATAAAGGATCAATTGTTTAATCCCCAAAGGATTAACAGACTGAGATTTGATGATTTTCTCTCCAAAAATGGACAAGTTATTGATGTTATCAAATTTTATGAAGATGAAGACGATCCGACCAGTCCGGTAGTAGATTCAATCGTTGTCTATTCTCACCATGACGTTCTGAGAGCTCTGGAAGAGACTTCCGGCAGAACCGATGGTTACAAGGCTAGTCCCTGGCAGGGTGCTTACTATTTACAAAACCGGCTGGAATTTGAAGGAATGATCGCTAATCTCGGAATGAGATTCGACTTCTGGTATCTGGGTAACGATTATCTGATCCGTCAAGATGACGGAACATACGAAACCGTAACCTGGGAAGATCTTACTGATGAAGAAGTAAAAAAATTCAGAATCATGGTCTCTCCGCGGGTTGGTGTTTCACATCCGATTTCGGAAAGAGCTGTTCTGCACTTTGCCTATAACTATCAAAATCAGTTACCTCAGATGCAGTATATTTTCACTACCGCAAAGCCCGAAGATGCCATCCTTTCACAGGAAAATATTGATGTAGGTAATCCGAGTCTCGAACCACAAACAACCATTACTTATGAAGTCGGTCTGCAAAGACAATTTGGTGAGGATTACATCTTAGATTTGACCGCCTACTACAAAAACATCTATAATTATGTCAGCCTGAGAGAAAGAATTGATCCAAATGATGAAACTATCACCTGGTATCAGTATGTTTCTGAAGATTATGGCAGTGCCAGGGGAATTGATATCACTATGGAAAAAATCCTCTCTAACTTTACTGCCGGGTCGGTTTCGTATTCTTTTGCCTGGGCACAAGGTAACCATTCAGGATTAACAAGGCAGGATGACCGGAGAAATCTGAGAGAATTTCCTCTGGAATGGGATGCCAGACATTCAGCGAACCTGAATCTTGAGTTTCGCATAGGAAGAGATGAAGAATGGTGGATACCTTTCACCGACACAATTTTCCCAATTGATGACCTTTCTATGAACTTTATTTATTCTATCTCTTCGGGATATCCCTATACACCGATGAATCAGGAAGGTACTCAATTCCTGGATACCAACAGCCGCAGAATGCCTCATACAGAAAATGCTAATCTGAGATTTACCAAAAATTTCCGTTTCGGTCAGAAACAAACCTTAAGGTTGTTCGCTAATATTGATAATTTATTCAATCGTCGAAATGTTAATAATGTCTATCCCCGAACGGGATCACCGGATTGGGACGGAGAAGATCTAAGCGAATCCGATGCCAATTATGTCTATCAGGAAGTAATGCATAATTATTCTCAGTTTGTGAATAATCCCGCTAATATCAGCAGGGGAAGAAAGTATTCATTAGGTTTATCATATAGCTGGTAAGAAAAAATTGCCGAACAGCATTTTCACCTGCTTCGGTATTGAATAAAGTTTTTAGGAAAAGTGTCCATAGGAGGAATTAAAATATGGTAATGCGCTATAAAAGGTTATTGATAGCACTTTTCATCTTAATAATGTGTGTGAGTTTTGTTAGTGCTCAAGTAGATGAAACTGCTGTTGTCCCTGAGGTTGAGGAAGAGATAGTGTTTGATGAAGCTGCGCCGGAAATGGGCTGGCTGGAAGTTCTGGCCCGCAAAATTGTCGGCAGCGGATTGGTTGATCTGTTCATACAGGGTGGTTTTGTCATGTGGCCACTACTGGTGCTCTTGATCTGGGCTATTGCCACCGTTATCTGGAAGTTAGTCGTTTTGACTTATGCCAAGGTCAACACCAATGAGTTACTTGCGAAAGTCATACCGTTAGTAGAAGAAAAAAAATACAAAGAAGCTGCTCAAATTTGCGAAGAAACCAGAGGTCCTGTCTCAATGGTTCTTCATTTAGCTTTATTAAAAGCTGATCAAGGTGTTGAAGTTGTGGAAAAAGCTGTCGAAAGTGCTGCCTCATTAGAACTTGCTTATCTTGATAAAGGCTTTATCGCTCTTTCAACTACTATCAATCTTGCTCCGATGTTCGGTTTCTTCGGTACGATCGTTGGTATGATTGCAGCCTTTGATGCTATAGCCAGAGCAGGAGAAGTTGATCCGACCATCGTTGCCTCCGGTATCAAAATTGCCTTGATCACTACTGCTTCAGGCTTGGCTATTGCCATCCCTATCCAGTTCTTCAATAATATGTTTATGGGAATGGTCGACGGTCTGGTCATAGATATGCAGAAAGCCTCAGAATCATTAGTGGAGACCCTTGTTCAAAACAAGCAGGGGGAATAAATGAAGATTCGCCGGAAGAAAAGAGATCCGGGCGGTATTCCGACAGCGTCAATGTCTGATGTAGCCTTCTTACTCTTGATATTCTTCTTAACTACGACAAAGTTTGATATTAAACAGGGTTTAGGTTTGGTTCTCCCACCCCCAGCTGAAGAGGGTGCCCAAAGAGTAAGAGTCAGAGAAGATAATATTGCCCGCGTTTTAATTAACCGTGAGGGAAGAGTTGCTGTGAATGACGAGGAAATGTCCTACCTTGCTATGGAAAACAGGATCAGACAGATGCTGGGACAAAATCCCGACCTGGTAGTTTCTTTGCGTACTGACAGAAGAAGTAAGTATTATCACATGATTGATGCTTTGGATAGATTAAGAGCTGCCGGAGCTGAAAAAATATCGCTTTCCACAAACTAAGGAGGAATAGTGCCGAAACTACAAGCAAAATCAAAACCTGAAACCATTATTCCCACTGCTTCCATGTCTGATATTGCCTTTCTTCTCCTGATTTTCTTCATGGTTTCTACTGTGTTTGTCAAAGAGAGGGGGCTGAGAGTAACTATGCCTGAGGCCAGAAGCATCGAAAAAGTACCAAGAAGAAATGCAGCAACGGTGTATGTTGACCGTAGCGGAATGATCTCTATTGATGATTTCATAGTAGATATCCCTACAGTCAGAGACATAATGATACGCAAGCTTTATGATGATTTTAATACCATTGTCAGTTTTCGCACCGATAGAATGACTGATTATGGTTTAATGGCAGATATTATGGATCAACTCCGTGAGGCTAATGCCCTGCGGGTAGCATTCGAAGCTAAGCAGAAAAGGTAAATGTATTGGCAGATGGATATTTCCTAAGCACAGAATGGAGAAATGATGAGTATTAAACGATATACGGACTGGAAAGATGTTGCCAACAGTTTTTATGACAAGGCCTTGAGCCTGGCAATACTGTTGCTTCTCTTCTCTTTTCTCGTATCGCCTAAGATAGAGGTCAAACCTTATGTTGCCGAGATAAGGGTTACCGAAGCAATTGATATTCCACCGGAAATCAGAGAAAGAATCCAACCACCGGAAGAACTGGTCAGACCACCTGTTGAAATTATTATTGATGATGATCTGACAGGGGATGACGATGATCTTGAAATTGTTGAAACAATTGACCGGACAACACTTGATCCTTACGAAGTTGTAAAACCACCACCGGGATTAGGTGAAACCCCTCGTTTTGTCGCCTACGATGAACCACCAAGACCGATCAGAACAATTCAACCTGAAGAACCTCGTTTTATGGTCAGCGGAACAGTTGTTTTGGAAGTGGAGGTTTTACGGGACGGCTCTGTAGGTGCGGTTGAAATCTCCCGATCACTTATGGGGGGACGGGGTGGTCCTGATGAAGCTGCGGTTGCTGCTGTGAAACAATGGGAATTCAGTCCGGCGAAAAGTGGTGGACAACCTGTTGCAGTCTGGGCGAGAATTCCAATTGAATTTAGAGAAGAGTAGAAAATAAATGATAAGAAATTATTATAAAAAGTAAGGAGAGCGGAAGCATCTTGGTGGAGAGCATGGTTCTTCATCAATGTGGAAGAGGGAGCAATGAACAATAAGGTGATGAATTATGAGAAAATACTGACATCTGTCGATGTTATTCTTAACTCTCATAATCTGTCATATATTTTAGTATCCCGTCTCTAAAGTATTTTGATGGAGGAAAAGAAGCATGAGATTAATGAAATATGCAATATGTATCACCTTGCTTTTCTTTGTTTTTTGGGAGGTGCCCCTAAGGGCTGCTTCAATCGAGAAGAGTGAGACAACAAGAATTATGGATGTTAGCCGATATCATGATGTCGGGAACATCTGGCTGAGAGTCAGTAATTTCGGCTTTTTCGGCTCAGGTAACCATAGACCCCAATGGCCCTCACTGGAGTATCCCGGTGGCAGTGGTATTGATTACCTCTATATGGGTGCGGTCTGGTTTGGCGCTAAAAAAGTGAGACGGGACATACAGGGTAGAAGACTTTTCTGGCGAGAGTGGCCCAATCCTGATGATGAGAACCATGTTATTGCTGAAGGTAGCCCGGATTTTGACCCAATCATTCATACTAAAGTAGTAGTTGATACTCTGGTCTCGGTGGGTTTTGATGGTGATTATTCCTATTATCAATTACTCCCCGCTTATTTCCCGTTTGAATCAAACTATCTCGGTATTGAATACGGTGAATATAACCCTTATGACCGGGTTATTTCTCAATCGATTCGAACACAACGAGCCGGAGTTGATGACGATGGAGACGGCTGGATTGATGAAGATCCCGTTGGGATCGCCTTTCCCTTCCGTCAAGCAGGTGAACTTCCCGATGAGTTAACGGATTTAGGAGGAAAATATCTTCACGAACATGACCCTATTTTCCAAAGTCAGTTGATTGAAGATAATATCGAGATCTGGTTCCCTCTCGGTTTTGTTGATCTCGGAGTTGATCCCTCCGGCGGTTTGTATAATTATACTATGCCACATGATGATGATATGGACGGATTAGCAGATGAAGATGGAGCACCGGTATCAGAACAGGACCTTTTTTCCTATTATTATGACTTCAGCCCTTTCACACCATTGAATGATCCCCGGCATCAGGAGAGAAAAGAGGGTCAATCAGCCAGTTCTTTCAACCATTACCCCTTAAATATCAAAGTTCGTCAGCTCAGTTATCAGTGGAGTTACGAGTATATCAAAAATCTGGTGTATGTAGAATTCAATATCACGAACATGAATCCTGTTGATACGCTCTACGACTGTACAATGGCGATATACATGGACTGTGATGTCGGGCCGCAAGCCTGGGATGGAGACACTCGTTCATTAGACGATGTCAGTGGCTACGTCGCCGGAGAAAATTTCGAATTTGCCTATACACGAGACCATGATGGTGACGGTGGTTTAACTACCGGCTGGATAGGTGCCCGGGTTTGTACCCCAGACCCCGAACAGTTGGATTTTGCCTGCTGGGTCTGGACAAGAGGAGACGGTCCTGACCACCGGCGTCCAAGAAGAATTCCCCCTTTACCAGGCTTAATAACCTCTAATGAAAAATATTGGTTAATGACAGGAAGAAATCCTAATGAAGACAAATTCCGCCCCTTGAGACCCGTCGGCTGGACTCCTGATCAGGATCCCTGGTATGAGGAACCGAATCCTAACGATACCCGGTTTCTATTCGCTTTCTACGGAGATATGCAGGGAGCTACCTCTGCCACTGAGAACTCCTGGAATTTAGCACCGGGCAGGACTATGAAAATTGTTGTGGCTGTCTTCCCGGGAGAGAGCCTCGACGAATTAAAAGGTTCAGCTCTTTGGGCAAAGGAGATTTACGGTGATCCGCAAACTCTGGATACAGTTATCTTACCGGATATTTTTCCTCACTACATCGCTCCAGAACCCCCGGATATCCCTAAAATGTTTGCTGAATTAGCAGATAATGGAAATCGCATTGATGTGTATTGGGATAATCGCTCAGAGTTTTCCCGCGACAGAATGATCGTTCCTGCCGGGCAGTTAGGCTGGCAGAATAATAATCCGCTGCTGGTTGACAGTTATATCAATAGCTTCCCCGATCACTTCGGTATCCCGGAAGATGAATGGCCTGAAAGCTTCACTCCTCCTGATGATAGCGAGAATTATAACGCTAATGCAGTTGTCAATCCCTGGACTGCTCACCGACTTCGTCACGATTTTCAGGGTTATTCTTTGTACGGAAGATCCGGAACTGGTATAGAAGACAACTGGATGCTGGTAAGAAAATGGGATAAAATCGATACTGACCAGGATTGGGAGGACTATGAGGTGGGATTTGTCCCCGAAGCTGGTGTTGATAATGATTTCGGTGGTTATACCGGAAATGATACAAGTCTTCCCGGAGAAAGGGTTGCCGGTGATGCTGATGCCGGTTTCTATTATCTTAATGATATGTATCTCATTGCACCCATAGAGGTAGGAGAAACTGTTATCTCCGGTGATCATATATATCACAACGAGTTTCTGACGATCAATGAACTCCTGGATATCTCAGCCATGAATCTGAGTTTTGAGGAAGAAGCACTTATGTTCAAACATCCTGATCTCAGACCGGAAATCTATCTGGAATTATATGATGACGCCTTGATTCCGCTTCCGGAACATGGCGGACAATATGTCTTTAATGCAGAAAATCCCCAGGAGAGTTTAACTGAACTCAATAAGCAAAGACTTTCCCGCAGATATTACAAACATCATATTCCACATCCCCCTAAAGGTATTGAGTACTATATATCAGTCACTGCCTGGGATAGAGGAATGCCGGATAAGGGCTTAGAGCCATTAGAGTCCGGAAGGGATGCCGAAGCTAATATGAAAGTCTTGTTCCCAGGCCCCTCTGCCCAAAGCAATATGGATAATATCTATGTTGTTCCTAACCCATATTTCGGTCTCAGTAAGTTTGACGGAAGAAGAGAAGGAGATATGAAGGGTGACCGCAGTAAAAGGATCTGGTTTGTTAATCTTCCGGAAAGAGCTACGATCAAGATATTTACTTTAGCCGGTGATTTAATTGATACTATCGAGCATTATGGAGCGGCTCAGGAAGATATTATAACTGTCAGCAGAGCAGCTACCCACGGTTTGACAGCCAGTGGTATGGCTTCCTGGAATGTCCTTTCTCGTAATCAGCAAATATTGGCGCCGGGTGTTTATCTCTACTCTGTTAAAGATCATGCAACCGGTGATATCAAAGTTGATAAATTCGTTATTATACAATAAGGAGGAAAAGTGAGAAAACTATATATACTAATAGCTGTGATCGCTTTAATTCCTTGTCTTGTTTTCGGAGCTATCTTTCCTAAGACCGGAACGGCAGGGTTACAGTTCCTTAAATTGGGCGTGGACGCCAGAGCTATCGGAATGGGTGAAGCTTATACAGCCGTATCAGATGATATCTCTTCTGTTTACTGGAATCCTGCAGGGCTCGCTCTGTCTGATCGAAATCAGGTCATGCTCTCTCATACAAACTGGTTTGCAGGTATCAATCATGAGTACTTAGCGGCATCAAGATACACCTATTTCGGCGTTTTTGCTCTGAGTGTCTCATTTCTTCATATGGATCAGATGGACATTACAACCGAAGAAGTATTTGGTCCTACCGGAGAAACCTTTTCTCCCTATAATCTGGCTCTGGGATTGACTTATGCCAGTCAGTTTACCGACAGATTTGCCTTTGGTCTAACCGGTAAATTCCTGAGAGAGAACCTCGGATGGGAATCACAGCATACCGTTAACGGCTACTCTGTTGATATAGGTACAACCTACAATACAGGTTGGAGGAATTTGAAAATTGGAATGTCGCTGAGGAATTTCGGACCCGATTTGGAATACACCATCGATAATGACGATGATGGACTATTTGACGAAGACCCCTTTGACTTGATTGATAATGATGGAGACGGCCTTGTTGACGAAGACCGGGAAGAATATCCTTTTAAACTACCGATGAACTTTTCTCTCGGAATTGTTATGGATCTCTACCGCAGTGGGAATAATTCTTTGATCGCTGCCTTCCAGCTTGATAATTGCGTTGACAGGCAAGAAACCTGGAATATCGGTGCTGAATACCGTTTAGGTGTTTTCGCTATCCGGGGTGGTTATCAGTTTAACTATGATGCTGCCGACCTGTCACTCGGTTTAGGATGGAGAATCCCGGTCAATTTTGCCATAGTAGATCTGGATTACGCCTATACCCGAATGGGTGATCTGGAAGAAAGTGGTTTAATGTCGAAAGCTCAAAGACTATCTTTGAAGTTACAATATTAACCGTTAAACTCACGGAGAACAGGCATATTCTTTATGTACTGTCTTCTCCGGAATGTAATTATAAATAAAAATCCTAAGGAGGATTAAAATGAAAAAGTCAGTATTGCTCATTAGTGCTGTTTTGTTAACAGTTTGTTTTATTTACGCTGATTTAATGCAACCGGTTGATTTGTTGACCGAACAGGATGATAATGCCGTGCGTGTTATCAAAGAGAATAATCGTGATTATGTTGATGTGCCGGATTATGTATTCGACGTAGCCCCTATGACCATCATGGCTTCCTGGTATGATTATTTCCCCGGTGGTTATGAATCTATTCCTATCCGCATCCAACCTGCTCCGGCTGGACCTCATTCCGGTGGTGGAATTTATCTTGCCTTCCAGGCTATACCATCAGCAGGTGCTGTTCGCCGCGTCTATTATGCTTACATCGAAGATGGGGAAATAACCAGCGGACCTTCCTTGATCGATCTTGCCGGAACTTCAGCTGAAGGTTTCCCCGGTATCGATATTGATCTGGTTACCGGTGATCCCTTCGTCTCCTGGCATACTCCGAGCCCTACAAATCCAGCCTATTATCATTGTCCGATCACTTTCGATCAATATAGCCTGATGGGATTTCCCAGTCTCTGGAATGTACCCTATGGTGTTATTGATAATCCCTATATTGTAGGCCCGGAAGAAGATCAGGAATTTATCTGGCCTTCGGTCTTTGTTGGTCCTTCACCAAATGACGGACAGAGAAGAGTTTATGTAGTTGGAAAGAACTTCGTGAGTAATTTGTCAGGATTCCCCTGTGAGAATTCTCTTATAGCTTATGCCGATTTCACCCAGCCAACTGATCTCGCTTCCTTCGACCCCGATCAATGGACACATATTACTATTCCTCAGCTTGATGCCTGGAGACAGCTGGATCTTCGCCCCTTCAGAGCTACCATAGTTGACAGGGGTTCGGGAAGAATAGCCATAGTTGGTCATTTGATTCAACTTGATTCAGAGGAATCTTTTCTTCCGGAGGAAGTACTCTTTGTCTTAGAAAATGATAATTATGCAGAAGGTGATTGGGATCTGTACACCGGCGATCCGACCTTACCGGTAGATAATCCGGACGATTACTTCATCGGTGATAGTAATCAACCGTATCAGGATCTTCGCTACACCCCTTATGTCAATCGTCATAATACCGTCATCGATGATCAGGGTAACTATCATTTTGTATCTGTCTTTTCTTTATCTACGGAAGAACAGACTTGGTACCCCTATATGACAACGACAAAGCATGTGAAATTCCACCGCGATACGGAAGAGTTTACTATAACCGATCTCTATCCGCGTCATGAAGACGGTGAATCCTTATATTTACCGTGGAGCATTCCACCGGAGTATGATGGTGATAACATGATAATTAATTCCAGCTGGCCCTATTACTGGTATGGCACGGATGAAGCTTTCCATGAAAACTATCACCGTATGATCCAGAAAGACAACAAAATGGTAGCACTCTTTCAGGAGAGTGTTAAAGCAAAAGCTTTCCATGACGGAGACGATCAATATGCTGCCTGGGCAAGTGTACCGGAAACCTATATTATGATCTCCGGAGATTATGGTGAAACCTGGGCTGAGCCAATCATTCTCAACTCCATAGATACACCTGAATTAGACGGATTAATTCCGGCTTACTGGTATATTTCAGATCACATGGAACACCTTTATGACAAATGGTACAGAATTCACTTGATGTTCTACAGCCAGATTGATTACGGTTCCTTTATTCAGGGAATGGGTTCCAATACCGGTGGAAATATTATGTACACTTCCATTGATATCGACTTTAGCGGTGTTAATGTTGATGATGAACATTTTGTAACAGTGCCTGCCAATATGCTGAGACAGAATTACCCCAATCCCTTCAATCCTTCTACTACTATCAGTTATAATCTTCCTGCTGCCATGAATGTCAGCATGGAAATCTACAATGTTAAAGGACAGCTTGTAAGAACTCTCGTTGATGGCTTCCAGCCAGCCGGGGAAAACATTGTCGTTTGGAACGGAACTGATAATACTAACAGAGAAGTCAGCAGTGGCGTTTACTTCTATAAACTCTCCGCTGATAATCATACAGAAATGAAGAAAATGTTACTCGTCAAATAATGGCAAGTAACCGATAATTATGTTCAAGAGCCTGAATTCCTTTCGGAAATCGGGCTCTTTTTCATTCTTTGTGAGCGGTTGTCTATCAGTCCATTTAGAACAATGATATCCCGGTCTGGTTACTAAAAAGCTCATTAAAGCCGTAACAGCGATAAAGATGCCGCATAGGTTTTATTGAATCTACCAAGATAATACTCTTAAATACCGACTCTGATTTGGAGAGTTACTATCCTCGGTATTTAAGAGTACACTATTGAAGTGTAATGTTTATAATCCATTTCACTATAGTGTACTGAGCAGATAAGTCAGCAGAATATCAAACATTTGCTGTTGATCCTTTTGACAGAGTTAAGAAGGGTCTTAACAAGCAATGCATAAAGAAAGTGATATTTTTATTGACTAAATCGTTCTGCAATTATTGTTGAGACAAGTTGAGGTAGAATAAACTATTGTCATATAATTCAGGAGGAAAATTATGCTAAGTATCAGGAGTCAAAACCCGGATAAAAGCAGTCTTAATCATAAGCTAACCGGGTGGTTAGTAATCGTAACCTTGATAATAATCTCAATGATGGTACTGGTTACAGGCTGTGGTAAAAAAGGTTCCTTAAATCCTTTAGAAAGACCGGAGATTTTTATCACATCCTATGAAGGGGTGGAAGATACTGAAGATATCGCTGAAGAACCTTATCTATTCCAGAAAAGAATCTATTGGCGGGGTGAATCAAAAGGTGGAACGGTAGAAGGTTATGCCTACCGTGTCTTGGATGCCGATAATGTTCCCATAAGAACCCCTAAAACTTTGATCGATGCAGATGGCTGGATATATCATTATAAACCGGGAGCAGATCAGTCTATTCCGTTAACTAACCCGGATGTTCGGACAATTTGGACGAACAAGGTGTTTGATGTTATCAATTTCCCCGCTTCTGTTGATGGAGACAGTTCTAATGTGGTCAGTATCTTTGAGGTTAAATGCAAAGATAATTATGACCAGGAGAGTTTAACGGCAAAAAGATACTTCAACGTTACCGGCAGTCCCCCTGATTTTGATGTCATCTTTGCCGGACGATTCTTTCCCTTAAAAGCCGCCTCCCTGGATTTACCGGAAAATGAACGAATATATAAAACCGTAGGTTTAGGTTTTGATGTGAGCTTTCTTTTTACAGAACACACACCATATACTCCATCCGTACCCAATTATTACATGTTTCGTTTAGAAAAACGTAACGTCGTAACCGGTGAATTGATCCCCGGTTCGGAAAAGCCTGCTGACGGAACTTGGTATGATACAAGCCAGCAAAAGAATGTTAGCAGCTTATGGTTGACAATGGAGGGTGATAACCAGGAAGATTTTGCCGGAAGGGACGATGTCTTTTTTGTCTTGAATCCGGACGAATTTGAGAACAATAATCCCAGCAGCCCCAAAACAAGAACCCACTTAATTGCTAAGGCAGTTAGTCTGGGTAATATTCATTCTCCCAACCAGACAGCACAATTTAGTGTATATGAGAACTTTGAACCCTCTGCTCTGGTTTATGAAAGAAGAACCGTCGTTTTGGGAAGGAACCATTTCACAACTTTTCAGGATGATTCCCTCCAAAGACCATTACCGGAACAGCAATCACCTGTACCGGGAGAGGGAACTCAATATGGAACACCCTTCTTTCTTGATAAGGATGGTGATCTTGCTGCCTTGTACAGTCCGGATTTAAAGATCTATCTCCGCTGGGGCTGGAAGGGACAATTTGATAATAACGATCCTGATCAGGGGTTTATCAATGAGGTTCATGATAATGTAACCAGTATAGATTATCTCGCTACGGTCAAGGCTTTTGATCTCAGATTAGATGGAGATTTCTATAATTATCCCCCTTTAGTCCAGGACCCTGATAAAGACTATATCTTTGAAGACCCTGACGGAACGAAATGGTTGAGAGTTCCACGATTTCACCCGATAGATACAAGGGCATTGTTAACCGATGTAACTCCCGGAGAACATCATTTTGTGGTTAGGGTACTTGACTCTCAAAATAAAACATCACCCCCGGTTGACTTCAGTTTCTATATAAAAGAACGGATACCGGAAGATCAAAAAGAGGGTATTCTTATCGTTGCTGATGAAGTATATGCCGGAGCCCTGGGATACATCAATGAGGCAACAAATACTTTCTATGACTACATTGTTAGCGAATATTCCGGTCCGGTAGAAACCTTGAACCGTAATTGGCTTAAGAATAATGTTTGGGACCCCAGGCTGCATTACGGTAGAAATGTTGTATCTCCCACCGATCTGGAATCATACCGCTTGGTAATCTGGCATTGCGATTTCCCGACAGATGTAGGGGCTAGTACCAATTTTCATGAAGATTTTGATACGATCAATCTCTTTATGCGGGGTAACGGTAATATGCTGTTAAGTGCCGGTCAGAATCTGAGAAATATTCATACTCAGTCGCGGGATCAGGGATTCTATAACTTCCTTTTTGAGAGATATTTCGGAATTCCTTTTCAGGAAGCAGATGCAATTTTAAGGCTTTCTCAGGCCTTTACCAGCAATCCTTATTTCATTGGAGCCGACAATGCCCCCGGCAGTCCTCTCAATCTTCCGGGTATTGATCTAAATCTCCAATTCCATCCGATTCTTCCTTCTCAGGGAGGATTAGGACCAGTAGCTTACTTCAATTTTGATCTCATAGATGATCCGAATGTAGAAACAATTTATACTATGAGAACTACTGAGGCAGGAGCTGCCTACGAAGGAGAACCGGTTGCCATTAGAAGAATTACCGACAACAATAAGACTTATATGTTCGGTTTTCCCTTGTCTTACATGGACCAAGATCAAGTCAAAGGGATGCTCAATTTGATTATAGATGACATAGGACTATAATATTAGTTCCGATGACTCTCAACGATAACAGAGGCACTTTGAACAAGTGCCTCTTTTTGTTAAGTTGCTGTCTTCGGTTTAATCGAGAGTAACTTTTATGAGCCAATTCTTTCTGATTGACGGCACTGCTCTTATTTACCGGGCATATTTTGCCTTTATTAATAATCCTCTGCGAAATAGCAAAGGAGAGAATACCAGTGCAATTTTCGGAGTCGTTAACTCTCTGGTAAAACTGATAAGTAGTCATAGCCCTGAAAGAATGATTATCTCTTTTGACCTTAAAGAACCAACTTTCAGGCATGAGATCACAGATACTTACAAAGCTAATCGTCCCCCTGCTCCACCAGAGCTGATTTCTCAGGTAGAGCCAGTCAAAGAGTTTTTCAGTCTGTTACAGATACCGGAAATATCTATTCCGGGTTATGAAGCTGATGATGTACTCGCCACCTTAGCCGAGCAGTATAAAGATGATCATGAGGTTGTTATTATCACCGGTGATAAGGATTTTTGCCAGATCCTTGATTCCAAAGTAACACTGTTCAATCCCTTCACCGACAAAAAAATAGAATCTTCGGATGTTAAGCAAAAATACGGTGTCCTTCCCGAACAGTTCGTTGATTATTTAGCAATATTAGGCGATAGTTCAGATAATATCCCCGGTATCAGAGGAATAGGAGCAAAAGGTGCAGCAAAATTGTTGGGCCAATTTCGCAGTCTGGATGAAATATACAATAATCTTGATAAGGTCGCTTCTGATTCTCTCCGTAAAAAACTCAGCGAAGAAAGAGAAGCAGCATATTTGTCCAAAAAATTAGCCCAAATCGACAGGGATGTCCCCATAGAAAAGAAAGCCGGCTTAGATTTTGAGACGTTGATGAGAAAAGCGACCTTCAATAATGAGCATTTTCACAATGTCACAACTTTCCTGAAAGAATACGAACTGACCTCGATTATCTCGAAGTTGCAGCAGTTAGGCATTCTCTCTGCTAAAATTAACAATGAAGATCCAACTGCTAACAACCTGAATCACCCTTCTGACCAGACACCCCATAACAATAAAAGTCAGAGCAAGCAAGCTAAAGGACAGGATCAAGATCAGGAAATTGAACAATTATCCTTTGCTTTTTACCACAATGAAGACAGGGAGGATCTCTCACAAATGATCATAACTGAACAAGCCGAACTAAACAGATTCTTCGACAGTATTGAGCCCTCAGCAGTGATAGCAGCAGCAGTGATTCCTTCTGAGAGAAGAGGTCCGGTTTCCGGAGAGAATACTCTTACTTCTGAACTACTCGGCATATCTCTCTGTCCTGAACAAGGCAAGGTCTATTACCTCCCCCTCAACCATAAGAATGGAAACAATCTGCCCTGGAAGATGGTAAAAGAACGATTAGAAAATCTAAGCCCTAAAACTCTGTTAACGGGGCATGATCTGAAACAAGACCTTCTCCGATTAGAGGATCAGGGATTATCGCTAACCGGAAAATTATTCGATACAATGATTGCTTCTTATCTCCTTGATTCCTCACTCTCAAGACATTCTCTGGTAGATTGCGTAAAAAGAGACTTAAAGCTCGATATTGACACTTCAGGGGAATTACTCGGCTCAGGAAAGAACAAGACCGGATGGTCAGAGGCAAACCAGGAAAAGGTCGCCGCTGTTGCTTCAGAGGATGCCAATCTGATCTTCAAATTAAGAGAATTATACAAGAAAAGACTACAAGAGAGCAACCTTGCTGATCTGTTCTTCAATATCGAGATGCCTTTGCTCCCTGTACTGATGAAAATGGAAAGGGATGGAGTACATCTCGAATGCTCTCTCCTGGAAGAAATAAATCAGGAGCTAAAAAAGGAGATAAATAATCTTACCAATTCCATTTTCCGGATTACCGGCAGAGAATTCAATATTAATTCAACTCAGCAACTCAGCAAAATTCTCTTTGAAGAGATGGATATTTCCCCTGTTAAGAAGACCAAAACTGGATATTCAACCGATAATTATGTCCTGGAAGTACTCGCTGAAAAACACGAAATAGCCAGATTATTGATTGATTACAGACAGCTTTCCAAACTAAGGACAACCTACGTTGAAGCTCTCCCTAACCTGATAGATGAAAAAACCGGCAGAATACACTCCTCCTTTAACCAGACGGTAACTTCAACCGGCAGGCTATCATCTTCAAATCCTAATTTGCAGAATATTCCTATCAGAAGTAAAGCCGGAAAACAAATCAGAAAGGCTTTTACAACAGACAGGAATGATTATCTTATCCTTTCTGCTGATTATTCGCAAATCGAACTCCGCATCCTGGGGATACTCTCCAAGGACAGGAATCTTATTACTGCCTTCAATCATGATCAGGATATTCATGCCCAAACTGCCGGTCTGATTCTCAACAAACCGATTACTACCATCGATCAGGATGAGAGAAGAATGGCCAAAGCGATAAATTTCGGAATTATCTACGGAATGGGTCCCAACAAGCTCTCCCGTGAAACTAACATCAGCAGCTCCAAAGCAAAAGAATTTATCGAAGCTTACTTTACAAAATTCTCCCGGGTTAAGGAATATATTGAACAGCAAAAAAATAAAGCTAAACGAGACGGGTATGCTGAAACTATTATGGGAAGAAAGTTGATCATTCCCAATATTCACAGTTCGAACCAGAGATTACGAAGTGAAGCGGAACGCATTGCCGTGAATATGCCTATTCAGGGAAGCGCTGCCGATATCATAAAAATTGCCATGTTAGGCATCGCTAAGGAATTCTCCCGGGTGAACAATAGTGAAGATAGAATCATAGCCCGAATGATTATCCAGGTTCATGATGAATTGGTGTTTGAAGTCTATAAACCGGCACTGGAGGAGATAAGAGAGCTTGTCATCAAAGAGATGAAAAACGCCCTGCCCGAAAAATACAGAATTATCATTCCCTTAGTGGTTGAAGCCGGTTTCGGTATAAACTGGTTCGAGGCACACTCCTAACCTGAGTACGGGAACCCCCATGTTCTTCATACCTTAATCTCTCTTTCTACTAATACCGGATGGCAAACTGAGGGCAAAGAACACAGCCAGCATAAAAGAAAAAAGAGAGAAATATACAGCATAACGATAGCTTCCCGAAATATCCTTCAGCAGACCTCCGGCAAGTGTTCCCGTGAAAGGTCCGATCCCCATAACGATAAGAGTTGCCAGTCCCCATATTTTGCCCAGATTTTTCGCTCCGAAAACAGAACCTGTGTATCCAACCACTCCTCCCGGAATGATTGCCCAATAGATCGCAAAAAGTAAACAGGCTAACAAAGACCAATATCGAAAATTACCGGATAATAGTAAAAACACGCATGCTGCCATCCCCAGAAAGGTACCAACAATCAGAATTCTTCTCCTTCCCTCCGCTTCCGTGTTACTTTTCTTAACCAATCTGTCTGCAATTACTCCCATTATGGGCATGGAAATTATCCCGATCAAACCTATAAGAGAATATGTTTTTATCGCTTCTCCCCGGGTCCAGGCTAAATCATCCGTCCAATAACTTATCACCTGAGTCCAGATTAGAAACTCAGCCATCATACTAAACAGAAAGGTGAGTATTACTCCCCACATCGCGTAATAACCATAACACTGTTTTACGGTAAGTGACTCAGCTTGAACTCCTAAGTTTTTTTTGCTCTCTAAACCCGAAGGGCGCATCCCGTAATGTTCAGGATTTCTTTTGGCTATAAGAACAGCTAAACTCATCGCTATTAACATCAAAACACCCAGAATACGCATAGCTATCCGCCAATCATCAGATTCCCCCGATTCCATTATACCCCTGGTTAAATTAGTCAAGAGAAGCTGCGATAAGGGAGCTCCCATAAAAACAATTCCCCATATTGTGGCATAGGTCTTTCCAACAAACCATTTCCGTACAGAAACAGTCGAAGTAACCCAGAGCATTCCGGTGGCCATACCACCGAGAAAACCAAAGGTGAGCAGATAAGAATGAAAACTATTGCTGTAACTGGTCAGATAGAAACCAAGAAAGGAAAAAACGGCAGCTATCAGATACGCCGGACGTGTTCCCCATCTGTCGAGCAGCAGACCACTGAAAAAGGCAGTTATCGCATAGAAAAGCATCATAAGGGAATAACCGAGACTTACCTGAGCCTGACTCCAACCCAATTGGGTGCTCATAGGATCCTTTAACAAGGCAAATGTCGCCCGATAACCAAAAAGGCAAAACACTGCCAGCCAGGAAGTTAAAATGACAGATATTCTATACCACTTATCTTTGTTGCTCATTATGATCATTTTTCTCTACTCCTCTTACGCTGTTATACCTTTATGCTGAAAACGTTTTTCTTGGCAAATGTTTTTAACCTGCGATAAAGACTTGATAATTTCAGCGAAGTATTCCTTACCGGGTCAGGTATTAATTACACGCTCTTAGCCTTGTAGTTCCCTATTGGAGAGGATGTTTTGGTTGACTTAAATTGCAGTGCATATTATTTAGTAATAACTTACTGGCTATCAGAGTTATAACAATAAAGGCTTTGAATATAAAGCTATGTAGGTGAGGATTATATGTACAGTTTTAGAACAATAATTTTGGGCACAGACCCCAAGAGCATCTCCTCTGTTGGAGAACACCTAAAAGAGGTGTTCCATGACGAGGTAGTTACAATCTATATCCGGGTTGAATTCGAAGAATATCTGGCTAAACATAAACCGGATATCATGTTGATTGATCTTTCCTCGGCTCTGAGTTCAGCTGAAAAGAAAAATATCACTGAATCCGTAATGATAATCAAGGATAGATATCCCCAGGCTGTTTTGATGGTTTACGGAGGGAAAAAATCAACCTTGAAGGATAAAAACTTTCAGGATTCCATTGATTATTTCTCAGGAAAGACAGTTACTAAAATTGCTGATGATTATATGAAAGCAAGAACTCAGGCTGTTCTTAAGGGAAATAGAATGATTGCAATTTTAACCGGTTTCTTTGCTCCCTACCTGATAGGTAATTACGAACAGCCTGGATTTGATCGACTCCTAACCGCAACTTACAGCAGAGATGAGAATCTTGAGCTCATCGAAAAAATGAAAAAAAGCTTCCTGCTTTTCCAGCCTCTGCTGCAAGAGAAGAGTCAGCAGCTTATTGAGAATGCTTTGAATACCTACCCTGAGCGGGACCTCACCCCGGAAGAGATAGAAGAGATCCAAGAGGCGTTCTATTTCCAGTTCACACACTTGACTGCAATGAATAACTTCAGTGACCGGAGACGGTATTACGCCGAGAAAGATGTCATTACAAACATTTGGGAATCAACAATAGACTTTGTCCGGGAAATAGAAGACAGCATAATCTTTGGCTGTCATAAACTGGGTGACACTGTTAACCTTAAGATTTCCTCTCCGGTAGATTATGACCTGAAGAAGATTAGTAAGAGAAGTAATTATTACAAACTAATCGAGTCAATTGAACCTTACGGAACAATGACCTTGAGAAGTGGTGATCAGATCATCTATCTCGGTTCGGGACATCCAGAGGATCGAGATGAACCGGTTGAGGGGACACTGATTAATATGCAGTTTAAGGTAGTCGTTCCCGCCCGGGGCAGAAGAGGCATTAAAAGACTTTAGCTCTTTTTGTTCAGATTTTGACTTTTCAATTTAAGGAGATCGATGAAAAACGAACTGGTCTTGATATTGGATTTGGGTTCTCAATATACACAATTAATCGCTAAATCCACCCGTAAATTAGGGATATATTCGGAAATTGTGTCCTTCAACATAACTCTTGCTGAAATCAAAGAGATCTCTCCTATGGCGATTATACTCTCCGGAAGTCCCTTCAGTATCAGTCAAGCTGATGCTCCGGTTCCCGAAAAAGGTATCCTTGATTTAGGCATACCGGTCTTAGGTATCTGCTACGGAATGCAGGTTCTTGCCCACTGGTTTGACGGATTCTACGATAGGTCGGAAAAGAAGGAATTCGGAAGTGCTCTGATAACTGTCGAGACCGCTAATCCCCTTTTTGCCGAACTTGGTAAGGAAGAAAAAGTATGGATGAGTCATGGTGACTCCTTGCAAAAACTCCCGCCTTGCTTTTCTGTAATTGCCGAAAGCGATAATTCACCCTTTGCAGCTATAAATCATAACAGTAAACCATTCTATGGACTACAATTTCATCCCGAAGTAACTCATACTCCAAATGGATTAGTGATCTTAGACAATTTCTTGAAAAGAATCTCCAGGTTCAAGGGTGATTGGACAGCTGCTTCTTTTGCCGAAAAAGAGATTTCTGAATTGCGTAAAACACTTGAACATGGCAATGTATTGCTTGCTCTAAGCGGTGGTGTTGATTCCTCAGTAACCGCTGCTTTGCTGGATAGAGCAATTGGAGACAGGCTCATTGCCGTATTTGTCGATACCGGTCTTCTCCGGAAAAATGAAGCTGAACAGGTTAAAACTATATTCAGCAAAGATTGGCACCTCAACCTTATTACCATTGATGCAAAAGATCTGTTCTATCAAAGACTATCCGGCATCTCAGATCCTGAAGAGAAACGAAAGAGAATCGGTAAAACATTTATCGAAGTTTTTGAAAAAGAAGCCGAACGGCATGAGAAAATCAAATATCTTGCCCAGGGCACGTTGTATCCCGATGTGATTGAAAGCATCTCCTTCAAAGGCCCTTCAGCAACCATTAAGTCACATCATAATGTCGGGGGACTTCCCGAAAAAATGAAGCTGAAAATCATTGAACCCTTGAAAGAATTATTCAAGGACGAAGTACGGCTTGTCGGCAAAGAACTTGGATTACCGGATATAATCCTGCAAAGACATCCCTTCCCCGGTCCCGGTTTGGCGGTCAGAATTCCGGGAGAGATATCTCCTGATAAGGTAAATATCTTACAAGAAATAGACCAGATCTTCATCGAGGAGTTACTAATCAACAATCTCTATCACGAAGTTTGGCAGGCTTTCGCAGTCTTACTCCCTGTCCGGTCGGTAGGAGTTATGGGAGATGAAAGAACTTATGATTATGCCTGTTCTTTAAGAGCAGTATGCAGTAATGACGGAATGACTGCAGACTGGGCAGAACTTCCGGCAGCTTTCCTTAAAAGAGTTTCCAACAGGATAATCAATGAAGTTCCTGGTGTCAATCGTGTACTCTATGATATCAGTTCCAAGCCCCCGGCAACAATAGAATGGGAATAGCATGTTTTTGAAGGATCAATTATGGTTGATCTGAAACAGCAGGTATCTCGCTCCCTTTTGCCCTATACTTACTTCAGGCTTTCAGAATATGGGATTATGAAAAGAAAAAACAGGAACCATTAATGTCATACAATACCAATCATCGCAAAACATTTTCCGTTTATCCTTTGCTGCTTCTCAGTTTTCTTCTGGTTTTAATCGCTCCTCTTTCCGGACAGATTGTCGCCCGGGTCGGAGACTATAAGATTACAAACACTCAGCTGTCACAGGAAATTGAGTTTATCAGCAGAAAGAATGAGTATTCCGGATTAACCTTTTTAGAGAGAAGAGAAATTGCTCTTGATAACCTGATTAACGAACAACTGCTTTATCTCTATGCTCTCGAGAATAATATCGAGGTTACTGTTCATGAAGTTGAACAATACTTCATTGCTCAATTCGGAAATCTTCCCAAATTCACCGCAGAAGATGGATTCTTTGACTGGCAAAGGTTTCAGGAATTGAAAAAAACACCGGAGGTTCGCACAATTATGAACGAACTACAGAGGGAATTATTGATCATCAAAACAGAGACTATCCTGAAGAATAGTTTCAGGTTCTCCGATCATGTCCTTCTGGAAAGCTTCGTTCTCGAGAACACTGACATAGACATCTCTTATACTGTGATCAATGGAGAGGATGTTAATATTCCACTATTCCTGCACCCCTTTGAGGCTTACGAGTATTATCATGCTAACCGGGACAGATTCCCCACTCCGGAATATTATCAGGTTGAATTTTTTCTCCTCCCTTTCCATGATTTTGAAAACCAGGTTACCGTTTCTGATGAAGAAATCAGCGATTATTATACTACTATTGACTCCCTTTCCACACCTCTTAAAGAAGAGATTAGAGAAACCATCCACCAAGAAAAACTCAAATCATTGGCATTGAAGGAAGCATTGTACTTACGGGAAAATCTTGTTGCAGGAAATAGTATCGAACTTGATATCCTGAAAACCACGCTCTACAGCAGTCATTTCCCAGAGTTAAATCTTAGCTGTATCTTTTCCAAATATGATATTCTATCTGAGGTTGAGAATATTGAACCACGCGAATACTCTCAGCCTTTAGAAACCTCTTATGGATATCTGGTCTTCAGGGTCATTGAGCAAGGTCAAACTGATTCCTCTTTGATCTATCCTGTCGCTCGCAAAATATGGCAGGATTTTACCAAAGACCGCTTGATAAGCAGATATAATCAGGAATATCGGGAGTATTACAGAAACAATCTGAATGACTTTATCGTACCGGCAGTTCATGTTACCAGTCTCACCATTGATCTTAAAGAGATCCGGGTTGATGAAAAAATCACCGGTGAGCAACTCAGAACTTTCTTTGACCAAAACAGGCATCTCTTCTCCGCTGAGGAACTAAGAGAGGATTTCTACGGTTTAGAATACAGGGTGAGAGAAAAATATTTTCAACACAAAATAACAGAGCTTAAACAATGGATTGAAGAGAATATTTTCTTCCTCGGATATGACCTGCTGCCCGATGAAGAGAGATTATTGGAAAATAAGATAACTGTTGCCAATCAGGTGGTCTTTCTTGCTAAACTGCCAAACAAAAACAGAGTCGGACAAAAGATCAGCAGCCAGCTATCAGCAAAAGCTTTCCCGGATCGAGATAAAGAAACCGTTGATGACTTTAACAATGACGATGAAATCTTCGATAGGGGTTTTAGAAACATTCGCTTTCAGGCAGATAATATTACTGATGACCGATTTGTCATCTATTATCGGATTAATTCCTACTTCCCTGCCTACCTTCCGGGATATGAAGATGTAGAACCGTTTTTAACAGAACGCTTCGATTTTGAAGAAAACAAAAGGGAGACTGATTATCAAGAATACTACGAGCAGCATCTGAACACTTTCGCTGTTCCTGACAGCGTACAGCTGACCGGAATCTACATTCCGGTAAAGACAGATACATTGACTATTAGTGAAGAAGAACTGAGACAATACTATATATCTAACAGTGAACGATTTCTTACTGAGCCGGAAGCTGTTATCGAATACATATTTCTCCCTGATCCTGATCTTCGATATCGCGAATTGATCGGGAACATCTACAGCTGGGTCGATGATAAGATTTCTTTGTCGTTGCTTCAATTCTGCTACGGCTCTGAACAGGATATTCCCCAGAACCGCAGTTTTACATACAGCTCACTTCCGGAGTTTTTGAATAATTTGATCCAAAACATACCGGTTAACCAAACAGAAGGACCTGTATATTATAATCAGGGTTGGTATATCATAAGAAAAACAAGAGAGATCCCTCCGAAAAAAATGTCTTTTGATGAAGTAAAAAATGAGCTGCGCAGAGAATTATTAAGAAAGGAGGCCGACCTGATAGCCTATGATAAGGCGCGTCAAATCTTTATCGAAGTTAATAGTATTGATGATCTGAAAGCTTATGAAGATACTCTGGCTGTCTTTAACACAGAAAAAAAAGGAGTGGACAAAGAGTTCCACCCACTGGGAGATATCTCTCTCTATGCTCCGAGAATACTCAATCTTCGCCGTAACGAAAAACTGAATACCTTATACAAAAATGATAAAGGGTACGGGGTGATCTTTCTGCTCAGTAAAGAGACCAATAACCACCTCCCTTACGAAGAATCCATTCCGTTGATCAAGAAGATGATCGCTGAAGAAAGAAGGAGTATTAATGCCAGAAATTACATCAGACAACTAAGAGATCTCATTATCTCAGATGCTGACCCAGACTCTCTTCTTTTCTTTTTCGGAGGATGGATCCGGGAAAATAATCTTACCTATAACAGTATCATCCCAAAAATCCCCTATAGTAAATTGATTGTCGAAGACGCCGTCAAAAGAGATGTGGGAGAAATTAGCCATGTTATAAACCTCGGTGATGAAAATTATACTTTTTACCGGGTAGAGAGAAAAAAAGTGGTAGGAAGAGAAGCTTTCCAATTCGTCCGGGACGATTATCGCGAACAGATAACTGCTCACGAGTTCAAGGACTGGTTGAATCAGTACAAGAAAACCAAACTTATTGAAAAATATTAGCGTTTTACCTTGACATTTTTATCTCGTTTTCAAGGTTGTTCTCAATGAAAAGAGGGTTGGCGGGATAGCTCAGTAGGTAGAGCAGAGGCCTGAAAAGCCTTGTGTCCCCAGTTCGAGTCTGGGTCCTGCCACCATTTTGATAATAATGAAATTGAATGATATATGTTTAACGCATAAACGATTTCTCCCCATACCTGCCAGAATTGTTTCTATCTTAAGGTATGAAATATCCCTTCCAAAGCGACATAAATCCACTACAACCGATCCTATAATCAAACTTACGCAGAAATTACTTGAACGATTAGTTAACCTTTCTAAGTTCGTCCTCATTATTTTTTAAACTACAGGAGATGTAACATAATGTCTAAAAAGATGGAAAAGAGTCGTGATGGTGTCATCATTCTGGAGGAAGATTCCCCGGAAAAGATGGAAGTGGAAGATGTTGAAGTTGACGCTTCCGAAAACTTGGTAAAAACACCTGTCTATATCTATTATAACTGGTGTAAAAAATGTGGTATTTGTGTTTCATTCTGCCCGACTGGAACATTAGGACGTAAAGCCGACGGAACGCCTTATGTCAAAAACCCGGAAAAATGCATTCACTGTGAGACTTGTGACCGGTTATGTCCTGATTTTGCCATTACCGGTGCAAAAAAATAAGGGAGATATCAGATATGGGCGAAAAGAAAATCATTCCGAAAGGTAAACAGAAGACAACTACCAGCAAAAAAACTCTCACCAAACCAGTTAAACCCAAAGATCCGCAGAAAAGATGGGTCTTGATGCAGGGTAATGAAGCAGTGGCTAAAGCTGCTATTGAAGTCGGACTAAACTTCTTTGCCGGATATCCTATTACCCCCTCTACCGAAATTGCTGAAATTTTGTCTGAAGAATTACCTCTGAGAGGCGGCAGTTATATCCAGATGGAAGATGAAATTGCCAGCATCTGTGCGATCATTGGAGCTTCTTTAGCCGGAGCCAAAGCCTTGACTGCTACCAGTGGCCCCGGTTTTTCTCTCATGCAGGAAGGTATTGGTTTTGCCAAGATTACAGAAACACCCTGTGTGGTCGTAAATGTACAACGAGCCGGACCAAGTACCGGCCTTCCAACCAAGCCCTCACAGGGAGATATGATGCAATCCCGCTGGGGCTCGCACGGTGATTCCCCGGCAATAGTCCTTTACCCGGATTCCGTGAGAGAAACATACGAGTTGACGATCAGAGCTTTCAATCTCTCAGAAAAATACAGAACCTGTGTTGTCCTGCTTCTGGATGAAGTTCTCGGTCACATGAGAGAAGCAATCTGTCTTCCGGATATGTCCAAGTTCCGGATTGTTAACCGCCTGAAACCGACAGTTCCTCCTGAATGGTATAAACACTATGATGAAGACCAGAAATACCTTTCCCCCCTCGCCAGTTACGGAGAAGGTTATCGTTTCCACGTTACCGGTCTGGCTCACGATGTATATGGCTTCCCTACTAATAAACCTATTGAAGTGGCAACAATGATGAAGAGGCTGAAGAAAAAGATTACTCAGAATATCAGAGATATTGTACAGATAGAGAGTTTCATGATGGAAGATGCTAAAGCCGCTGTTTTTGCGGTAGGCATTATTGCCAGAGCAGCCAAATCCGCAGTTTTAGCGGCTCGTAAAGAAGGTTTTAAGGTCGGATTATTAAGGCCACTTACTATCTGGCCTTTCCCCGATGATGCAGTAAGAAAGATGTTGAAGAATGTTGATACAGTCATTGTCCCAGAAATGAACCAGGGTCAGTTAGTTCATGAAGTCGAGCGTTTGACCAAGGAAAAAGAAGACAGTGATATCAAGAAGATCCAAAAAGCAAACGGAGAATTAATAACACCAAATGAGATCTACAAAAAGATAAAGAAGGTGTTGTAATGGCTAACGTCTCACAGAAAGTAGTCCATCAATATCTGCGGCATAATAAAAAATTCCCCAATGTCTGGTGTGCCGGGTGTAGTATCGGCATCGTTTTAGGCTCAATAATCAGAGGTATTGCCGAACTGGACATACCCAAAGATGATATTATGATGGTCTCCGGGATTGGTTGCTCCAGTCGAATGCCGGTTTATGTTGACTTTAACTCTCTTCATACACTGCATGGGCGTCCTATTGCTTTTGCCACCGGAATCAAAGCCTTCAAGCCGCACATGAAGGTGATCGTCATAACCGGTGACGGTGATGCCACTGCTATAGGAGGAAATCACTTTATCCATGCTGCCCGTCGTAATATTGACCTCACGGTGGTAGTAATTAACAATCATATCTACGGGATGACCGGTGGTCAGTATTCACCCACTACCCCCTCAGGAGATTTCGCCTCCACCTGCCCTTACGGTAACATAGATTCACCTTTCAATATCTGTAATTTGGCTATCGGAGCAGGTGCTACATACGTGGCCCGCTCAACAGCTTTTCATGCCTTAGAAGTTCAAAATCTTTTCAAAGAAGCTATCTTACATCATGGTTATTCTGTTCTGGAAGTTATCTCTGCCTGCCCTGTTATTTACGGCAGACTTAACAAAAAAGGGAGTGCCTCACGCATGATGGAACATATGCGGGACAATTCCATTAGTGTCAAAGCAGTGGAAAAACTACCCCCGGAACAGACGGAAAATAAGATTATCCGTGGTGTTATAAAGCATGATACCAATTTACCTGAATATACCGCCCGATACGCTCAATTAGTAGAAAACTTGAGAGAAAAGAGAGACGGAGGCAGAAATGAAGATGTCTGATCGCAGAGTAACAGAAATTCGCCTGAGTGGCAGCGGAGGACAAGGGTTAGTCTTAGCTGGTATTGTTCTGGCAAATGCAGCTGTCTATGATAGAAAAAGAGTAACCCAGACACAGAGTTACGGACCTGAATCAAGAGGTGGGGCAAGCCGGGCTGATGTAATACTGAGCAAAGATGAGATCTTTTTCCCGGAAGCCACAAGGTTCGATATCCTGCTTGCTCTTACTCAGGAAGCATGTGACAAGTTTCTATTCGATTTGAAGGATGACGGATTTCTGATAGTTGACAACTCGATAGTCAAGAATATCGCTTTAGTTAGTTCGACGGTTTATGAGCTCCCTTTCACTGAAATAGCTCTAAAAAAACTTGGCTCACCACTTCCGACTAATATTCTCTCACTCTCCTTTCTGATAAAAATATCCGGGATAGTCTCCGAATCAGCATTGAAGAAAGCAATTGAGTCAACCGTAAAAAAATCTTTTGTCGATATCAATCTGAAAGCTATGAAATTGGGATTCGATCTTGCCAAGAAATACAAACATCATGACAGGAAGTAACTCATATTGATTTAAACTCTCGAGTGTCATCAGAAATCCTTTTGTTTACTCGAGTCCTGAATATAAGGATTTAATCTATATTCTGAAGAAAGATTTAAGGAGTCATTTAAATGATCAAGAAGATCAATCATATCGGTATAGCTGTAAAAGACCTCGATAAAGCAATTGAATTCTACCGCAAATTAGGTCTGGAGGTTTCCGGCACTGAAGTGGTAGAGTCACAGAAAGTAAAGATTGCCTTTATTACCGTCGGTGAGACTAGGTTAGAACTATTGGCTGCCACTTCCGAAGATAGCCCGATTGCCCGTTTCATTGCGAAAAAAGGGGAAGGTATTCAACACTTAGCCTTCGATGTCGATGATGTTAGAAGCCAAATAGAGCAGGCAGAAGACAATGACATCGAAGTCATTGATAAAGAACCAAGACCGGGCGCTCATGACTCTTTGATTGCTTTTCTCCATCCTAAATCAACCGGCGGAGTTCTGATAGAATTCTGCCAGGAGAAAGAGAAGAATTAACATTACAACCTTCTGTTCTCTCTTCAATAGATTAGAGATTCATACCATATACCTGGGGGCTTAATGTCTATGTTAGAAAAAATCCAGAAGCTGATCCAAAAAAGGGAAGAAGCACGCCTTGGCGGCGGTGAAAAACGTGTTCAGGCTCAACACGACAAGAATAAGATGACCGCTCACGAAAGGCTTCAAATCCTGCTTGATCCCGACAGTTTTGAAGAATTTGATATGTTTGTTACCCATCAATGTCAGGACTTTTCCATGCAGGATACTCTCTATCCGTCAGATGGTGTGATCACGGGATGCGGTGCTATCGATGGCAGGCAGGTTTTTGTTTTTGCTCAGGACTTCACCGTTTTTGGCGGTTCGCTGTCCAAAGCTCATGCCGATAAAATCTGTAAAATAATGGATATGGCTATGAAGGTCGGAGCCCCTGTTATCGGCTTGAATGATTCAGGGGGAGCAAGAGTTCAAGAGGGTGTTGATGCCTTAGCAGGATATGCTGAGATCTTCTGGCGAAATGTTATGGCTTCAGGGGTTATCCCCCAGATATCTGCTATTATGGGTCCTTGCGCCGGTGGGGCTGTCTATTCTCCGGCGATAATGGATTTTATTCTGATGAACAAAGAGAACAGCTACATGTTTGTAACCGGGCCTAAGGTGGTCAAAACGGTGCTAAATGAAGATGTCAGCACTGAAGATTTGGGTGGAGCCTATATGCATTCAACCAAGAGCGGTGTCGCCCACTTCATGACCGATAGTGAAGAAGAGACGCTCCTAATGATCAGGAAACTGATCAACTTCCTCCCCTCCAATAATCTGCAGGATCCTCCCGGTGTTGCTAATACTGACCCGATTGACCGTCTGGTGGAAGAGTTAAACGAAATCGTACCGGACAATTCCAATAAATCTTATGATATGCTTGATGTAATTTACGCTATTGTTGATAATGAAGATTTTTTGGAAGTAGCCGCTTCCTTTGCCCAGAACGTGATCGTTGGCTTTGCCCGGATGAATGGATATACTGTTGGAATTGTTGCCAATCAGCCAAAAATATTGGCAGGATGCCTTGACATCAACGCTTCCATAAAAGCAGCAAGATTTGTCCGTTTTTGTGATTCATTCAACATTCCTCTGGTAGTTCTGGAAGATGTCCCCGGTTTTTTACCCGGATTAAATCAGGAAAGCAACGGGATTATCAGAAATGGGGCAAAACTGATGTACGCCTTTGCCGAGGCAACTGTGCCTAAAATTACAGTAATCTTGAGAAAGGCTTACGGTGGAGCATATTGCGTAATGAATAGCCGTCATATGAGAGCCGATGCTGTTTATGCCTGGCCTACCGCTGAAATAGCTGTTATGGGTCCCAAGGGTGCTGTGGAGATAGTTTTCCGCAAAGAGATGAAAAATGCAGAAAATGTTGAAGAATTAGTGGCTCAGAAAGAACAAGAGTATATTGATAAATTTGCCAATCCCTACAAAGCTGCACAAAAAGGTTATATTGATGATATTATCCTGCCTGCCATGACCAGGTTTAGAATTATTCAGGCTTTAGAAACATTTGCCGGCAAAAAGGATAGTATCCCTCCCCGTAAACATGGGAATATACCCCTTTAGATCTTGATGATAGACGCTAACTAATGAATACTACTAATAATTTCTCTCTGCTAAGCCTTCGCTTTCTCATTGCAGCTATCATCTTCTGCCTCCCCTTTGCTACTATCCATACCTCTGTTCATCATGAGATTGATGATCTTAACCTTGAAGAAATATCTTTCACAGAGTTAGCTTTTAGATTGAGTATTCCACCAGGCAAATTGATAAAATATTTCGATCTGGATCCCGATATTAATCGAAGCATGACTCCGGCTGAATTGGGAATTGACAGGAAGAGTATTGATCAGGCTCGCCTTAGATTTAAGAAGAACAAATGGCGCTTTAGCTGGAATATTGTTCTTCTCGGTATGCTGGTAATTTTTTCCAGCCTTTCCCTGACCGGACTCTTTATTTCGCTTCTCAGTAAAGTAGTGTTGTTTTCAGAAAGTTCGGACAAATCGATTGCTTATCTCAAGAAAAAAAAGAACGAAGGACTGAGGAATATCAAATCCCGTGATACTAGCTATAATGCCGTTGTGGCAGCTATTACCGCTTTTCATCTTCATATTCAGGAAGCAGAAGAATTTGGCAAGATGACCCTTTCCTGGAAAAGAGAACCGGTCAGTGTCTGGAAAACCTCCGGTAAGTTAGATATGCCCAACAGGATTTTGCTCACTAATCCAAAAACTAAATAAACCATAACAGTTTTTCATTAAGAATGAGGCAGACAATTGAAAAGTAAGACATATAAGTTAATAATCAACGGTGAAAAATATGAGGCTAAAGTCCTTTCCTATAAGGGTAGTGAAGCAAAGATCAACGTTAATGGTATTGATTATCTAATCGAAGTCGATCAGGAGATCTCTGCTAAGACCCAACCGGTTATTGATAAGAGTAAATCATATTTTAATCCTGAAAAAGTTGGTTCCTCTGGTAGTAAAACGATTTCCGGACAGCTTGTTGCTCCTATTCCTGGCGTTGTTATCAATATCCATAAAAATATTGGAGATGTTGTCGATCCCGGAGATGTTATCCTCTCGTTGGAAGCAATGAAAATGGAATCCGAGTTAGTTGCTTCCATAACCGGCAGGATCAGTGAAATTAAAGTCTCAAAAGGTGATTCTGTCTTAGAGGGCGAACTTTTAGTGGTTATTGAACCGTTTGATGCAAAAACAGATAAAACTGCTGCCCGCCGCCCTGCTCCCTCCAAGCCTGCTCAACAGCCTCGAACTGAAAATAAGGAGAAAGACAGGGAAGTACCTGTTTCCTCAAACAGCGGTTCATTGCGAGCTCCCATTCCCGGTACCGTGCTTGAGATTAGAGTCAAAGAAGGAGATCCGGTAACAGCTGATGATACCGTTATTATTCTGGAGGCTATGAAGATGGAATCCGAAATCAGAGCAGGAAAAGATGGTAAGATAAAAAAAATCAGAGTCAATAAAGGTGACTCCGTTAACGAAGGTGATGTGATGATGGAGATAGGAGAATAATAACCAATGACCGAATTATGGCAGTTTATCCAAACAACCGGTTTTGCCCAGATCGAATGGACCTTCATTGTAATGATTTTTGTCGGTCTCTTTTTCATGTTTCTGGGAATTACGAAAAACTTCGAACCTTTACTCCTTATTCCAATCGGCTTCGGGATGGTCCTGAGCAATATGCCCGGTACCTCTGGTATCGAAGAGTCAGGATCTGTTCTTAACATCCTTTATGCCGGAGTCCGTTATGGCGTTTATCCGCCCCTTATCTTTCTCGGTATCGGTGCAATGACTGATTTCTCTACCCTCATCGCTAATCCCAAGCTCATCGTTCTCGGAGCTGCTGCTCAATTTGGGATTTTTGCTACCTTCATTGGCTCGCTCTTGCTTGGTTTTACAGTAGCTGAAGCCGGTTCTATTGGGATCATCGGTGGAGCTGACGGACCTACCTCTATTTTTCTCTCCTCCCGACTCTCCCCGCATCTTGTCGGTCCAATCGCCATAGCTGCCTATTCTTATATGGCTCTTGTTCCTATTATTCAACCCCCGGTAATAAAGCTCTTAACTTCCAAGAAGGAACGAACGATCAGAATGAAAGCGCCAAGATTGATCAGTAGAAGAGAAAAGATACTCTTCCCCTTTGTTGGCTTTATAGTTACCGTTCTCATTGCCCCTCAGGCATCTATCCTGCTTGGTATGCTCTTTCTCGGAAACATTCTCAAAGAGAGTGGGGTTACGGATAGATTAGCTAATACCGCTCGCAACGCTTTAGTAGATATTGTTACCATTCTGCTCGGGGTAACCGTAGGTGCTGCCAGTAGAGCTGATTTGTTTCTCAGAGTGGAATCGATTCAGATCTTTTTCCTTGGTGCCTTTGCCTTTGCTATGGCTACTGCAACAGGAGTTATCTTTGCCAAGATAGTAAATGTCTTCATAAAAGAGAAGGTAAACCCTATGATCGGCGCCTCCGGAGTTTCGGCAGTACCGAATAGCGCTCGTGTGGTTCATGCCTTAGGACAGAAAGAGGATAAAAATAACTATCTGATCATGCATGCCATGGCACCAAATGTCGCAGGAGTAATTGGTTCAGCTGTTGCTGCCGGGGTATTATTGGGTATCCTTGGCGGCTAAAGCTTCACTACAGAAAATATCTGATCCTCTCCTTTTCAGCGTGGCTGTTTGAGAAACTCGCCCTTTATTCTTTTTACTGCTGGAAATCTTCGCCTTAAAAAACTATCCTAAATTCTGTTATTGCTATAGATAACGGGGTTATTCTTTCCCTTTTCTGTAACACTCTCTCCCTGCTGTATAGGTGGCATAGATATCACCGGTTTTGCTCAAATAGATAAGATAAGAGATTATCTCTGCTGAATCCATGTTAATCTCCTGTGGCAGGCGAAGAAAAACCAAATCTGCTTCTTTACCGGTTTCCAGGGAACCGGTCAGCTGTTCTTTACCGAGTACCTTTGCTCCTCCGAGTGTTGCATAGTAGAAAGCTTCTGCGGGGGTAGCGCGATACTCATCCTGCCTGTAAATAAACATCTTCATAATCTCCGGCATGTATAGAGTTGTACCGGCTCCAACATCGGAAGCCAAGGCAAAATCAATCCCTGAATCTATAATCTTTTTCAATGGAAAACTGCCGCTATGCAGGAAGAAATTGGAATCGGGACAATGTGTGATCTTACTCCCGGTTGCTATCAACGTTCTTATCTCCTCATCCGCTAAATGGATAGCATGACCAAGCAGAGTCTTACCGCCCAACAATCCGTGCTTCTCGTAAACATCGGTATAACTACTGCTCTCCGGAAACAATTCTTTGACCCATTCTATTTCATCTTTGTTTTCGGAAAGATGAGTTTGGATGTAGGCATTATTCTCAGCAGCAAATTTACCGATCCCTTTCATCAGGGCAGATGAACAGACAGGAGCAAAACGGGGGGTAAATACATACTCAAGCAGGGGAGTTGCCTTATTCCATTTATTATAGAGTTCGACAGCTTCCCGCAGAGATTGCTCGGTACTACGGCAAAGATAATCGGGACAATTCATATCCATAAGGGTTTGTCCCATGATAATTCTTAATCCTTTTTCCCTGGCTATCTGAAAGGCTATGTCACAGGCTTCGGGATTGGGAGCGACATATACTACTGCAGTCGTTGTACCCTGGGCCGCCAGAGCTGAAAAGAAACTATCAGCAAGTTCAGCGGCATAATTCTGGTCAGCTGCCCTTTTCTCTTCCTGAAAAATATACCTTTCCAGCCAGTCTAAAAGACCCTGGGCATGTTTACCCCGGACTTTGAATTGTGAAAGATGGACATGGGTGTCTATAAATCCTGGCAGGCAAACGGAATGACTGTAATCTAAATAATTAGCACGATGTTCGCCGGTTATCTCTTTGATCTTAGTCCCTTCGATTGTCAGATATTGATCAGGCTTAAATAGCAGCTCTTTTTCACTGACCGGGGTCAAAATATTTGTCTTTATGATTTTCATCGCTCTCCCGGAAATCATAAATTCTTCTTCACCATCTTTATCTTGATAATCTTGGTCGCTGTTGCTTCCAAAACTTCCATCTGCCATTTACCGATATTGACTTTGGTGCCTTTCCCGGGAATTCTCCTGAGATGGTCTATGATCAAGCCGGCTAAAGTTTCATAATCACCCTCGGGCAGCTCGGCTTCATATTCGTCATTGAGATCATCAATTTCAACATAACCCTTCACAATGAAATTATGATCATCTATCTTCTCGATATCAACCTGCTCCGAGCCCTCATTATCATATTCATCCTCAATCTCTCCTACCAACTCTTCCAGGATGTCTTCAGTAGTAACAATTCCGGCAGTTCCACCGAAACTATCAACTACCACTGCCATACTCTTGCGCTGGGTCTGCATCTCTTTTAATAAGGAGTTAAGGTCTATTGTCTCAGGAACAAAATACGCTTCCCTCACAAAATCGGCTGCTTTTAGCTCATTCGCCGCATTCTGCTTGATCAGATCGTAAATGATCAATATCCCGATTATGTTGTCTATCTCCTGCTCATAAACCGGATAACGGGTATAACCCTCCTGCTGAGCTATTTCTATTATTTTGTTAACGGGAGTGTCATTGCTGATGGCAATTATGTCGGTGCGTGGCGTCATGACGTTTTTAGCAACGAGGTCATTAAAGTCTAATACTTCCTCCAGCATATCACGCTGCGGTTGCTGTAAACCTTCACCGACAGATGATTCCGAGAGAATAATTGCCAGATCCTCACGGGTCAGAAAAGAATAGCGGTTCTCCCGCTCCAGACCGAAATATTTCGCAAAAAAAGCATAGAGAAGATTCAATAAGAGAATGAAAGGCTTAAGAATATAATAGAAGAAAATCAAGAGGGGGAAAGAACGGGAAACCAAAACATCTGCATGGTCACGACTTATGGATTTGGGAATAATCTCGGCGAAGATCAGCATCAACCCTGCTAATAATAGAGTGGATAATGTCCTGCTCATGGGTAATAAGCCGGCAAAATAGATAGTAAAGATAGTGGAGACTACTACGATTGAGATATTGTTACCGATCAGAGTAACCCCTAAATAGCGATTAGGTTCTTCAATAAATGAAAGAATCTTCTTCTTGGTTCTGTCCTCTTTCGCATCCTGCTCAAGCTTCAAACGGTCAACTGAAATAAGTCCCGTTTCCATCCCTGAGAAGAACATTGATAATCCAAAGAATATCAAAATGAAAAAAAAGGCAATAATTTCCATCTCTTTTAGTTTTTCCTCACCCCATGCATGTTTTTGACTAAAGAACAGGTAGTTTCGGGATAAGTTCCCATAATTTTTATCTGCTTTACTCCATTGTAGTCATATACAGATCTATCCTGCTGTTACGGCTTTCTCTCTCTTCTACAATAAGAGAGATAATTCTAAATCTCCCGCGAACCTGATCCGATTATCATCTCTGTTCTCCCGCCATATCTTTGGGTCCTCGCTTTTCTCAATAATCTCTCTGTATTTTCCGGCTCCCGAAAATCAACTCTTTACCATCTCATTCTTATAAGCCAGCTTCAAAGCTTCGACAAATTCATCAAGGTCACCCTTCAATATTTCTTCCAACCGGTAAGATGTCAAATTAATTCGATGGTCGGTAACTCTGTTCTGAGCAAAATTGTAGGTTCGGATCTTGCCGCTCCGGTCGCCCGTTCCAACCTGGGCTTTACGGGAAGAGGCTATCTCTGTCTCCTGCCTGGCTATTTCCAGATCAAGAAGTTTTGATCTTAAAACCTTAAGAGCTTTAACCTTGTTTTTCAGCTGAGACTTTTCGTCCTGGCAGGTCACTACCAAGCCGCTTGGGATATGGGTTATCCTGACAGCTGAATCGGTTGTGTTGACGCTCTGCCCCCCATGCCCTGATGAACGGTAAACATCGATCCTTAGATCCGATTCATCTATCTCAAGGTCTATCTCATCAGCTTCCGGTAAGACAGCAACGGTGATCGCCGAAGTATGGATTCGTCCGCTTGCTTCTGTATCGGGTACTCTCTGAACCCGATGTACTCCGCTCTCAAAGCGGATGTTGCCATAAACCTCTTCACCCTGCAAAGAGAATATCACCTCTTTATAGCCGCCAATCCCGGTAGTACTTGCATCTAATACAGTCAGTTTCCATTTCCGCTTTTCAGCATAATAACTGTACATGCGAAACAGGTCGGCAGCAAAAAGAGCTGCTTCTTCTCCACCCGTTCCGGCTCTGATCTCAACGATGGCATTCTTCTCGTCGTTCGGATCTTTCGGGGTGAGTAATTCGATCAAGGCATCTCTCTTGGAGTCGAGCTCCAGCTCTTCCTGCTCTATCTCTTCCTTGATCAAGTTTACAAAATCCTGGTCGGATTCTTTCTCTCGCAGCTTTTTGTGCTCTTTGATACTCTTTTCCAACTCCCTTATTTCTTCATAGAGAGAGAGAATCTCATTCAGTTCATTATAGCGCCTTGATATGATCCTATACCTGCGCTGATCCTTGATAAGTGTAAGATCGCTGACTTGCTCTTCCAGAACTGAAAATTCCTGTTTCAGTTCGCTGATCTTTTCTTCCGGAATTTGAATCATTTTATCTCTATGTAAGGTATGCTTGTTTTCTCAGGGGTTGAAATCTCTAACGCTGATTCCAAAGCCACAATAGCAACCTCTAACTGGCTTGTATCCGGTTGCTGGGTTGTTATCTTCTGCAAGAGCATCCCCGGGAGGGTCAGAATCTTGACGAGAGGAGAATCGATCTTTTTGCTCGAAAACTTCAAAACTTCATAAGACAACCCGGAAATGAGCGGGACAAAAAGAAGATGATAGAAAATGCGGATAAAAAGTGCCGGCACCCCCCAATAAAAGGCATAGATGGTATCAAGTATCGAAAAAACTAATATGGAAATGATCAAGACCAAAAACACGAAACTCGTACCGCAACGGGGATGGATTGTCGTGAATTTATCAACATTCTCGGGATTGAGGTGCACCCTGTTTTCAAAAGCAAATACTGTCTTGTGCTCGGCACCGTGATACTCAAATATCCTTCGCACATCTTTCATCAGACTAATTAGTTTCACATAAGCTACGAAGAATATGATCCTTACGATTCCCGTAAAAAGATTAAAAAAGACCGATTCCTCGGAAAGATTTATCAGATAAGCTATCTGATAAGGGAGGTAGGTGAAGATAACAAAGGCCAGAATGAAGGCAATTGCCAGAGAGAAAAAAATCTCCATACTCTGCTTTTTTTTCTCCTTTTTCTTGTCTCTTAACTTCAGCTTCTCGCTTGCTCCTTCCTCAAATTCCCCGTTTTTCGGATCACTGTTTTTCGCCTGCTGTTCATCAAGCTCAGCTCTCTCGGCAGAAAACTGCAAAGTCTTTAAACCGATTACCAAGACCTCTATCAAGGAAATAAAACCACGTAAAACCGGTATTCCGAGAATCTTTTTCTTCTTGGTGATACTGACAAACTTCTCTTTTTTTACCTCTATCGTCTGATCTTTGCGCCGGATAGCTGTTGCCAGCAGAGTAGGTCCGCGCATTACAACACCCTCAATGACAGCCTGTCCCCCTATAGAAAGGGTCTTGGATGGTGTTTCAGGGTTAATCTTAATTTCACTGCTTTCTGGAGAGCTTTTCATCTATTCTGTCCTTATTTACACAAAAAACACCACTATCTCTTCCGATTCGTGGTGTTTTCTGAAATTTTTGGAGAAAAACGCTATTTTGATTCTTCTTGGTTTCTCTTATAACGACGGTTGAATTTCTCTACTCTCCCCGCTGTATCAAGTATCTTTTGTTTACCCGTATAAAAGGGGTGACAGGCTGAACAGATATCAACACTAAGTTTATCTTTCGTCGATTTCGTCTCAAAACTATTTCCACAAGCACATGTAACTGTTAGTTTCTGATACTTCGGATGTATGTTCTTTTTCATTTCTTTACTCCTAAATTGAGTTCTTCTCAAGTTAATCAGTTCAAAAAAAGAAAGTAACCATTATCTGTCAAGCATATTCGGAAATACTCTCTTATCTCCCCCGGAACAAGCAACATGCCGAAAACTCCGTTCCATCATTCTGAAAGAGAAAAATTTAGGCATCTCTGAGCAGGAGACGAACTTCATTCGGTTAGCTCACACGGGCTGTGAGTTCTCAATTGGAAATATCCTACCCTTCTTTAGTCTTTGCCTCTCTTTTCCCGGACAGAAAACATTGTTCTCCATACGGGAGAGAAGTGAGATAGATACGGGAGATAATCGGGTGAAACCGTAGTCAGCTCGAGCTGACTACGGTCTCTCCCGATTATCTCCCGTTCCTTACCCGTTCATCTCCCGTACATATCCTACTGCTCTTTCAGAGTAGAGAAGTATCCTTCTCTTTTTGCTGCTAACTCCTTATAGATCAAGGTAATGATAAAAATGAGAAATGAGAGGATGACGATAGTTGCTCCGGAAGGTAGATTGAATCTGTAAGATAGAAAGAAGCCGCCGACAGCTCCTATCTCGCCAAAGAAGACCGAAAGAATGATAGCCGAACGTATCTTTTTAGTCAGGTTCAGGGCTGAAATACCCGGGAGGATAAGTTGAGCTGTTATCAGGATAACCCCGACTATCTTTACGGAAACAACGATATTCACTGCCAGAAGAATGATAAAGAGATAATAGGTCAGTTTTACCGGGATTCCGTAAATCCGGGCAACTTCATAATTATAGGTCATATAATAGAGTTCTTTGAAAAACAGGAGAATAAAAGCTCCATTAAGCAATAAAAGAACAGTCAGATACCAGAGATCCTTTGGCGTAACCATCAGTACATTACCGAAGAGATAGCTGGAAAGATCAAGTGTATATCTCTGGTTAACATTGATCAGAATGATCCCTACAGCCATGGATACCGAGAGAAAAATGGTAATGATATTTGCTTCCTGATAGTGGTAGTATTTAGAAACAATTCCGATAAGAATTGCTATCACCACAACAAAACCGACGGTAGTGATTGTAATCTCGGAGCCGATCAGCAGAGAAAGGGCGATACCGGCAAAGGCAATATGGGAAAAGGCTTCTCCCAGAAACGAGATCTTTTTGAGGGTCAGGAAAACAGAGAGCTGGGAAGAAGCTGCTGCAGAGAGGACTGCCCCGGCGAAAGCATGGATCAGAAAACGATAGTGGAAAATCTCTAAGATATCCATATCTAACTCATTGTGAAGATAGTAATTGAGCTTTGCCTAATCGGCAGAGGTCTGTGGTACTCATCTGTTAATATACCTTGTCAATCAGGTTAACTGCTTCGCCGTACGTTTTCTTGATAATTTCAGCATTGACCAACTCAGTCCGGTCATGAAAATGGAGTTTTTTATTCAAGCAGATAAGAAAACTTGTATGCTCAGTGAGAATGTTGAGATCGTGAGAAATAACTATAATAGTCATACCATGCTGATGAAGCTCTTTCAACAACTGGAAAAACCCTTTCACCGATTCCGTATCCAGGCTCGCTTCCGGCTCATCCAGAAAGAGTATTCGACTCTCCGACATCAAAGCTCTGGCTAACAGTACTCTTTGAAATTCACCACCTGATAAAGAACCGATATAGCGATCCTCTTTGTTATCGAGTCCTACCTGGGACAAACAGGAAAGAGCTCTCTCCCTGTCAGCCCCGGAGAAGGAGCGGAAAAGACCCTTTACTCCGGCACAGCCCATCAAAGCTATATCCAGGGCAGTCGCCGGAAAGTCACTATCATATTTCTCTCTTTGGGGTAAATATCCAATACGGTTCTCTTTAAGCCATTGCCGGTTTGTTTTACCTTCAATGAAAACAGATCCCCGGTAGCCATTTATCGTTCCGATAATTATGTTCAGAAGAGTGGTTTTGCCTGCTCCGTTAGGACCGAGAATGGCAGCAAATTCACCTTTTTTGATTAGAAGATCGATATCTTCAAGAATGACTTTGTTATTTATCCGGTAGGACAAAGATTTTATTTCTATCATAACACACACATTTGGTCATCGGAAAATTTCGCTGCTTATATATATCTCCTTCGGTTAAAAATACTCTTTAATTGTATTCCAGTTCTGCTGGATCAAACCTGCAGCTGTTTTTACCTGAAAATGGCTTCCTAAAGGATCTAAAACTGCCACCGGCAGCCCGTATTCCTCCGCTATAACTTCTGCAGCTTTCGGATTAAACTGGGGTTCGATAAAAAGCACGGCAACTTCATGTTCCTTAATCATTCTACCGATGTTGACTAATTCCCGCGGCGACGGCTCTTTTCCGGGAGATTCCATAACTACGACTGCACGATGAATGTCATACCGCTTATTAAAGTAATAGAAGGCATCATGAAAATTGATAATACTGAGTTCTCCGAGTTCTTTTCTCTCTGCAGCAATGTTTCGGTCTAAATCGAGCAAGGCACTCTCTATCTCCTGGAAATTGCTCTCATAGTAACTTGTATGTTCGGGATCAAGTGAGATAATTTTTTCAGTAACCCCTTCGGCTATTTTCAAGAGAAAAACGGGATCAAGCCAGAAATGAGGATTAACAGAACCGTGATCATGGCTATGATGATGCCCGGGAAGTTTACTCTGGTCATCATGATTATGTTTATCTTCTGCCGGTAAAAACCCGGAAAGAAAAGCAGCAGCTTCTATGTGTCTGCTCCCTAAACTCTTAAGAACTTCGCTGATATTTGCAGCTAATCCCATCCCGTTAGAGACTACCAGATCAGCATCCTCCAGAGCTTTGATGTCAGACGGAGTAGGTGAATAGGAGTGGGGCGAAGCATCCGCTGGAATGAGACTGCTTACCTCTGCTCTTTCTCCTGCAATCTCCCTTATTAGAATTTCATAAGGGTAGATGGTAGTCACAATCTGTATTCTATCACTTTCCTCCGGTATCACCTGTCCGGAGGGTATTCTTAAAATGATCATAATTGCTATTATGAAGACAAGAAATATTAACAGAAAGATAATCTTTTTTTGCATTTACACCCCTCTTTTCGGTCGGTAAAAGTTAGCGTTCAATCATATTTATTTCTCAACCCTTCTGAACGTGGGATAAGCCAGATTTATATCTTCATGCTGAGCAAAAGCGACTAATATCCCTTCCCAGATAGCTTCGGTCGTGCTCCGCCTTTTTTTGATGTCTGTCAGGTAACGAATAGTCAGTAAAACTCCACTATCCTCTACCGAAGTATAGACATTAGGAGTTAGTACATTGTAAAAAATGAGAAATCTTTTGGCAGTGAGTTTAATCTCCTGTTCCACTTTCGAAGTAATCTGTAAGGCATTGTCATCGGCAATTTTATGCAGGATATCTTTAGCTTTCTGCCAGTCACTCTCAAAGGTTATAAGGACAGGAATTTCATTCCAGATATACTTAAATCCGTAGTCATAATTTATCAACGGCTGGGTAAAGACCAAACCGTTGGGAATATGGATCATTCTTCCGGTACTCTGGTCAGCTTTAACCCAGTTTCCAATCTCCAGAATAGTGAACTGGAAAGGACGCAAGTCAATAACATCACCGGAGTTTTCTCCCAGTTGAATCCGGTTTCCTACGACAAAAGGTTTTCTCCAGATGATAAATATCCAGGCTGCCAGATTCATTATTAGATCCTTTAACGCTATGGCCAGACCGGCAGAGAGCAAGCCGAGAAATGTAGCTAAAGACTGAATCCCTTCGAACCATATCCTGCCTACAATAAGGAAGCCGAGAAAGACTATCAGGTAAGTAGTTGTCTTTTTCCACTGGTATTTGCTCTTTAAATCGGCTACCTTTTTCTCGATAACATTGGCAATGATGGTATTCACTATCCATAAAACGATGATCACTAAAATCGAGAGTAGAATCTGGGTCTGAACATTACCTTCCAATAAGAAAACGATCTTTTTTAACTCATCCATAACTAACCTATGCTCTTTTTACTGAGATTATTGTTAGAAAGAGACGTCAGGAAGTCAACAGTTTTCTCTCTAAATGAAAACAGGATCATAGAAATTCGCTCCGGACTCACTCGCAGCAAGAAAAAAGAAAGCTCTCTTACCATATCGCTCCTTAGGTTTTTCCGCTCGCTAAATCGCAGATTAACATGAGTCTAAAAAAAGCCGCATTCCGCTTCAGCAAAAACCGGGTTGAGATTCTTTACTGCAATCTTAAATAACGGTTTTTGCCGTTTCGGAATACGGCTATAAATATTTGTTTTACCAATATCTATACCAAGTCTCCTCTTTCATTTTCCGGGATTAGGCATCATCCGTTTTCTTTGCCTTTGCTTTCTCTGCATTTGCTTTACCTGCTCTCTCTGTTCTTCGGTCAATACCTGATGGATCTTTTCCCGTAAATCGATACCCTTTCCGGCAATCTCTCCCTTCTTAGTATAGAGTTGATCATTCAGCTTTTTAGCAGTTCGAAAATCAGGCTTCTGCATTGCTTCCCGGATTTCTAAAGTAATCTTTGCCGCTTCAGCTCTTAAATCGATCATCTCCAGCCGGTGATTATGTCTGAAGGTTCTGATTTGTTCCTTTTGCTGTTCTGTCAGATCGAGTTCTTCTATTAAGGGAAAATCCTCCGCATCCGCATCGTGGAAATTGTGATGTTCTGGTCTTTGCCTAAGTTCCGGATCTCTTCTTGTTCTGAGTTGTTCCGCCCTCGGTTGCTGATAATCCTGAGCAAATAGAATCAGACCTGTCATCATTATCAGAGTGATTATTGCAATCTTTTTCATGTTTGTTACCTCCTTCTATTCCGTAACATTTCGTTTCTCTCCCTGATCCTCTCGGGGAGTTCTCTAAAAAATCGTTCTGCCTGGATATCATCCATATTCTTTCTCATCTCAATAAAATTCTCTGCTATCGCTCTCTCCAACTGGATCTGCTTGTCGAGCAGCTGCTCTAATTGAGCCCTAAGCTCAGCTTCCTCAAAATCACGGGCAGCCAGCTTCTCCATAAACCTATGCTTGTGTTCGATAAATTCTTTCCGCTTTTGCATTATCTCTATCCGCTTCCCCTGAATGTGTTCCCGGTTATGATCAAATCTCGGCGGAATAGGGGGAGGGATCGGTGCCGTTGCTAAATGATAAAGGATAAAACCGGCAAGAATCAGATTGAATAAGAGAGAACAGATAATCAGGACATTCTTCCATTTAGGCTCTCTTGCCCCTGTAATAGTTGATAAGGACAGATCATCTTTATTATTCATTTACAATCTCCTCCCATAAGGTGTAAAATGATTCCTGAGCAATTTGATAGGAATCTGTCGTTGTGCTTTCATATCTGCCGGTGGAGAGATAAGTCCTGCCGAGCAGCAAGGCAGAAAACAGAGTTAATAACACGGCTGCTGCTGCCGGAAACAGGGAGAACCTGCCGAATGCTTTATTTATTCCGCTTATCTTTCCCTCTCTGGCAGGGATATCCTCAAGTTTTTGCAGTAGAGAATGAGAAATAGTCTCTGTCTGACGCTCTCCTAATAAGGTATTAAGCTTCTGCAAAGAATCAAATTCCCGGCGGCAGGACTTGCAGGTCAGCAGATGTCCGGTAATATGCTTCTCTTCCTTTGCCGGTAACTCCTTATCAAGATAAGCATTAAGCTTTCGGTAAATCTCTTTACAACTTAATGTCCCTTTCATTTTCTCTCCTTCTTCCTAACTCTTATCTGCTTACTCTTCTAATAAATAAGACCTTTCAATCTTCGAAATCCTGCAAATATCTTCGCAGCTTTCTTTTGGCTCTCACCAGAATCGAATCTACAGCCTGAGGAGTTTTCCCAATTATCCCGGCAATCTCCTGATAAGACTTCTTCTGATAGAACTGTAATTCGATAGCAAGTGATTCCTCAGGCTTTAGTTTTTTAAATGCCCTTTTAAAGCTCTCTTGCTTTTCCTTATCCTCACTTTCTCTGCTTTCTTCAGAGACCGGCTCGGTTACTGTCGTATCGAGACTGACATAGCGTTTTTTTTTCTTTTTGTAGTTTATTGCTGCATTATGAGCTGACCGGAACAGATAAGCTCCATATTTTGAGGGATCGATCGTTTCCATTTTCCGGTAAAAGGAAAGGAAGACAATCTGTGATACATCCTCCGCATCTTCTCTATTGGCAAGAAAACGGAGCAAAAAGCCGTATATACGGTTGCTGTATTCTTCTATTACCCTGGTAAATTCCGGTTTTTTCATCTATCTCCTCATAGCTAAGACAAAATCAGTTCAGTAATCCTGCAAGAATTATTTGACATTTTCTACATCTTTTGTAGAAGAGGATAAGATTCTGGGGAGAGATGGGATTATGAATAATTTTCAGATTATTAAGCAGATTGACTTTCTTGAGAACATCGATGAACTCGCCTTTAGCACCATTGCCGGTATGTTTAAGGAAGTCAACTTACCAAAGGGTGCAGTTCTCTTTGAAGAAAATCAGGTCGGAGACTGTTTTTATATTTTGAAGTCAGGAAAAATCTCACTCACTAAGAGAGTAAATCTCGAAGAAGACACTACCGGTGAGATAATCTTTTTTAAGCCTTATGACTATTTTGGAGAATTAGCACTTCTCGATGAAGAACCACGTTCAGGCACGGCAACTGTTGTCGAGGACGCCTCTCTTTTGAAGATTGAGAAAGATGACTTTCTGACAGTCTGTAAAGTTTATCCCTATGTACTGTTCAAGATCGTCAAAACAATGTCCGGAAGATTGCGGGAAACCAACCAGAGATATATCGGGATGTGGAACGAACTGATCAAGGAAAAAAAGCTGGCTGCTATCGGGGCGGCAACGAGTAAAATAGTTCATGATATTAAAACTCCGATCACCATAATTATTCTGACTGCCGAACTCATTGAAAGACTGTTTCAGGATTCTTCGCCCTATACTCAAAAGATTGTTAAACAGGTTAAAGTAGTGGATGAAATGATCAAAGAAGTTCTGGAGTTTTCACGAGGAAGAAAATCCGACCTCGATATCTCGGAAGTCGATCTGAATGAATTCTTTGCAGAACTGCTGGAACAGATGAATCCTCTGGCAGAGATTAAAAATATTGAACTAACCCTGAAAAACTATGTCCAGCAGAAAGTCTTTTTTGATCTTATCAAAATCCACCATACCATCTTCAATATCTTTAAAAACGGTATGGAAGCTATCGATTCTGAGAAAGGAAGAATCGAAATTAATGCTGAGATCGCTGAGGGAAGACTCCACATCTCACTCTTCAATGACGGACCTCCTATTCCTCAGGAATTTCTCGCCAAACTATTCGAACCGTTTGCCACTTTTGGGAAAAAAACCGGAACTGGCTTAGGTTTGGCTATCTGCCTGAAGACAATCAAAGATCACAACGGTGACCTGACTGTCCGAAATCTGCCCGAAGGGGGAGTTCAGTTCGATATCTATCTTCCGGTTAAACCATAGCCTCCTGTTAGCTTAACCCGCTTGCTTCCACCATTTCCGGCTACATTATACCGGAAAAGGAGTAATACTGAGACCTGGCAGAGATTTCGCTCCGGGAACGAACTGCCCAGAGAAACAATTAGCAGTCTTTCTGTTGGTCTGCTAATATATTGCTTGACAAATCTTCCTAACTCACTATCTTTTAAGCAGAAATGAGTAGAATGAGGAGGTTGATTGATGAATTTCAACGAATATACGATAAAATCCCAAGAAGCTATAGATTCTGCCCGTAATCTTGCCGAAGAACAGGGGCAGCAAGAGCTTCTATCCTTGCACCTGCTCTCTGCTTTGCTCGATCAGGAAGAGAGTTTTATCATTCCGGTGCTGAAGAAGATAGATATCAATATTGACAATCTGAGGGGAGATGTAGAGAAAGAATTAGCACTCCTGCCGAAGGTTAGCGGTGGTCCGCAGGTTTATCTTTCACAAGAGCTAAGTGCGGTTCTTAAGCAGGCTGAGGTCGAACAAAAGAACTTTCAGGATGATTATATCAGTCTGGAGCATTTACTTCTGGCAATTATTGAAAAGGGTAAGAGCTGTAGTAAGCTGATTTCTCAACACCGAATCGGTAAAGACCGGATCTTACTTGCTCTAAAAGAGGTAAGGGGAACCCAGAAGGTTTCCGATCAGAATCCGGAAGGGAAGTATCAGGCATTAGAAAAATACGCCCGTAATCTTACCCAGCTCGCTGCTCAGGGTAAATTAGATCCTGTTATCGGAAGAGATGAAGAGATTAGAAGAACGATTCAGATCTTATCCCGCAGAAGAAAGAACAATCCTCTGCTGATTGGTGATCCCGGCGTAGGGAAAACAGCTATCGCGGAAGGATTGGCACGGCGGATCATTGATCAGGATGTGCCGGGTAATCTGAAAGACAAAGAGTTGATCGAACTCGATATGGCTGCTCTGGTGGCGGGAGCCAAATTTCGGGGCGAATTTGAAGAGAGGTTAAAGGCTGTCTTAAAAGAGGTTGAGGCAGCCGGTGGCAAAATCATTCTCTTTATTGATGAGATCCATACTGTCGTCGGTGCCGGTGCTGCTGAGGGTTCCGTGGATGCCTCCAATATGCTCAAACCTGCTCTGGCTCGGGGGAGTTTGCATTGCATCGGAGCAACTACAATGAATGAATTTCGCAAATATATCGAGAAAGATGCTGCTCTGGAAAGGAGATTTCAGCCTGTTCAGATATCCGAGCCCTCGGTTGAGGACACAATTTCTATTCTGCGTGGAATAAAAGAGAAATATGAAGTACATCACGGAGTACAGATAACGGATGGAGCAATTGTGGCAGCAGCGGTTCTTTCCGACCGCTATATTGCCGACAGGTTTCTACCCGACAAGGCGATCGATCTTATCGATGAATCCTGTGCCAATCTGCAGATGGAAATCGATTCCCTGCCGGTTGAGGTAGATGAGGTGAAAAGAAAGATCCGGCAGTTAGAAATTGAGAAACTCTCCCTTCAGAAAGAGAAAGACCAGCAGTCAAAAGAACGTCTGGAAAGACTGAAGCGGGAGATGTCCGAACTGAAAGATGAAGAAAAAAGGCTGACTCTGTTATGGGAAAGGGAAAAAGAGATTCTGAACAAAATAAGCTCCGTTTCGGAAGAGATAGACAGTTTGAAAGCTCAGGCTGAGCAAGCAGAGCGAGAGGGTAATTTAGGTAAAGTGGCAGAGCTGAAATACGGCAAACTCACTGAGAAACAGAAGGAATTTGAAACCTGGAAAGCGAAAATGAAAGAGATACCAAAGGAAGAACAGCTGCTAAAAGAACAGGTTGATGAAGAAATGATCGCAGAAATTGTGGCTAAGTGGACTCATATTCCGGTATCCAGACTCTTGCAGAGTGAGATGGAAAAACTAATAAGGATGGAAGCAGTTCTTTCCCAAAGAGTAGTCGGTCAAAAAGAACCCATTGAGGCTGTCTCCAACGCTATCAGGCGTTCACGGAGCGGTTTGGCTGACAGTGAAAAACCTATCGGATCTTTCCTCTTCCTCGGCCCTACAGGTGTGGGGAAAACCGAATTAGCGAAAACTCTTGCTGCTTTTCTCTTCGATACCGAGAAAGCTTTGATCAGAATCGATATGTCGGAATTCATGGAGAGACATTCTGTTGCCAGGCTTATCGGAGCTCCCCCCGGTTATGTCGGTTATGAGGAGGGGGGATATTTGACTGAAGCAGTCAGGAGGAGACCCTACTGTGTTATCCTCTTTGATGAGATAGAGAAAGCACATGGGGATGTCTTCAGTATTCTTTTACAGATACTTGATGACGGGAGATTAACCGACGGTAAGGGCAGAACGGTGGATTTCAGGAACAGTGTGATAATTCTCACCTCAAACATCGGCTCTCAGATGATCTTTGAACAGAGTGAAGATAACGAAGAAAAATTGCAGAAAAGACTTACAGAGGTTCTGCAACAGTACTTCAAGCCAGAATTTCTGAACAGACTTGACGATATTATTACCTTCCACAGGCTTAGTAAAGAACAGATAAGGGAGATAGTCCGTATCCAGGTCTCCTATCTGCAGGAGCGATTATTTGCTAAAAGGATAAAGCTGATTTTGACAGAAGAAGCTCTGGATAAGATAGCTGAGGACGGTTTTGATCCCCAATTCGGAGCCAGACCTTTGAAACGGGTTATCCAGAGAGATCTGGAGAACAGATTAGCCAGAGAGATCCTGGAGAACAGAATTACGGAAAACTCGGTTGTGGAAACCGATTTTAAAGATGGTGAATTCCTTTTCCGGACAACGGAAGAGATAGACTAAAACACCCTATTTTGCCTCCTAAGGTAGGAAGACAAGGTGCCTTGCAGAAAATCATGTTTATTTTCTGCAAGGCACTCTTTATTGTACTCTTTCTTAAGCATGCTTGATCAATTCCGTAATAATGAGCATCCTGCCCTGGAATTGTTATCTACAGATTAACTTCTCGATATCACCCTTTTTAATGTCGATAATCTCGGTCTCTACTTCAAGAGAATGCAGGAGATTCCTAAGGACCTCCAATACCGGAAACTCTGTATAATAATGTCCGGCATCTATCAAAGGTATGGTGCTTTCCAGAATTTTGTGATAGGTAAAGTCTGCTGAAATGAAGACATCAGCCTTACCGGTAACTGCTTCGATCAGGCTGCTGCCGCTGCCGCCGCATACTGCTATTTTTCTAATCATAGTATCTGCGGTTTTTCCGGCAAGCCATAACTTAACAAAAGGTGCCGATAAACACTCTTTAGCAGCTAAGGCTAGTTCCTTCAGACTGCACGGTTCTTCTCTCTCTCCAATTACTCCAAGCCCGTAATTGAGGCTGGTTTGATGAAGCGGATATATACTGTAAGCGGGTGTCTCATAAGGATGGCTGTTATGAATAGCCTCTTTTACTCTGTCGAGCAACGGCTCATCTACAAAGAATTCCAGCTTCATTTCCCTGACCTCTTCCAGTTCTCCGGCAGTTCCTAATACCGGATTACTGCCGCTGAGAGGCTTGAACTGACCATCAACTGTGTAACTGTTTAAACAGTGACTATAGTTGCCGATGATACCCCCTCCAGCAGCATGAACTGCATCTGCAATTCTTTGTGCTTCTACCGGCGGTGCATAAAGGGCAATGTGGTAAACCGGAGTATCGCAGGAAATGAATTCTCTTTTTTGGAGACCGAATTTATCTGCCAATGCCTTGTTAACACCATCTTTAATAATATCCAGATTAGTATGCATGGTAAAAACCGCTACCTTGTTCTCAATAAGTTTCAAGAGCATGGGATTGGTAATCCTTTTCAAGGGATTTATAATGAGCGGATGATGGGAGATAATAAGATCGAACCCCTTTGCTACGGCATAATCGACCACTGAGGGGGTGATATCAAGAGTTAAAAGAATTCTTTCCGTCTCCGCCTCTCTGTTTCCGACTAATAATCCTGCATTATCCCAGTTGTAGGCTAACCGGGAGGGGGCAAATGATTCCAGCAGGGCAAAAATGTCTCTGTTTTTCATGATCTTTCTCCCTTTAGTAAGTTTCTCTGTTCCGGTAGTATTTCTTTAACTCCTCGGCAAAATCTTCATAGTTAAACCCCTTTCTCATCAGATAGGCGATACTTTTCTGGTAATCTTTAGCCGAACTGCGATCGGGATACTTCTTAATTACTTTTTCTATCTGATATTCGAGTATCTCCCTTTTGTCTTCCTCCGTGTAATGTCCGGCTATTACCCGCTCTATAATCTCTTTCGGAATCCTTTTAGAGATCAAGGCAGTTTTTAACTCATTTCTACTCTTATTCCTGCTGACATAAGACTGTGTCAGTAATTCTGCAAATCGCTGCTCATCAAGATACTTATTCTCAATCGCTCTCTGCAGCAACTCATTATTGATCTCTTCCCTCAGAGGCAGTGTTTTTAAATAATGCCGGCATTCAGCTATCGATCGTTCCCGGTAAGCCAGATAACGAAGCAGTCTTTCCCAGGCATATTGCCTGACCTCTTCAATCAGGGCGTCTAAGTCGTTTTCTTCCAGAAAAAAACTACTGCCGGTATTATATAATGCGATGCGTTTTAGCGGTAATACTCCAAGCAGACGGGCATTTTCCGGGATGAGCTGAAACTCGTTTTCTCTGCTCTCTATCTCTTCTGTATCATTGAAAAAAGATTGTTGTATCTCAGAGCGGCAACCAGTATCCTCAGCATCTGAATCGTCGCTGTAATCCTCCCCGGTATCCTCTTCCGGGAGCAGATAAATTACTCTCAGGTATCTCCCACCCCTTTTATTTATCGCTCTCAGTCTCGGCATCCTGAATTTCCGGCGGGAAATAGATGTTCTTAACTGCGTTCTCTATCTCTTCCCGTATTTGCGGATTCTCAGCCAGAAACACCTTCACTTTGTCGGCTCCCTGACCTATCTTCTGGTCTCCATAAGAGAACCAGGAACCGCTTTTTTTGACGATATCTTTTTCTACCGCCATATTGATTAAAATATCTTCATGAGAGATACCTTTCCCGTAAATCAGAGGAAATTCCACCGTCTTGAAGGGTGGAGCGAATTTGTTCTTAACCACTTTGACCCTTATCGTATTACCGATAATATTTATGCTTCCTCCACTGGTATCCTTTATTGCTCCGGCATTGCGGACTTCCAGACGTATGGATGAATAGAACTTGAGAGCTACTCCACCGGTCGTTGTTTCAGGATTCATATAGGGTGGTGCTCCTATCTTCATTCTGGTTTGATTGATAAAGATTACGGCAGTATTTGATTTACTGACAATTGCTGTTAATTTACGGAGTGCCTGTGACATCAATCTCGCCTGTAATCCGACATGACTGTCCCCCATCTCTCCGTCAATCTCCTGCCGGGTTACCAGAGCTGCTACCGAGTCGAGAATAATCAAATCCACTGCATTGCTGCGAACCAGAGTTTCAACTATCTCCAGAGCTTGTTCTCCACCGTCCGGTTGAGAGATAAGCATTTCGTCAGTATTCACTCCGATCCTTTTCGCATATATCGGGTCTAAGGCATGCTCGGCATCAATAAAAGCAATTATCCCTTCCTGTTTTTGAGCCTGAGCCGCTATATGCAGAGCTATTGTTGTTTTACCCGAAGCTTCCGCTCCATAGATCTCGGTTATTCTTCCTTTCGGAATACCGCCTATACCGAGTCCGGCATCAAGATTAAGAGCTCCCGTCGGGATAACATTGGCGGTCAATTTCGGTCTGTCTCCAAGCCGCATTATTGCCCCTGCTCCGTATTTTTTCTCTAATTGTCCTAAAGCAGTTTTTAAAGCTGCGTCTTTCTGCTTATCGCTCATCATTCCTCCTAATGTATTGGGATACTATCCGTTTCTAAAAAAATATTTCGCTCTCAAATCAGTCTCTTGAAAATCAAAGATCGTAACTTGCTAATTTGTTATACTCTGGTCCCTCCGGGGTCAAACGGCTTTCATAAAATGTTGCCTGCCGGACAATCCGGGTCTTTTTACTAATTTCAGTTTTGGTCAGTTCGGCAGTTACAACTGCTGAAAGAGGTATTTTCACCCTACCCAGGGTAATATGGAGTTTAAACGGTTTTTTGTCAATCTGAAAATCATTGGCGGTCAGATAGTCCCGTAGTCTCTGCACTTTCTGAACCAACCGGGGAGAGTCATAATCGCATTTAACCCAGATCAATCGTGGTCTTTGGGGAGGAATTACTTCGATCTTCGGATTGGTTATCGTAAAAGGGGGGAACTCCTTAAATATCTCAAGAAAACGGGAAGAGAATTCCTCTATCCGGCAACGCTCAATGTTTCCCAGAAATTGCATTGTTATATGGAGATTCTCCTGTTTCACCCATTTTATACCCCGGGGTGAGATCTGCTGCAGTTGTTTTATCTTCTCACCAAGCTCCTGCTGAAATTCCACAGGCAGTTCTAAAGCAAGGAATGTTCTTACCTCTTGGCCAGAGACAAGGTTCTCCTTATTCAATCTTCTCTCCTTGAACAATTACAATTTATAGCTCCCAGCTATTACTTATGGGAAACCAAACCGTTAGTAATCTCGAATTTCTCTTCTGATCAGCGATAGATTATCTTTTATATCCGATATCCAGCAGCAGTTTCTGACGATCGGAAATATCAGAATCAGATTCAACCCCCTTGGGAGAAAAACCGTCTATTACCCCTAAAACACCTCTTCCCTGTTCGGATTGACCGAGAAGAACCTCGACCGGATTAGCCGTAGCACAGTATATCCCTACAACTTCCCGGCATTCTTTGATCGCCGGAATGACATTTATCGGGAAGATATCCTTAAGAACTATCAGAAACACATGCCCTGCCTTCAGACGCTGCAGGTTTTTTACTGCTATTTCGATAAGTTCTGAGTCAGTTCCATCTTTTCTGATCAGACAGGGCCCTGAGGCTTCGCTGAATGCTAAACCGAATTTGATACCCGGGACGGAGTTCACCATTGCCTCGTATAGATCCTCTACTGTCTTGATAAAATGGGATTGCCCCAAAATTATGTTGTAACCTTCCGGCACTCGAATCTTTTCTACTATTACTTCCATTTTCTCCTCTCCAATAGGTATTTTTTATGATTAAAGAGACAAACCTGTCTGTTCTGGTAAGAAAACAACTGACTCCGGAAAATCCTGATAAAACACCCGGACAACTTGTGCTTCTTCTCCTGCTTACTCAGCAGGTAAGATGGAATATTCCCAGTTTTTTGTTATGTATTGATCGATTAAATTCTTTAACCGCTATTGAGGTTCTTTTAATGAGAAAGGGAATGTTGTTTTGCTCAAGGTGTTCGACCAGAGAAGGAGCTACCCTCATTTTCCCCGGTTCTCCCGTTCCTATTATCACAGAGTTCAAATTAGTCCAGTCTATATCGGACAGATCCTCCATAGACAGATAATGACTCTCTTTTCTCCACCAATCGGGAATGATCTTATCCGGGGTAATGATCAGATCAGAGGTGTATTCTTTGCCGTTAATGGTAATTGCACCGAAGCGATAATTATCAATAAAGAATCTAATGATCATAGCAGTTTTTTTCTAAAACCGGTTAACCTCTTTCCTTTCTCTCGGAAATTCCGGAAAATTCCAGCAACTCATTATGAATAGTAAAGCACCTAAATCTCCTTGTTATTATCAACCTCAGTATAAACCGGGAACAAGACGATCTGGGTGCTTCCTTCATCGCTGATTTAGCAGAGAAAAACCGGGAGTTCCTTGTTTAAACCAAAGAAACCTTGCCGGACATCACTCTAAACAGCTTTCGTAACTTTATTTGCTTTCAGACAGGAAGTGCATATCTTGATGTTCTTGACCTTATTTCCATCTTTTATGCGAATTTTCTGCAAATTCGGGTGAAATCGACGCTTTGTTGCATTCAAGGCGTGACTTCGATGGTTCCCTACCTGAGAGGATTTACCACAAACTTCACATATCCGTGACATTATCTTCCATCCTTTATTATTTTTTACCAGAAAAAATAGTCTGCTTTTTCTGGCAAGGATTATCTTTGGGACAACACCTGCCTGGTATTCTTATCTCTTCTCCCTGATAGATTTCGCCTCAGCCGGGATGAGCTAAGAATAATTATCTGTAAAAAATAGCAACGCAGCTTATGACCGTAGCAATCCCCTTCCATTTCTGATTGACAGATTTATTGAATCCCAAAAAGATAACAAAAAACAGTAGAGGTTGTTGATGAAAAAATATGCGACTTATTGCGGTCTGTATTGTGGTGCCTGCATAGGGAGGATCCTTTCCGAACAGAAAGAAGGAGATTCTACCTCTCTCCACCTGAAGAATGAGGATAATGATACTCCCTGTTCCGGTTGCGGTTCTTCCGAATTATCTGATTGCGAATTTGTCCAATGCAACAAAAACCATGGCACAGAATGCTGTGCTTTCTGTCCGGAGTTTCCCTGCTCCCTGCTGATCAAATTTCTGGATGAGTGGGAACATCACAAAGACGTAATTGATAATCTGAGACGCATCAAAGAGATCGGAATGGAGAACTGGCTTAAAGAACAAAAAGAGATCTGGAAATGCCGGTCTTGCGGAAGCAGAACAAAATGGTATCAAAAGAGATGCTCAGTCTGTAATTCCAACCTTTGATTAACAAACTCGCTCACCTCCCTGATAAGACCTTTACTTTCAATATTCTATTTACTGATCAGGTTATAAATAATTCTGATAAAAAGCAGGGTAAGAACCAGAAGAAAGAAAGGACGGATGATCTTTGTTCCGTTTCTGATAACCATCCGGGAACCGAGCCAGTTACCGGCAATTCCGCAAAGAGCGGCCGGTATCCCGATTGCCAGTATTACCTTGCCGTGAATCAGAAAAGTCACTGTTGCCGCAATATTGGAAGCCAGATTGACTATTTTGGCATTGGCATTAGCTCCGACATAATCACAACCTAAAACAGTAGTATATCCGAAGATCAGGAATGCTCCGGTACCCGGTCCAAAAAAACCGTCGTAAAAACCGATAACGACCCCGGCTGCTGAGGCAATGAACAAAACCTGCAGCTTACTTAGTTCAGGATCTCGTTTGATAATACCGACATTCTTTTTTATAAAGGTAAAGATAGTTATCCCGGGAATCAGGATAATCAGCACATAGTTCAGGAAATTCGGATCAATAAGAAGCACTGTTCTTGTTCCGAGATGCGAGCCGATAAGAGCGAAAAATGCTCCGGGCAGGGCAATGCGATAATCGGGCATCTTCCTCCGGCTGTATCTTATCGTGGAGAGCAGAGTTCCGAAAACCGAAGAGAATTTATTGTTTCCCAGGACAAAATGAGCCGGAAGGCCTGCCGCTAAATAAGCCGGAACTGAAAGTAAGCCTCCGCCACCGGCAATAGCATCAACAAATCCGGCAAGAAAGATTACCGGCAGGAGAATAAGATACCCTTCGAAAGTGAGATTCGTCATCAATAGAGATCATTCCCAGTATTTGGCATCAAGATTACGATACAGGACTGCTTCTCCGATATGATTAACCCGGATCATTTCACTTCCATCCAGGTCAGCGATCGTGCGGGAAACTTTAAGAATCCGGTCATACGCCCTGGCGGAAAGACCTTTCTTCAACATTGCCATCTTGAGCAGGTTCTTGCTCTCCTCATCAAGTTTACAAAATCTTCTTAAGAGACGCGAAGATAATTGGGAGTTGCTGTAAATCTCTTCCTCTTTGTAACGCTTTAGTTGGATATTACGGGCACAGTTCACCCTTTCCCGGACGCTCTTTGATTTATCCCCGGTCGGTAAACCGCCTAAATCGGAGTATTTCACTGCCGGTACCTCGATATGGATATCTATCCGGTCTAATAACGGACCTGATATCCGGGAACGATATCTCTGGATCGCGGTATGGGTGCAGCTGCACGAATGGGTTTCCAGGCTGCTGCCGAAATACCCGCAGGGACAGGGATTCATGGAGGCAACAAGCATAAAACAGGCTGGAAAGGTGAGGCTATGGGCAGCCCTGGCAACATTTACTATTTCATCTTCCATCGGCTGCCTTAGAACTTCGAGCACCGATTTCTTGAACTCCGGCAATTCATCAAGAAAAAGAACCCCGTTATGAGCAAGGGAAACCTCTCCCGGCTTGGGATAGCTTCCTCCTCCGATAAGGGCAATATCGCTTATCGTGTGATGAGGTGAACGGAAAGGACGGATATTTATTACCCCGCTTTTACTGTTGGTCAGAAGCCCGGCAACAGAGTGTATCTTTGTTGTTACCAAAGCCTCCTCCAGTGTTAACTCGGGCAGTATTCCGGGCAGCCGTCTGGCAAGCATGGTCTTACCCGAGCCGGGAGGACCTATCATCAGAATGTTATGACCGCCGGCAGCGGAAACCTCCAGAGCCCGTTTTACCTGAAACTGTCCTTTTACATCGGACATATCTTCTAATATTTCGGTATCGGGAGAAAAGAGTCTGCTCCTGTCAATTACCATTCTGTTTATCTCTATTTTTCCTTCCAAAAACTGTACAGCCTCTGAAAGTGACTCCACAGGATATACATTGAGTTCACTAATTATAGCAGCTTCCCTGGCATTCTCCCGGGGAACAAGAATTCCATCTAAACCGTCTTGTCCGGCAGCAACCGCAATGGGCAAAACTCCTTTCACTCCCCGCAATAGCCCATCAAGAGACAGCTCTCCGATCAAAGCAAAAGAGTTCAAACGATCGCTGCGGATCTGCTTAGTCGCTTGTAAAATCGCCACTGCGGTCGGTAGATCAAGGGCAACTCCTTCTTTTCGTAAATCTGCCGGAGCAAGGTTGACCGTGCAGTGATAGGAGGGGAAACGGAAACCGGAGTTTGATATTGCAGCAGAGACCCGGTCTCTGCTCTCTTTTATGGAATTTGAGGGGAGACCGACAATAACGAATTTACTCAGTCCTGGTCTCAGATCAGCTTCAACTGCGATCTTCTCGGCATCAATTCCGTTAATAGCATAAGATACTGTTTTCCCATACATTGGCAGCTCTCTAATTTTCTTTATTGTGAACAATGGTCCATTTGCAGCCCAATTGACCTTTTGCAGCCTGTCAGAGTCAAGAAATATCTTCTTGAAGCTAAATTCCGGACAGCAGATAACAGAGCATTTTTCATCGTTTACCTGCCAATAACGGCAGTAGCCTGTTTCCGGTAAATCTTCTCGGAATCACTACCCGCAGCTTCCAGCATAATAATATAAACCCCTACAGGTAAATACTTTCCTTCTCCCGATGTCCCATCCCAGATAAGGTTTCCCCTGGAAGCATGGATCTCCTGATTGACAATATTATCTACAAGTCTTCCCTTCAGATCAAAAATCCGGCAGGTAACTCTGTTTAATCTTTCGGGAAGTTCGAAACTGATTATTATTCGTTCTCCCCGGAAAGGAGAGAAGGGGTTTGGTGATAGGGACAGTGCCGTTTGCTCCGGAATAAAAGGGGTATAGATACTGTTTTTCTGTCCGGGGGTCGAGCCGGCAGGATGGATAGAATGAGCCCAGTTGTCACTGGAAGGAGCAAGTAAGGGATTTATCCTTTCAGCTGAAACACCGCGTGTTTTACTCCAGTCCGGGTCATAAGTAAAATTCTCGAAGATGTTTCCTGCTGGGTCAAATAGTATTAATTCTTCTCCAGAGACATAGATGCTGGTTAAACCTGTTACGATAAGACTTTCTCCTATTGAATAGTTCTCAGTAATAAAAAGAGAATCTGCTGCGCTGTTTACCAGAATGATATACTCATACTCCGAAAGCGGAACAGTTACTATGTATCTTTCCGTTTCCAGAGTTATTGCTTTCAGGTATTTATAGAAATTATTTACCTTCAGTTCCAGCCATCGCGGTTCCCCGGTGTGGGGACGGAACATTATCTCGTTGATCACTACAGGCAGGGCATTGTTATTGTAAAATGTATATGTATAGTTATTGGAAGGATCAAGATCCTGAGCAGATTCTATGGAATAATGATAAGTCGTATATGCGGCTGAAGGGAGCTCTGTCAGAAATGTTATTGAGATAGCGGTTGATATCGTAAAAAATTCATCATAGAGAATAAACCCCGTCTCTGCTTCCTCTCTATAGGCCTGACATTTGAGACGGAACTCTTCAATCATATTGTAACCGGCATTAGCGATCAGTATCTCATGTTCGATTAGATTACCGCTTTCTTGCAGCGAAGTCTCCAGAATAGCCAGATCATACTGCAGTGGGAGCCAGCTATTCTGAGCTGCCGGTGTTGACTGTTCAGGATGCCGGCATCTCTCCCATAGTGAATTGTCATCATAAGGATTGATTCTCTCCAGGGAAAGATCTGCCGGATAAGAAGCCGGAGCGGTATATTCTGTATAATCGAAGACAATTCCGTATTGATCGGCAAGTAAGAGAGTCTCCCCGTCATTATTGAGGATAGCCCAGGAGGTAGATTCTATTACCAGATCAGGAGTAACATAACCGTAGAGATCGAGAAATTGCTGCTTATTCCGGCAGATAATTTTATAGGTCTTTGGCAGAATAACTCCGTTGAAGTTTGTTCTGTTAGCCGCTGCGTCCTCAAAATAGAAATCTTTCAAGGTCACGGGAATAAGACTCCGGTTATAGATTTCCACCCATTCCTGATTAGAGGCTGACTGTTTAAAGAGGAGTTCATTCAGTATCAGTGGTGACGAACCTCTGATAAAGGCAGTCTGTAATTGATTGTTGGAAAAATCCGGATCGTATTGATAGAGTAATCTGACATCGATTGAGTAATAACCGTCATTCAGGCCTTCCAGAAAAATAAATTCCGTCGATTGGTATTCCGGTAGTAATTCGGGTAAAGCATGAAAACCATAACAATCTCCATTGAGAAAGACTCTGAGGGATGCTGAATTCTGTACTACTGTAACAGTCGAGGGGTTTATTACTTTGAGGGAGACCCGGATTCTCCCGTTTATCTCGCTGACATGCAGTTCATCAATTGCCAGATCAATAAGATAAGCATTGCTGTAACCCGGTGTTGGTACGGCAGAGGCAAACCAGTCTCCAGAATTGTTGTCCGTATCGTAACCGTCACTAATTCGGGCTAAGGAATGCCCCATAGGGGTTAAGGGGGCAAAAGCAACCCCTGTCTCCTGGCTGTCATCCGGCAGCAAATGGGAATTTGGCTCTCCATAGAGAACAGTGTCTCTATATCCTGCCGGTGAGAGCAGCCTTATCCCCTGGGTTATCCCGTTGCCTGCCGGCAGCCATAAATCTGCATAGAGGTCTGCTCCCTCAACCTTATCTCCTCCAATCAGCAGGAAACCAAAAGGTTCAATAACAATATAAGGAAAAGCGAATACCGGAGAAAAGGATGCTCCGGCAGACTGAAGCTGCCAGTGATGCAGGGAAATTGAGCTGTCGGAATCATTGTAAAGCTCAACCCATTGCTGATCCGTTTCTTCTGAAAAGGGGAGATACATTACTTCATTAATAACGACATTTGCAGAACACAAATGTAACAAGAAGATAAAAAAGATGGTAAAAAACGGGATCAGGCTCCTCCCGCAAAATATTACTCTCCCCGGTTTATAAAAGATACCCCTGAACATTTCTTTGCCCCCCTGTATTTGTAACAACACCCTAACCCTGACTTTTACATCAAGGTTTTAAAAATAATCATACTCTCCGGTTACTTCCGGTTCTGATAAACCCCTATTCGTCTTTCAGAAAAAGGTTAGCAATAATATCCGAGGGAGTAACAGCCGCCGTTTTCTTGAGCAGTGAACAGCTCTCAGCAGTAGTACCTAACAGATATGAACCTGCCGTTGCAGCCTCAGAAGGAAGTAACTTCTGCCCGAGAAACGATACTATTATCCCGGCTAAAACATCACCACTTCCTCCGGTAGCCAGACCGTCATTTCCCGAAATGTCAAAAAACATGCCGGAGCGGTTGGCAAAAATGCGGGTTATCCCTTTTAAAAGTAGATGACAATCATATTCACTGAGAAATTGCTTAACAGCACCTACCGGGTCTTGTAGTACTTCCTGTATCGATACATGGGTCATTCTGGCAAATTCTCCAATATGAGGTGTCAGAACAAACGGTTTCTTTTCACACCTTTGCAGCCAGTGAGGATAATGGGCGAGAATATTAAGAGCATCGGCATCGAAGAGAGCCGGTTTTTCCCATTCCATTGTCACAATATTTACCAGAGCAGTGGAGAGGGGGTTTACCCCCAAGCCCGGTCCGATCAGAAGGACATCATAAAGCTCAAGGGCAGACAGCAGCTCTTTTATCCCCGGAACTGTCCGAATCCTGTCTTCAGCAGCATATCCGGAATGCATTATTTCCTCTTCGGAAAAAGGAAGAGTTTTGGTCATTATTTCGACAAGATTTGTTTCATAAATTGCCTCCATCCCCTGATGATGAAAGAGGGTGATCAATCCGCTGCCGGCACGAAGAGCCGCTTTAGCAGCTAAAACAGCCGCACCGGAAAAGCCGGGAGAACCGGCGATTATTGCCACCCTTCCATAATCTCCTTTGTGGTAGAACCGATTACGATAGGGATAGGAGATGTTATCAGCTGTTATCAGATTGACAGCCGGACATTTATCTTGCCAGACATTCTGAGGAATCCCGATATCTATCGCTATAACCCTGCCCGAATACTCTCTCCCTTTGCCCAGAAAATGCCCGTATTTGGGAGCAGCCATCGTGAGAGTATAATCTGCCTTGAAGGCTTTTTCCGTCTGTCCGGTGTTGGCATTGAGACCGCTGCAGATGTCAACGGCAAATTTCTTTCCCGGCAGTGTATTCAGAGTGGTCAGGATCTTTGCCTGCAACTCAGGTAATTCTCCTTTGAATCCTATACCGAAGAGGGCATCAATCAACCCCCTAAACCCTGGCTTTTCTTCGCAAAACTGAACGGCAGCTATCTCCTCCCACTCTTTGGTGCTGGATATGGGAATGATCCCGATACCTAACTTTTCGAGCAGTTCGAAATTAGCAGTAGTCTCTTGAGACATTCTTTCCCGGTTCCCGACAAAAAAGACCACCGACTCAAATCCAAGATTTTTCAGACAGCGGGCAATAACAAAACCATCCCCGCCATTGTTACCGTGCCCTGAGAAAATCCCTATCTTTGCCTCTTCTTCTACCTGACCGGCAATGAACTGAGCTGCATTATAACCGGCATGTTCCATCAAGATCCCGGCATCGATTCCGATTTTCTCAATAGTATGTTTGTCAATCCCGGTCATTTCTTCTTTAGAAAGTACATACATCTTTACATCCCTATCAAACCCCATAACCAGAATACGATAATCCTTATTCTTGTCATTACTTTTTTTTTGTTCGTTCAATTCTCCGGGATAGTTATTTCGATCGTTGAACCTTCATCAATAACGCTGTGGATGACCTGGATTTTCCCATGATGGTAGTCCACAACTATCCTTCTTGCTAAACTCAAACCGAGACCCCAGCCGCGTGATTTTGTACTGACTCCGGGATCGAAGATCTTGCTTTGCATTGATTTGGGGATACCTTTTCCTTCATCCTGCACGATAATATGTGTCTTTTTATTTTCCTGAAAAGCAATAACAATGATGCTCCCCCCTTTTTTCTGCATGGCATCTATCGCATTCTTGATCAGATTCTCCACAGCCCATTTAATCAGATCGGGGTCAACATTAACCTTAATATCCTGGATTTTGCTGATAAGTATTATATCTATCTTATAAGTTATCTGAGGTAATCGATGTTTAAAATAGAGAACCGACTCTTCGATCACATCATGCAATTTAACCGGTTTTAACTCTATCTCAGACCCTATTTTCCCAAACCGGTGGGCAACTTTCCGCAGCTGGTTGGCATCATTTTCCATGTAGGCAAGCAGCTTGGTCATTTCCGTATCCTGGTTATTCTTCTCTATCCGGCTATTGAGGACATCAATCCAGCCGAGAAGAGAAGATATGGGAGTCCCGAGCTGATGAGCCATTTCTTTAGCCATACCTACCCAGAGGATATCTTTCTCATTCCTTTTCAGGAAAAAAATGGCGTAAACACCAAACAGAACGAAGAGAAGAACAAACAGTGCTTCCACATAGGGCATCATCCTCAGACGCCTCATTGCCTTGCTTTCACTATAGAAAGCAAAGTTGATCACACTGTCATTCTCCGTACTGTAATAGAGGGGTATAACATTGCGGTCACTCTCCATTTTTTTCAGGATCCGCAGCACGTACTCTTGTTCTTCCAGAGTCAGTTCACTAAAGGTAACTCCTTCTTTGATTTCGATATTCTTCCAGTAGAGCGGTGTTTTCTTAGAATCAGTTAGAATGATAGGATAGTCTATTTCGACAATTATTTCTTCGAATACATATTGACTGAGCAGACTCTCCCAATCTTCCTCAGTAGAATAGGTAAAGAACCGGGCAAAAAGATTGGGAACTATCTCTGCCTCATACTTAAAACTACTGAGAACCATATTTGTATAGATTATGAAGAATACGAACAACAAAACCGATCCAATCGAAAAATAGAGCTTTATCAGCCTGTTCGGATACTTAAATATCCTTTTTCGCTGCTTCCCAAAGATCATCAAGCTTCTCCAATGTGCTATCGTAAATGTTTTTATCGTGGTCACGGTGATATTTTTCTATCATCTGAAAACGGTGTTCGAACTTTTTACAGGCTTTCTTTAAGGCAGCTTCCGAATCAATCCCGGATTTTCGGGCAAAGTTTACCACAGAGAAGAGCAGATCACCGATCTCTTCTGTCAGAGCTGTTTTATTCTCCTTCTCAACTTCGATCATTTCCTGCAGTTCTTCTTTGATCTTGATAATGACATCCTGGGCATCCCGCCAATCAAATCCCACAGAAGCAGCTTTTTCCTGCATCCTCTGGGCATAGATCAGAGCCGGCATAGTTTTTGGTATCCCTTCCAGTATCGATTCTCTCGTTTCCCGCTTCTCATGATGTTTCAGACGCTCCCAGTTCATCTTTACCTTTTCCGAACATATCTTGCTGCCATCCCTGCTCACCTCATCACCAAAAACATGTGGATGACGGCTAACAAGTTTTAATGTAACACCCTCCAGGACATCAGAAAGAGCAAAGAAGCCCTGCTCATCTGCTATCCGGACCTGCATCAAAATATGAAGCAGTAAATCTCCCAGCTCTTCTTTCAGATGTTCCGGATCTTCATTATCGATTGCTTCAATTGCTTCATAAAGTTCTTCGATAAAATTCGGGATCAGAGAATGTGGAGTCTGTTTTAAGTCCCAGGGACAACCCTCTTCGGGGTCTCTCAATCTTTCTACCGTCTGCCACAATTTGTCAAATGCCTGCATTATTTTCCTCTGTTCGGGTTTTGATTAATATGCTGACAGGGAGGAGATTCCTGTAAAGTATTATTTCATAAATCCGGTTCAGTTTGACTCTTCTTTTCCTGAGTTTCCAGGGAAAGACTGATGAGAGATTTACTCACCCCTGGACAAAGGATCATCATCCACCGGCTCAACAATCTCATCCCAATTCTTCTTAATAACGCGATTACGCCATTTTTTCCTAATCCAGGCTAATAACAGGATGAAGGGGAGGATCCCCCACACTATTCCGGTAAAAGCAAGCAGCATCTCGATCCGGAATCTCCGTTTGAGCTGATCCTCAAAAAGGGGAGAGAATTGAGTCGGGGTCATATTGAACGCCCTGAAAAAAGCAACGGTAAATTCTTTCTCTCCCTTAGAGTAATCCCAAAGAGAATAGAACTCTTCCCGCTTCGAAGAGTAGAGATATTTGACCGCTAATGCCGATTTGGTGTAAAAAGAGTCCCACCGAATCCTTCCTGCGGGGTATCTCTCCTTCATTTCGTTGAGGGTTAGGCTGTTACCGAGCAGATAATCTTTAGCATAGATAAGCTCTCTCTCGAAGGATAAATCAGCGGAAAAAAACACCGCCATCCCTTCATGAAACCAGAGGGGAACATTGTAAAAGAGAGAATCCAAAAAGAGATGAATATATTCATGGAGGACGATCTGCCTTAAACGACTGAAATCTTTTATATCGCGGGGATTTCGAATATAGATCCTTCTTTCTCCGGGGAAGTAAACCGCTTCACTGAATTCTACTATTCCTGAAAAACCGGAAACAACTCTCTGGTAGTATTCTCTGTCGGGGGCAATGACAAGATCACCGGCAATCTCCGGATAGAAGCCTATTGCTCGTTGAAAATCAGTAAAATCATTCAGAAATCTGGGAATAGTCTGTTCTATGATTTGTCTGTCTTTGGGATGATAATGAAAAACCAGATTCTCTTCGCGCCTCTGCTCCCATTCCTCCCCAGACAATCCGTAAAGAGAGATTGAAGAGAGAATTACCAGGATCAGAATAACTCCCCAAACTTCTCTGCTTCTCCTGTTTCCGGTAAAGCTTACCTTACGCTGAAGGTATAGTCCTCCCTTCATAATACCCGAAGAGAGTTTTTGAATCATTTTCTTGACTTTTGGAGACAAATTCAAGTCACCTCTAATGCTGGCTCTGTACCTTCCCAGCAGTCAGCTTTCTGAATAGCTCGCCAATGATTCTATTCTTCTTTTTTAGCTAACTTAAGCCTTTCGCGGATAAGTTTTACCAGATAATCATTGTCAAATGGTTTAAAGAGAATATCTTCGGGACACAAACCGGCATTGCGGGCATTAACTACCGTATGGTTTGGGTCATAACCAAACCCGGTCATCATGATAACCGGCATATCCTCGTTTTGCTCTCTTGCCCGCAGGAAAAGTTCATAGCCATCCATATCAGGCATTGCGATATCTGTTAACAGAAGATCAATATCACCGGTCATAATATGTTTCAGGGCTTGATAACCGCTGTCGGTAGTCAAAACAGTAACTTCCGGCAGTTTTGACCGAAGTTCTTTTTCCAGCTGTTCTATGACAAAGCTGTCGTCGTCAACAACCAAGATTTTATTTACCATACTTTTGCTTCATTACCGACTATTGTTTTATAAGCCTGGTAATATTTTTCATAGGTTTTTTCCACAATCTCCCGGGGGAGTTCGGGGGCAGGAGGTTTCTTGTTCCAACCCGCCTGGACAATATAATCTCTAATATACTGTTTATCATAGCTATTAGGGGTGGAGCCAAGCTGGTAATCTTCTCTCTCCCAGAACCTGGAAGAATCAGGGGTCAGGAGTTCATCAATAAGAATAATTCTGTTCCCTATCGTTCCGAATTCAAATTTAGTATCAGCAAGAATGATGCCCTTTTCAAAAAGAAATTGATGTCCAAACTGATAAAGTAACAGACTCTTTTGTTTAAGCTCTTCTGCTATTTTTTTGTCTGTCATCATTAACATCTCTTTGTAGGATATATTGATGTCATTACCACTTTCTTCTTTCGTAGAGGGAGTAAAGAGAGGTTGCTCAAATTTTTGACTCTCTTTCATTTCTTCGGGCTGTAATATTCCCCCCACAGTTCCCCGCTGACCGTATTCTTTCCAGGCTGAGCCGCTGAGATAAGCCCTTACAATACATTCGAAGGGAATGACCCGTGTCTTCCTGACCAGCATGCTCCGGTCGGCGAGTTCTTCTTTGAACTGCTGCAGTTCTTCGGGATAATCTTCAAGATCACCGCTTATCACATGATTGGGAATGATCTCTTCGGTTTTTCTGAAAAAGAAAAGGGAAATCTGATTCAGGATCTTACCCTTGTTGGGTATCGTTACCGGGAAGACTACATCAAAGGCAGAAATCCTATCTGAAGTGACGATAAGCAGCTTGTCTCCAAGATCATAAATATCCCTTACTTTGCCCTGATAGTGACCTTTTACTATCTCTAACTCCTTGATCTGTTTACTCATTATACCTCCAAGTCAATACCTTTTCTCAGATTTATTAATGAAATTCCGTATATTTCGTCAATCTTTTCAGGATGAATTTCCCTGATTTTTTCGAAGAGAGTCCACATTTCCCGCAAATTCTCCTTCGGAATAGCCAGATACTCCTTCTTTTCATAATCGGAAAAGTAGTTATTGATCGCTGAAAACATTTCCGTTCTGTTCTTCTCTTGCCGGCTCTCCAGCAATCCATTTCTGACCTGATATTTTATCCCCCTGAAATCAAAAGTAAGATTCAGATTCTTCGCAGTGTGAAAAAAGAGGAGATAGAGATAATATTTCTCGAGTATTCTCCCTGCATTTTTTAAGATTACAGAGCTGTTAAACTCCAGATCATCAGCTAATTCGCTGCTTCTCTGCATTAATATTGAGCTTAGATCATTGTTAAGGGTCAAGACGAACTTGATGAGTTTCTCCAGCGGTTCTGCCGGTTCTTTAGCTACTCCCTGACCCAAAACCTGCTCACCGAGATCAGACAGATCTTCCGCACTATTCAGCACCTTCCTGATGATCTCTACCATTTCTAAAAGCAGGAACCTGTCGGTGAACGGACCTATATAGAGAAAATCTTCCGTAGTATCATCCTTCAGCGAGAGATATGGTGCTTCCCGGTAGTTCAAAGCCAGATAGGGATAATTATCATAAAGCCTGATCTTCTGCTGTCTTTCAGGTTGATCGTACAGCAAAACTCTCTTCTCATTTACCAGATTCTCTATCTCATTTTCAGCCGTATAATAAACAATCTGATCATATAATTCTAACACTGGTTTTAACATCAGCTTCTGCCGGTTGTCATTCTCAGGAGAATAACTCTCGCTCTCCGGAATTAACTCCGTTGTCTGAGAATTATCACTACCCCGCAATATTTCTAAGAGTCTTTTTAGATTATTTGTTCTGATGCAATATAAAACTTCCCCCTGTTTCCGGAACACTATAACTCCATAACCTGGGGGCAACTCAGCAGCACTGCCGTTCTCTAATTCCAGTCGTTGCACTATTTTGCTCTCTTCCATAAATCTTTTCCTATTTTATCGGGAAACTTCTGTCAATCTGTTTTGCACATTTATCAGGAAAAAATCTCAGTAATACAAAAAAAACCGGCTTCTGACAAGATTTCTTCTTTTCATCTGCAACCCTCAAAACCGAAACAGCATTCCGTTAATGTCAATAATTACGACTATTCCTGTAGCAATTTTTCTGCCTGAAACAAATACTGTTAATCATCTTCCTGGTCTTCGATTATCCTCAACAGAAATTGTTAAACTGCATTATTTACCTCTTATCAGTCTCAGGACAACTCATTCCTCCGCCTAAAAACAAACGGAAACCACCGAAATAGATCTTCCCCGCTTCCTTTAAAAGATAACATAAAAACCAAATCATCCGGATAAAAAAACTGTTGACGACAGTTATTACTATACTAAGATGATAATTAGTTTATTACCTCGGAGGTAAACATGAGAAGAGTTTTGGTATTAACCGGCGGCGGAGATTGTCCTGGTTTGAATGCAGTATTGAGAGCTATCGTTAAAAGATCGAAACAGGAAACTGACTGGGAGATCATTGGAAGTCTGGAGGCTTTTGACGGTGTGCTCCGCGAACCTACGGAAGTTAAGGTCCTTGATGAGGCAGCAGTAGCCGGGATTCACGTCCGCGGCGGGACTATTATCGGTACAACAAATACGGGCGGCCCTTTTGAATGGCCTGTTCAGAACAGTGATGGAACCTGGACTACCGTTGACCGTTCCGACGAGTTGATCAGGAAGCTGCAATGTATGGGGATCAATGCGGTCATTAACATCGGAGGTGACGGTTCCCAGAGAATATCGCAAGCCCTCTATGAAAAAGGATTAAACATCATAGGTGTTCCCAAAACCATAGATAATGATCTCAGTGTTACCGATTTCACCTTTGGATTTCAGACTGCTGTGCAGACTGCTACCGAAGCGGTTGATAAGCTTGTTACTACAGCTGCAAGTCATAACAGAATTCTGATCCTGGAGGTTATGGGTCGTTATGCCGGCTGGATTGCTCTTCATTCCGCTATTGCCGGTGGGGCAGAGGTCTGTCTGATACCGGAAATCCCTTATGATATCAGTGTAGTTTTGAAGAGAATCCAGAAAAGATTCATCCGGGGTAAGGGATTTGCCAATATCGTTATTGCCGAAGGAGCTAAACCGGTGGGCGGCGGCATGGTCTATCAGCAAAAGAATGAAGAAAAGGGAGTCATCACTTCCCGTCTGGGGGGAGTAGCCTTACGTTTGAAAGAGGAACTGAAGGCTGCCGGTTGTGAAGGTGAAATCAGAGAAACGGTACTGGGACATTTACAAAGAGGAGGGACACCTACAGCTTATGACCGGGTTTTAGCAACCCAGTTCGGGGTCAAAGCTTTTGAGATGGTCCTGGAAGAGAAATTCGGAGAGATGGTAGCTTACAAACATCCCGATATAATCTCTGTACCCTTTAAAGAGGTAATGAAACAGTACAATTATGTAAATATGGATTCCTATCTGATCAGAACTGCCAAAGGAATCGGAATTTCATTTGGAGATCAATAGAAGCTACCGCCCGGAAATACCGATACCTCTTATCCGGGAAAAACATCTATAAGCAGAGTATGGGTTTCCCGTCTCCCACACTAAAGGAAACAGCATCAAAATATGTCTTTTCCTGAATATAATCTAACGAAGCAGGGTTAGTTTTCCTTTGCTTGAGATACCTTGGTTATTGTTAACCTTAAAGAGATAAATACCGGCAGCTGATCTGTTGCCTGATCCATCAAGACCATCCCATACGACATAATTCTCTGTAGTTACTATCTCCCTTACCTTCTGCCCTTTCAGATTAAAGATCGTTATCTGATGCTCTCCCCCGGAAAATGAGTCTCCGGAGAAAGAGGTTCTGCCCGAATCTCCCGGATGAAAATCGATAATGGTACTTCCCCGGAAAGGATTTGGAAAAACAGAGATGGAATGTGAATTGGCAATAATCTCTTCCGCCTGGGTATTCTCCTCCGGAGAAAAGGTTATATCAATGGCACCTATCGCTGTTTGATAGGTCGTAACCAACTCTTCCTCGAAATCATAAACCCTGATAACCGAATTTGTGGAATAAGTACCGGCATCGGCAATCAACAGCCATTGATCATAAACAGCAAGAGCGGAACCACCTGATGAAAAAAGAGAACCGGAATCATGAATAATACCTAATTCCGGGGTTTCGTAAACAAAAACGCCTCCCCCGAAGGAATCTCCGACATATACTCTCCCGCCAGGTGTCTTAACAATATTGATCGGATAATTCGTCAGAGGTATAATATCCGTGATCTGATGACCGGCAGTATCGATAACAGCAATTTTTCCTGTCTCGTCAGCATAATTACCGGTGCAGACAAGATGGAGCGAGCCGTAGTCATCGACTATCATTCTCTGGGGATTAACAGGTACCGGCAGAGTTGACGATACAGTAAAACCAGGCAGATCGATAATTGTCAGTTCTCCCGGGAGGTAATCCGGGTATTGGAACCCGGAATTGGCAACATAGAGATGATCATTATAGATAAGAAGTCCTTGCGGTGCTGTCCCCACAGTCAATTCAGCGGCTACTGTCTCGGAAGCAAGATCGATCTTATAAACCCTGTTAGAGAGCAAACCCGTCACATAAGCAAACCCCTCGTGGATGACAATATCGTAAGGATTCGAGTAGTTTTCTATGACAATTGTACCGGAAACCGTTCCGCTCTCGCCGTCAATTTTGTAGATATTGTTGTCACCGGAATTAGTCAGATATATATAGCCGTTCGCCATAACCATCTGATTAGGATACAACCCGGTTACGGCAAATGAATTGTTTACCGTCTCCGAGGTCAGCTCGATCCTGCTTATCGTTTGACTGATGGTATTGAGTACGAATAATTCCCCCTGCAAATATACCGCTCCTAAAAGAATCCATGCTAAGATAAATGTTTTCATGCTGATTAGCTCCTTATTTATCGTTTTTTTTTTGATACTTATATAGTTTATCGCTGGTAGCTGACCTTCAGATTTAACAGCCAGTTAAAGCCCGGCTGCGGTGTATAACTGTATATCTCATAACGGGCAGCAAAAATGTTATTCAATAAAAGAGAGAACTGCCAGTTCAAGCTCAACCCCGGAAAACTCACCCCTATTTCCGTATCCGTCAGATGATATGAGGAGAGACTTCCAATTAGCTGATCGGGTGTTGACCATTGGATCCCGGTGTAGGAGTGGGATACCCGGAAAAAAAGAGACGAATATCTGAGATGCAGCTGAAGATTAAAACTCTCCTCCGGGATATAGAGGAGTTTCTTGTTATAAAGATAGCCGGGAGTATTATCGTTCTCCCGCGATTTATTTAAAGCCTCTGTTTTCAGCCAGGATGCCGTGAGGGTAAGAAAGCCCGGCAGGTAGTATTCTACGCTTATTTGCAGATTACGAATTTCGGCAGATGCTACATTTCCCGGTTTCCAGCCGGTTATCGAACGATACCAGTAGATAAGGTCTGTTATCCTGCTGTGATGGTACTCTATCCGGCTATTAAGATTGAATAGATTTACTTCAGAGAATAGATTTATACTTAAGGATTTTTCGGTTTCAAGCTCCGGATTTCCTGTCGTTTGGGAATCACCTTTCCAGTAGAGATCGTAAAAAGAGGGGAGACTGTAGTTCCTGCTGACTCCGCCGCCAAGCGTTAAATAGAGTGGATAGTAAAAAATGAACGCCGAGCTATACCGCCAGGAAAGATAAGGCTTCCAGGCTTTATCCTGCTCTTTTTCCGGGTCCTTAGCCCGGCGGGAATAATACTCGAACCTCCCGGAAAGATCGTTATTCCAATCGAAAACAGATACCGGAAACAAGAAATTACTCCGGACAGCAAAGGCATAGTTTTCCTGTTTCACTGCGGGAATGACCTTAGCTTCGAAGAGGTCATCCAGATAAGAAAAATCTTCCCGGTTGTATTCCAGCCCTATGTCGGTTATCGGGTTTACAATTTGCTCCCAGAGAGAAGCCGAGACTGCTCTGCGGTTTGTCCGGAGGGGAGAGAGCTTGAAATGCAGCCCGCTCTTAGTATCTTTCTGCTCATTTTTTGCATAGAACATCTGATGAGGTGCTCTTGTGTTATCATAGACTACCCTGTTGTCATGGTGGTAAGCCGTTAATTCGGATATGAAGTTTTTTGCCGGTAGTTTTACCGCGAGATAGTTATTAACAGATACCCCCTCTAAACGGGCATCTCTATAGAGAATCTCATAATTCGTCGGTCCCGGAAGCTTATTGTCAAATTCCAGCAGTTCAAGCTTATAGGTTACTTCCGGTACTATTCCGGAAGTAATCCCCAGACTTCCCTGCAATCTGAGATGGAGATTCTGTGAAAATTTATCGTTGTAGTCACGGATCTTTTCCTCCCCCTGGGAATCCTGATAGGAAAAGTTGTTCTTTGCCCTACCTCTCTCTGCATAAAGACTTAATCCTGCATCTCCGAGCCAATACCTTTTAGGGGTAGTAAAGCGATGATAAAGGGATACTGAAGTCTTTTGAGCTCCGAAAGATCCGAATTCCTGCCCCAAGCTCATTTCATAGCGGCTATGAGGGTATCTCGTGTTAATATTGATCAGACCCCCTATCGCTCCCGCCCCTTTGAAGGACGATCCACCACCCTTGATTATCTCTATACTTTCGATTATCCCGGTTGGTATGGTTGAAATATCAAAAGGCTGTCCACCCCGGTTAAGCGGAATTCCATCGAGTAAAATGATAGTATGCCGGGTATGGTGTCCCAAAATGGAAACCGTCTGCCGTTCCCCCTTTAACTGCAGACCCGATACTGTGATCTCGGGGTAATCTCTCAGTATCTCGTACAGCTCTCTCCCTTTTAGTTCCGCGGTTACCGGGATAAGTATCTTCATCTCACTCTGACCGGAAACCGTCTCTCTTCTGTGCGATACAGAGAGACCTTCAACCGGTACCGCCTCTCTCTGCATAACTACAACTTCAAGCTCTGATAACTCCCTGAAGGTCAGGACAAGCGATTCATAACCGTATCGGTAGAACTTAAGGAGTTCATTGCTGTCGAGACCCTGAAGGGTATAGAGGCCTCTGTCGTCGGTGACAGCTAATATCGCCCCTTCCCTGTAAATAACGACATTATCAAGATAAGCTCCTTCGGAAGTAATCACCCTCCCGGCAGCTTCCGGTAAAAGATCTTTTGCATCAGCCCTTTCATTTCTGTCAGAATAAGATCCTGATTTTAACTGTGAAAATGGAAGCAGAAAAAAAATGAGCGAGAGAAAAAACATCAAAGAGACTTTGAGATGCAGATCGCCTAATGTTTTCAGTCTATACCCTTTCTGCCTGATACTTCGTCTCCTTCCCATAATTCTCCTCTATTTCTGTCCGCTGCCCGGGTAGAAGATATTTGGTTTGCCGGAATACGGATTCTGGAAAACCTTTAATTCTGTACCATACAGTTTCTTGAAATTCGTTGAGGTTACTACCTTTTCCGGCTCGCCAGCGGCAAAAAGCCTGCCGTCTTTCAGAACAATTATGCGGTCACAATAATCGGCAGAGAGATTTATGTTGTGGGAAATCAAAATGATCAGTTTCTTATGACTCCGGTTAATCTCCGACAGCAGTTTAATGATATCTAACTGATGATTGATATCAAGGTGTACAAGGGCTTCGTCGAGCAGGATTATCTCCGTATTCTGAACCAAGGCACGGGCAATATTGACTCTCTGCTTTTCTCCTCCGCTGAGCTGAGAATACGGTTTGTCCCTGAATTCGGAAAGATGCAGTTCCTCTAATGTCTTGTCAACCTCTCTCCTGTCTTGGACAGAATAGGTCTGCCAGTAGTTTATGTAGGGATATCTCCCCATCAAAACCAATTCCCGCACTGTGTAATCAAATTGGTAATTGATCTCCTGCGGAATGAGAGATATAAGCCTGGCAAGATCTTTACGTGTCCAGTCTTTGAGATTCTTCCCCTTGATCTCGATCTCCCCGCCGCTTAGAGGCAGAAACCCGATAATCGCCTTCAGCAAGGTTGTCTTGCCTGCTCCATTCGGTCCTAATATTGAACAGAATTCACCCCGGATGAAGTTCAGACTCAAATCATCTATAACCTTGCGGTTGTAATATCCGGTAGTGATACTCTTAATTTTTAGCATCTTATCTTCTCCCTTTAAACCATCATTCAGCAAAAATCGCTCTTCTTGTTTCTCTGCCGCTAACAATTCGAAAGAACTCTGCTCTTCGTGAAAGATTAACTTTATCCCTTATCCCTTTGCTTTAATCCCCTAATCTCAAAGCAGAGGAATGGATTTTCTTTTCATTATAGTTCCTAACCTGCTTTGAGCTAAACGGCAAGGCAGACCAGGTACAAATTCCTTTTGGGGCGGCAGACCGGATATAGTAGCAAACTGTCTTAGCGGGTGTATCGCTCACTTCTCTGAGAATTCATTTGACAATTCCTACTAATTTACTATGTTATCGATAGGAGTTGATATGCTGAATACGAAAACCGAATACGCAATCAGGGGCTTGGTAGAAGTTGCCAGAAAAGGTAATAATAAACCGGTTGCCATCAGAGAAATTTGCGAAAAACAGCATCTTCCCCTTAAATACATGGAACAGATCTTCAGAAGCTTGAAAGGTGCCGGCTTGTTGAAAAGCATCAAAGGCTCCTGTGGCGGATATCTTCTTTACCGTCCTGCCGAGGAAATAACCCTGAAGGAGATCATGACCGCTATCAATGTCCGGCCGGCAAGACTCGATTGCTGCGGGCAGGACGGCGATAGAGAATACTGTATAGGTAACCCCTGTACCTTTTACAATGTTTGGGAAGAGATCGAAAGCGAACTGGACAATTATTTATCAAAGGTGACGTTAAAACGCTTTCTCATTCCCGGGGAGACAAAATGAAAGAGAGAAGACTATATTTCAATAATTGCCTTACTGCCAAACCGGCTCCGGAAGTAGTCGAGGCAATGCTTCCGTATCTGCGGGAAAACTATTATTACCCGGAAAACTTCAACCGTACCGGAACAGAATCCTCAAAAAACCTGACGCGTTGGAAGCAGACAGTGGCTGCTACCATCGGAGCGGCAGCGGAAGAGATCCATTTCACCTCCGGAGGAACTATTGCTAACAACATTGCTATCAAAGGATTTCTTCTGGCAAATGCCGCCAAAGGAAATCATCTGATCTGTTCTGTTGTAGATTACCCCGATCTTTTAGCTAATGCCGGATTTTTCGAGCAGAGCGGATTTGAGGTTACTTACTTACAGGTCGACGAGGAGGGGTTTATTGATCTGGAACAACTCAAAAAATCTCTCAGAAAAGAGACTATTCTCTTTATGACTACCTCTGCCAACCATACTGTCGGAACGATCCAGCCTTTAGCAGAGATCAGAAAAATTCTCGACTCTGCCGGTCACCATATATACATTCATGCCGATGCTTGTGAGGCTTACGGCAGAATTCCCATCGCTGTCAACAATCCGCATATTGATATGATGTCAGTAAGCGGACACAAGATATATGGTCCTCAGGGCTCAGGTTTCCTATATCTCCGTAAAGGGGTTAAGATTAATCCCCTGATTCATGGTATCGTCAGGCTCGATGACTTGCAAACCGGGGGACTGAGCGTTGCCAATACAGCCGGACTGGTAAAAGCAATAGAACTGATCTTTGCAGATTTTGAGGAATACATCGGGCATCTCCGCGAACTGAACAGCTACTTCCTGGAAAAAGTCCGGGAAAAGATCCCCTATATTATGGTTAACGGACCCGTAGGAGACCAAAGAGCTCCCCATAACATGAATATCACCTTTGACTATATCGAAGGTGAGGCAATAATGCTGATGCTCGACCAGTACGAAGTATCGGTTGCTACCGGTAGTGCCTGTGCCTCTCAGGGATTGAAACCGAACTATGTTCTCAAAGCTATGGGAAGAAGTCATGAACAGGCACACGGTTCCATGAAATTCACCTTCAGCCGCTATCTAAACAAACAGGATATCGATGAATTAGTTGACAGATTGGTACCTGTTGTTGAGAAGCTCCGGGAAGGAAGTACCCTCTACCCGGGTAACTGATTATTAAGAAATGGAGTTCTTAGATGGAATATTCGGAAAAAGTATTAGATCATTTCATGAATCCCCGTAACCGGGGAAAGTTAGACAATCCCGATGCCGTAGCTACCGAGGGAAGCCCCGCCTGTGGCGACCAGGTTACAGTTTATCTCAAGGTCAATCCGGAATCCCTGATTATCGAAGACATCAAATTCCAGTCCTACGGCTGCGCCTCAAATATCGCTACAGGTTCGATCATCACCGAAATGGCTAAAGGCAAAACTCTAACAGAGGCCAAAGAGATCGACTGGAAAGATGCCGCTTCTGCCCTGGACGGTCTTCCCCCCATAAAGATGCACTGCTCGGTTCTGGCGGTTGATACCCTCAGGGCTGCTGTCAAGGAATACGAGGTCTCCCACAATCTCGCCCCAAAAGAGGAGTTCTCCAAGCAGACGATTGTTATCGAACTGGACAAGATCCTCTATCCGAAAGTAGGGAAGAGCATCGTTTCTCTCAAAATGGTGAAATACGTAGGCTGGGACAAAGGCATAGCAGTCATCGATCTCGATATCCCGAAATTCGACGAATACCGCGATAATATCATCGATGAGATAAAAGAGCATCTGGAAAAATATCCCGAGATAAAAGATATCAAGATAACTATGTCCTGAGTTGGCTAAGAACAGTCCATAGCCGTTAATCTTTCACGAAATGTGCCGGTAAAAGACCTGTTATCTATTTTTAGCGAAACAGTAGATAAAGAACGGACAACCGATGAAGGCAGTTATTATCCCCACCGGTATCTCAATAACTATCAAATGCATTGCCAGAAAATCACATAAGATCAAAAAGACAGCCCCCCCGAAGGAACTGAGAAGAAAGACACGCCGCTGATCATTACCGAACAGCATTCTGATAATGTGAGGAACAAGGAGACCGACAAATCCGATGATCCCGGCATAAGCAACCGTAAAGCCGACCAGCAGCGAACTGATCACAAAAACATTACGCCTGAGACTCTTAACTTCGATACCCAGACTTGAAGCCACCAGATCACCGCTGGTCAGAATATTGAGCCTGTCGGAGAGGGTGTAGAGATAGAACATTAATAAGAGGGCAATTCCCACGATTATCCGGAACATCAACCACTCTCTGACACTGAAAATATGACCGAGATTACCCATCAAAACACCAATGATACTCCCTAATTCCTGCTGGTTGAAATAGAGCAGAAGGGAGATCAGGGAAGCACAAAACATCCCGGCAATGATCCCCGATAGCAGTAACTTTGTACTGCTGAAGAAACCACCTATCTGGGCTAAATACCAAACCGTCAGGATCATAAGAAGGGCTCCGGCAAAAGCAAAGAACGGAACAAAAAGATAAAGACCCAGAACTATAGCCCCCACTGCTCCCAACGCTGCCCCGGAAGAGACGCCGAGAATATACGGCTCAGCAAGGGGATTGTTCAGCATTATCTGATAGACTGACCCAACTCCACCCAGAACAAAACCGCAGAGAAAGGTGAGTAATAATCTGGGAAAACGAACCTGAGAAATAATAAAACCGGAACCAGTTCTATAGGTCAGATAGAAATAGATTATCAGGGAAGAGAGGAGTATGAACAGGATTACCTTCATTACTCCGTATATCCCCTTATTTAACTGTATCTTTTTCATATTCCCTGGAAAACCCTCTTCAGTATCCTCAGCCCCTCTGTTATTCTCGGTCCGGCTCGCAGAATGAGATCAGGATCGAGATCTTCTACCCCATAGATACGATCATTGCGGCAGGCTGAGATATACTGCCACCCCTTCCGGAATTTGATTTCCCGGGGTGTTACTCCGGGATAGGTAAGGATTATGATTTCCGGATCACTCCGAATAACATCCTCTGCCCTTACCCGGCTATAGTCCCGGGGCAGCTCGGTAAAAATATTCTCACCCCCAGCTATCTCTATCAATTCCCCCACAAAGGAATTCCGGGATACGCTCATTATCGGGTCGCCGTATATCTCTATATATACCCGTGGACGTTCTTCACCCTCAAAACGAAGGAAATTGATCTCTTCCCGCAGAGAATCCACAACAGTCTTACCCCGTTCTTCAATCTCCAGATAACGGGCGACCTCTTCGATGCCTGACAGTAATGCGCTTAATGACTGAGGATAGATCAGAACTGTTACAATACCGGCTTTACTCAATTCATGAGCCAAAAACTCCTGCTCCAAACCGGAAGTGAAAACAAGAGTCGGTTCCAGAGCAATGATTTTCTCCCTGCTGACTGCACCGAATCTGCCTACTTTTGCTATTTTTTGCAGGGGGAGAGGATAATCGGTTTCTTCGGTCACCCCGACAATGTTCTTCGTCCCTTGGAGCAGATAAACGATCTCTCCTACCTCGGGAGAGGTAACAACATAGCGGGGAGTTTCACTCTCTCGTTTCTCCCCGGTACAGGAGAACAAGAGAGCGAGAAGCAGAATGAATAAGATGTTTTTCATATCTCTATCCTCATAAAGCTGATACTAATGGAGCAGCAAAAGGATAGAATCTTCCGACTGTTCCTTCATCCGCGGAACTTAACCGAAGGACTCAATGGCAGGTTTCCTGGCTTGCAGCGGGTTTGTTTAGCGAGCCTTCCCCTTCTTTACACCTTGCCGGTGCTGAAAAGTGACCCGATATCCCTTATTGTGACACGAAACAAGTCAATCTCACAATGGCTGCTTACAGTGGCGGAGACCGCTTCCGCTTTTCACGGAATTCCCTCTTTGCTCACCATTAAGCTTTATAACGTTACTCTTTTCAAGTGATGATTGGTGTCAAGTATTTCTCAACTTCCCTGATCCAATCGATAGACATAGGCAACCTTGCTCTGAATGGCAGGTGTCAGGATTTCCGGCTGGAATTCACTGCTTCCGGTAACAGGAACCGAAAAGAGAGAGAAGATTACCGGCTCAGAGCCATTAACTCTATAGCTGACAATATTATACTGTCTGCTTATGCTTCTTGTTGACCTACTTTCTCCCTTTGCTTAACCATTAGGAAACCATTAGTGTGTTCTATAATCAAAGGGGGTCCGACTATAATACAATCTAAGGGTATCTTAAGGGTAGGCTTGTGACAGAAGAATAATCTATCACTCGTTTTTAAAATAAGTTAGCCTATGCTTCTCCGGTGGTAATCTGCTTTGTTGTTTGCATTATTCTTAATAAGAGATGAAAGAAGCAAGGGGCTGCTTTCCCGGGAAAGCAGTACTGCTCAACAGTTGTGCCATTCTTCTCAGCTTAAAGTTATCTCATTCCTTTGATAGTAAAAAGATGAAGTCTTGGGGATGACAGAAGGTTTAATACAAATTGGCAAAAACCGAAGTATTTTTTGCAGAAAGTGTGACGTAAAAACAAACAAGTTGGCTTCTCGCTATTCATTATCAAATGCCCCTTTATTTCGTCCTCTTTTTCATCTTTCATACTAATTACTTGAGCTACATCCTAAGAAGATGGTCATTAAGCTGTCTTTTACTTATAGAGATTTACTATACTAAACTTTAAGCAATCACGGCACATCATTAATCATTTAATGCAACTTATTATTATCAAATCCCCAGACAGCGGAAACTAATTTTGATTGTGTCAGTCTGAAGTCAAATCTATTGACAAAAACAATTGTACATCTCAAAGGTAACATTAAATGAATTCGAGAAAGCGAGGAGAAAAATTTGATTTGTCAACGTAAGTTTAAATCAATTGTCTATGTGAAACAGGGGTTAAGATTATGCTGAGAGAGTATCTGGAAAAGATTTCCCGGACAATGGCTCAGGGAGATGCCAGGGAAGAGAGTTATTATTCTCAAATCGAGGAGTTGATAGATAGATTTGCAGAAGAGACGAAGAGAAGAAACATTCATGTGACAACAATCCCCAGGAAGACAGAAGCGGGAAATCCTGATTTCAGGATATGGGATGGTAAGCAGCATATCGTAGGGTATATTGAAGCAAAAACGCCCGATAAGAACCTCGATGAAATCCAGACTACTGACCAGTTACAAAGATATATTCACACCTTTCCCAACCTGATCCTAACTAACTTTTATGAATTCAGACTCTTTCGTGATGGAAATCTATTTGACAGAGTCTTAATCGGTCAGCCGATACTGGCAAAAGAATACAAGACAATACCACCAATCCAGAACGAAACAGAATTTTATTCTTTGCTGGAAAAGTTCTTCACTTTCTCTCTTCCAAAGACCTTCACTGCTTCATCGCTCGCCTCTGAACTTGCAAAAAGAACACGTTTCTTGAAAGATGAGATAGTGATAGAGGAACTGACTCAAGAAACTGAAGGCAAGGGAGATATAGCAGGTTTTTATGAGGCATTCAAAAGATATCTGATCTCCGGACTCACTCAGGAAGAATTTGCCGATCTTTATTCTCAAACCGTAACTTATGGTCTATTTGCAGCTCGTACCAGGGCAAATGAGCAGTTTAACAGAGAGTTAGCTTTTAAATACATTCCGCCTACTATTGGGATATTGAAAGATATCTTCCGCTATATCTCGTTGGGTCAGGTTTCTCTCCAGATGCAGGTTATAATTGACGATATTGCCGAAGTGCTGCAGGCTGCCGACATCAACAAGATACTCCATCAATTCTATGTCGATGGCAAAGGACAAGACCCTATAATTCACTTCTATGAAACTTTTTTGAGTAAGTATGATCCCGAATTACGTGAAAAGAGAGGGGTTTATTATACTCCGGAACCAGTTGTTGGTTACATTGTCCGCTCAGTACATCAGCTTTTAAAGAACAAGTTTAAGCTGAACGACGGTTTAGCAAGTGAAGAAGTAACTCTCCTTGATCCGGCAGGTGGGACGCTTACTTTTCCCGCTGAGGCAATAAAGGTTGCTGTCAAAGAATTTACAACAAAATATGGTGAGGGTGGCATAAGAAACTTCATAAAAAATCACATTCTAAAGAATTACTATGCCTTCGAGCTAATGATGGCTCCCTATGCCATTGGACATCTGAAAATCGGCTTCCTCTTAGAAGAACTTGGCTATAGATTAGAAGATGACGATCGTTTTAAATTGTATCTTACGAACACTCTGGAAACTGATGAAATAGAACAGATAAACATTCCGGGTATTAGCTCCTTGAGTGAAGAAAGTAAATTAGCAGGCAGGGTGAAGAAACGGGAACCGATATTGGCAATAATAGGCAATCCACCCTATTCCGGAATATCTGCTAACGTCAATGAATGGACAGAGAAACTGCTCAAAGAAGATATGGATGGAGCTCAAAGTTATTACATAGTTGATGGTGAGTCTCTGGGTGAGAGAAATCCTAAGTGGCTACAGGATGATTATGTTAAATTTCTGCGTTTCGCTCAATGGAAGATCCATAAAGCAGGTAAAGGCATTGTCGGAATGATTACGAATCATAGTTATCTTGATAACCCGACCTTTAGAGGTATGCGACAGAGTTTAATGCAAACATTTAATGAAATCTATATAATTGATCTTCATGGAAACTCTCTAAAAAATGAAAAAACTCCGGATGGTGGAAAAGACGAGAATGTTTTCGATATTCAGCAAGGAACGGCGATATCATTGTTCATAAAGGATGGTAAAAAGAAAAAGTGTAGAGTTTTTCATAGCGAATTATTTGGATTGAGACAACAAAAATATAACTGGTTAGTTGAAAAAACTCTGCCCGCTGACATTTACAAGGATATAGAACCAACAACACCCTACTACTTCTTGGTCGAAAGAAATGTAGAGAAGATCAAACATTTTTTGAAGTGGAAGAAGATTAATGATATCTTCCCCGTTAACAGTGTCGGCATAATAACTGCCAGAGATAAATTGACTATAAACTGGACTGCAGATCAAGCTTGGAATACTGTTATGAGTTTTTCAACATTAGATGCTGATTTAGCAAGACAAGCATATCAATTAGGAGAAGATACAAGAGACTGGAAAGTTGAACTTGCCCAACGAGACATTAAAGATACAGGATTTGATAGAGATAAAATTGTTCCAATTCTCTACAGACCTTATGATATCAGATATACTTATTATACAGGTAAAAGCCGTGGTTTTCACTGCATGCCTCGCCCAGAAGTAATGAGACATATGTTGGATGGCGATAATCTGGGAATTATTTGTGTAAGACAGGTAGCGGAAGGAGTATTCAATCACACGTTGATAACTGATGTAATTATTGAAAGTCGAATCACATTGAGTAATAAGGGAATTGCTTATCTGCATCCACTATACCTTCATCCCGAAAAGGATAAAAAGAAACAGTTGCCGCAAACCATGATCCTCTTCGAACCTGAAAAAGATTATAAAAAGAAAACCCCGAATATAGACAAAGTTGTATATAGCAAGTTGGTTCAGACATATCAACGACAAATAAAGGGAATAAAGAAGAAAATTTCGCCGGAGTCAATTCTCTTTTATATCTATGCTCTGTTACATAGTAATATCTATCGGGGTAAATATGCAGAATTCCTCAAATACGACTTCCCCAGGATACCCTTTACATCTGACTACGTTCTTTTTCAAAAGCTGTCACTTCTCGGAGAAAAACTGGTAAATCTACACCTCATGAAGACCAAAGAACTTGATCATCCGAAAATTAGATATATGGGGAGCGGAGAAAACGATATGATCGAGAAAGTAGAATACATTGAAAAAGAGAAGAGAGTTTTTATTAACAGAGATAAATACTTTGAAGACATCTCTCCAGAGATCTGGAATTTCTGTGTTGGAGGTTATCAAGTTATGAATAAATACCTCAAAGACAGAAAAGGAAGGAGTATGGAAGACCCTCGACATTATTGCCGCATTGCCGCTTCTATCTATCAGACTATGGAACTTCAAAGGAAAATTGATCTCTTGTTTGATGAGTTAGAAAAAGAAGAAATACTGGATATGAGCTCATAAGCTTTTGCATGAGCTAAGATAAATATAGGGTAATGCCTATATCCTGATATGCCGATAAAAACCGATTTGCCTTGCTTATCTTTTACAGATTTAAAGCGGGCGGGAGAACACTTATCTGCTCTCCCGCCGATACGGCACTTTATGAGGATAAGCCCAAGTACCAATCGCGGGTATTATGGCTACCCTGGCCACATAAAAATATAGCTCTACTACTCTTTATTCCAAGAAAAATTTTACATTTAGTCCGAATAAATTATGCTTTGAGGCAATTACGATGACTGCTTCTTTGAGTACAAAGTGATGATTTTCGTTTGCCCATAATATGCCAAGCCCCGATTAGGTCTCTTCAGTTTCTGAAAAGTAAAAGATCTCCCCGATTCTCCGTTCTTCGTTTATACTGTTTTTGATTGACATAAAAGCAGATTAAGTCAAACAAGAAATCGGAATATTCTTTGTTACCGGAAGTAATTAGTTTATAGCTAATAATTTAGCAGGAGGTTTTGATATGAAATTGCGAGGAAAGGTAGTAGTAGCTCAGGGTGGCGGACCGACAGCAGTAATCAATCAGTCTTTGGTTGGTGTAGCTTTGGAGTCGAGAAAGTTCCCACAGGTAACGAGGGTTTATGGTTCGGAGCATGGACTTGCCGGAATCCTGAAAGAAGATTTTCTTGATCTGACCCAGGAGACGAAGCACAATCTGGAAGAGGTAGCCCGGACCCCTTCTTCCGCTCTGTTATCGACAAGAGATAAACCGGACGCCAATTACTGCCGGGAGATCTTTAGGGTGCTGCAGGCTCATGATGCCAGATATTTTTTCTATATAGGGGGGAACGATTCCTCCGAAGCCGTATCTATCATCAACGAAGAAGCAGAGAAATCCGATTATGAATTCCGCGCTATTCATATTCCCAAAACAATCGATAACGATTTAGTCCTCAATGACCATACACCTGGTTACGGTTCGGCTGCCCGGTTCGTAGCTCAGGCGTTTATGGGTACTAATCTCGACAACAGGGCACTCCCGGGTGTATATATCGGAGTGGTAATGGGGAGACACGCCGGCTTTCTGGTAGCGGCATCTTCTATTGCCAAGAAATATCCAGATGATGGACCGCACCTGATTTATTTCCCGGAAAGACCTTTCAGCCGGGAAGATTTTTTAACCGATGTCAAAAGGGTATATGACCGCTACGGCAGATGTGTTATTGCCGTATCGGAAGGAATACAGGATAAGGATGGAATACCGATCGCGACCAAACTCTCACCCTGTGTCGAAAAGGATGCCCATGGCAATGTACAGCTTTCGGGAACCGGTTCTTTAGGCGATTTGCTTGCCAGCCACATTAAGGATAACTTGAAGATCAAGAGAGTAAGGTCGGACACACTCGGTTACTTGCAGCGTTCCTTTGTCGGCTGCGTTTCCGATATCGATCAGTATGAAGCCCGCGAAGTTGGGGAGAAGGCAGTACAATATGCGATCTGGCACAACCTTGACGGCTCTATTGCCATTGTCCGTACCGGTTATTATTCGGTGGATTACAAACTTGTAGGTCTAAAGGATATCGCGGGAAAAACGAGATTGATGCCCGATGAGTTTATCAATGAGAATGGAAATGATGTTACTGATGCTTTTAAGTTCTACGTCAGACCGTTGTTAGGTTCCGGTTTACCGACAATTCACCGGATCAGAGCGCCCAGGGCTCCGAAATTATTGCTTTAGAGATCCCTGTCAGAGTAAACCCCATTTCTTTCTCAGATAGAGTTCAATACAGAAAGCAAGAAGAAAAAGGGTAATAACCAGCCAATGCCGGTAAAGGGGTATTTCAAAACGAATCCTTTCAACCACCGGGGCAGCTTCGCTTAAGCTGAGACCGGTTAAGTCAGCTTCAGAGAGGATTGTTCCGTTCGTCTGCCTTGAGAGATAAGCCAGCAGGGAAAAGTTAAATCCCCTGTTCCGTCTTTCGGCATCAATATTAGAGACGATAAAATTGCCCTCTGTTTTACTGCCGGTCTGATTATCAATAATCTCAAAAGAATAATTGCCGGTCGCTAATTGCTCTAAGGTTTGAGTGTAGTAGCGGGAATCAAACGTCAGAAATTCCTCTTCGATCAGCGTACCGGAATCGTCATAAAGATAAAGTTTCGGATTCAGGGTGTGATTGATCGCCAGGGTCTCATCATAAGCGGTCAGTTTGATCTCTACCGTCTCTCCCAGAAAGTAGCTGTTTTTATCGGTAGTAGCTATGAAACTGCTCTCTGTAGGATTACTCAGCCAGGCAGAAAAATTAGCCACAAAACTGTTGTAAATCTCTCCCTCTCCCCGTAATTGCCAGCGCCAGAGATTATAGAAAGTCAGGCTGAGCACTCTTCCCTGCTTATAACTGTTGAAGAGAATAGCAGCACTCTGTTCGTCGTTATTCAGACGGGCTAAAACCTCTGCCTGTAACAACGGTTCTACATAGAGATAATCTATCGTAGGAATCGTTTTCGGATCAAGCCCGGCAAAGGTTTGATATTTTCTGCTTTCCGGAGTAAGGTAGATCGTGCTGCGAAAAGTCTGCCTGATTGTCGATGCTCTGACTCCGAGAATATCTTCCAGTTGAGGGAGAGGCTGACCGATAAACATCAATCCTCCGCCATTCCCGACAAATCTTTCCAGAGTTTCGAATTGAGACTGGGAGATATTAAGATTGTCGTTATTAATGAGGATCAGCATTTGCAGATGTTCGGGAAAAATCTCCCGAAAGGAGATGACGTCTCTTCCAGAATACACGTTTCCATCATGGAGACGATAAACCATCACATCTTTTCTTTCGTCCCGGTTCAAGGCATTTTTCAGAAACATAGCTTCCCAGTTCAAGGTATCGGTGAGAATATAAACACCGGATCGCTGCTCAAGAACTCTCACGGCACCCGGATAGATATTGTTCCCCAAATTCTCCTCTTCCCCCTCTATTATTGCTATCTCCACCCGGAGCGGGTAGAGACCGGCATTTTCGAAAGTGTAGCTGAAGGTTATCTGCTGCAGATTATTTTCTGCAAAGTTCACTCTCTTTTTATCTCTCAAGCGATCATTAACATAAAAGGAGAGTTCAGCTTCGCCGGAATAGTTGTAGGCAAAAACATCGGCAATAATATCATTCTCCTCTTCCGTGTAGGCTGTCGGATTGTAAAATAGAGAGTTAATCCCGACATCGAATTCGTCATACTGATAATCAGGATGTATCGTCCAGACAGGAACATTCAGTCTGTTGACTATATCGAGCTGCTGGTCACCAAACCAGCCATCAGAGAGAAGGAATATCTTTTTTACGTTATTGAGATTTACCCTCCTTGCCATCTCCTGAAGAGTTTTGTTCAGATTGGTCGCTGTTCTGCTTCCCTCGATGCCATCGGCAAAATAGAAATTCCTGCTCTGATAATCACTCTTCCTGCTTAGTTCCTCAATTTGACTCCGGTAACTCTCCATCAATTCCAGCTTTGATTCGGCATGAACCGGCAGATCCATACTGTAGGAGTTATCGGTCAGAATGATGACCTCCGGTTTATTTACAACTGATCTGCTGAGATTGAGGATGGGATTAAAGATAAGAACAAGCAGGATAAAGAGAGCTATCGCTCGCAGGACAAAGAGCAATACTTTACGTGGTTTCGACAATTCCGGAATCGTCTGCCGATAGTAATAGTAGATCAGCAGTAATGCCGGTACTAAGAGAAGAAAAGGCATTCTTAAATTCTCAATTTCGAGGTAAGGGCGAGAGCGACACCTTTTGAATATGAACCGGGTACTAAAGACCCGCTGGTTTTCAGACCCAGATTAATCTCAAATCTTTCGATGTTATAGCCCAAACCGTAAGAGAGTGAGTAAAGATTATCCCCAAGACCCGGGCTGAATCCCATTCTTAAAGGTATTTGGGGTATGACATAATATTCTGTTCCCATTGATATTTCCGGTGTTTTACTGGTAACAACGCTATTAACGAAGCCTTGTTTCCAATCGAGGGAGAAATTTACACTCTCTAAACGATAAAGTGCCGATAATCTGATAAAAGCCGGCAAAATTGTGGTGAAACTTCCTATCTCTTCTACTGTCTCCGTACTCTCCAGCACATCTTCGTCAAGTTTCGAGACATAAAGACTGTCTATCAGGGCAGTATAATAGCGTCTTTCTGTCTGACCCGTCCAATAGATAAACCCTCCGAGATTATCAAGAGCCAGCCCGAGACTCAGATTCTCATCAATGTCACTCCTCAGTCCGATCAGACTTTTAAAACCATACCCCGTCATTCCGCTTTTAACAACGATCTTCTGATCTAAGTGTACCCCTTCGTCATTTGCCAATAATGACCCGTTATAGTCTTCTACATTTATACCTGCGATACCCCCGAGAAGGCTCAAGGCTGCTCCGGTATGGATGAGATAGTCTCTTAGCTGAAAACTGTAAAGGCTTGCTCCTGCAGTTAAATCAATGTATCCCAAGGCTTTAAAATCGTTGTTCTTATTTCCGAAATGATAGACTTCATCATATTCATTACCCAGGAGAATCAGCTCGATATAGCGGGCTGATAGCTTTCCTGTGCCGAAAAGATGAACTCTTGAAGACAAAGCGAGGTTATCAAAAGAAATACCGGCAATATTATGGGCAGCAGTTGTCTTCAGGGAGAGATTTTTATCGAGGTCTTTAATGATTTTCCGCTTATCACTATCGGTTAAATATGTTCCGTTTATTTCATTATACCTTCGGATGGAAAAAATGCTGTTTTCGAGCATGAATGAACTATTGATCAGCATGATCTCTATCTTGTAGGGCATAGGATAAACCAGGTTCGCAGGATTCCAGTAGTTAGCCTCGCACCCTGACGCTCTTAATGAATAGCTGCCTGAAAATGCCAGAGATCCTGCTGAATCGGCCGCCGAAAGCGGGTGAGCCATTAGAAGTAATACTGCTGCTGCCAAGACATAGGATTGAATATTTTTCACTTTTCCGCTCCTCGTTTAAAGATCGACATTGATATTGACATTGATCCTGCCTAAAACTTTCAAATAATGATCCGGCAGTATCGTAACCGAGCCGTTACTCTCATCAAAATTAATTTTCAGGGCAAAATAGATCTTCTCTCTGAGAAAGAGTTCCAGATCCTCCCGTTCCATCGATAACTCGATTTCCATGATCATCGGTTCGTTATCGGAAATAGTGCTGGAAACCTTATTCCCGGAAAACAATATCGTCTGTATTTCCGGATTATCCCCGGGATTAAAGATATGGAGAGTATCTGCTGATTCACTGAAATAGAGATCTACCATAGCCCCTACAGGCAGGGTATTTTCCAGAATCATGGTCAATGATACCTCTTCCAGATATTCCTCGATGTATTCCCTGTTCTTTTTACTTATCTCGATAGTCAGAACCGTATCCGGTACAACAGTCTCATTTGATAAGGAAAAGACGGAAGAAATGGTCAAAGAGAAAACTCCCCTGTTCTTATCGGTTGCTTTTGCAAACCCCGGAGTGAGATCGATGTTACCAAGAATAAAACTGGAATTCTCAATGATAATTTGTTCCGGAAAGACATTGATGAAATCTGCCAATTCCGGTTTATCTATCACTACTGTCGTTGTTTTGGGGGTATCTATGTCCTCAGCACCCAGAAAAACGACATTATCATCTTCTGTGAGCTGGAGAGTAGATTCGTTATTGTCCTTGTCATTGATCCCGGTTAATGTACCGATGAACTTTGCATCGAATCCGAGTTCATTGGTAAAAGTCAACTCTAACACAGCTTCTTCTAACTGCAAGGCATTAGAAAGATTCGAGGGCATGTTGACATCGTTGTTGATCACTTCATCATGTAATTCTATCTCTTTCTCATTGAGATAACCCCTGAAGTATTGAAAATAGATAGAATCATCATAGAATAACCTGATATATGCCAGATCATCAAACTGTTGCTGAGATGAGGTCTGAATAAAGAAATCGAGTTCGTTTATTACCTCTTCAGCACCAACTTCACCAACTGAATATCCGCTAATATCGAAGCTGTGAATAGAATTTTCAAAATCTTCTATTACCGTATTGAAAGGATTTCCTTCCAAATCGAAGATATTCAGAAAGGTAATGTTCAATTCATCCAGTTCCGGTCGGGGCTCAATAACTTCAACTTTGATAAAACCCTCTTCAATAATCCCGTAGATAAGATCGATCTCATCAATCTCGTCTATAGGGATTGAGATAAAGCTTCCCGTCTCAATGGAAGAGATCATGACCAGTTCGGAGGACTTAGCACTAATCTTCAGTTCCGCGGCAACTTCGTCACTTTCCAGTTCTTCCCTATAGACCAGGTAGATTTGATCGTCTTCGATGATGATGTTGCTGCCGTCTTCCAGATCAATTACCGGATAAATCTTATTCAGCAAAGGAATATTGAGCAACGTGTTCCAAGATACACCGGAATAGGTCTCCGGAAATCCGCATTTGCTGAGGAGGATTATCAATAAAAGCAGGAGCGTAAAATACCCTGCAACTCTTGTCTTGTCATCTCTTACCATAGTAACTCTGCCTTGTTCCCACTCAAGAGAACCTCTTCTTTTTCTAATTTGTTTTGGATTGATATCGGTAAGCTCGTTACGGTCAAGCATTTTTTTATTCTCTTGAGCAGCAAACCATTATCCCTGCGAAAAATTGACACCGCTGCCGCAGATATCAATAAGGTCTTTCCTGGTTTGTAGAGCTGCCGGATCTTCCGGAAAAGTATTTCTGCAGAAACGAGTTCCCCGAAAGCAGGATGATACGGTCCGGCTATTACTGTTTCCGGTAATTCTCTCTCCCGGTCAGAAGTCTCTGCATCTCTTCTTTTAACAGAGGATAGATCTGAATGTAACCCCATCTTGATAACCCTGATACCCTTTGTCCCAAACTCCTGCTTCATCTCTGCACAGATACCAATTGCCTCTTCCAAAGAGAGTGGTTTATATCTGCCTGCCTTATGCCAGGCTGCCAATTCTGTTCCCCGCAGAACTAACGTGGGATATATTCTGACAAAATCCGGCTTGCACTCAATTACCCTAAATATTGTCTCCTCCAGGCTTTCTTTTGTCTCTCCGGGAAGTCCCGGCATCAATTGAATACCAAGTTGCAACCGGTCATCCTTAACAGATTTCGCAGCTGCCATTGCCTGAGCTGCAGAGTATGGTCTGCCGGTTTCCCTTAGAACTTGATCATTTAAACTCTGAATACCGAGTTCAATGGTTTTTACCTGATTGTTACGGAGAAAGAGTAACATCTGACTCTCTATGCCATCAGGACGGGTTGATATTCTGATCCCATCTGTTAAAGGAACAAACTCACTAATCTCGTTAAACAATAATTGTTGCTCATCTTTGCTGAGCAGGGTAAAAGACCCCCCAAAAAAGGCGATTTCTTTCCTTAGTTCACTCTGCTTTTGACAGAAAAAGGCTAACCGTTTTCTGATTTCCTGAAAATCGGGACTGATAGTCCTGGTTATCAGGTTTTGCTGGCAGTAGATACAATGGTTTTTACACCCCGCAAAGGGAATAAAAACAGGAAATATCTTAACTGCTGATTTATTACTGCTCATCAATTGTCTTCAATAAAATCCGTTCCGGTGTCACTGATTCACCCGGTTCCCTCCAATAATATTTGATGGTTGATCGTTTTGCCGGTCCTTCTTGTTGCTCTTAGGGCAGTATCTTGAGTTTGTTACAAGCCTCTTTGGCGGCATTCTGTTCGGCAGCTTTTTTGGTCAACCCTTCCCCGCTGCCGAGCTTCTCTTTATTAAAGGTTACGACTACGGAAAAGATCTTTTTATGATCAGGACCCTGAGTTGAAACGATTTTATAATCAGGGATTTTTTGGTATTCAGATTGGTAATGTTCTTGTAAAATGCTTTTATAATTGATATGGATTTCGCTCAGCAGCTCTTTTTCGTAACCTTTCAGGATATGCCTGCTGATAAATTCCCGGGCAGCCTCTAAGCCCCCGTCAATATAGATAGCACAGATCAAGGATTCCATCATATTTGCCAAAATTGATTTCTTATCAAAACCTTTCGTCCTGAACTCATCGTCACCGAGTCTGATAAAGGAACCGAGATCGAATGATCTGGCTTTGACAGAAAGATAGTTTTCGGAAACGATATTGGATTTGAGCTTGGAAAGGTCTCCTTCCGATTTATCAGGATACTTGTTGAACAGATATTCTACAGTTACCAATCCTAAGACAGCGTCGCCAAAAAACTCCATCCGTTCGTATTCAATGGTCTTGCTGCTGCCATTCTTTGTTCTTTCCACAGAGCTGTGGGTCAGGGCAGTGTTGAGTAATTCCTGATCAGTAAAGCTGTATGAGATAATCTTTTGCAGCTTGCTTAAGTCACGTTGCTTTGATCTAACAGTAAAATTCTCTTTGCCTTTGGGGCAATATCGTTGTTTAATTATTCTCTTACTGTTTTTATCTTTCTCATGAAGCCTGGGGGAAGATTCTTTACCCTTACGGTAAAAAAATCCGGAGATAAGATTGAGGAGTTTTTTCACTTTCGTCAGTTCTATAGTTCAAGAAGCAGGGATGCTCATCTCCCTTTTATCTTTTCGTTATCTCTCAGCCGGTAAATTCCTTTATTACCAGTACGCTATTATGACCACCGAAACCGAGAGAGTTACTGATAGCAATCTTAACAGGATGATCAATTGCTTTATTGGGTACATAATCCAGATCACAATCCGGATCGGGATTTTCGTAATTGATGGTTGGATGAATTACCCCTGTACGGATAGACATGAGACAGGAGATAGCCTCTGCTCCGGCAGCAGCACCTAATGTATGCCCAAGCATCGATTTCGTGGAATTGATCTTTAACTTATAGGCATGGTCACCAAAGACTCTCTTAATGGCAGCTGTTTCTGTTTTATCGTTTAAAGGAGTAGAAGTCCCGTGAGCACTGACAAAATCTATCTCCTCCGGCTGAACACCGGCATCTTTCAGGGCACTTGTTATTGCTAAGACCGTACCCTCTCCGTTCTCTTCCGGAGCTGTAATATGAAAGGCATCGGAACTGGCACCGAAACCTGCGACTTCAGCATAGATCTTCGCATTCCTTTTTTTGGCATGCTCTAATTCTTCAAAAATAAGCAAAGCTGCTCCCTCGCCCATAATAAACCCGTCCCGTTCCTTATCAAAAGGACGGCAAGCCTTATGGGGTTCATCATTCCGGGTACTCAAAGCTTTCATGGCACAAAATCCGCCAACAGAGAGAGGCGTTACTGCCGCTTCACTCCCGCCGGTAACGATCATATCGGCATCTCCATATTGAATCGCCCTAAGTGCAGCACCCATAGCATGATTCGCCGAAGCACAAGCAGATACAGTGGTATAATTAATCCCTTTCAAACCGTAATCTATAGAAAGCTGGGCTGCGGCAATATTCGAAATCATTTTTGGAATGAAAAAAGGACTAATTCGCCGAGGACCGCTCTTAAACATCTTGAATGCCTCTTCTTCAAAGGTCAGAATTCCCCCGATACCGGCTCCCAGAATAACTCCAAACCTGCTGGGATCATAATCATACTCTAAAATATCAGAACTTTCCATTGCCTCTTTTCCGGCTATCAAAGCATACTGGGTATAAAGATCAAGCTTCTTTATTCTTTTCGGCTCAAAGTATTCCAGAGGATCGTAGTTCTTGATCTCTGCCGCTATCTTACTCGTCAACTCAGCGGTATCGATCTTTGTTATCAGATCAATTCCATTCTCCCCATTTACAAGCTTCTGCCATGTATCTTCCGCATTCTTTGCTAAGGCATTAATTGCCCCAAAACCGGTTATGACAACTCTTTTCTTATTCATTATATCTTACCTCGTAAACATAGTTTTTCAAATCGAGCGGGGTTCTGCTTAAGATCACTGAGCAAGAGCGATCCGGAGCAGAAAAAGCAAAAAAAACCAGCACTTACTCCGACTGCTTGTTGAGCAGAAATCAAAGTAAGTGCTGTTTAGAAAATACTAATTAAGTTTTGATTTCAGATAATCGACAGCATCGCCAACGGTCTTCATCTTCTCGGCATCTTCTTCCGGAATGTTAATCTCAAATTCTTCTTCGAATTTCATGATCAATTCGACAGTATCCAAAGAATCGGCACCCAAATCTTCAATAAATCTGGCTTCCTGTGTAATCTGAGCTTCATCAACACTTAGTTCGTTAACAATTATTTCCTTAACTTTTGACAAAATGTCCATTGATTCCTCCTGTTTTGGTTCACATAATTAGGCCGCCATCTATATTGATGGTCTGACCCGTTATATAACTGGCATCATCAGAAGCCAGGAATATACAGATTTTAGCAACATCAGATGCTGCTCCTCCCCTTTTCAGGGGAATTGTTTCCAGATAATTATTAATCACTGTCTCGGGCAATTTTGCCGTCATTTCGGTCTGAATAAAACCCGGAGCCACGGCATTTACTCTCACATTCCGGGAAGCAAATTCCTTGGCTGCCGATTTGGTAAAAGCTATCACGCCCCCTTTAGACGAGGCATAATTAGCCTGCCCGGCATTACCCGAAATCCCAATCACAGACGAAATGTTGATTATAACCCCTTCCCTCTTTTTAAACATATAACGGCAAACTTTCTGGGTGAAGATAAATGTACCTTTCAGATTGACTCTTAATACATCATCCCAATCTTTTTCACTCATCTTCATAATCAGGGTATCTTTCGTTATTCCGGCATTATTGACCAAAATATCAATTGTTCCGTACCGGGATATGATCTCCGAAACTACTGCTTCCACACTCTGACCGTCAGCTACATCGGCAGCAAACCCTACAGCTTCGTTTCCCTCAGCTGTTATCTTTGCTACAGCATCATCCACTGTTTCCTGCGCCAGATCGATGATAACAGATACTGCTCCCTCCCTGGCAAAGGCTGAGGCTATGGCAAAGCCTATTCCTCTGGCACTTCCGGTTGTTACCGCTATCTTGTTTTCTAATTTCTTCATAGCTGCTCCAGCTTCTCTTTCGTCGAAGCTATATCCTGAACTGTATCTACGCTTAATACTTCAATGTTTCTGTCAATCTTTTTAATCAAACCGGAAAGAACCTTCTTGGGTCCGAACTCCACAAAAAGCTCAGTGCCCAGTTCGCTTAACTTCCTGATACAATCAACCCATAAAACCGAAGACGTTACCTGACGGGCAAGATTCTCCTTGATCTTTTGTTTCTCTTTGTGCGGCTGAGCATCTACATTAGAAACAACAGGTATGTTGGTGTTATTAAACTCAATTTTATCCATTTCCAGAGCAAGCCATTCCCCTGCCTGAGCAATGAGCGGTGAATGGAAAGGTCCGCCCACTACCAGCGGTAAAGCCCGTTTGGCTCCCTGTTCTTTTGCTAAATCGCAGGCCCGCATAACACCAGTTTCGGTTCCTGAAATAACGGTCTGTTCGGGACTGTTGAAATTAGCAACAACCACCAAGCCCTCAATTGATGCACTATCACACACTTCTTTTACTTTCAGGGAATCAAGACCGATTATGGCTGCCATGGCATAGGGAGTTCCCTCATTGGCTTTTATCATGAATTCACCCCTTTTATGAACAAGGGTGAGAGCATCCTGGAAACTTAAAACCCCGTTGGCAACTAAAGCACTAAACTCTCCCAGAGAATGACCGGCAACAAAATCCGGTTCAACAGGAATCACTTTCTGCAAGGATCTCATCGCTGCTATGCTGTGAAAGAGAATTGCCGGCTGGGTATATTTAGTCTCTTTCAGAACTTCTTCCGGACCTTCTTTGATGATAGAAAGCAGATCGGTCTGATTCTTCTTGTCAAACTCAGTCAGCGGCTGCAGTAAATCGGGTGAATTATCTACCAGATCCATGCCCATACCTACATATTGAGCACCCTGTCCGGGAAAAACAAAGGCAATCTTTCTGTTTCTAAATGGCAAAATGACCTCCGTCTCTTTTAATTCGTGAATCTAAGGCAATGATCTCTTTTTTGGTTTCAGGAGTGAGCTTTTTCAGTATCTAAAAAGCATTCCTCCGGAAGTCAGACCGGCACCAAAAGCTACTAATAGCACTATGTCTCCACGTCTGATCTTGCCCGACCTGACTGACTCGTCAAGAGCAATAGGCACGGTTGAAGATGAAGTGTTGGCATATTTTTCAATGGTAACAATAACTTTATCCATATCAATGTTGAGTTTTTTACCTAAGGTTTCGATAATCCGGTAGTTAGCCTGATGGGTGATCAGCCAATTAATCGATTTGACATCCAGACGGTTACGCTGCAACAACTTTTCCGCACTCTCCTGCATTGACCTGACGGCTAATTTGAAGATCTTGTTCCCTTCCATATATAAGGTGTGTTTATTCTCTTTGACGCTCTGGACACAAGCCGGCATCCTCGAACCCCCTGCCGGCATAATCAGTAATTCACCGAAAGTACCGTCAGCACTCAAGTCAAAATCCACAATTCTTGAGACACTGGTCGGTTCAGTGCGGGAAATAACAACAGCTCCGGCACCATCTCCGAAAAGAACGGCTGTATTCCTATCTTCCCAATTAGTGATCCGGGAAAGAATCTCCACCCCCACAACAAGAACATTTTTTGCTTTACCGGTAACCACAAACTGCTGCCCAATACTGGCAGCGTAGATAAAGCCGGTACAACCGGCAGAGAGGTCAAAAGCAGGACAGGTCTTGACTCCCAATTTTTTCTGTAATATACAGGCTGTTGAGGGGAAAAAATGATCGGGCGAAATAGTTCCAACTATTATCATGTCTATATCGCGGGGTTTTAATCCGGCAGCTTCTATGGCTTTTTTTGCGGCTTCATAGGCTAAATCCGAGGAAGCTTCATTCTTAGCAGCAATCCTTCTCTCAGACATTCCTGTGCGAGTTCTTATCCATTCGTCGGTCGTATCAAGGCGTTTCTCCAGATCGTAATTGTTGAGAACCTCTTTGGGAACATATTTACCTGTTCCGGAAATCCGTGCATCATATATTTCAATCATCTTATACCTCTTTAAAGTGTTGTTGCACATTGTGCACAAAACCCGATTGCGAAATCTTAGAAGCGAATTTTATGGCATTCATTATAGCTTTTCCGTTTGAACGTCCATGACAAACTATGGGTAATCCGTTAAGACCTACCAATAATGCCCCTCCATACTCTGTATGGTCAAGCTTTTTTTTCAGATAACTATAGACAGGATAAGATAAAACGGCTCCGATCTTGGCTATCCAATCCTGTTTAAACTGCTCCTTCATGATATCAAAGATCGAGATGATTGCCCCCTCAATTGTTTTGAGGATAATATTTCCCACAAATCCGTCACAAACTACTACGTCGGTAATCCCCTTTAACAGATCTTTCCCTTCAATATTACCAATGAAATTTAGCCCTTTCTCCTGCATGAGCAGAGAATAAGTGGTCTTGATTAGCCTGCTTCCTTTGATATCCTCTTCTCCGATATTTAAAAGAGAGACGCGGGGATTGTCAACCCCAAGCATATGTTTTGCATACAGACTCCCTAAGAGAGCGAAATGGACAAGATGTTCCGGTTCACAATCGACATTAGCCCCCACATCAAGGATAATTTCCTGATTTAACTGGGTTGGTAGATTTAAGGCTATTGCCGGACGATGAACATTCTTTATCCTTCCCAGTAGGAATAGTGAAGCAGCCATGACAGCACCTGTATTACCGGCACTGACTACGGCATCTGCTTCCCCTTTTTTGTGGAGTTCAATTGTTTTCACTAAGGAGGAATCCGGTTTGGCTTTAACGGACAAAGCAGCTGCATCGTCCATTCTGATTATTTGGCGGGCATCGACTATAATGATTCTTTTCTCATTATAAAAGAATTTACCCAATTCCTTCCTGATAACCTCTTCTTGTCCCACTAAATAGACAAGTTCACAGAGGTTTTCATGGATAGCTTTTACTGCCCCCTCAATCTCAGGAAGAGGGGCATTATCGCTGCCATGAGCATCAACGGCTATTCGCATCAATCCTTTTCTTTTATATTAAGAAATTTCTTCCCTTTATAGTGTCCGCATTTCTCACAGATATTATGGGGGCGCATGGCTTCGCCGCAATGAGTACATGTTGTCCAAACTGGCATTTCTGCCTTATAATGAGTACGACGTTTATCCCGTCGAGCTCTTGATGTTTTCCTTTTTGGTACCGGCATCCTAACTCCTTATTATCTTTAGTATTAACATATATTTTTTTCGAGTTTACAATGTTTTTGTTACCTGCCTTGCTGTCAAGAAAATAGAGTATCTGGTTTTATCAAATCTACTCTCTAACGAACAAAACTCGTACTGTTTGTTTTCTCAAGCCATAGAATCATTTAGTTATCTCGATACCTCTTTTTAAGGTCACAACCTCCAGTTCCAGACTGGCGATGAACTTTAATATTCTATAGAACTCTGCTTCGGTGCAGCTATGTGTGTGATTCGGATCATTAAAGCGGTGAAAACCAATAACGATAAGCGTCTCCTTCTCAAGTATTCCTTCAGTGATTCTCATGATCGCCTCTTCTGCACTATAGGAGCTAAGATAGGCAAAATAGCCGATGTTCAGGCGGTCAATTGGCTTGTACATTCTTTTATCTCTGCTGTTTCTGATATTCTTATAAAAACGCCTGATTATTTCATAATCCCGCTCGGTGGCATGACCTCTCGGCAGGGCAAATGTTTCATGACTCAAACCTCTCTCTTTCAGATTTATCCAGTCTTGTTCAATCTGATAAAGCGCTTCTTCATCATTGAGGAAGGGCAGGTTTGGGTGGTGCAGGGTGTGTCCCGCAGTCTCCCAGCCATAATGAAACTCCAGGTCTTCGACCTGCTGCCAGGTAAGTCTGTCTCCCGAACCTATCCTTCCGGTATTTATAACATTAGTAGCCTGGAAACCAAACTTCTCCATAAGGGGCAAGGCAACGTCATAGATTGTATGATGCTGGTCGTCGAACGTAATAACAATATATGTCTGATCCGTTCGCTCTTCTCCCTCCCAGGAACAGGAGAAGAGAGCAATAACCAACAAAAAATAAACGGCTAAGCTGTTAAAAGGAGTATTTTTCATGGAACTTTAACTGAAAGCCAAAGCTGTAGTATCTCTTGCCAACTTGCGGAAAATGAAAGGCTGTATTGATACCGAGAGCAAAATTGTCTGCTAAGGAATAGTCAATGATCCCGCTTAATCTTCCTGATTTGATATCTTCGGCTTTTTTGTCTGTATAGCTTATGGTCTTGCTCAACTTCCGGTAGCGATAGGATGTAAGAAGGGAATACTCACGCCAGAAGGTAAAACCTCTATGTTTCCCGGCATAAAACAGATTGCCTCCGGAATGGAAATCATTATTTATTTTAAAGAGAAGCTCTCCATAGGTCAGATGGTTTGATATCCTATACACAGACGACAAGGTCTGTTGAGTATGAGCAAGAAAAACTTCTATTTGATTGGTCATGAGCCGCATTTCAACTCCGGCAGAATGCATGGCTTTATTGAAATCGTTATCTCTGCCTGTATATAGATAAAACAGTTTGAGATACAGAGGATGGAAGCTCCTGGAGAATGTAGTTGCCGCTATTGAGGTATTATGATCATTACCCCCGATGTGTTGAGTGAGAGAAGAGGTTGACGAGAGATCATAGCTGAATAAAAGACCAGTGAAACGGTAATCTCCCAGACGGTGTTTTCTATACTCCGGCGTTGTTATATCATTATTGAAATATTCAGTGGGCATCCCATAGCCAATGTCCTCAAGAAGCAGCCCTGAAGTGAGTTTATCACCCTTTTGATAAAGGATTCTCAGAGTATGGATACCGACCCGGTTCTCAAGAAGTTCTTCATCATGCTTCAAGGTGAATTCGAAGTTAACCTGTTTCTTCCTCAGATCAAGAATTCCGAACCGGATGTCCTGCTTATCATAATAACTGAAGACTTTATCATCTCTGTCCGGATGATAATAGCTGCCCCCAAAGGAATGAGCAGAAACAAAAAAGCAGGGTGAGCTGGCGACAGATCCACATATCGACAGAAATAAAAAGATAACTAATGCTACTCTCATGACAAAACCTCTTAGCTATCAGACACAAGAGGGGATTTGTGTCAACTAATAGGTAAGATAGACTACCCTGGTCACCTTTAAAGCTGATGATTTTCTCTTTCTACAGAGACTGCTTCTTCTTCAATACTCATCTCTTAAACAAATGATGTTCTTTTAGGCTTAGTTAATTATTCTTGACCTGATAACCCTTCTCTGACTCATTAACATCAATTTCTGAACTATACAACAAAAAAAATTCCGAGGAATTTATGAGTAAAAAACTTAGTTGTTACTATGGAAACAGTTTTATTAAAAAGGTACTTCTGTTGTGCTTGATGCTTTTTCCAATCCTCTCGTTTTCTCTGGAATACAGATTAGGTGATCAGGAATTGCTGTTGATGCCCACCGCTTACACTATGACGAGACACAAGATATATGTTCAGTCTTATCAGGTTATCTTCGGCAACTACGCCTATGCCATCGGTAATAATACTCATCTCGCAGCAGCCTCTCTGCCGCCGGTAATTATTCCCTGGATTGAGACTGCAGTTCTGGGGATAAAGCATAATTATTTGCGTAATCAATCCTGGCACTCGGCAGTTTATGGATCATATATGCCCAAGACAGATAGTTTTCTGCTTGGAAATGTCGTCAGCATTGGCAAGGAACCGGGGAAGAGTTTTCATCTTGGATTGACCTATTTCTCGTTTGGTCATGATACTTCGGATTATCGTGAAAAGTTCGGGAATTGGTGTCTTTCGGCAGGTTACCGTTATGATCATTCGGAAAAGACGACCTTCCTGGCAGAGTATTCGTTAACGAACGGATTAGACAGTTCAGGTAACCCCAGAGGGATATTATTAGCCGGCGTAAGAAAACAGACATCGCCAACTACATCCTGGGAAATTGCCGGTTTCAGGTTAAACCAGGGAATGGGAGTATGGCTGGCATATCCTTTGTTAAAAGTTTCGTTCTATTTCAGATAGCCGCTTTATTACTCTCCGGCCGGTAAGCCGGATTAGAGCCTTACATTCTATCTCTCCCGGCTTCTCCGGATAGATTCGCTATGATCTTATGATATCTCTTTTCATGGGAGAAGAATTTCCAGGCTAAAAGCACAAAAACTACCATCATGACAATTATTGTCAGATTTAAGATCGGAACCATAGCCGTCATGATCACCAGAGAAGTTTCCGGTATAGTACCGGAATTCAGCTCTGAAAAAACTTGTATAGGATTAATCATCCGTGGTACGGAAATAAAAAAATGCATTGCCAGCCCCAAAAACATAATGATGATCGCAACCCCAACAAATGGCCAGGTCTTGATCATCTTTTCCCGTTTCTTTAAAAAAGCTTCATCTTCGCTATTCATTAACATCGGCTCCTCCCCGGTTTTCTTCTGACTTTTGATTGCTCAAACCAGTAAGAATATCAAATCTCGTCAAGAAGGATCTTCAGGGAATAATCCCCTGCAATTATGCGAATATAGTTTGCGCTCTCTGCCTTGCTATCTCTAAAATATATTTGTCTCTTTCTGACTTTGATTACTTTATCGGAGAGGAGAATGAAAATGAAAGAAATCTTTTTAGTGGTAACCGGGTTACTGATGATTGTTACCCATTCGTATGGATTTATTAATATTGATTTAGAAGCAGGAGCAGCAATATCCGGCTATAATGATGTCCGGATTCCCGGGAAAGGAGATGCTACAAAATTCTCACTCTCCGAAGAGTTAGAATCTGATCCGGTCTTTTCCTACAGAGTAAATTTGAGTTACCGCTTCAGAGAAAGACACAGTTTTTCTCTGTTGTATGCACCCCTGAAAATTGAACCGTCCGGAAAAATAGCCCGTGACATCACCTTTCAGGGATTAACATTCACTGCTGAGGAAGCTATGACGGCAATCTATAGATTTGATTCTTACCGCTTACAATACCGGTACTTTTTTCATAATCAAAACCGGATAATCAGAGCCGTTGGGGCAACTATTAAATTACGCGATGCCGAGATAGCTCTTCGTTCTGAAGATCAATCTGCTTCCAAGACAAATACAGGTTTCGTTCCTCTTCTCAGTTTTCTTCTCGTTTGGGATATGACTCCAAAGATAAGTCTTCTCGCCGACGGCGAGGGTTTATGGTCACCTTTCGGCAGAGCAGCTGATGTGTTCACGGGATTATCTTACCGGCTGGATAACCGCTCCTCTCTCAAAGCCGGATACAGGTTCTTAGAAGGGGGCTCCGATGGTGACGAAGTTTATACCTTTGCCCTCATTAATTACATTGTCTTAGGATTTATGATCAAGTTGTAGCCTGCTACCGAAATCATTCTCCTTATCACTACAAATCCATAATAATCTCAGCTAACGAACGAGCAGTTTCTTCAATGATCCTGCAATCAAGTATCGCTATCGTATCTTTCTCCGTATGAGCAATTTCTTCTGTAATGTAAACAAAATTTTCAGAGGTAACAGCCAAGGCTGGAACTCCGTTCATGACAAAGACCATATGGTCACCCTGATACCAGGGTTTGATCTCTGTGAAGAAAGAAACTTGAGAAAGAATGCCGGTAATCTTGTTAAGCAGCTCTGAATTCTCTCCGAATCCCGTATATCCTGTTTTTACCCCTCTGAACCCGGCAGCGTCAAAATTGATATTTAACTCTACCTGAGAAAGATCATTCCCGAGTTCAGCCAGATACTTCATCTCTCCCGAAGCGGCATAATAGTCCTCTCCGTTCATTGCCAGAAATTCCAGGCAGTATTTCCCCTCATAATCCTTCAACATCTCCATCATAATCAGCATGAGCACTACACCGGAAGCATTGTCAATAGCTCCCGGGGTATCAGGTTTGGTATCGATATGGGCTGTAAGTACGATCTTTTTGGCTGAACAATCACCTTTTCGGGCTATGATATTCGAACCTTTCGCCGGAAAACGATTAGCCTGAAACTTCAGAGTAACTATGTCTCCCCCCTTTTTCAAGAGCTTTTCCCCCTCTTCGGCTGTCATATAGACTGATGGGATATCGAAATCACCGTCTTCAAAAAGAGGGAAAGGATATAATGCTCCGGCAGTTTCAGGATTTTTCTCTGTCGCTGTAATTATTGCCGAAGGGTTTTTCTCTTCCAGCAGCTTGATGATCAGCTGATGTTCTTCAGGATTGTAAAAGACGAAATTCTTGGGCATAAGCTGTTCTTTGGCTATACCGCCGTGTAAAAGAACTATCTTACCCGCTAAATCTGCCTCTTGGAGTTTCTCAACCGAATTAATGCTGACTAATTCGCCCCGGCAGTTTACTCCCAATGACCAGGGAGATGGCAAGGCATTATAACATTCCTCAGAACTGCTTAACTCCACCTTACCGGCCTCCCAGTCAATACAATCGAATTCCTGTTCGCTTATCTCATAGCCAAGAGCTTCACTCTGACGGGCGTAATAAGCAACGGAATGAATATTACCCTTGCTCCCGGTAGAACGGTGCGGATATTTATTACACAGCTCTTTGAGATGTTTCAGAATCCTATCTTCGAACAATTCAGACATGTTTATCCTCCTCCTTATGATTATTGGACTGATTGTAATAGCCATAAATCGCAAGGTCTCATCTCCGTCAAACCCTTTATTCAATGAATACAAGAATTGAGACTTGACGGTTTTTCTTTTCAATCAGAGATGTGTAAGGTAATTGCAATGGAGAGGTTATATGAAGAATAAAACATACCCCTATCTGAACGAATACGAACTTATCAGATCAAGAAGAAAAACCCTGGCACTTATTGTTACAAGAGAAGCAAAGTTAGTTGTCCGGGCGCCGTTAAACCTCCCGGAAAAACAGATACTGGATTTTCTTATCAGAAAGAAAGACTGGATAGAAGAAAAGCTCACTTTGACTTCCCGAAAGCTACCGTTAAACAAGAGTTATAATGAAGGAGATGAGATTCTCTTTTTAGGAAATAAAATTGAACTCTCCTTCGTAGAGAAACCCAAAAAGCTTGTTAACCTGAAAGACAAGCTTTATGTAGCCAATGAGTATCGTAACCGAATCAAAGGCTTACTTATTGCCTGGTACACCATTGAAGGCTATGCGATTATCCCTCAAAGAGTTGAGAAGATAGGCGAAAAACTCTCTTTGAAGCCTAAAAGCGTCAAGATAACTAAAGCCTTTAAGAGATGGGGATCCTGCAGCAGTAAGGGTTCACTATGCTTCAGCTGGCGGCTTCTCATGACCCCTTTGCCGGTCATTGATTATGTCATTATCCATGAATTGGTGCACCTGGAGATTCCTGACCATTCCTCCCGTTTCTGGAAAAGAGTGGAGAGTATCATACCTGATTACCGGCAACAAAAAACATGGTTAAGAGAAAATGATTCTCTCCTTGTTCTATGAAACCAACAGTTGGATTATTCTCCTTAATTTAAGATAAAATCCATCGGCTTCTTAACAGAAGGTTCTGAGAACTTGAGTCCGGTCTTCTCCTCTGTAAAACTTGACAATAGCAACCAATTTTAAGAATATTGGATTTGAGGAGAATATGAATATGAGCATTCTTCATCTGATACCATTGATAACAGTGATAGGGATCTTTCTCTTCTTGTATTTGCTGCTGCACTTTTCCGTACTGAAACGGGCTGCCAAAAAAGACAGCAAGCGGTTATCCGCTTTATTTAAAAACTCCGGCAACAGCATAAATCAGGAAGAACTTATTCTCGAGATGGCTGAGAGTTATGAAAAAGCAGGACGAAAAGAAAAGGCAATTGAGCATTACGAACTCTATCTCTTCAAGAAAAATTCCTCAGACCCTGAAATACTCTTCAAGATCGGCAATTTATATGGAATAGAATCCTTTGAAAAAGCAAAGGAATTCTGGCAAAAAGCAGCTGATCGGGGTTATCCGGAAGCCGAAAGAATGATGGAATCGCTCAGGGACTCTTGATCAATTCTCCGGTAATTTCAAGCCTGTTCAGGTCATATCCCTGCGCTTTCAGCTCAGCAGCCAGTTCCTTGTATAACTGCTCGCTCATTGTAATATCTCTGGTAAGGATCCAGAGATATTTCCTTTTCGGCTCACTAACAATAGCATAACTGTAGCTTTCCTCATCCAGAGCAATTATCCAATAGTTCCCCCGGAAGGGCCAGAAGAATTGAACCTTCAATTTTGCCGGATGCTTCGTTTGGAATACCCTGCCCCTAACCTGTCTGCCGGTCTCTTTCATCTCTTTATCACTCCAACAGGTATTGACGACGATAATCCGATCCTTTTCATCAAAATAATATTCTGCAGTAACCCGGACACAGTCCCGTGGCTGAAAACGGTTAGGAAAGTAAGCAAACTGATACCATTTCCCAAGATAACGCTTGAGGTCAACATCCCTGACTGTCTCGACCCTTTCTCGGTTCTTGGCATAAGACGAACATGCGGATAAAAGAAACATTGATATTACTAAGATCAAGATAAAGAAAACTTTCATTACATTACACTCCAATAGCTTATCAAGGTCTTTCCGGCAGCAGAATCTCTATCCCCTCAGCTATCAGCTCCATCTTTAGTTTTCTGATAGCTGCCTCTTTTGCTTTAGCTTCTATTTCGAGGGTAATATCCAAATCCCTCCACTCATCCGGAAAATCTTTAACATCAATAAAGTCATCATGAAACTGCGGTTTACCACTGTTCCAGCCGTCTCGCGGACTGGAAATATGAAAGAGGGGTTCTCTCTTCCAGGTCTTAAGAGCAAGATCAGTTGCCTCTTTAACCGAAAGACCGTCGGGAAGACAACGGTGATGATGTACATCATACACCAAAGGTATCCCCAGATCACGGCAGAGTGGATATATATCCCGGGGTGTATAACTCCGGTCATCATTTTCCAGGGTTATCCTTGCCCGGATATTGCCGGGAAGCTTTTCCAGTTCTTTATACAGCCTTTTCAGGCTCTTTGCTTTATCTCCGTAAACTCCGCCGGCATGGATATTAATTACATCAGCCCCAATTAGTTCCGCTATCTCCGTCTGATAACTCAGTTCTGCCAGAGAAGATGCCAATACAGAGCTGTGCGGTGTTGACAGAACTATGAACTGATCGGGATGAAATCCTGTCCGGATATTGTGTTTCCGGGAAAACTGAAGGGACTCGTTATATGTTTCTCTGATATTCTTCTGCCCGGGCAGATCACCAAGGCAATATTCCACCTCAGGATGAGTTCTGAGAGGATTTATCTGGCTTAAGACCCTGAAATCACCGATCCCGTTCGCTGCACAGTATTCCAGGGCTTTTTTTAGAGATAGGGCATTGTGCAGGCATAACTCGCTAAGACGGCTTAATTGTTCTTCCCTGTCAAAATCAGAGAGCCTTTTCGCTGTCGTAATCCGGAATTTTATCGGTTCCTCTTTAAATATGCAGCAGAGACCGAGCCTGATCATAGATTATATCTTTGCTATTATTCAGGAAGTAACCGGAATGCGATTACGCTCTTTTATCAGTTCGGCAGTAATACTTACCGCTATCTCATAAGGAGTTTGAGAACCTATAGAGAGTCCGACCGGTGCATGTACTTTGCTTAGTTCTTCCTCGCTGAAACCCTGTTCTTTCAGATTCTTGAAGGTCTCTGCAACTTTCTTTTCGCTCCCGATCATTCCAAGATAGAAGAAAGGTTTCCGTAAACAGAATTCCAGTACCTGTTTATCATGAATATGCCCGTGAGTCATGATAACGATAGAGGTGTTCGCAGCGAATTTTATGCTCTTCTCCAGATCACTGTAATCATTATACACAAGCAAACAATTATCTGGAAAATCCTCTCTGAGAAGCAACTCCTTGCGGTTATCTACTACCGTAACCTGATAACCCGACAGGGAAGCCAGGTGAGCCAGAGCTCTGCCGCAATGCCCTCCACCAATGATATAGAGTTTGTGTGTTAAAAAAAGCGGTTCAATAAAGACCTCGGCTTTTCCTCCGCAGATCATCCCGGTCTTTATCTCTCCTTCCTCTATGGAGAGAGGCATTCCCTGTTCATCAAGATCAAATTTCCAGATATCGGGTTTTACAGGCTGCTTCTCCCGGAGCAGATTGATAACAAAAAATTCTAAGTTCCCACCCCCTAAATTTCCGCTTGGTTTTCCTTCCAGAGGAATTGCCAAATGCATTCCCGGTTTAGCAGGAGTTGAACCGTCAGAACTAATAACAATTGCCTGCCAGAGAGGCTGCTGCTGCTTCAGTAATTCTTCCAGAGCGCGATAATATGCCTGATGATCAAACATCGGTCAGGATATCCTTTGGATAATTGATGTTTCTGATAACAGCAGGGTCTGATACTTCGATATCAAGCTTCGACAGATCCGTCTGAGCTAAAATGGTTCTCAGACCTTCACTTTGCAAGTTATCGGGAAACTCGAGAATAGCCGGAATTATTATCGGATGTCCCCGCTGGCCTTCATATACAGGATTGACTATACTCTCAGGCTTCTCCCAAAAACTGCTGAGCAGCGAAGAGATAGTCTCTCTTTTAACCAGGGGATGATCCACCGGCCAGATCAACCAGCCGAGAGCTAGCCAGCCATCTGCCAGGGCGCATTTTATCCCCTGCCTGACTGAGGCGAACATATCGGGTGTTTCCACGTCCCTGACTACTTTAACCCCGGCAATTGCCGTGCCGGATAAGGTATCGAGAATATGCTTTATAAAAGTCTTTTCTCCGTAAGTCGCAGTTACTTTGGGCTGTCCAAACCTCTTCCCTTTACCGGCAGCCGGGATAATAGCATAAATCTGTTTGATCTTTTGATCACTAAACAGTAACTCCTCACAACAAATCCTGCCGTCCGGATGTCTGTTTACCTTCAGGGATAACTCTTTTTCGCTACTCTCCATCCTTAAAACTCCCATTATAGTGACTTAATAATATCGTTAAACTCTGTTATCAGTTGATCTATCTCTTCAACTTCATTAGCAAAAATATCAGCCCAGTATTCCGGTGACCACTGAGCATTTAGCTCAGTAAGCTCCATTCCCTGCTGCTCGATCCAGGTATAGTACTTCAGGTTATGAATTCTCTTTTTATCCCAGTAACTCAGCTCCAGCAGATTGTCATAGTACTGGCTTCTCAGGCAGCCCTCAAGATCAAGATTAGCCTGAAGTTCTGTATAATCACCTTTTCTTTGCTGCTCTTCTACCAATCGGGATTGATAAAGATCAGCAGAATCGGTAAACATCGTGAAGATAATATCATTCTCATCCAGTTCGAAGTATTTCGCTGTTTTTATGGCAGCTAACAGATTACAGATAGAAGAAATCCCCAGCAACGGCAGTTGCTCCACCACATCTTTGTCGTATCCCTGTTTTTCCAGGGTCTTTTTTCCTTCATCTTCATTGAAGAGCCTTAAAAGCCTCATACAATCCTCATCTCTGATAGCAGCAACCAGATCGGTATTCCGGGCATTGTGAACCCAGGGTATGTGCTTGTCTCCTATCCCCTCTATCCTGTGTCCGCCAAATCCATTATAAAGCAGGGTGGGACATTCCCATGCCTCTACGGCAACAGTCTTCATCAGAGGATGGATCTCTTTCAGATAATCGGCGGAAGCAATTGTTCCTGCTGAGCCGGTTGCCGAGACAAAAGCAGCAAGCCTTGACTTATCTCTGCTGATTTTCCGGTAAACCTCTTCAACTGCAGGTGCGGTTACCTGATAGTGGTAAAAGGGGTTCCCAAACTCAGAAAACTGATTAAAGATCAGATTATGAGGGTCATTCTCCAATTCATGACATTTATCGTATATCTCTTTTACATTCGATTCGCAGCCGGGGGTCGCTATAACCTCAGCACCGATATCCTTCAGCCAGGAAAAGCGCTCCTGAGACATCTCTTCCGGAAGGATAGCTACTGCCTCACAAGCAAGCAGGGCACAGTCAAAGGCACCACCCCGGCAATAATTCCCCGTAGAGGGCCAGACCGCTTTATGGTAAGTAGGATCAAACTGTCCGCTGACCAATCTCGGAACCAGACAACCGAAAGCCGCCCCTACTTTATGGGAGCCGGTAGGAAAATATTTCCCGACCAGCCCCACTATCCGGGCTTTAACTCCGGAGAGTTCGGAAGGGATCTCCAGATAATTAGCTCCGCCAAAAAGTCCGCTTTTGATATCGTTCTTCCAGGTTATACGGAAAAGATTCAGGGGATCGACATCCCATAATCCGACCGGTGCTAATTTTTCCTTTATCTCTGACGGAATACTTTCAGGGTCTCTCAGCTGGGCAAAGGTTGGTATTAATATATTACGCTCCTTGCAGCGTTTTGCAGTTCTTAAACGGATCTCTTCATTCAGTTTCGGTATCAGCTTAATCATTCTCAATCAACTCCTTATTCTATCTTTAGCTTTTTTTTAGTAAACACCTGCTGTCTGTATGCCTTGTTTATCGCAAGTTTTTGAGAGAGATATCTATCAAAACGACAGACTGATCTCGTCAAAAAAAGACAGCAATATCTAATCAGAGATTATCTCTTCTAATCTCTTTTCCGGTTCTTGCAGCTTGTTCAGGAGAATCATAGCGGCAATAACAAAAGGTTTGTATCCCGCCTCCTGATAAGTATGGTAACGATAACGGTCAAATACTGAAGCTGCTACTTCACCTCTTTCACAACTCACTCCGCTGATATCGGCAGGTAAACAGTGCTCATAAAGTGCATTCCCTTTAGCGGTTAATTTCATCATCGCTTCCGTACACTCCCAGTCAATGTAACGGGCGTTGTTTGCCAGGCATTCCTTTTCAAGCTGCAGCAATCCCTGACTGTCTTTTAGTCTCAGTAGTTTTGTTCTTTCCTGCATTACAGACATAGGAGCCCATGACTTGGGATAAACCACGTCTGCGTTTTCGAAAGCATCTGCCATACTGTGCGTGATCCGGAAGGATCCCCCTGACTCCTCTGCTGATTTTTTGGCTCTGCTGACGGTTTCCGGCACCAAGTCATACCCCTCGGGATAGGCAAGTACAACCTCCATCCCGAAGCGGGACATCAGATTGATTACCCCCTGAGGTACAGATAATGGTTTGCCATAACTTGGAGAATAAGCCCAGCTCATGGCAATTTTTTTACCGGCTAAGTTCTCTATGCTGCCGAAATAGTCTTTCAGCTTTAACAGGTCGGATAAAGACTGGGTCGGATGATCAAGGTCACACTGCAGATTAATGATCGAAGGTCGTTGTGCCAAGATACCAGCCTGATAGCCGTCTGTGACTGCCTCGGCTACTTCTTTCATATAGGCATGCCCTGCTCCCAGAAACATATCATCTCTAATACCGATAACTTCCGTCAGAAAGGAAATCATATTAGCAGTCTCTCTGACTGTTTCTCCATGGGCGATCTGAGATTTTACTTCATCCAGTTCGGACAGACCCAAACCCAAAAGATTAGCAGCAGAGGCAAAACTGAATCTTGTCCGGGTAGATTGGTCTCTGAAGATGGAAATTGCCAATCCGTAATCAAAGATCCTGAACGGTCTCTTTTCTTTATGAATAGCTTTTAACAGGTCTGCTACAGTCATTACGGCTTTCAGATCTTCCCTCTTCTTCTCCCAGGTCAAGAGAAAATCTTTATTATACAGGTCATGGTTAATTCCCTTTAATTCTTCTAATAATGTTTTTAGCTCCTTTTCTCGTCTCATCTCCATTTTATCCTCACTTTTTGTTAGATACTCTTTTCTCTCAACAACATAACTGCTTTTCTCAAGCGACAATAAGTACTTCTCTCAAGATTGATAATGCTTTGCTGCTTCCATTACAGCATCAATTATCTGTTGATATCCGGTACAACGACATAAGTTTCCGGCAAGGGCTTTCCTTACCTCTTTTCTTTCCGGAGAGGAATTCTTTAGCAGGAAAGCGTGAGCTGTCAGAATCATCCCGGGAGTACAAAACCCGCACTGGACCGCACCACAATCTATAAAAGCCTGCTGTAAAGGATGCAAAGAACCATCCTCTTTTGCTAATCCCTCAATCGTCAGAATCTCTTTGCTGACAGCTTTTTCTACTTTTAGCCGGCAGGCCCTGACAGGTTGATTATCAATAAGTATTGTACAGGAACCGCATACCCCTATACCGCAGCCGTTCTTTACTCCGGTCAAATCAAGTTCTTCTCTCAACCAGACCAGAATTGTACTCTCCAAATCGGCTTTTTTCAGTCTTATCTTTTTTCCGTTTACTGTAGTGTAATTTATCTTCATTTCCTTTACCTTTCTCTTCTCAAAAGATCATACTTCAAGCTTGACCGGTAATTTAGTAAATCTTTTCCCGGTAGCTGCATAAAGAGCATTCGCAATTGCCGGAGCCATTAGCTCATTTGTCGGTTCTCCAATCCCCTTGGCTCCCGAAGGGGAGAGGGGATCTCTGTTTTCGATAACAACAGCGGTCATCTCCGGCAGGTCAATGCTTCTGGCTATTTTGTACTGGTGAAAATTGGTAGGAGGGGAATCCTCTTTCCAGTCTTCCAGAATCCCATATCCTGTTCCCATTGCCATCCCCCCAAAAAACTGACCTTTCAGCATTTCAAAATCAACTGCCTTGCCTACATCATGAGCTGCTGCCATGTTGAGTAAGGTGATCTTTCCTGTTTTTCGGTTTACTTTCAGTTCCACCGCCTGGCATCCGTACACCCAGGTAAAATAGGCATTTCCTTTCCCTGTCTTTTCATCCCAGGAGACTTTAGGACCTTGAAATACTCCAAAACTATAAGGGTATTCCTGCCTGTTAAACATTATCTTTACCCCCTCGTCGAAGGTCAGCATTTTTTTTCTCTCTGTTCCGTAGATCATTTCTTTTTCAAAGACGATATCTTCCGCTTGTGACTGCAAATCTTCCGCTAAAACCTCAGCCATCTTCTCTTTCAGTTTCCTGGCTGCTATTACTACAGCTCCTCCCCCCATCAAGGTTCCCCGGGAAGCAACCGTAGTCCCTCCATCCGGAATATTCGAGGTTGAAGGTTGACGATAACGGATTCGTTTCAGATCAATACTCAGCTCTGCAGCCAGAATTTTCATCATAGTTGTCTCTGCCCCCTGTCCGTTTTCATGAACTGCAACTTCCAGGAGGATCGAACCATCATTCTGGACATTGATAATTGCACTGTTGAAATCTATCCCTTCTGCTCCGAGACTCATGCCTCGGTAACTCATTGCCAGTCCGATCCCGTATAATTCGTCTCCTTTTGCTTTGCCGAAACTGCACTCTTTCCTTTTTTTGTCATAATTGATCTCTTTCATTACCCTGTCCAGTACTTGCTCTAAGCTGACCGTATGAGTATCCAAACGCTGCCCGGTTATAGTTTCCGAATTCTGTTTCAGCATATTTATCCGTCTCATCTCGATTTCGGAAATCCCCAGTTTCTCTGCTGCTATTTCGATCAGCTGCTCGGAAGAGAAACAGGTCTGAGGCGAGCCAAACCCCCGCATTGCTCCACAGAAAATATTATTCGTATATACTCCGTAGGTGTCGCATTTTACGTTAGGAACTGAATAGGGTCCACAGCATTGTACCGTGGAACGCCAGGTAACCCAGGGAGTTACTGAACAATAAGCTCCACCGTCGGCGATCAGACGGCATTCGACAAAACTTATCCTGCCGCTCTTCTTTAATCCCATCCGGTACTTCATCCGGTAAGGATGGCGTTTATAACTCTCCCGGAAAGACCATTCCCGGTCGTAAGTTATCTTTACCGGTTTACCGGTTACCTTTGCCGCTAAGGCTGCCCGGGCACAGACGATAGCTGCCGTATCATCTTTTCCGCCGAAACCGCCCCCCATGGGAACGGAACGTACTTCCACCCCGGAAAGCGGTACTCCTAAGGTCGAGGCAACAAAACGACGGGTACTGAAGGGATGCTGCATACTGCCGTACACTTCCATAACCCCGTCAGGCCTCTGAAAACAAAGTGCACTTTCCGGTTCCAGATAAGAATGCTCGATCCGACTTGTCTCGAATTCCTGCTCTATGATAAAATCACTCTCTTTTTCGCCTCTTTCAAGATCACCCCGCCGGATACAATGGTAGTTTACGAGATTGTTTCCTATCTGTTCATGGATAACCGGTGAATCCTTTTCTAAAGCCTTCTCGGGATCAAGAACCGGGGGCAGCTTTTCTGTTTTGATCTCTACATATTCAGCGGCTGCAACAGCCTGGTCTCTCGTCTTGGCTACTACCACAGCAATAACATCTCCGGAGGTACATATCTTCTCTTGAGCCAATATGGGATAGTCAGGATTTATCTGCCCGAATTTTACAGCTCCAGGAATATCATCGGCAGTAATAACAGCCACAACTCCCGGCTTTTTTGCTGCTTTTGCAGTATCGACAGCAATAATCTTGCTATGAATATCATCAGTATAGACCGGAACTCCATGCAGCAATCCGGTGACTTTCAGATCATCGGTATATCTGGCAATTCCGGTGACTTTAGCATAAGCGTCATTCCGCCAGGCTTTCTTTTTCATCTCAGTTATCTCTCTCGCATTTTACTTTATTTCTTCTTGCTATAAAGACAGAAAGCATTTACTATCGTCAAGAAAAAGTATTCTATCATCCTGAAAGTGAGATTATTTAATGACCAGACCGAGCATACTATTTCGACTCAGGGTTGAGAAAAAAACCGAGTGCATAATGGAAAATACTTTACTTTTTGTTCTGCATAATTTTTGTTGTCGGTAGGAGATGTGAGGTGAATTATGAAAAAAACAATCACTCTTTTTGCCCTGATACTTCTTTATAGTATTCTTTCTTCCTCTTATGCTGACTATTATGAAGGCGAGTTAATCGTTCAGATAACAGGAGATCATCAGCAGCCGCTTAAGATTGAAGAGAGTATTTCGAAATTAGTTTCGGATTATGAGTTTTATGATTTGCAGGTAGAAAGGTTCTTATCCAACCGTTTACGGATTTACCTCTTTTCCTTCAATCCTCTGAAAATCGAAACTTCTCTCTTCCTCTCCCTGCTTAAAGAACACCCTTCGGTCGAGGCAGCTCAATTTAATCACAAAGTAGCCCTCAGAGAAACTCTCCCTGACGACCCTCTCTTTGACCAGCAATGGGCTCTTTTAAATACAGGTCAAAGCGGTGGAACTCCGGGAGCAGATATAGGCGCTACCTTAGCCTGGGATATTGCTACAGGCGGAGAAACTGCTAACGGACACGAGATCGTCATTGCCGTTATTGATAACGGTTTTGACCTAAATCACCCCGACATTGATTTCTGGAAGAATCTGAATGAGATTCCGGGAAGCGGAAACGATGACGATGGAAATGGTTATGTTGATGATTACGACGGCTGGAATGCTTATAATAACTCCGGTGTGATTCCCTCAGCTAATCATGGAACTCATGTTTCCGGCATTGCCGGTGCTGTAGGAAACAACGATACCGGTGTCAGCGGAGTCAATTGGGGTGTCAAGATCATGCCGATTGCCGGTTCTTCGACAAGCGAAGCGACAGTAGTAGCCGCTTATGGTTATGTTCATGAAATGCGCTCTCTCTATAATGATACCGGGGGAGATCTGGGAGCCTATATTGTAGCTACTAACTCCTCCTTCGGAGTAAACTACGGTCAACCCGATAATTACCCTTTATGGGGTGCCATGTATGATGCCATGGGAGAGGTTGGGATCGTTAGTGCTGCTGCTACAATGAACATCAATGCTAACGTAGATCAAGCCGGAGATGTCCCTACGGCCTTTCCCAGCCCTTATCTTCTCGGAGTAACCAATACTACCAGAAATGACTTGAAAAATACAGGAGCTGCTTATGGAGCAACAACTATAGATTTGGGAGCTCCGGGAACACAGGTTCTCTCTACAACTCCCAATAACAACTATGGTAACAGTTCGGGTACTTCAATGGCTTCTCCTCATGTTGCCGGTGCCATTGGGCTTATGTATGCCGTTGCTCCTGCCGGACTCTTGTCTCTTTATGAAGAAGATCCGGGTGAATTAGCTCTCCTCATGATAGATTTATTGCTGCAAGGGGTAGACGTTATTCCTGCCTTAGAAGACATAACTGTCAGTGGGGGACGTTTGAATCTGAATAATGCCCTGCAAATGGTACTCGACTATGAATATGAGATCATCACACCCGCCCCTTATGATCTAAATGCCGAATATACCGGAGAGTCTGTTCTCTTGACCTGGGAGTCTTCCGATGACCGGTTTCCCCAGTTTTTTGATATCTACCGGAATGAGATGCTAATCGCCACAGAAGACTTTAACAACAACACCTTTGTTGATACCGACATCTACCCTGGATGGACTTATGAATATTATATCATTGCCGGCTATCTTGATCCGGACGGTTTCTCCGAACCTTCTGAAACTGTAATTGTTATTATTCCCCCTGCCGCACCTTTGCTGATATACCCGGAAAATGAAGAGTCCGGAATTGAGACCGATCTCATACTGCAGTGGGAAGAGGTTTTCGGCAGTGACAGCTATCTGCTTGAAGTTGCTTTCGATGAGAACTTTGACGAATACTTTCTTGAACCTGTAACTACTCAGCAAAACTCCTACCAGCTCCCTGTGCTGGGTTATAATATGACTTACTTCTGGCATATTGCTGCTCTTAATGAGGGAGGAACGAGTGAGTGGTCCCAGACTTATTTTTTCACGACCGAAGAACAGACTTCTACTGAAGAAGAGAGCGAAATTGCCAGCACGACAATTACCCGGATTTTTCCCAATCCCTTTAATCTGGGAAATGTTTCCCGGAGTAATATTCTCCAGATAGACCTGACAATTGAACATGCAGGCAAAACAGCATTAATGATTTTTAACATCAGAGGACAGTCTGTAAGGAATTTAATTACTGAAGAACTCTCTCCGGGTAATCATTCTATCTTCTGGAACGGAGCAGATGATACCGGTAAAGAAGTCGGAAGCGGTATCTATTTTATCAGACTGAGTACAGGAGAAACTCAAGAAATATCAAAGATCCTCCTCCTCAAGTAAAGATCTGACTTGTTATTAATAAAACAACGTCCCCGATTACTGAGTTATAAAAAAGAAAAAAGGGCACGGTGCAGCGTGCCCCTTTACTTTCACCCTACCTGCCCTCGCACCCTCCTGAGGTGATCTGGGTGATTATTTTTTACTGATCTCTTAGCTCTCTGGTTGTCATTAGCAGTTACTATTCTTTCTTCCTTTAATCCTGCGAAGCAGGACTGCTAATAGAAATAGATAAATCCGGGCAAGCTTGAGGTGATAAATGCTTATGAGGAATACGGAATCCTGAAAAAAGCTATTGGCATCAAGACTCTTGAGTTACCAATAACTTTTCGACTTAAGCAGCTCGCCCGGTTTTTTATCTAACTTTCTTTTACTATTGCTAATGACCTCCCTGAATCATTTGTTTTACTCAAGTTTTACAGTGCCATTTTTTAAGTTACTGAATATCAATGATATAGCTCGCCCCAAAATGCTGGTGGCATTACATTTTTCCTATTTTCCGGTTAATTTTATACTTCTCTAATAATTGGCGGT
>Ga0334888_1000040_pt1 | contig 193646 bp, 184 predicted proteins | sample GraSluR1_MG_FD_207227 | JGI IMG/M metagenome (GOLD analysis project Ga0334888, IMG submission 207227) | Sludge microbial communities from methane-producing bioreactor in Wageningen University, Netherlands - Granular Sludge_3_08-R1 | ecosystem: Engineered > Bioreactor > Anaerobic > Unclassified... | reverse complement strand
ATTAAGGAGATTCCCTCGAATTTATCGTTGTTTTTATTCCGTTTATTATTTTTTGAAAGAAAAACAAGTATTATTCTGAATTATTGCGCTTTATAATGATAATTTTTGCAGTGGCGCCATTAATTAATAATCAGTTTACCGTTATATCCAAAGCTTATCAGAAGAGCTGAAGCTAAAATAAATAATGGAATAATTTTTTTCATAAAGAGACCTCTTTGAAATTATTGTAATAAAAAATATTCAACAGTATAACTAAATAGTCAATTAGAATATATAATTATAGAGTTTTTTACACTGGAGTGGTGAAATTTCATGGAATTAATTACTTGCCATTATGGCCATTTTTAAAATAGTTGTCGGTAAAGAGAGCAATTTAAATTTTATAGAAAATAACAGGTAGGATATATGGATTATTTTAAAGGCACAGATGAGTATGTAATTTCCAAGGATTTGAGAGACAATGTAAATGTTTCTATAGCACTTCAGAGACCCCTCATAGTTAAGGGTGAGCCTGGTACAGGCAAAACTCTCCTTGCACATGCAATTGCAAAGGGGCTTGGCAAAAAATTTATTATCTGGAACATTAAGTCCACAACCAAGGCTCAGGAAGGGCTTTATGTCTATGATACAGTACAGAGGCTTAATGATTCCCGTTTCGGGGACAGCGATATTTCCGATATAAAGCAGTATATAAAAATGGGTAAACTTGGTGAGGCTTTCAGCGCGGATGAGCAGGTGGTGCTGCTTATTGACGAAATTGATAAGGCGGATATTGAGTTCCCCAATGACCTTTTAAATGAGCTTGATGAGATGAGCTTTTATATCCCGGAAACAAAGGAGACAATAAAAGCTAAAAACAGGCCGATTATGATTATAACCTCAAACAGTGAAAAGGAACTTCCCGATCCATTCCTTAGAAGATGTATTTTCCATTATATTGCATTCCCTGATCAGGAGCTTATGGAGCAGATTGTTCATGTTCATTTCCCTGAAATTGAGAAGAAGCTTCTTCGTGAAGCGCTTAAAAAATTCTACTGGATAAGGGAATTTGATATGCTCAGGAAAAAGCCTTCAACAAGCGAGCTTATTGACTGGCTCCAGGCCCTGCAGATCGGCGGTATCCCTGCTAAAACAATTGAAAAGGAGATTCCATTTCTCGGTACTCTTCTGAAAAAGCAGGAGGATATTGATCTTGTACAGAAGTCGGGTAAATCCCATTATGCCTATAACTCCAGCATGAGGACAAGGGATGTTTATTAATTTTTTCTTTAACCTTAAGTCCAGGGGTATACCTGTTTCGCTTCATGAATGGATAACACTTCATGAGGCAATGACACTTAATCTTAATGACTGCAGTTTAACCTCTTTTTATCATATGGCCAGGTCTATTCTTGTAAAGAATGAGATACTTTTTGACAGGTATGATATGGCCTTTCTCGATACATTTGAGGGGATCAATACCACAGATGAGATGCTGGATGAAATCCTTGCAGGGCTGAAAAAAGTAAAGGAGCTTCATCTGTCAGAAGAGGAGAAAAAGCAGATTGAGCAGGTTAATCTTGATCAGGTGCTTAAGAATTTTGAAGAGCAGATGAAGCAGGGGCATTATAAGGATCATGTGGGCGGAAATAAAGCCATTGGTACAGGGGGGCGTTCAACCCAGGGTGCCTGGGGGTACAACCCTGCAGGTATAAGAATAGGGCAGGGGGAATCGCGTCATAAAAAGGCTATCCAGATTGCCGAGAAGCGGACGTTCCGGAATTACTCCAGTGATATTACACTTGATACAAGACAGATGAGGGTGGCCCTTTCTCACCTCAGGTCGCTCCTCCCTATGGGGCAGGGCGAAAAGCTTGATCTTAAAAAAACTATAGATAGAACCTGCAAAAATGCGGGAGAGATCGAACTTGTATGGGAAGATAAACAGAAGAAGAGCTCAAAGGTTATGCTCCTTATGGATGTGGGGGGGTCAATGACGCCCTTTTCCGAGCTTGCTGAAAGGCTTTTTTCTGCTGCATCTTCTCAGATAAGCAGGTTTAAGCATTATTATTTTCATAACTGTTTTTACCAGGATTTATGGACAGATATGGAGAGGAATCAGTCCATATCTACATTAGATATGCTGAAAGGTGAGGATTCCGACTTCAAGGTTATTATTATAGGGGACGCGGAAATGGCTCCCTCTGAACTTACATGGGCAAATGGAGCCATTGATTACTGGTACTATAATGATACTCCCGGGATTGTGTGGATGCAGAGGCTTAAGGAAAAGTTTAAGGATGTGATCTGGCTTAATCCCCTTCCTAAAAGATCCTGGGAATATGTTCATTCCATAAGGATGGTAAGGGATGTTTTCCCCATGTTTGAGCTTACACTTGATGGTCTTGATGAGGGGGTAAAATTTCTTATGACAGGGAAGTGCGACCTTTACGATTTCAGGAAGAAGTAGATTAAAGAACAGTAATTATTTCTGAAAAAAGTGGCTCATTCCGGTTTTTTGAGATACAAAATAAATTCTGCCCCCCTCGGGAGTACTTCTTAGCTTTGCCCCCTGTCCCCCAAAGGGGGCACGTAAAAGGGAACCTTTTGAAAAGGTGATGAACCAAAGTATCAAAACACCCCTTTATATCGTAGAGCTTGCAAAAGATATGTGGAACAATATAAAGGGACCAGAAAAAACTATCAGAGTAATAATGCATTAACCCGTGTCCCCTTTGGGGTAGACAGGGGGAAAGGCATTTCACAGTTTTATCAATAGCGTAAAATCATGGCTATCCTGTTGTGAACTTTTAAATCATCCTTATCAACAAAGTGCACTTCCCCCCCTCTGTTTATCACTTCCTCGATAATTTCATCAACTGCATCATCGACAACTCCCGGTGAAGTGGAATCTTCTGCAGGTGAAAGTAAACGGTTATCTTCGCTGATAACAGCCGGGAACTGAAATTCCTCTTCTACCAGAAGCATAGCACCTCTCCCTTCAAAAGCAGTGTTCCATACCTGGTCAATCCCTGAAGAGAAGTGGCCGTTTCCGATTGCATCTTCAAGCTTTTTCAGCATTCCGGTTTTAGATTTTGCCATATATTTTTCCATAACCGGCCATGTAAGTTTCGCCAGTTCATGGGGTGAGGCTTTATCATATGATCCATTAACTTCCCCTGCTATATGATCGGTCAGCTCTGTAATCTCTTTATAGTTTGCGAGATACCTTTCAACACCGGTAATTATGAGGGGGATTTTTGTGTCTTTTATAATGAGAGAAAGAGCCTTATCTATCTTTTTGAAAAACTTATTATACTGTTCATCTCTGTATGATGACATGTTTGTTATCTCCCCTATGGGTCTGGGTGAGTTTTCTTCATCCTCAATAAAAAAAGCAGGGAAATCGCTGTTGGAGATCTCTACCGGGGTATCAAGAAAAACGTCAAAGAGGCGGGTAGGTTTCTCGCTCAGGGCCAGGACAAGGTATCTGGGATTTCTGCTGGTTGCATAAATAAGGTTCCTTGTCGCAAAGGTTTCATCAATAATTACCTGTTCTTTAACTGTAACAGGGAGGTCGTATCGGGCTGAGAAATCTTTAGAGGCATATATTGCCATGGAGTCGGCTGTTCGGGTATAATCTATAGATGATACAATTGATTCGATTCTGTCAATTACAGGCTGGATATCCCTTTGAGGGAACTCCTGGTTCAGGCGGGTAATAGCCTCTTTAACGAGATTTTTAACTGTAATGGGGTCCTGTTTGTTCCCGGGACTTGTTCTGTGGGTAGGTGCTAATATTGAAACGCAGGGATATGACCGGTATGACATAACTTTTTTCAGTTCATCTCTGTTCATAAGCTCTCCTTCTGAATCTGAGTTTAGATTTAAGTATAATAATAAATGCGGATATATACAAAAAAAACTGTTACATTAAAATATAAAAAAACCCCGTCCTTTTCAGGAACGGGGCTTCCGTCTATTTTTTAAGGAACCTGATGATCTCCTCAATATCAGGTATTTCAGGAGTATCGTAGGCTCTGGAAAAAATCACTTTCCCGCTTTCATCAATGAGGATGTTAGCCCTCCCTGATATCCCTGCCTTATCAATGAAAACACCATATTTTTGAGCAGCTTCTCCATGAGGCCAGAAATCAGCAAGGAGATGTGTCCTCTCTATTTCGAGAAAATCCCCCCACTCCTTTTTGCAGGGCTGACTGTCAACGCTTATGCCCAGAGCAACAACATTGAGCTGTTCAAGTTCATCATATTTAATCTCAAGGGCTTTCATCTGGATTTCGCAGATTCTGGTCCAGGCCAGGGGGTGAAAAGAGAGGAGTACTTTTTTCCCTTCCAATGATTTAAGATTGATTTCAACCCTGTGCTGGTTTTTAAGGGTGAAATCAGGTGCTGTGCTCCCTGGTTTAATTATATTTTCCATAGATAGAGTCTCCTTTCATTGTTAATGTTATCTCTCCGAATTTTTTCAGCTTCGTCTATGCTTAAAAAAGTTTTCTTGTGAGAAAAAACTTATGGATGTTATGGTAATATAACTAAAAAAAAGGGTTAGGGCGAGTAATTATATATGTTTATAGGGAGTAAAAAGTTTATTCCCCTGGTTTGTAGCCTTTATCTTCAGGGAGGCCGGACTTTGAAGCAGAGGCTTTTGCCAGCTCATCGCATCTTTCATTAAGGGGGTTTCCGGAATGCCCCTTTACCCAAACAAATGTAATATTAAGCGGTTCAATAAGATTGAGAAGTTCATTCCATAGATCGGGATTAATGGCTGGTTTTTTGTCACTTTTGATCCAGTTATTTTTTCTCCAGTTTTTTGCCCAACCTTTACTTATCCCGTTAACAACATAGCTGGAATCGCTGTAGACTGTTACAGGCATATCTTTGTACTCAAGGTCTCTCAAGGCTGCAATTACAGCCATCAGTTCCATCCTGTTATTTGTTGTTTTACGGAAGCCCCCGGACAGCTCCTTTTTGCTATCTTTATATATCTGTACTGCTCCGTATCCACCGGGGCCGGGATTCCCCAGTGCTCCGCCGTCAGTGTAGATTATAACAGTATTATCATCTGCAGTAACAGGGGGAGGGGAGGGATGAGCGGTTTTGCCGGACATCACTTTTGAGGATGCTGATGAATTAAGCCACTCTTCAGCATCCTTAAGTGAGGTGAAGCCTTTGTAGACCGCTCCCTGGTATGCATCAACCTCAGCCTTTGCATCGGGCCAGTTAAAGTATATGCCCGGTTTCCGTCCCCGCTTAACAGCGTAATATTTCTTAGGAGCCATTAATCCCTCTACATTATTTAATTTTTCGCCAGTCCTTTCCCTTAAGGTCAAGTCCCATCTGTCCGCCCGGATTCATTATATTGTTGGGGTCAAAGTGTTTTTTCAATGCCCGCAGCACATCCATCTGCTCTTTGCCAAGGTGCTTCTCCATCCAGGGGCCGATCATCTTCCCCACACCATGGTGGTGGCTCAGGGAACCGCCGCTTCTGCATATTGCATCAATAATTCCTGCCTGAAAAGCGGTGTAATCTTTCAGGTCTTTCTCCTTCATAATATATATAAAGTAAAGATTTGTTCCCTGAGGATAGAAGTGTGATCCGTGTGTCATGCATATTGTGCCTGGTCTCCCCTTAATAAAGGAGCGTACCTCTTTATGCACATTATGCAGGTTATCCCATGTAACAGTGGTTTCCAGTGTGTCAATAAGTATTCCGTAATCCTGGAGATCCTCTCTAAGGTATGGGTCTTTGTAGCGTCCAGGCTCCCACATCTTTGTAGGGAGTCCTGTTATGTACATACCGCCATGTCTGCGGCAGATTTTTTTAACCTGCTTTTTTACGTTTTTTGCAAAATCCTTTTCACCTTCGCATGATCCGAGAAAAAGTGACCGCTTCATCGGTTTAAAACCGCGGAGCTGCATCCCCTTGTCAAGGAGTGTTCCGTCAATGCCGTATAGTTTAAGTCCAATATGAGTCTCCTCCTCATCAGAAATCCGGAAAACAGCAGGCATTCCGAATTCACTCTGTGTTATTTCCCTCCCTGCATTTACGGCATCCGCAAATGTGGGGAAAATGAATCCGAAACGCTGCCTGTTTTCCGGCATATGCCTGAAAATTTTAAGAGTAAGCTCAACAAGAACACCGAAGGTCCCTTCACTACCTTTCATGATATCATTTACCTTCGGCCCTGATGCTGCTGCAGGGTATGCAAGGGTTTTAAATGATCCTGCAGGGGTTATATACTCCTGGCTTACAACAAGATCATAGGCATCTCCATAATAGGATGATGCCTGACCGGAACCGAGTGTGGCAACCCACCCCCCTGCTGATGAGAATTCAAAGGACTGGGGGAAGTGGCCGCATGTGTAGCCGGTTTTTGTTTTATAAAGTTCCCCGGCATTATTAAGTGCGGATTCAAGGGCAGGGCCCATAATTCCTGCTTCAACTGTGACTGTCTGGTTGAGTTCATTAACATCAATAATTTTATTCATGTGTGTGTTTAAGACAAGGGTAATCCCCCCCTTTGCAGGGCGGAGTCCGAAGTTAACAGATGATCCGCCGCCATAGACATATACTGGGATCTTTTTTGTGTTACAGTATGCAATTATTTCTTTTACTATTTTTTTGTTTTCCGGGTGAACCACCAGGTCTGATACCCTGTCAATACCGCTGCTTCGTAAAATTATTGCTTCCTCCACAGTTTTCCCTGTGGAGTATTTAAGCCTCTCGTATGATTCTGTGGAAACATTATTTTTACCCGCAATCTTTTCAATTGCAGATATCTGATCTTTTTTCAGCTTTACAGGACTTTTGTAGGAGACAATGGCATCACCGCTGGTTTTTACTTCATTAAAATGGGAAATGTCCAGATTGAATGTTTCAAGGAGTTCCCTGAAAAGTTTATCATTTGGGTGTTTGTATCCATCAGGGGCACCCCACTTAAAAATCGATCTGTATGATCCTTCAACCGGCGGTGTGGAGCGCCATATATGGCTATATTTGCTCTTTTTATCTTCCATTTTTTTCTCCTTATTTTACAGGTATTTGAAGAAGCTTTTCAGCATCTTTAATCTCTTTCTTTATCCGATCCGCGTCCCATTTGAGGATTGAGCCTGCGGTTTCAGCTGCAAGTTTAATAGATTTTTTACCCGGATTCCCCAGAGTTCCTATCCCTGTTCTGCGGAAAACAATGTCACTCAATGTACAGGCAGATTCATATTTTACCGCATATACAACCTGTGCAAGGATATCGCCATTGTTGTTAAGAGGCTGCAGCATTTTTTTATCCTTCACAGCAATGGCCATGAGTGCATCGAGTTCTGTCCCATATATTCCGGCCAGGTAATCTACAGTTTTTTCATCTGTCATCAACTTGTATTTATCTCTCGCATGGGTAAAGAAGGCATTCATATCTTCAATTTCACACCCTTTAAGGTAATCTTTTGCAGTAATGGACTTAACTTTTTTCTCATTCATTTTTTGTGAAACAAGAATCATCACCTGTTCTGCAAGGTTACGGCTGGTGGTGTATTTCCCCCCTTCAACTGTAATGAGTCTGTTGAGGCCGTCAATTTCATTGTCATATATTTCATATTTTCGCGATGTCTGGTAAACACTCTCTGTCTGGTCTTCTACAAGGGGGCGGAGTCCGCCATAGCAGAAAAGCACATCATCATAGCTGATTTGTATATGACCGCCAAAGGAGGCATTAAGATCCATTATCAGTTCATTGATGCTCTCCTTTGTTATTCTCCAGTCATCGGGATTCCCGATATACTCCTTATCTGTAGTGCCTATAATGGAATGCCCTCTCCATGGGATAATAAAGATATGTCTGCCGGATGGGGTTACTGTTGTAACCAGGTGTGTATTGACAATACCTTTAGTAATTATGTGAATCCCTTCTGATCGTCTCAGCACCTCGCCATTGGCAGAATTAGCTGAAAGAGAAAGGACCCGGTCTGCCCAGGGGCCGGCGCAGTTTATTGTAATTTTCCCTTTTATCTCCAGTTTCCTGTTTTTTATTTTATCTGTAACAGAAACACCTTCAACACTATCCCCGTTTTTAATGAAGCCTGTTACTTCCATGTAGTTTGCACTGTCAGCCCCTGCTCCCTGGGCTGATTTAATAAATGCCAGTGTGAGTCTTTCAGGTGATATGCTGGCACAGTCATAATATATCAGGGAGCCTGTGAGATTTTCATGTGACAGTGCAGGCTCTTTTTTAATGGTCTCCTCTCTTGAGAGCATGCTGTGACAGGGGAGTTTTTTGCTTTTATCCCAGGTCCATCTTTTATCGAAGGAGAGGATATCGTATAAGATCATTCCGATTTTAAGAATATTTTTTCTGGTTTTAAGGGATTGTCTGTCAGAGACAATCATGTTTGCTATGGGGTAGACAAAATTGGGCGCTATATTTTCCAGAATTCTTCTTTCACGGAGAGATTCCCGGACAAGACCAAATTCCATGTTGGCCAGGTACCGGAGCCCTCCATGGATGAGTTTGGAAGTGGCTGCTGAGGTTTTTGACCCGTAGTCATCCCTTTCAAGGAGTGCCACAGAGAAACCTCTTGAAGCTGCCTCGTAAGCGACAGAGGCTCCTGTTATACCTCCTCCGATTATAATAATATCATATTCTCTCTTCTCTTTAAATTCATTTCTTATCATTGTTTAACTCCTTATTGATTAGTGTTTCGCGTTCAGCGTAAATCAGTATATCGAGCATTATTTTTCTGCTCTTTTCCGGATCACCCTTTTTAAGAGCAGAGTAAATCTGTTTATGAAACCGGCCCGACTTTTCCCTGTTTTCCTGTGAGGAAAAATATAGATGGGAATAATCAATAAAAGTATCGTTGAAAAAATTAAGGAGAAATGAGTAGAATAGATTCCCCCCTGCAGATGCAATAGCTCTATGTATCTCCAGATCTTTTTCGGCTACATCCATACTCCTGTTGTCAATAATAGATTTTATCTTCTCCAGATCATTGATGCTTCTGTTCTGTGCGGCAAGTGCGGACATTTCTGGTATAACAATTCTCCTTATCTGCAGTATCCCTTTGAGTATAACAGGTGAAAGGGTACCCCCTGCACTGAGGATTATTTTTAAAAGCTCCAGGTTGCCGCACTCTTTGTAGTCTTTTATGTATATTCCGTCACCCTGTCTTATGTTCAGGAGACCGAGAATTTCAAGTTTACGGAGAGCCTCCCGAAGGGTATTACGGTTTACATTCATAACAAGGGCCAGTTCCCTTTCAGGGGGGAGTTTGTCCCCTGGAGCAAGTTTCCCCTTGAGGATGCTGTCTGTTATCTGTGTGGCGATCGCCTCATTGAGATTTTTTTTTGCTACTGCTGTAAACATTTTGTCACCATTTATGGTTTATTGGTTGAACCATTGATACAGTTGAATATAATGTAAAAAAAGTCAATTTTTTTATAAAAAATTTGCGGGATTAATAAAAAAATTGCTCTTCTTTGAGATCAGAACATTAATGTTTTGAAATAATAATAGAGAATAACAACTGATATGCTTTACAAAAAATATCTATAACACTCTAATGGTATATTATTAACAGGAGTTTTTTAAATGGAATTCAGCAAATATGGTTTAGATGATAGAATCCTTAAAGGGATTGAAAAGGCGGGCTTTACTGCCTGCACACCGGTACAGGCGGAAACCCTTAAGTACAGCCTTACCGGACGCGACGTGCTGGTGCAGTCGCAGACAGGAACGGGAAAAACTGCGGCATTTCTTGTTACTCTGTTCCAGCTTATGCTTACCAGGGAGGACCTGGCAGGGAAGAAGGCGCTTATACTTGCACCTACAAGGGAGCTGGCTCTTCAGATTGAGAAGGAAGCAAGGCTGCTGGGCCAGTTTCTTGATATTAAAATCGGATGTTTTTACGGCGGGGTAGGGTATAATCAGCAGGATAAGCTCCTGAAAGATGGTGTGGATATAATGATTGGAACACCGGGGAGACTTATGGATTACGGCAATTCCGGGAAGATCCTTTTTAGGGATTTCGGATATCTTGTTATTGATGAAGCGGACAGAATGTTTGACATGGGGTTTCTTCCCGATTTGAGAAGGATTATGAAAAAGATGATACCTGCTACCCAGAGGGTTTCAATGCTTTTCAGTGCCACTTTGAGCAACAGGGTTAAAAATCTTGCATGGGAATACACAACCGAGCCTGCTGAAATCAATATGTCACCTGAGCAGGTTACAGTTGACAAGATCAATCAGACCGTATACCATGTGGGCGGTAAGGAGAAGATCAGGCTTTTACTCGGTATTCTAAAAAAGAATAATCCCGAGAATGTGCTTATTTTTACAAATACAAAACAGAATGCAATAAATGTTGCTGCAAGACTATCCGGTAACGGTTATGAGTGTGACTATATAATAGGTGATCTTCCCCAAAACCGGAGAACAAAAATTATCGAAAGCATCAAGTCAGGTAAACTGAAATATCTTGTTGCAACAGATGTGGCAGCAAGGGGACTTCATATCAATGATCTTGACATGGTTATTAATTTTGATATTCCTGAAGATTATGAAAACTATGTACACAGAATCGGCAGAACAGCGAGGGCGGGGAAATCGGGAATAGCTATTACACTTGCATGTGAAAAGTTTGTATATGGCCTTGAAGCTATTGAAGATTATATTAAAATGAAAATACCTGTGGACTGGGTAAGTGATGAACTTCTGGCGGATGATGAGAGCAAAAGTGAACATGTTAACAGTTTTCTTAAAAATGCACGGGGGAGCAGAGTTGAAACCGGTGAAAGGAAAAAGGGCGGAAAACCTGAAAGGGGTGAAAGAACCGGGAGGAAACCTGCTGCTGCAAAACCTGTAAGGGTAAACAGAACAGAAGATCCGGATAAAAAAGATAAAAGAAAAACAGCAGCAAAAGCTGTATCAGCACCACAGGTAAAAACCGGGAAAGCAAAATCGGCTCATGTGGAGAGACCTGCTGTTAAAAAAAGTGAAGTCAGCAGAGAGAAAAAAGTACATGCAAAAGGTAAGGCTCCTCAATCTCAAAGGGTTCCCATGGATAAAGGGAAAACTCCCAAAAGCGCTTCCCTTAATGACAGGATGAAATATTACAGCGAAAAGTATGGTGAGGATTTTACAGTGAGCAGGGAAATAAAGCCTGAAACCGGTGTTGTTGGAAAGCTTGCTGGTAAAATTAAATCTCTTTTCGGGAAGAAATAAGGTCTTAGATAACCCCTCTGGCCTGTAAAAGGAAGTCGATTGCTGAGTCTGTGTCCCCTTTTAAAAGGTGGCATAAGCTCAGTGATATTAAATTTTTCTGTGTTTTATTAGTCTCAAGAGTTGTTATCTTCTCTGACATAGTACCGTATTTGTCATTATAAATATCTACAGGTACAGAATTGATATAGTCATCATAGCTTCTGTATGCTTCAGATTTTCTCTTTATCTCCTTTATTGCTGCTGCTGTTTCTTCGCTGTTCTCTGAACTGAAAAGAATATCTGTTTTCAGTTTTTTAATCCCTTTATCATCTTTGTGAGCTTTTGAAAGTCTGTTTAATAATTTTACAGATTCGCTGATTTTTCCCTGATTCTGCAGCAGTATGGAAAGGGCAGTTGCAGCAATTCTGTTGTCAGGGTCATGCATAAGAACATTAATAAAATTAGACCTGGCAGCTTTAATGTTCTGAAGTCTGCTGTAGCAGAGCCCTGTTATCAGTGAAGACATGAAAAAATCGGGGTTCAGTTTCCTCGATTTTTCCAGGTTAATGACTCCTTTTTTGTAGTCATTTTTTTTGTAGTATAAACATCCGATATTATAGAATAGAAGGTAGTCCTCTTTTATCTCTGCAGCTGCTGTGAAGCATTTTACCGCTGAATCAATATGGGAACCGGATAATTCAATCCCCTTTGCTATCAGCTTTTCTCTGCGGGCAAGATCACCTTCAGTTAAGGGCGCTAATGAGGATAGGTCTTTCTCTATCAGATTTTTATCCATTATTATAATCCATCTGCATCATCTTTATGAACAACTACCATATTTTTACCGTCAGCTTTTGCTTTATAAAGAGCCATGTCTGCTTTCCGGATAAGGGTGTCTTTGTTTTTATCTTTTTTCGGATCAAATTGAGAAATCCCGATACTTATTGTAATTCTGAGAGGGACAGGGGCTCCTTCGAAAACAGCTTCCTCCACTTTTTTCCTGAGCCGCTCTGCAATATGCAGGCCGGCTTCAATTTCTGTATCTGTGAGTATTACTGCAAATTCCTCGCCGCCGTATCTTGCCGCGATGTCAAAGCTGCGTATATTATTGTGGATTATTTTTGCAATATCTTTAAGAATTATATCACCCGGCTGATGCCCGTAGGTGTCGTTGATTATTTTAAAGTTATCAAGATCTGCCATTATCAGGGTAAGAGGGGCCTTATTCCTCTCGCTCCGCTTTAATTCCTCCGCCAGTCTCTCCTGAAAATAGTGGTGCACATAGAGCCCAGTCATCCTGTCAAGTGTTGCCATTCTGTAAAGACGGGAGTTTTCCACAGCAATAGAAGCGAAACGGGATAACTGGTGCAGGAAACGGATCTCATCCGGTGTATATGATGCATCTATAAGTTTTTTACCAAGAAAAATAAGGCCATTGATGGAATTTTTCGATTTTAAAGGTATAATAACTTCCGGAAGTAGATTTTTGTGGATCAGGGCTGTTTCAGGAGCTGTCTCCATAATCTCCCGGGCCCTTTCTTTATCCAGTATACTGTAGTCTGTTTTGAAGTGCTTAATAAGCCTGGAGTTCTCACTGATTGTAGCATCTTCGGTTAATGTGTAGCCTTTCTGCATATAGATTTTGAGCTCTTCATTCTCAAGGTTTACATTGAGAAATATAGCAACCTCATCAACAATCATCTGACCGATACATATATATAGAATAGATTCCATAAGATTGTCAAAGTCCAGAGTTGATGAAAGACTCATTGCAATTTCAAGGAGATTCTGAAGGTCAAAAACCATCTTCTCCAGTTCTTCTCTGTTCATTTCAGCCAGTTTTATTTCCCGGTCAAATGCCATAATACATCCTGTCAGAATATCTTAATAAATTTATCGGCCATATGGGCTCTATTTATTTACATTATTATTTGTAATAATCGGATGAATTCCCGGGAAGAGGTAAGTTCCCATTGGGATTAGTGGACATTAAAATAATATTTTAAAGAAAAAGTATACTCTTTTTCAGTAATTATTCCTGAAGATATTTTTTAGTGCAATAATGATGTTTTCCATATCCCCGCCGCCTATGGCGGCGGGGATAATAGAGCATTTTATTTCAAAAAAGTTAAGGAATTAACAGTGACTCTTTTTGATTTTTTAATAAAAAAGTATATATTTTTAGTAATGCGGATAATAGACATGAGAAAAGAAAAATTAAATAAGGATAAGATCGTGATGATTAATTGAAGTTATAAAAATGACTTTACAATAAGCAATATATGCATTTTTTTTATAATTTATGTGAGTGATGGATTCATGGAGTGTTTTTTCTGCACTTGTTTATATTCAATCCAGCATAATTGGCGGTTTCAGATTATTTAATAAATATTCTTTATTTAAGGAGAAATTTCATGAGTAAACGAGTTTATAGTTTTGGCGGCGCATCTTCAGAGGGTAACATAACCATGAGGAACCTCCTGGGCGGCAAAGGGGTCAATCTTGCCGAGATGTCTAACATCAAAATGCCTGTACCTGCAGGTTTTACAATTACTACAGAAGTCTGTACTGAATACTATGATAACAATCGTAAACTCCCGGCAGGACTCGACAAAGAGGTTGCTGCTGCTCTGTTAAAAGTAGAAAAAATTATGGGTACAAAATTCGGTGATCCTGATAATCCCCTGCTTGTCTCTGTGCGCTCTGGTGCAAGGGTTTCAATGCCGGGTATGATGGATACAGTTCTTAATTTAGGTCTCAATGATAAAACCGTAGAGGGGATCATAAAAAAGACAGGGAACAGCAGATTCGGATGGGATTCCTACAGACGCTTTATACAGATGTATGGTGATGTGGTAATGGGCCTTAAACCGGAGCATAAAAACGAAGAGGACCCTTTTGATTATGAAATTCATAAGCTTAAAGAATCGAAAGGCTATACCTCAGACCTGGAAATGGATGTTGATGATCTTAAGGAGCTGGTAAAAAGATTTAAGGCTCTTATTAAATCGAGGCTCAAAAGGAATTTCCCTGATGATCCCCATGAGCAGCTATGGGAGGCTGTAAAATCTGTTTTCGGTTCATGGAATAATGAGAGGGCTATTCTTTATAGAAAGATGAACGGCTTTGATGATTCCTGGGGAACGGCAGTTACTGTACAGTCAATGGTTTTCGGGAATATGGGGGACAGGTGTGCTACAGGTGTGGCATTTACAAGAGACCCTTCAACAGGGGAGAATGCATTTTACGGTGAATATCTTATCAATGCCCAGGGTGAGGATGTTGTAGCAGGGATCAGAACACCGCAGCAGGTTACGATTGAGGGTTCAAAACGCTGGGCAAAAGAAAATAAAGTATCTGAAAAGGAAAGAAAAGAGAAATTCCCTTCACTTCAGGAATATATGCCAGCAGCTTATAAAGATCTTGAAAAAGTATATATGCAGCTTGAAAAGCATTATAAAGATATGCAGGATATTGAGTTTACAATTCAGAATGAGAAGCTCTGGATGCTGCAGACAAGAACAGGGAAGAGAACAGCAGCAGCTGCTGTAAATATCGCTGTTGATATGGTTAATGAGAAGCTTATTGATAAAAAGACTGCAGTAATGAGAATTGATCCTGCATCTATTGATCAGCTGCTCCATCCCACATTTGATCCAAAAGCGGCAAAAGAGGTTATCGCCAAGGGTCTCCCTGCTTCACCTGGAGCAGCAACAGGGCGTGTTGTATTCCATGCTGATGAGGCTGAAGAGTGGAGCAAAAGGGGTGAGAAAGTTATACTGGTGAGAATTGAAACATCACCGGAAGATCTGAAAGGGATGAATGCTGCACAGGGTATCCTTACCCAGAGGGGGGGGATGACTTCCCATGCGGCTGTTGTTGCCAGGGGTATGGGGAAATGCTGCGTTTCAGGATGCGGCGCAATCAGCATTAATTATTCAGAAAAGAAGATGAAAACAGGAAATTATATAATCAGCGAAGGTGATTATCTTTCCCTTAACGGCTCAACCGGTGAGGTCATGATCGGGCAGGTAAAAACAGTTGAAGCTAAACTTTCAGGTAATTTCGGCACAGTAATAAAATGGGCTGATGAATTCCGGAAACTTAAAATCAGAACTAATGCGGATACTCCTAAAGATGCCAGAGCAGCCAGGGATTTCGGTGCTGAGGGGATTGGTCTTTGCAGAACTGAGCATATGTTCTTTGAGGGTGACAGAATAAAAACAGTAAGGGAGATGATCCTTGCTGATGATGCTGCAGGGAGGAAGAAGGCCCTTAAAAAGCTGCTCCCTATGCAGAGGAAAGATTTTATGGGTATACTGAAGGAGATGCAGGGCTTTGGTGTTACAATAAGGCTTCTTGATCCTCCTCTTCATGAATTTGTGCCTCATGACGCTGAGAGCCAGGCTCAAATGGCAAAGGAGATGGGTATCTCTGTGGAACAGGTTAGCGAGAAGGTAAAATCGCTGCATGAATTTAATCCTATGCTTGGCCACAGGGGCTGCAGGCTCGGTATAACATATCCTGAAATTACAGAAATGCAGGCAAGAGCGATTTTTGAAGCAGCCTGTGAACTTAAAAAGAAGGGTGTTGATGTAAAACCTGAAGTTATGGTACCCCTTGTGGGAACCCTTAAAGAACTTTCAATGCAGAAAAAAATTATTGTTGAAACTGCAGAAAAGGTTATGGCTGAGAAGAAAGTAAAGGTCTCCTATGAGGTTGGTACAATGATTGAGGTGCCGAGGGCTGCACTTCTTGCAGATGAAATCGCAACTGAAGCTGATTTTTTCTCTTTCGGTACTAATGACCTGACTCAGATGACTTTCGGCTACAGTCGTGATGACGCGGGATCATTCCTCCCTGAGTATGTTGATAAAAAAATTCTTTCAAATGATCCTTTCCAGGTTCTTGACAGGTCCGGTGTAGGGATGCTTGTGCAGATGGCTGTAGAAAAGGGGAGGGGTGTGAAGAAAAATCTGAAGATCGGAATCTGCGGTGAACATGGGGGAGATCCTGAATCTGTGGAATTTTGTCATGAGAGCGGGCTTAACTATGTGAGCTGCTCCCCCTTCAGGGTTCCTGTTGCAAGGCTTGCTGCAGCACAGGCTGCAATTAAAAACGGTGTAAAAAAGAAATAGCATATAAAAAATATTCTGTATAAAAAAACGGCCCCTTTCGGGCCGTTTTTTATTGAAGTTGTTGAATTATTATTGAAAATTAAGTGATTCAATAATAGAGAGTACTTGAGTAATTGAGGAAGGTTAAAATGAAACGTATAGTTCTATTGTTTGCAGTATTTATTATGACAGCTTCGGCTGCGTCAGCATCCTACCAGGAGGCTTTGAAGCTGTTTCAGGAACAGAAGTATGAGGAATCACTGAAGATACTTGCAGGTATTCTTGTGGTTGATGATGATTTAAAAGAGGGTTCCCCTAATTATAAAATAAGATTTCTTGCAGCACATAATCACTGGAAACTCGGCAATGCAACTGCAGTGATCGCTCATTTGAGAAGATGCACCGTCATTGATCCGACTACACCGGATCCATTTATTGATCTGGGATTATATTTTATAGATCAGAAAAGATATGGTGATGCCAGGGCAGCTGCTGATGAAGGGCTTAAGGTTAAGGAGCATCATATGTTTTTCTGGATTCTGGGGCGTGTTGCCATGGAGCGGGGTGATTATAACCGTGCTAAGGAGTTTTTTGAAAAGGCTAATACACTGAATCCGGAGTTTTTTATATCATATAATGATCTGGGTATTACTCTCATGAAGCTGAAGAGGTATGGTGAAGCAAACGCGGCTTTTTCCGTAGCCCTGGCTATTAAACCTGATTCAGCTGAAGTGAATAATAACATGGCCTTATGTTATTTAAGATCGGGTAAAGAGAAGGATGCAATTACATATGCGGAAAAAGCTGCTGAACTTGATCCCGGCAATAATGTAATAAAAGAGACAGTAAAAAAACTTAAAGAAAGCAGGTAGCAGGGGGGAGCTGTGGCAATTTCGAGTATAATCAGAGAATCAATTGAGAAGTCATCCTGGATAAGAAAAATGTTTGAAGAGGGTGCAAAGCTTAAGGAGGAGTTCGGGCCTGAAAATGTTTATGATTTCAGCCTTGGAAATCCTGATCTTGAACCGCCTGAGGAATTTTTTAAAGCAATAAGCAATATAGCTGTAAACAGGGGGGCGGGTGCCCATGGATACATGCCCAATTCCGGTTTCCCTGCAGTAAGGAATAAAATTGCAGAGGGTGTTGCACGTGATCATAAGATCAGCTTAGATGGTAATTCTCTGGTAATGACATGCGGTGCTGCAGGGGGTATGAATGTAATTTTAAAAACAATTCTTGAACCTGGTGAAGAGGTTATAGTAATTAAGCCCTATTTTGCTGAATACGGCTTCTATATTTCCAATCATCAGGGGGTTATGGTAACAGTAAATTCCGGTACAGATTTTTCTCTGGATATTAATAATATTGAAGCAGCAATAAATTCTAAAACAAGGGCTGTTATAATAAACAGCCCCAATAACCCAACAGGAAAGATATACAGCTCTGATGAAATTAGGTCCCTGGCCGTACTTCTTGAAAAAAAATCTGTAGGCGGGAGGCCCATCTTCCTCCTTTCTGATGAGCCTTACAGGGAAATAGTCTACGATAACAGAACAGTACCCCCTCTTTTATCTGCCTATAAAAATTCCATGGTTATTAATTCCTATTCCAAGTCACTCTCTCTTCCGGGGGAGAGGATCGGATATATAGCTGTAAATCCGGAAATACAGGAATATCCTCTTATTATGGCAGGCTTGAATCTGTGTAACAGAATTCTGGGGTTTGTAAATGCCCCTGCAGTTATGCAGCGTGTTGTTGCTGATTTAAGTGATGTTACAGTTGATGTGGGATTGTATCAGCGGAGACGGGATCAGCTTGCAGAAGGGCTTAAAAAAGCAGGATATCACTTTTCTCTACCTGAAGGGGCATTCTATATTTTCTGCAAATCTCCTGTTGAGGATGATGTGGCATTTGTGAGGCATCTGCAGAAGTATAATATTCTTGCTGTTCCCGGATCAGGGTTCGGGGGGCCAGGGTATTTCAGGCTCGCCTATTGTGTATCTGAAAAAGTTATAATTAAGGCTTTACCCGAATTTGAAAAAGCATTGAAGTCATTTAAAAGCGAATAATTACAGCTTTAATAATGGAGTCTATTCGCTAACAAGGCTGTCTTGAAAAAAAGGATCTGTCATTCCGGTTTTGCCCCGGGGGTGCTTCCTCACTCCATTCAGGACTTGCAGCTTCAAATTGTGGAGCAAAGATGAGGTTTGCCTGCCGGCATAAAACAGGATGTTCTAATAAATACAGGAAACTTCTGATGAAATCGGTTGTGTGCAATTAAAATGCTAAAATTTTTTGTTTTAACCCGTAGTAATACTTGACGTTAGTAACGAATATAGATACTATTGAATAATGATACGATCCTTTAAATCCAAAGAAGCTGAAAAGATCTGGAATGGAGAATTTTCAACAAAATTACCTTCTGATATTCAAAAAATTATGAGACGAAAATTGAGGATGATGAATAACTCAACTGAACTGAGTGATTTAAAAATACCTCCGTCAAATAATCTTGAAGCATTAAAAGGGGATAGAAAAGGTCAACATAGTATAAAAATTAATGACCAATGGAGAATTTGTTTTGTGTGGAAAAATGGTGATTGTAACAATATTGAAATAGTTGATTATCATTAATTATTAAAGGGAAAAATTATGAAAAGATTACCAAATATACATCCGGGTGAAATTTTAGATGAAGAATTTCTTAAGCCGTTGAACATCACTGCTTATAGAATAGCTAAAGAGACAAAAATATCTCAAACTAGAATTTCTGAAATAATTAAAGGGAAAAGAGGAATAACCGCAGATACTGCTTTGCGATTTAGTAAATTTTTCGGTAATTCACCGCAATTCTGGCTTGGATTACAAAATGATTTTGATCTTGAAGAAGAAATTCATTTAAAATCAAAAGTATTAAATACAATCCATAATTTTAAAGAATTAAATTTATCCCATGTATAGAAACTCTCCGAGCCAGCCGCATTTTAACAGCCGATAACTTATAGGAATTTCAATACTATTTTCATTCAGTCTTTTAAAATAACCTTCAAGAATCATTCGAAAATCTCTCCGGAAAAATAAATTTTTATCAGAAAAACCTGATATTCATGGATATGCTCCGGCTGAAGCGCATGAGGCGCCTTGTTGAAATATTCTGCAAGGTTCCTGACATGGTTTATGTACGTGGATATTGTTACCTCGCTGAATCCCCGATCTGCATTACCTTCCGCACCTCACGTCTTGTAAAATGTTTTACTGTAGCCATCTTCGTTCCTCCTGTAATTTGTACTTTACATTATTACAGGAAAAGATATGATTATATTCAAATAATTTCAAGGGCACCACCGCAGGTGGTTTAGTTTAGCACGGCGTGGCACGCGTCACTCCAGTGCAGGGCAAAGAAGACCGCCCTGCACTTCCGCTTAGGATTTGCCACATTGGCAATTTTTAGAAGCATAAAAAATGTCTTGTAAAAAAATTTACTGTATCATAAAGAAGAATGTGTCCCGGCAGCGTCGTGCACGCCGGGGGTGTTAGGCGCCATGCTCGGCTAACTTTTATTTGACTCGCCATCCATGGCTCGAGAAAAGATGAAACTAGTATTATAAAAATAATTATTTCCTAATTTAAAAAATGAACATAGATAAAGAATTACAACCTCTAATCAATATATGGATTCCTTTATTTGATAACAATTATAAAGAGAAACGGATAGAAGTATATAAACGACCATATCTAGCAACGATTGATTTTATTACCCACGCGATTTCAGAAATTACAAATAGCTCGAAAGATGAGCAAATGAAACCACCATGGTTCGGTCATTGGTATAAAAATGCGTATCATTGGTATGAAGAGAATTATGGTGAAGCGTTGAAAAAGAAAGGCATTAATACAATTAAGACTTTCACTATAATTGACCGAATCCCATATTGTGTTGATATCCCTAACAAGAAATCAGAAAAACAAAATAATGAAGAATCTTGGCTTATTATACCAAATAATGTTCATGACGATGAACCTGTCATGAGTTGGATTATTAACAAACCGACTAGAACAGTTATAGATAAAAATGATATTGAGAATGACATTATAAAAAAAACAAATTTATTACGGAATATTTGGGTTAATCTTTTAATCACAGGATTTGAAGAGGAGAAGAATGACCTCTATATCAAAAGTATATTTGATCATATAACAATTTTTTCTGATGATATTATAAATAATTTTCATAGGGGTTTAACAAATTCTATCTGGGAATTGAATTTAGCAGTTGAAAAAGCAATAAAAATAAACTTAATCAGTAAAAAAGCAAAATTTGATTACACACATGACGTCAATAAACTTTATAAAATATTTTTAGAAATGAACAAAGGTGTAAATGATATAACAATTACATTTTTACCAAGTGGCAAAGATGCAGTAAAATATAGATATGCTGAATTAATTGAGAAAGACTTATTCAATATTAATTTAATGTACTTTGAATCATTAGAGATAATTAACATTGCTTTAGAAAATATCGATAAAAAAATAAAGGCAAAAAATCCAAAATTCTTGATAAGAAATCCTTTTTACACAGGAAAATAATATCAGTATTTTACTAATTTGTTATTTTAAACATTTCCAAGCACCTATTTTGAGGGTATTTTACAATATTATTTTTCCTTTATAATCAATTTTAGAAATCAATATGTATATATTTTCCTTTGACAATTATATGCTATATTTGCTAATATTTTACTATAAACGCTTGTAATCAATTGCTCCTCAAGTCAAAAATTAAAAGTGCCTTCACATAGCCAGGGGATTTTTAATTTTTGACTTGAGGGTGACTATATCGCTTTAAATAACAACTTCATATGCCCCGGGAACGTTGTAAAAAATGACCGCAAAAATTTAAGAGCGGGCGTCCGTGGCTGGTGGAATGAATATATTGTGAAAATGAAATAATAAAGGAAAAAACAAATGCCGGAAATAACTAATAAAGATTTAGAAACTTATTTTGAAAAGGTATCAGAAAATCATAAATCATCAAAAGATAATAGCGGTTATGAAATAAATGATAGGTCAGTTTTTAAAAATGAATTGTTAAGGAAACTTGGCTACGAATTAAAACATATATTAGACGATGTTTCGATGAAGGTTGAAGGTGGCAGCAAAACACCTGATATCAGATTATATGGCGAGAACGAAAACAAAACAAAAAATAGCCATAGTCAATTTGTAATAGAAACAAAGAATTATGGGCTCTTAGATAAGAAAATTGATAATATTGATTTCAAACAATTAAAAAATTATGTAATTTCAAACAAAAGTAAAGTTCGTGTAATATGTTCAACTGATTACATTTCTCTATATGTTTTCAATGCCACAGAAATTAAAAAACAAATTAATATTAACACCTTAGATTCAATATCAACTCAAGAAATAAATATTTTCAAAAAGCATCTTCTCTTTGGAATTCATTTTAATGCTCTTAATAAACGAGATTCATCTGACTTAAAAAATCTCAGTTATGAAACTGTTTTTGCAGAACATAAATTTATAACTCCGACTGATAATGAAGACATCTACAGCATTCAAGATACTAACAATAGAAATAATTTTATTACTAATCTTTTCAGAATAATGCAGGTTATAGAAAGTGATGTTAAACTCGATTTTTATGACATTTTAAATGATTTCCATAAAGAGTTTGAAAAATTGGATGGCACAAATGGTTTTAAAAAACATTTAATCAATGAGGTGCTTAAAGAAAATTTCAATGTGATGAAATCATTTCTAATATGGGGCTCAGAAATGAATTACATTGTTGATTTAATTACTGATCCAAATAGTTCAATTACCAAAGAAGAGGCATTCATTTTCTTTGACAATGAAGAATACCAAGAAGCTTTCATTTTGACTTCTGTGTATAATTTAATAAATAAAACCTTTTTTATAAGAATATTGGAAGATACTTCAACTGACTCAACCCCATTTATTCGTGGTATCAAAAATAAACGTTATTTATCAAATGGCATTTTACAAGATAAAATTAATGAAAGCGAAGAGGAACTGATTCAATATTTAAAAGATATTTATGAGTTTTCAAAACCTGATCTAAAGCAATTTTCTTTCTTACTTAGAAAAGATATATACTCCTGGGTGCTTGAATGGATTGATAGTCCTAACCTTATATCATTTATAAGACTCTTTAATGATGTAAGCTTTAAAAAACTAAATCAAGATATTCTCGGTGATATATATGAACATTACCTTGAACAAGATAAAGTTGATGACTCAAAATCATTTAGAAGGTTATTAGGTCAATATTATACACCAAAACCTGTAGTTAGATTAATGTGGTTTTTAGTCAGGGATGTTTTAAAGAAAACTAAAAACAGAGATTTATTTCAAAAAGATAAGCCTTTATTAGATATTCTGGACCCAGCATATGGTAGTGGTACATTCCTTTACGAAGCTATTCTACATATAAACCAATCTGCTGTTGGTAAATCAATAACAAAAGATGGTAAAGTATGGTCTTTTATTAAAGAAAGAGATAAAAATTCAATAATTGAAAATCATCTCTATGGTTTTGAAATAAATCCTTTAAGTAAAAGTATTGCAGATGTAAATATTTTCTTTGGTTTAATTCAAGCGTATGGCAATAATATATTGAATGAGATTCCAGTTCAGCACTTAAATATATTCAGGACAAATAGTTTAGAACTAGACGTTAATCAGGATATTGAAGAACAAACAGCAAGTTTATTTCCATTCATGGCTGATGATTTAAAATACTCTCTTGAAGAAAAAAAAGAGATTCTTGAATCTAAAAATAAAAAATATGATATTATAATTGCCAATCCACCTTATGGTAGAACCACAACACGAAGAAATGAAGATAATAAAAATACTGAATTCTTTTTTATTGAAGAAAATAATTATAAATTCTTACAAAGTAAAATAATACCATTTGCTTATGCAGAAAATAATTTTAATAAAGATGGAGATTTAATCCAATTTAAATGGTCTGATAAACATACCAAAGGAAAAGTTCCCGATTTTGAAAAAAATAGAGGGAAAATTCAGGACATGTATGCTTTCTTTTTTGGAATTGCAAATCATTTAATAAAAGAAGAAGGGGTTATTTGTTATATTGTTTCCAATACTATTCTCGGTGTGCCAAGTTATAAGTGGTTTAGAAAATATTTATTAGAAAATTACAAATTTCATTATATTATAAATTTCAATAAAATTCAAGAAGATGGGAATTCAATGTTTGCTCCAGAAGCAAAAGTAGCAACATGTATCATTGTGATGCAGAAATCAAAACCTGATGATAGTTTTGAAGTAAAATATCTCGACTTAAGTAAAATAGAATCAACTATAGATAAATTTAATTTTATTTCAAATTGTAAATGGTCAGATAATCCAAGTAATAAAAATGATATAATATCATTTGAAGTTAAGAATTTAAATGATTTATCATTCATGGGTGTTCCTCAAAAGAAATTTTTAGAAAAGCCCGACTACGAATTAGTTGTTAGTTCAAATATTATAGATAAAATTGTTGCCAATACTGTTCTACTAAAAAACTGCGGTGAATACCAACTTGGAGTAATTACTAGCGATAAAGACCAAATTTTTGTTTCATCAGATAAAAAAAATATAAAAGTACAAGTTGAAGAGTTCTTTAAACCTTTAGTGCCAGATTTTAAATATGATGAAATCCATGTTAAAGAATATATTCGTCATAAAAATATTAATAAATTCAATTTAGCAAATACGGAGTATATTTATTATAACCCTGAATATGAAAAAATTATTCGGGATAATCTTTCAAAAGCATTTCGATATAGAAATCCCGACAAAATGAGTAAACGATATAAATTATTAATTGGCTCAAATAATTTTTATGTTGATGATGATTTTCGTATTTTAGACCAGAACTGTATTAATCGTAGAAATTTATATTTCTTGGTTAATGAAAATGAAAATATTCTTTATTATATCTGCGCGATATTGAATTCAAAATTATCAAAATACTATAGAAATGAAACACAAATTGATAACTATGAGGTCTTCCCTATAAAAGATTATAAACTAATAGATGACAAGTTAAAAACACGTATCATCGAACTGTCAAAAGAAATTCATTTACTTTACCATGATTTTAATTTATTTAATAAAAATATATCTAATTATAAAAGTGACTGGTTCTTAAAAAATATTTCATCAAAATCAAATAATATATCCATACTTGAAGGTTCTGAATTCTGGGAACTCTCTTTTTCCAATGATATGGTGCATGATTTATATGTTTCAGATGCAAAAATTGATGAAGATAATAAAACAGAAATTATTTTAAATACTGAAACAAAAATAATTTGTCAGTCCGAAGAAATTGCACAAAAATTATACGCAAAACATTTAAAACATTATGATGGAGATTTATCTGAAAAAGAGATTACAATCAATCTTACAGAGTTTAATGATGAAAATAAATATCAGGTTATCAAAGATTCCATAGAAAATAAAATTAAAGAAGTTGAAGATGAAATTGATGATTTAGTATTTAAAATATATGAAATTGATAATGATGAACGTGAAATTATTCTTCATGAACTTTCTGCAAAATAAATATGCCAAAACTCACGTCCATGTAATTTTTGGCATTTGTTGTGAGGGCGTCGGGTTAACTGCACTTAAAATAACAGCATAGCAAATACAGAGAGGATCTTGAATGAGTGAGCAGTTACCATTATTTGATAATGAGGTGGAAATAAGTATTACAATTGATGAAGCCGCAGAACGTGCCAAAGTTTCATCTGCAACGATAAAAAATTGGATTAAAACTAATTATTTACACCAGATAGGGGAAGGGCTAATAGCAAAAAGTTCATTTGACGATTTTTTGCAGAACATAGCAGGAAGTGAAAAACTAAATTCAAGAGCTAATAAATCCCAGAAAGATAGCCACAATCATGTTGTTTTAGTCGAAGATTTGTTAAGTGAAATTAAACATGGGGCCTATGGTTTAGATAATATTGGGAATAGATATGAAACATCACTTTCTAATTCTTATAGAAACATGGAAGGTGTCTATTATACTCCGCAAGAAATTGTAAAAGATTTACTAAAAGACTATAAAGAAATCGATAAGAGTAATTTGACTTTTTGTGACCCTGGTTGCGGTTCAGGGAATTTCATAATGGGTGCGTTAGAGATAGGTTTTAAACCTGAAAATATCTATGGTTTTGACATCGACCCGGTTGCTGTAGAAATCACAAAAGCAAGAATTAAGGAAAAAACGGGTTTTAGTGGAAATAATATTGTAAATAAAGATTTCTTAAAACAGATAACTGGCGTTACGTATAAATACGATTTTATTTTTACCAATCCTCCATGGGGGAAAAAGTTAGATAAAAAAGAGAAAGATTATTATGGAAGAATTTTTAATGCTGGTAATAGCCTGGATACAAGTGCCTTATTTTTCTTTGCATCTATGAAATGCCTAAATGATAATGGGATTATCGGGCTTTTGTTGCCAGAATCATTTTTTAATATTTCTGTTTTTGAAAATGCCCGTAAAAAATCCCTTCAATACAATATTCTAAGATTTAGAGATTATGGAAAGTCTTTTGAAGGCCTGGTAACCAAAGCTCAGGCTTTCGTTTTGAAAAATTTAAAAAAACCAAACGATAAAGTTTTGTGTGAGACCGAAGAGACAAGCTTCTATCGCAAGCAGTCTACATTTACAAATAATCCAAAATCAATATTCAATTTTTATTCTTCCAATTCAGATTCCGAGGTTATTGACCACATTTTTTCAATCGACCATCTTTCTTTGAAAGATAATGCAAAATGGGGCTTAGGTATTGTCACAGGTAATAACGCCAGGTTTTGTATAAGCGAGTTAAAGTCTGGTTATATGCCTGTGTACAAGGGTTCTGATATTACTAAAAATGATTTGAAAGCACCTACAACATTTATACCAAAGGATACGACTCTATATCAGCAAGTAGCTCCTGTTGAATATTACGAAGCAAATGAAAAGCTGATATATAAATTCATCTCATCAAAACTCTGTTTTTATTGCGATAAAGAACAACGGTATATTTTAAATAGTGCCAATATGGTGATTATCAATAAATCATTCCCAATATCTGGCAGCCAAGTAGCTCAACTCTTGAGTAGTGAATTTATGAATTGGATTTTTTCACAAATATTCAATACTCATAAAATACTAAGAGGCGATATTGAAAGTTTGCCAATACATCATGGGTTCTTTTCCGAATATGAAATTTTCACTGAAGAAAATTATTTAGAATATCTTAACCTAACAAGGAGCGAAAATGGAGCTTACAGGATGTTATAATAATGCCTGCCATCTTAACCGGCTGTGCAGGATCAGATTACCAAAAGAGTTTCAATTCTCCGGAAAAGATGTTTTAATCCAAAAAGTTGGAGATGCTGTAATACTAATACCTCATGATAAATCCTGGGAAGTATTTCTTCATGGCCTAAACAGTTTCACCGAAGATTTTATGGCTGAAGGACGGGATCAAGGAAAAAATCAGGAAATAGAAGATCTGTAATGTATTTATTTTATACTAACATTTGCATCTATATAATTAAAAAAAGCCGATTGAAGTTTTAAAGAAATTAAAAACTAAATCGAAGAAAGATATTAAGACTCTGTTGATGTTCAGTTCTGTTTATATGTTCTGAATAACGGCTAAGCAAGGGAACCAATTCTATAGTTCATCATCCATTAGTCTTGATCTTATAGCCTTGTCATTTACAGGGAGAATAAATTCTTCATCTTTTTCATCATCGATCATGTTTGTCCGTTCACTCTGAAAATAGGGGTCTCCCGTTGGCTTCATTTTAATAAGTAGTGACTCAAGGAGTTCCTGGAGCTTTTTATCATTGGGGTCAAGAATAGCAGCTTTCTCATAGTTTTCTTTAGATTTCTCCAGCCTGTTCAGCCTTTCATAGGAGAGGCCCAGATACATGTAGAGTGAGGCGTTTCTTTCCCTAAGGGATTCAGCTTTTTCAAGAAATGAAATAGCTTCGGAAAATCTGTTCCCGGAAAACATGAGTACCCCCATCTGGTAAAGAACATGAGGATGGTTCCTGTCAAGCTGAAGAGCAGCATTAAGATACCTTGAAGCATTGTCAAGGTCCTGCATTGTGATAAAAAGGAGGCCCAGTCTGTAATTAGCTTCAAAGTTTTTGTTGTTAATATTTAGAATTGCTCTGTAGAGAGTTGCCGCATCCTCCCATCTTTTCTCTTTTTCCAGCCTTTGTGCTTCAATAAAGTAAGAGCTCTCCTTGTAGTTAAGAATTGAATTAATATAATCTTTCAGCTCAGGCCTGAATGATGAAATATTTTTAAGCTGGAAAAGGTAAGCGGTTTCATTTTCGTAGGCACTAATTGATTCAGCGTATTCTGTACGTTTGATAAGGTTAAGGAGGGATCCGCTTCGCACATATCTGGAGATGAGTTCGCGGTTAAAGCGTGCATTTTCTTTATTGTCCTTGAGAATTCTGCTGAACCATTCCGGTTCAGAAAGAAGATAATATTCGATTAAAGGTTCAGGTAGTGACTTCTGTGTAACAGAGGTATACCTGTAGGGTTTTACATCTTTTGATTGAGGGAAGAAAAGGATCAGGTTGTCAATATCTGTAAACAAAATATTGTTTAGAGGGTGTATATCCTGGAAAAAGAGGAGACCAACGTTTTTATCGCTCCTGATAATTTCTCTAATTCTGGAAAGGGAAGATGAATCAATTTTTAGTTCTGAAGGATCATCACTTGAAATAATCATTAGAATGTTGGAAAAAAGAAAGATTATATGATGGTTAAAAGATTCCTTAAGGTTTTGAGCGGCAAATGAAAGCATCCCCCTGTCCATATATTGAAGATCAAAAATCGATGCATATTTACCGCTTGCATTCATATTATTTTTTAAAAGCCTGTAATAGAGGGGTGAGAACCGGTATGAATGGAAATTCTGATCAAGAATATTGGGAGCATCAATAATAAAATCAAAGGGGGTATTATTTTCAGTAAGATATTCAAAGAGGTATACACTCTCCGGGACATAGGGCTGACGTCCGGGAAAGGGGAGCCTGTTGTTATCTGCGATTGTGTCACTGAGCGTGTCAATGAATATAGAATTTCTAAAGAATGAGTAAACAGGATTTCGGAAAAATTTCTGGTTGCTGTCAATTATGAGGGTTCTGTTGTCCCCTGAATTAAAAAGGGCAGTTGATGCTGAAGCTCTTTTGTAATTTCTGATAAAGTTATCTGAAAGAAAAAATACAGGTGTCCCGAACATTGAAACTTCACCTTTCTCCATTATATACCTGGAGGTGAAATCGGTATCACGGATTATCTGATAATTTTCGATATTGGGAGAAAATTTAGCGCTGCTTAAAGGAATTTTAAAATACAAATGAATAAACATAACAGAGGGAAGGAAAAGAAGAGAAAATACAAAATAAATAATTTTATTTAAAGGATTCATCTTCATGTTGAAGATATAAATTCCCGGTATTATCAGGTTAATAAAAGCCAGTGAATAAAGGATGATAAAAAAAAGTGAATAGGTGAAATTTATAGCAGAGATTGAAATAAGAATGGGGACAGGTAAAATGAACATGGAAAAATTAAGGATATTAAATCGTCTGCCATGATCGTATTTGATTATAATATTTTTAATTGTCTGTTCCAGTGAAAATCCGAAGATGAGAACCGGTATTGATGAAAATAAGAGGCCTGTATAAATACTGATTTGTCCATTAAACATGTACATGAGTGATAGATAAACCATAAAGAAAACAGGGTAGAGCATTTCACTGTAAACATACCAGAATGATGCCTTCTTCTTTCTTCCAGGCAATATCCCGATTGAGAGGACTGCAAGTGTGGAAATAATATAAAGCAGTACATTGTAATAATTATTCCCGAAGAATTTAATAAATAGTGTGAAGCCAAGAGTAATATAAATAAGGATATATGAGAAATTCATGTATGTAAAAAATAGATCATCTCTCTGTACTACAGGTGATTCTGATGATGGATCTTCATCATAAAAGCTTTGAGCAAAAAGCTGTTCAGGGTTGAATGGGATTTTAATCAAAAAGAGTGATACAGGTATAATGAGAGATGCAAAAGAGAGGATAATCCCTGCAATATAGTTAAGAAGATTATGAAGATTAAGAAGATACCCTGCATAAAATCCGGAAGCTGAAGCAATCAGAAATAGAGTAATATATGGAATAAAGAGATTTTTTTCGTCAATAAAATCACCTGAGGAGACTTTGAGAAAATATGTATTCAGTATCCCTGTTAAGAATGAGGGGATTGCGATAAGCAGAATAATGTAGTATTTACTTAATATGAAAATATTGATTACTGAATACTTTTCAGGGAATATATGGTTTTTAGCAAAAAAAAGTATAGCGAATAATGACAGGAGTGATGCGGCAGCGAGATTTATTATCCTGTAATTTTTGATCAGCCTGAAGAGTAATCTTCCCAGGATATTGGCGGCAAAGATAAAGGAAATGACAGTTACCAGCACAGTTTTGATTACAGGGTAATAGGGTAAATACTGTTTTAACGTCACTATCAATTCAGATATAATTAATGAATTGATGAAAAAAGTCATAAAAATAGAGAGAAGTATCAGCCGTCTTTTTGATATATCAGGGTAGCTGAATTTTTTTATGTGGCTCATTTACCGGAGCTCCTTACACTGCATTAATAAAATTGACACTATTTGAAATGATCATAAATAGAGGATTTCAGTTATCATGGAAATATCAGAGAATTATATTTTAAGATCAGTGTTAATTCCTTAACTTTTTTTTGAAATAAAATGCTCGAATATCCCCACCGTCGAAGGCGGCGGAGATATGGAAAACATCATTATTGTACTAAAAAATATCTTTAGGAATAATTACTATTTTAAGATATATGTTTAGTAATAATTTCTAAAAAAAGACAACCTTTTTTTTAAAAATTATTTAAAAGGAAGAGGGGTTAAGTGGTGTGGAGTCTGGAAAGATGAGGATAATTTGCTGCTTTAATATCCAAATGATGTAATAGCATTTATTCAGGGGAAGAAGTGCCGATAATAATATTAAAGATGGTGAACGTATGAAAATATTTCCTGCAGTTCTGGTAATTCTGGTTTTAGTATTTCCCCTGTCAGCTTTATTTCCGCAGGAGGGTGTGGGCTATGTGCAGCTTTACGAAAGGGGGGAATACAGGGAAGCACTGGATACTGCTCTTTCAGGTTTAAATGAAATTTACAGTAAAAGGGTTGAAGGTAAAAGGATCCCCTCCGGCTATGTCTCCCTCAGGAATACCGGGGAGGATGTTGACCTGGTAGCCCTTTTCAGAAACAGAAAAGCGGAGGGTTTTTTTATAGAAAACAATCCGGAGCTTTCTCAGCTGCATCTCTATGCGGCAAGGAGCAGCCTCCGGCTCTTAAAGCGGAGAGATGCCCTGAACCACTACATACAGGCCCTCAGGTTCAGGGAGCTTGAATTCAGCAGGGATGATGTAATTTTTTATGAAATAGCAGCTGTTTTTAAATCCTACAACAGTCCGGAGTACTTCCGGGGATATACTGATGCCCTTGAGCAGGCATATACTCTAAATGCAGGGAATTACACATATTCATATGAACTCGGTATGGCCCTTTCTTCGACAAGGGAGATAAAAAAGTCAATTTTTCATCTTGAGCGTTACGTTGAAAATACTCCCGGAGCATCACCTGAAACTTTTCTTCAGATAGCATCGCTTTATGACAGTTCAGGTAAATATATTGAAGCGGAAAAATATTACAACAGCTACCTCCGGGAGGTGCCGGATAACGGGGCAATACACTTTGCTCTGGGGCACCTTGCATATGAAAGAACAGGGAATTATTTACTTGCCGAATCATCTCTTCAGGCTGCCCTTGCATATCTTGATGAAAAGGATATATACAGGCGCTCAAAATCTTATGAATATATGGGTGATATGGCAATGAGCGGCCTTAAGTACAGGAAGGCTCTTTTAATGTACCGCAGCACCATTGATTACCAGAATGATGTTCTGGGGCAGATAGATTCTCTGGGGGAAAGCGTTAAGGAGACAAAAAGCGCTGTTGATGAGCTTAAGCGGGATCTGATTCAGAATAAAGATTTTGAAAAATATGAAGAGTATGAAATAATGATGGAACAGCTTGGAGAAGTTGAGAGAGAGATGGAGATATTGAAAAATTCTTTCAAAAGGCTTAATCCGGGGAAGGTCAGGTGGAATGTTGCGGAAATATATGAAAAAACAGATGAGAACCAGTCTGCTATAGAATACTACAGGGAGAGCATTAAGTATAATTATAGAAGCAGCGAAGCCCGTGAAAGAATCTTAAAATTACAGTTGAAAATAAAAAGGGGATATTAGTATATAGATGATAAAAATTAAATCTATGCTAATATATAAAAAATTACGAGGTCTATATGTCGGGACACAGTAAGTGGTCTACAATCAAGCGGAAAAAAGGTGCTCTTGATGCGAAAAGAGGGGCTCTTTTTACTAAAATTATAAGAGAAATAACAGTAGCGGCAAGGGCAGGCGGAGATGATCTTGAATCAAATGCAAGGCTGAGAACAGCAGTGGCTAAGGCTAAAGCATCTAATATGCCAAGTGATAACATTGACAGGGCAATAAAAAAAGGGACCGGCACCCTTGAAGGTGTGGTTTATGAAGAGGTGCGCTATGAGGGCTATGGCCCCGGAGGGGTAGCAATACTCCTGGATTGTCTTACCGATAATAAGAATAGGACAACCCCTGAGATAAGGACCATATTCGGGAAAAACGGGGGGAATCTGGGTGACACAGGTTCTGTGAGCTATCTCTTTGAGAAGAAGGGGATGATTGTTCTTGAGGGTGACGGGGCTGTGAGTGAGGATGATATAATTGAGCTTCTTCTTGATTATGATGTTGAGGATATTAAAACAGAGGATGGAAGCATAATAGTAACAACATCCCCGGAGGCATACAGGGATGCATCTGACGCATTAATGAAAAATAATTATACAATAAATATGAATGAAATGACATATGTTCCTCTTACAAATGTTGTGCTTGATGAACAGAAAGCGGCCCAATGTCTTAAAATAATAGAGCTCCTTGAGGATCATGATGATGTGCAGGAGGTTTATTCCAATTATGATATTTCTGATGAAATTATGGCTAAACTTGGTGAGGATGGGTGATTGTACTTGGAATAGATCCCGGATATGATATAGTCGGATGGGGACTGGTGAGAAGTGATTTGTCCCTTGTTGATTATGGTGTTATTAAAACCTCTCCCGGGGATAATCTTGAGGAGAGGTTTTTTGCTATATATACAGCACTCGATGAGATCATAAAAAAATATTCGCCGGGGAGAGCCGCTATAGAAAAACTGTTTTTTAAGAATAATACAAAAACCGCAATGGGGGTTGCAGGTGCTATAGGGGTGATTATGCTCACTTTAAAGATGAATAACATCCCCTTTGCCTCATATACGCCAACCCAGGTGAAGCAGGCTATTACAGGTTCAGGCGGCGCTGCAAAAGATCAGATGCAGTTTATGGTCTGCAGAATTTTAAAGCAGAAGGAGATTAAGGGACCTGATGATGCTGCTGATGCCCTTGCGATTGCCCTGTGTCACGCCCTCGGGAGCAGGGGCAGCACCTCAGTCTAATCTTTATAATTCATCAATGATTGTTTCTATCATCTCCCTTGCGTCGTTTATCTCCTCCTGTATCTGGGAAAGCCTTGAAATACGGTTCTGATCTTTTGTTTTCTGATACTTCTCTTTAAGTTTCCTTAATGTTTCAGATAGCGCGTCTATGTGGCTGTCCAGGTAGTCGAAGCGGTTATCGGGCATTTCTGAGTATTCTGCAAATTCCGACTTCATTGTGTCAAGGTCTACAATCTCTCCCCATTTGGGAACATATGCAGGGATGCCGAATTCATCTATTACAGACTGTGCAAATTGTGATGAAGAATTTTCTTCTCCATGAACTATAAATACTTTAGCTTTAGGATTATTATTTGTTCTCAGCCAGTTTAAAAGCCCGTCTCTGTCAGCATGGGCTGAAAATCCGCCAAGGGTATGTATTTTTGCATTAACTGCAATATCCTCTCCATAGATGCGGACCTGCTTGGCACCTTCAACAAGCCTTCTCCCCAGGGTCCCCTGAGCCTGGAATCCTACAAAAATAATGTTAGATTCAGGCTTGTACAGGTTGCTCTGCAGGTGGAATCTTATCCTCCCTGCAGTGCACATGCCGCTTGCTGATATAATAATAGAACCCTTTGCCTCTTTTGTAAGAAATTTTGATTCTTCCACTGACTTTACAAGATTCAGATTTTCAAAATCGAGAGGGTTGTCACCGGAGTTTATCAGCTTTTTCATCTCCTCGTCGTAGCACTGGGGGTTGTCACGGAAAATTTGTGTTGCTGATATGGCAAGGGGTGAATCAATATATACAGGTATTCTTGGTACCTCGCCATTATTGAAAAGATTATTCAGGCTGTAAATAATCTCCTGTGTCCTTTCAACAGCAAAGGCGGGAATAACAATATTGCCGTTATTGTTTATTGATTCATTAAGGATCTCTTTAAATTCCGCATAAGTATCTTCTTTGTTTTTGTGGAGCCGGTTCCCGTATGTGGATTCTATAAGAACAATATCCGCATCTTCAAGAGGTTCCGGGTCTTTTATTATTGCCTGATTCGTGGGGCCCAGGTCTCCGGAAAATACAATTTTAGTTTTTTTACCCTTTTCTTCAACCCACATTTCTACAAAGGATGAACCGAGAATATGACCTGCGTCCCGAAAGCGTACTTCCACTCTGGGGTGTATCTGGATTATTTCCCCGTAATTTACAGGGACAAAATTATCCAGGGCGCTTTCTGCATCTTGAACATTATATAGCGGCTCCTCAAGGGGGCGCCCCATTTTTTTGTTTCTTTTATTAGTCCATTTAATCTCCATTTCCTGTATGTGGCCGCTGTCAGGGAGCATTATTGAACATAAATCTACAGTCGGTTTTGTAGCATAGATGTTGCCGAAAAACCCCTCTTTCACAAGTTTTGGGATAAGGCCGCTGTGATCTATATGTGCGTGTGTAAGAACCATACAGTCAATCCTTGGAGGGTCATATATGAGGTGGAGCTGATTCCGCTCAACAAGCTCCCGCTTACCCTGGAACATGCCGCAATCGACCATAATAGTGAAATCCTGATCTTTTATAATATATGAAGAGCCTGTTACCGATCCTGCGCCGCCTACAAATTCAATCTTCATGAATAATCTCCTTACTCTGTCTATTATCTTTGATGAGGCCAGATAGCAGTGTTATTACAAATATAGCCAATAAATTGGAATAGAAAAATCATAGTTTAATAAGTATAAGTAAATTTAAAGTAAAAAATATGGATCTTTCCGGATTTTCGGGAAAAGCAAAGAAGCATAACTCAGATAGAAAATGATATCTCCGGCATTACTTCATTGCTGTAAGTGCCGGAGATTTCATAAAGAACTTTATTGTGTACAGGGAATACGTCAGGAGTATCTCTCTGTATAATTTTATATTCCAGTTCAATCCGGAATTTCCTGAACCGCCCTGGCTGGTATTAATGGCGCTACTGCAAAAAGTAACTTATTTTGCCACAGAGGCTCAGAGATACAGAGAAAGATGAACTAATTATATAGATATATGAAATCGTACATAAATATATTTACAATTTTTTGCAAATATGTATTATTGATTACTAATTTCTATAAAATTCCGTACCTCTGTGATTCTGTGACTCTGTGGCAGACTTTTTGCAGTAGCGCCATTAATAAGACTCTCCCGGAATATCCGACATGTCAGGCTCTTAATACATTATGCAGAAAGCGCTTTGTCCTGTCCATTTGCGGGTTATTGAAAATCTGCTCAGGTGTGCCCATTTCAATCACTTCAGCATCATCCATATAGACAACCTTGTTTGCAGCAGCTTTGGCGAATCCCATTTCGTGTGAAACCACAATCATTGTCATTCCGTCATTGGCAAGGTCGGTCATTACATCAAGAACCTCTTTTGTCATCTCAGGGTCCAGTGCTGATGTGGGTTCATCAAAAAGCATAACCTTGGGGTTCATTGCCAGGGCTCTGGCTATGGCAACCCTCTGCTGCTGACCCCCTGAAAGCTGCTCAGGATAGGCTTTCTCTTTATCCAGCAGACCTACCCTTTTTAAAAGAACACGGGCCTTCTCCTCAGCTTCAGCAGGATCGGTATTTCTTACAATTCTCGGGGCCAGGGTAATATTATCAATTACTTTCAGGTGAGGGAAGAGATTGAAAGACTGGAAAACCATCCCGGTTTCCTCCCGTATTTTTCGTATATTGGCCTTTGGCCCGGTTACAAGCACATCTTCAACATAGATATCACCGCTGGTAACATTTTCAAGGCGGTTGATGCATCTTAGTAATGTGCTTTTGCCGCTGCCGGAAGAACCTATTATAAAAAAAACATCCCCCTGTTTTACTTCAAGACTGACATTTCTTAAGGCTGTAACATCTCCGAAATTCTTTGATACATTTATAACTTTTACTCTACTAGGCATCTGGTTTCATCCTTTCTTCCATTATCGCGACAATTCGTGAAAAGAACAGGGTCATGATAAGGTATATAATGGCTATTATTGTATAGGTTTCAAAATAATAGAAGGTTGTTGAAGCAAATTCCCGCCCCCTTCGCAGAAGATCGGAAACAGCAAGTATAGATACAAGTGATGAATCTTTAAGGAGAGCAATAAATTCATTCCCTATTGGCGGAAGAACAATTCGGATAGTCTGAGGAAGAATGATCCTGTATATAGCCTGTTTTCTGGTAAGTCCCAGGGCAAGTGCCGCCTCCATCTGCCCTTTCGGTATGGACTGAAGTCCTGCCCGGAATATTTCGCTTATATAGGCTCCATAGCATATGGACATTGCAATTACAGCAGCGGAAATATCATGGATTTTGACGAATTTGGCAAGGGCATAATATATGTAAAAGAGCTGAACAAGGAGAGGTATCCCCCGTATTACTTCAACATAGATTGTACATGAAATATTTATAATCGCGAATCTTGACATTCTCCCAAGGCCTATAAGAAGACCTATGATAAGGGCGAAAAAAATGGAAAGTACCGTGACCTTAAAGGTCATGAACACCCCATCAGGGACAAACCTGATAATATCCCAATACGGCTCCGGAGAAAGAACAGGGAGCAATATCAGTAATGATATTGCTCCGAAAAAAGACAATCTCCAGGCTGAAAATAAAGATTTATCATCCCTGCCGGGGATTAATACCCCGTCAGTCATCTGTATTTTAACTCTGGGTTTTAAATTTATTTTAGCCACTTTTTCTCAAGCTCTTTGTTTGTACCTTTTTTCATAACTTTTGAAAGGCCGTCATTGATCAGGTCAAGAACTTCCTTGTTACCTTTATTAACAGCGATTCCATATTCCTCTGTAGTAAAGGGCTCTCCAACAATTTTAAGAACATCTTTGTACTGTGGATTCTGAAGTGCAAAATCTGCAGCAATCGGAGAATCACAAACGACAGCGTCGATTCTGCCATTAGCAAGATCTTCTATGGCGAGTCCGATTTCGTCATAAGACTTGAGTGTAATCGCTTTGTTTTTTGCGATTTCAATAGCGCCTGTTGTACCGATCTGCGCACCCACACTTTTCCCTGTAAACTGCTCGAGTTTATCCATATCTTTCAGATCTTTTTTTATAACAAGAACCTGCCCTGCGTTTACATATGGAGCGGAAAAATCCATTGTTTTCTGTCTGTCTTCTGTAATTGTTACAGATGAGATAACAGCATCGTATTTGTCAGTTGCAAGACCTGCAAAAATCCCATCCCATGCAGTATTTTTGAATTCAACTTCAAAACCGGCTGCATCAGCAATGGCTTTCATCATGTCAATATCGAATCCCACGATGTTTTTTTCTTTGTCAACGAACTCCATAGGGGGCCATGTCGCGTCTGTTGCGATAGTGAGTTTTTTCCCTGTTTCTTTATCTTTAGAGCATCCGGAAAAAACAAAAAATGTGGATATTGCAAGAACAAGAATAAAAAGAATACCTTTTTTAAACATTTTGGACTCCTGTAAGTTTTTTAATTCCGCATACATGCCTTTTTATGGCAGAGTATGCCTGCAATAAGATCATGCAGTTTAATTAATTGAACTTATCCTTTATATTGTCATTAAAAAAATCAAGAAAAAATTAATATAGGGGATGTTTCGCTTGTGTGAAATAAAAAATACTAACTGAAAAAAGCGTATCACCCGATTAAAAAGATAGGGAGATTTTTTGCAAAAAAAACGTTAGGGGGTAAAATAATCTTTTATTTTATAATAATTGTTTATAATTAAGTTTAATCGCTTATAAACGCCTGCAATCAGGTTCAATTTCTCCGTGGTGATACCCGAATTTGTAAGAGTCAGGATAAAAAGACTGACACCCAAGGCAAGGATGCCGGGTTTAACAACAAGATTCATGGAGGAATCGAATGATTATTAACCACAATATGTCCGCAATTAATACTAACCGTGTTCTCAAGTTTCAGCACTGGAATGTCAACAAAAACATGGAAGCGCTTTCCTCCGGTATGAGGATCAATAAAGCGGGAGATGATGCGTCCGGTCTTGCTGTATCTGAGAAAATGAGAGCCCAGATCAATGGTCTCAGGCAGGCTGAGAGAAATACTGAAGACGGCATGTCTCTGATCCAGACTACTGAAGGGTATCTTGAAGAAACTTCAAACATGATCCAGAGACTAAGGGTTCTTGCTATCCAGTCTTCAAACGGTATTTATACTGCGGAAGACAGACAGCTTATCCAGGTTGAAGTATCACAGCTTGTTGATGAAGTTGACAGGATCGCTTCTCAGGCGGAATTCAACAAAATGAATCTGCTTCAGGGTGATTTCGGCAGAGTAAGTGCTTCTGCATCTATGTGGATTCATATGGGTCCCAATATGCACCAGAGGGAAAGGATTTTTATCCAGACTATGACAGCTAAAGCTCTTGGTCTTAAAAACATGATAGGAAATCCAATGACTCTCTCTACTGCAGGTGATGCAAACAGGAACATTGGTGTTCTTGACAATGCTCTTCACACAATTTCAAAGCAGAGAGCGGATCTTGGCGCTTATTACAACAGAATGGAGCATGCAGCAAAAGGCTTAATGACAGCTTATGAAAATGTACAGGCTTCTGAAAGCCGCATTAGAGATGCTGACATGGCTGAAACAATGGTTGATTTTACAAAGAACCAGATTCTTGTACAGAGTGGTACTGCGATGCTTGCTCAGGCAAATACACAGCCTCAGGGAGTATTACAGCTTCTAAGATAATATTGGTTTATTATCAGTATTCCTTGCCCGGTCGGTTTGGGAGAGCCGACCGGGTTTCCCGTTTCCTCGTGAATTGATCTTTGAAAACCTGAACATGATTATAGTAAGCATCTATCCTTGTTGTGAAGGGCTGATGGTTGCTGTAATCTTCAGCACCTGTATTCCCTTAAAGTAAAACCTGGTATCAAATGCCTGATAAGGAGATCAGGCAGTTCCCGTCTCAATCGCGGGGACGCATATTTAACAAAGGAGTGTTAAACATGATTATCAATCACAACATGAGTGCAATTAATGCAAACACGGTGTTGAAGTTCAAGCATTGGGAAGTTAACAGCTCAATGGAAAAGCTGTCGTCAGGTCTGAGGATTAATAAGGCTGGTGATGATGCTTCAGGTCTTGCCGTATCTGAAAAGATGAGAGCCCAGATTAATGGACTCAGGCAGGCTGAAAGGAACACTGAAGACGGTATGTCCTTTGTACAGACCACTGAAGGATATCTTAATCAGACTTCAGAAATTCTTCAGAGAATCAGAGTGCTTTCTATTCAGTCATCAAACGGTATTTATACTGATCAGGACAGACAGCTGATTCAGGTGGAAGTATCCGCCTTAGTCGATGAAGTTGACAGGATAGCCTCCCAGGCTGAGTTCAACAAGTTTAAATTATTGCTTGGTGACTTCGCCAAGGCTAATCCTAAAGCGAGTATGTGGTTTCATATGGGAGCTAATATGCACCAGAGGGAGAGGGTGTATATTGGGACTATGACTGCTCAGGGATTAGGTTTGATAGAAGGGAGTGGCGCCTTTATCGCTGATCTGGCAACTGCGGACGGCGCAAACAGAACAATAGGTGTGATCGATGATGCCTTGCATAAAATTTCTAAACAGCGAGCAGACCTTGGCGCATACTATAACAGACTCGATTATGCTGCAAAAGGTTTAATGACTGCTTATGAAAATATACAGGCATCTGAAAGCCGGATCAGGGACGCTGATATGGCTGAAACAATGGTTGATATGACCAAGAACCAAGTACTTGTGCAGAGTGGTACTGCGATGCTTGCTCAGGCAAATCAGAAGACAAGAACAGTTCTTCAGCTGCTTGGCGGTTAAAAAAAATAGATAGATGTAATTATAGGGAATACACAAAAACCCGCCGTGAGGCGGGTTTTTTTTGGGTCTTGAGGTATCCAAATATAGAGGTTATACTATAAAAAACCGGGAATTTAACTCTTTATTGAAGTATTTTTATAAAATAGTGACTTGACATTCAAACTGCCCCAAAAAAAATGTCCTTATAACAGGCATTTGTATGCTCAATTAAAATTTATAAAAGAAAAATGCAGGGAAAATTATGTTTATTTTAAAAAAGAATATTTCACGGGCAATAAATAAAGAGAAAGAAAAGGTAAAGAAAGTTTGCGAAAAGGAGCATAAGGTGAAGATTGATGCCTTGCGACGCAAGCTCGAAAAGGACTATGTAAAAGGTATAAATAATATAAAGTCAGCATACGAGGAGACAATCGAAGAGAAGGAGCGTGAGCTTAACAAGCTTCGTAATGTTCTTGATCGGAATTATCAGAGGTATCAGCAGATCAGGCAGAGGGAGAAATATCTTGATGATCTGAGTTTTGAAATTGAGGGTGTTGTGGAAAAAATGGTAATTGGAGTGCAGGAATCTCTGCAGCCTTTTTACAGGACAAGGGCAAAGGTCCTTACAACCTCAAAGCAGTCTGATAAGCAGCATACCAAGGTGAAGAATCTGCTGACTATAAACAAATAGTATAAGGCTAAATAATATACAGTGATAATTCCTGAACTATTTTTATAATTCATAATGTTCTCTTCTCGGGGCTGTCCAAAAAGTAATTTCCTTGTCATACCGGCTGTAGCGTAGCGTAATGCCGGTATCTCTTAGGCCTGATTTAAGCAGGAGATTCCGGTATTTGCAATAATTGAAGTTGCAAAACCGGAATGACAAATCCCTGAAAATCCGACTTTTGAGACAGCCCCGAGAAATAATATTTCAAAGGAATTAATATTTCATCTTGTATAATAAAAAAACCCCGTAAACGGGGTTTTTTTATTATAATGCTTTTTTTAGTCTGCTCTTAGTATGTGCGGACCAGCGGGAAGCTTACCCCTGCTCTTGCAGCAAAGCCTGACATATCAAGCTCAAGATTGTCAGAGTTTTGAACTGGTGCTCCTCTGTAGCCTGCTTCAATAATAAACTGAAGGTCTGAATCTGATCCGAGTTTGAAAGCCGCACCAGCCATTACCTGCCATGTGAATCCGCGGAAAGTTTTGTTTTCCAGTTCATCGTGGCGGAACCATGTCCAGGAGTATCCTGCTCCACCTGTAATGTATGGCATAACACCATAGGTGTCCATCATATCAGCAAGACGGATTGTTGCTGTTGCAAGAAGCGGGAGCGAGTAAAGGTTAGTATTGTTAACATCATTAAAAGTAACACCGTCAATTGTTGAAGAATTGCCGGTTTCTTTCCATTTTATCCAGCCGAAACCGGATTCAACACCGAGTGTAAAATATTTATCAACACCAAGATTAAAAGCTACAGCTGAATCAAAACCTACTTTGTCAGGGGCGTCAGGATAGGCAGCACCTGCTTTAATTGTAACATTTGAATCCTGTGCGTAAAGTGCGGTCGCAGCAATGAGAAAAGTTACTGTGATTATAGAAGACATCAGTTTTTTCATATAAGATTACCTCTTTTTAAATTCTTAATCATGAATAATTAAATAATAATCAGCAGGGAAGTCAAGCATTATGGTATTTTATATTCCAATTATTTAGAGAGATTGATCTTCGGGGGGGTATAAACAGGGCAATAAAATTACAGCTGTGCAAGTATTATATTGACAAAAAGGGGACTTCATTCAGTAATAATTTTTTTTAAAAGCGGGTGAAAATAACTATAATTTTTTGTGGGGTGTATATATGTCATCAGTAGGTATAATACTTGGAAGCGATTCAGATCTCCCCCTCATTAAGGAGTGTTTCAATATTCTTGAAGAATTCGGCATTAACTATGATGTTATTGTTTCATCAGCACACCGCTCACCTGAACAGACAGTTGAATGGGTCAAAAGCGCCAGGGGGCGTGGTGTCGGTGTTATTATTGCTGCAGCTGGTGGAGCAGCCCATCTCCCCGGGGTTGTGGCTTCACATACAACGCTTCCTGTAGTGGGGATTCCTATTGAAACAAAACTTGCTGGCGGGCTCGATTCCTTACTTGCAATAGTGCAGATGCCTTCAGGTATACCTGTGGGTACAATGGCAGCGGGGAAATCGGGGGGGGCAAATGCTGCTCTTTATGCGCTGAATATTCTATCTGTATCTGACAGCAGAATTGAAGCTCAGCTTGAAGCATATAGAAAAAGGATGGCTGAAAAAATTTCTGAAAAGAATAAAAAGATCTCGGAAATGGGGCTTATGAATTATATAAAGAAATTAGAGGCGGAAAAATGATTGAGCATAATACAGCTGTACCTGATGAACGGATTCTAATTCTTGATTTCGGGTCCCAGTATACCCAGCTTATAGCAAGAAAAATAAGGGAGCTGAAAGTTTACGCGGAAATCGTCCCCTTCCATACTCCCATTGAGGATATTAAAAAAGAGAAACCTTCAGCCATCATACTTTCCGGGGGGCCTTCATCGATTTATGAAGAGGGGGCTCCTTCAGTTGATAAGGGGATTTTCAAGCTGGGTGTTCCTGTGCTTGGTATATGCTACGGCCTTTATCTTGTGGTTGATGCTTTTAAAGGGGGTATAGCAGGCACCTCTTCAAGGGAATACGGCAGGGCTTTTATAAATATTAAGGAAAAATCGGAGCTTTTCAAAGGATTCAAAAAGAAGGAACAGGTGTGGATGAGCCACGGGGATAAGGTTACCTCTCTCCCTGCGGGATTTGCTGTAACAGCTTCCACTGAAAATGCTGAGATTGCTGCCATTGAAAACAGTGAAAAAAATGTATATGGTGTTCAGTTTCATCCTGAAGTTTATCATACAACCAATGGTACAAAATTTCTTAAAAACTTTGTTTTTAATATATGTAAATTGAAGCCTACCTGGAATATGGAATCTTTTATTGAATCCTCAGTTGAGGCCATTAAGAAAGAAGTAGGTGAGGGTACTGTGCTTCTCGGACTTTCAGGCGGTGTGGATTCATCTGTAACTGCTGCGCTTCTGCAAAGGGCAATAGGGGAAAGGCTCTACTGCGTCTTTGTCAATAACGGTGTACTGAGAAAGGATGAGGAGAAAAAGGTAATCGAAAGGTTCAAAAAGCATATGAACCTGAATCTTATATATGTGGATGCATCAAAGAGGTTTCTCGATAAACTTAAAAAGGTTGAGGATCCTGAGAAAAAGCGGAAAATAATCGGGAAGGAATTTGTAAGCGTATTTATGGAAGAGGCTAAAAAGATCGGCCGCTTCGATTTTCTGGCCCAGGGTACTTTATACCCGGATGTTATTGAGTCTGTTTCTACAAAGGGCCCATCTGACACAATCAAGAGCCATCATAACAGGGTTCCTGAAATTTTAAAGCTGATAAAATCGGGTAAGGTTATTGAGCCGCTTAAGGAGCTTTTTAAGGATGAGGTGAGGGAGCTTGGTGTAAAACTTGGGATGGCCCCTGAACTTGTGTACAGACACCCATTCCCCGGGCCCGGCCTTGCAATAAGGATTGTGGGTGAAATAACTCCGGAAAGGATTAAAGTACTTCAGCATGCTGATGATATTCTTATTCAGGAGATAAAGGATGCCGGTCTCTATAATGAGTTGTGGCAGATTTTTGCCGTATTTCTCCCCGTTAAATCTGTGGGTGTAATGGGGGATAAGAGGACCTATGAGAACGTAATAGCCATACGTGGGGTCACATCAGTTGATGCAATGACAGCTGACTGGGCCTATCTTCCAGAGGCTCTTTTAAGGAAAATTTCAAATAGAATTATAAATGAAGTTAAGGGGATAAACAGGGTTGTGTATGATATATCCTCTAAGCCCCCTTCAACAATTGAGTGGGAATAGAAGTAATAATATTATTTGTTTCCACATCTACCTGAGTCAGCCCCCTGTCTCACGGAGCTGACTTCTACCAACTTCTTAAAAGCCCCCTAAATCCTACTTCGATGAGTTCAGTACACCGCCCGGAGGAAGACTTCTTCGTTTTTCCCCCTGTCCCCCAAAGGGGGCACGAATTATCTATTATCATTCTGAAAATATAATTGTTACCATTTTGATAACTATTCTCTTTATATTTTTCCGCATATCTTTTGCAAACTCAATAATTGAAAGGATTTTTTAATACTTTGATTCATCAACTTGCTCAAGTTTTTATTTTACGTGCCCCCTTTGGGGGACAGGGGGCCAATACACCGGGTAAAGGCACTCACTAAATAATTTTTTGCGAAGTATCTTTTGTCATTTTGATAGATCTCGACTTACAGGCAGATGTCAGCCGGGGGAGAGGGGGAAGGAGTTGAGGGGATTATTTTTGTCGTATTTTATCAACAACTTCCCGCACCCTCTGTGAATCATTTTTATTAATTACAAGAATATCATTCCCGGCCTGCACTACAATCACATCAGAGAGTCCCACAACTGCAATCCTGGCACCTTCACTGTAGGATGAGCAGTTATCTGCATCGATGAAAATAGAATCGGTCCCGTCGGGTGTTCTGTTGCCGCGATTATCCGGTGTAAGGATGTCATCTATCGCTTTCCAGCTCCCCAGATCAGCCCAGCCGAAATCGGAGGGTATGAGCATGCGGTTGTCAGAATGTTCCATAATGCCGTAATCTATTGAAATAGATTCAATCTCACTGAATATTTTTTTCTTCAATGCGGCTGACTCTTCAGAGTCTGAAGCTATATGATCCGGCTTAAGCTGTAAAAGAGGGAGAAAGGCCCTGTAGTGCTGAGGCATGAGCTGGTGGAACTGTTCCAGTATTACAGAAACTTTCCATATAAACATGCCGCTGTTCCAGTAGTATTCACCTGAATTGCAATATTCCTTCGCTTTTTCAAGATCCGGTTTCTCCACAAACATATCCACATTAAGTTCGGAGGGGTTACTGCCAGATGCGGCTTTAATATAGCCGTAGCCTGTTTCTGGATATGCAGGTTTTATCCCGATGGTAACCAGCGAACCTGATCGTGCCAGCTTTATCCCTCTCTGCAGAATATGTGCAAACTCCTCTCTGTTGCGGATGTAATGATCAGCAGGGAGAATAACCATAACCGGATCATTGTATTTCTGTTTAAGATATGCAGCCGCATAAAGAACAGCAGCAGCAGTATTTTTCGGTTCCGGCTCGGAAAGGACTGTACCCTTAAGACCGGAATTTCTGATTTCATCTTCTGAAAGATTTTTGTATCTGTCAGATGAAACTATGACAATCTCCTCTGGGACCAGGGGCTTTAATCTTTCAATTGTCTCTTCAAGGAGGGTCCCTTTGCCGGAGAGGTTGAGAAACTGTTTCGGTTTCTCAACCCTGCTCATGGGCCATAGTCGTGTGCCTGCCCCTCCTGCCAGTATTACAGGTATTATCATTTAATATCAAAGCTCCCGTTCTCGTCGAATGTAAACTTAACAGGATCTTTTTTTATTTTATCAGGGAACTTAACCATTGAGTAGCCCTTTAAAGCAAAATTACCTTTCCCTTTGCTGAATGCATCAAGGATTGATTTGCCCAGAGCTTTTGAACTGAAGTCATTGCTTACACCAAGAACATATTCTGATGAGCGGTTAGTAATATTTGTGGTGTAGCCGTCAACAAGCCTGCTTTTGTTAACCATGAAGTCGTAATTAAGGTCTTTAAATGCCAGGTTTGTTCTGGTTCTGTTTTTCATGAGTATGTCAAAATTTACCTTTAGCTTCAGATCAAGGTCTGATGGATCAATAACCTTTGCAGGATTTTTTCCGTCAAGAATTGCCCCGAACATATTCTGTACAGCAGAGGCGCTCAAATTTTTCTGTCTGGCCTTTGCAAGGGCCTCCTCAATCTCTTTTTTGGAAGGTTTGGCAACAGTGAAATTTCTGATGCTGATCTGAGGCATAATTACAGGGATCTCTTTTTTAAGCTTATAGTTGAAGGTTACTTCTCTCTGGATGTTTTTAAGTGCATCAGGGAGGGGTATTACAATAGTCATGTCAACAAGGCACTCAAGGGACTCCTTTGAAGTATAATCCCGGACAATTTTGACCATATCAGCATATTTCAATGTTACTTTAAAACGGTTTAACTCTTTTCCGCCAGCCCTGATTCTCATACCTGAGGATGTGGCGGTTTTAAAAAACTGCTTGTTTTCGATGTAAAATACTGATGTTATTTCATTGAGTTTCAAAGGTATGGGATAGGGGTTTCTGATCTCCACGTCAAAAAGGAGGGTTATATCCCTGAGACTTATTGAGTCTATATCAAAATTGACTATTTCTGCAGAAGGGCGCTGGTTAAGGTTCATTGTGGCGCAGGAAAGAAGGGATGCAATTGTAAAAATAATAACCGGAATTATAAATATTTTTTTCATAATCATGCCTCGTATGGATAATTTCTTTTCAGGTATAGTTGTAACTGCACTATGTCAATAATAATTAGAACAATCGGGTTAATAAATCTGCATTTGGAAATTTTGTAACTGTTCAAAAACAGATGGTATTTTATCTCCGCCGCGCCACAGGCGCGGCGGAGAGTAATTTCACCACCAGTTTATAAGTAGCTATGAAATTTTTCATTTATAAAACAGAAATTGTATTGATCTATAAAAAATAATCCGATTTATGGTAGTAACTTCCGGAATAAAGGATTAATTCTGCTGCTGATCTTTTTACTCCATTTTATGAATTAATTTTGTATTTAAGTAAATTAATATTAATTAAGTTGACAGGATTAAGGGTATATATTGTTTTATACTCTTTAAATGCCAATTTTGAAATTAAACCTTATTTTTATATAAGCGATGAGAGGATTGACTAATGAATAATAATATTCAGAAAACCTATGCCATGAAGGCATCTGAAATCAACAAAAAATGGTATGTTGTTGATGCTGAAGGTAAGGTTCTTGGAAGACTTGCCACAGAAATTGCCACAATACTGAGAGGGAAAAACAAGCCTGATTATACTCCATACCTTGATATGGGTGATAATGTTGTTGTAATAAACGCTGAGAAGATTGTTCTTACAGGCAACAAGGCGGAGGATAAGGAATACTTCAGGCATTCACAGTATCCGGGCGGTATTAAATTCGTAAATATTAAGAAATATATGAAAGAGAGACCGGAATTTGTAGTTGAAAATGCTGTTAAAGGGATGCTCCCGAAAACAAGACTGGGGCGTAAAATTATTAAAAATCTTAAGGTTTACAGCGGAGGCGATCACCCGCATTCAGCTCAGAAGCCGGAAGCTATCAATCTATAAATTATAGTTAAACAGGTATTTTAAGGAGATAAGAATGGCAGAAAACATGTACGCGACAGGAAGAAGAAAGACCTCTGTGGCTAGAGTATGGTTAAAACCGGGCAGCGGCAATATTATGATAAATAAGCAGCCTATCAATGAATATTTCAGAAGACAGACACTTGAACTAATTGTAAGACAGCCCCTTGAGCATGTGGGACTCCTTGCTAATTATGACATAGTTGCAAATGTTTCCGGCGGCGGATGGTCAGGACAGGCGGGCGCTGTTAAAATGGGTATAGCAAGATGTCTTGTAAAAACTGATGAGAAAATGAAGAAAACCTTAAGAGAAGCCGGTTTCCTTACACGGGATGCCAGAGAAGTTGAGAGAAAGAAACCGGGTCAGAAAAAAGCCAGGAAGAAGTTCCAGTTCTCTAAACGTTAAGAAAAAAATACAATTTATTATATCAAAAAAGGGTGCTTCGGCATCCTTTTTTAGTTTATATTTATCCGGATCAGGTTGATTTTTATATGGTGAGACTGTGGCGATTATTCAGAAACTAATCTATGGAGAACATTCAGTCAGGGCTGATCTTGATAATGGTGAATCCCTGAAGCTCCCCTATTCAGTTGTTTCTGACTACTCCCTCAGATCAGGGCTGGAGCTTGAGGGGGAATTATATGTAAAAATATATGATGAGTCATTAAAATTCGCCTGTATGGATAAGGCTCTCCGCTACCTCTCTCTAAGGAGCAGGTCTGCCCTTGAGGTGAGATCCTGCCTTAAAAAAAAATTATTCAGAGCGGAACATATAGAATCAGTCATTTCTCAGCTTACTCAGAGAGGCTATATAAATGATTATGATTTTGCCCTTTCATTTATTAAAAGCAGAATGGCAATGAAGAAGTATGGAAAGGATATTATCAGAAGAGATCTTTTCCTGAAGGGGATTGACCGGAATATTATTGATGAGACTATGGAAGAGTGTAATGCAAATGAGGTTGATGAGGATGCGCTTTATAGCCTGGCGCAGAAGAAATATAATGCAGTTAAGGATAAAAAAAACAGTTACATGAAAACAGCGGGATTCCTCAAGGGGCGCGGTTTCGATTTTGAGTCAATCCGGAAAATACTGGCGAAGGTTATTAGGGAGACCGGGGAAGAGCAGGATTAATGGTTCATAAGATCATTTTATTTTTATAATTGATACTCAGGTGACTTAAGGGGCATTCTGATAGTCAGAGGGGAAAATGGAATTAAAATACGGTCTCAATTCAAAGCCGGAAATTTTTGATACACTTATTTACGGGCTGCAATGGTTTGCTGTTACAATACCTGCTGTAATTATTATTGGGAAAGTACTGGCTGGGATAACATCACCAGAGGCTGAACTGCAGATTCTTTATATGCAGCGCCTTTTTTTTGTTACAGGCCTGGTTATGATTATTCAGCCTCTTTTCGGTCACAGGCTGCCGCTGATTTCAGGGCCCTCATCAGTCCTTCTTATCGGGATAATAGCTTCATCAGGAAACAGCATTGATGCTGTATACTCTTCAATTTTTGCCGGGGGGCTCTTGCTTGCTTTAATTTCTTTCACAGGGATATTTTCATATTTACAGAGATTTTTTACATTAAGGGTTGTATCTGTTATACTTCTTCTTATTGCATTTACTATTCTTCCTGTGATAATTCAGCTCATATTTTCAGGCCCCCTTCCTGCTCCTTCAGGGCTTGCTGCAGCACTTTCCTTCTGTTTTGTAATGTACAGGCTTAACAATATATTGCAGGGTCTATGGAAATCGGTTGTAGTTATTGCAGGGATTGTCTCCGCAACGATTTTTTTCAGGTTTGCCGGATATGAGGGGGTTTATGATAAATTCACTATGCTTCCTGCTTCCCCATTTTTAGGGTTGTCCCCCTCATTTACCTTTGACGCTGGTGTGATGCTGGCATTTATTTTCTGCTTCATGGCCCTTGCTATAAATGATATTGGATCAATACAGTCCCTCCGCCTGGTTCCTGAAGCTGATGGTACAGATAATATGGGGAAACGTGCTGCCAGGGGTATGGGGATTACAGGACTTGCTAATTCTCTTTCAGGGATACTCGGGGTAATAGGGCCTGTAAATTATTCCTTAAGTCCAGGTTTAATTGCCTCTACAGGGTGTGCTTCAAGGTTTACGGTTATACCTGCCGGTATAGCTTTACTTGCTTTGTCGCTTTTCCCATGGGCTGTTGCTTCTGTAAGTGATATACCCGCCCCTGTTGTGGGGATTATACTGCTCTACCTTATGGGTACACAGTTTTCAGCAGGCATGATGATGATCACTGAAAAAAAAGAGGCTGTAAAATTCAATGAAGGTGTAATTATAGGATTTCCTGTGCTTCTGGCAGTTTTAATTTCATTTTTACCGGAAAATGTTATTTCAGGCTTCCCCGGTATATTGAGGCCTATAATCGGCAACGGTTTTGTTATGGGTGTTTTATCTGTAATTATACTTGAGCACTGGATTCTCAAAAAAACAGCAGATCCCTTAGAGCTTGAAAAGTGATCCGAAACCTTCAGGCATCTTTTTTACCCCCGATATTTTTAAGCAGTTCCAGAATGTAGCCTGCACAGATGTAATTACAGGGAGCCCGGTAATTTTTTCAAGCTCTTCAATTATGGGGACTGTTTTTAATCCTGTACATGAGATAAAAATCCCATTACTCTGCGACAGGCCTTCAAGTGCCAGTACCTCTTTTTTTACAGTTTCAAGGGGGACCATGTCTATGTCATAATCCCTTATAAGTCCCATCCCTTTATGAGATACAGTTTCAATGGAGTTTTCCCTGAGATAGGAGAGAGCCTTATTGTTGATATCATCAGTATAAGGTGTAAAAAGGGCAATCTTTTCAATGTTCATAGCTTTAAGGGCATTGATAACAGACCTCCCTGTTGTTGTGCATTCAGTTGAACTTTCCTGTTCCATTTTTTTTATAAGTTCCAGGTCATATGAGCTGCCGCCGATAAAGCTTCCTGAGGTGCACCCCAGGGCAATAACATCCATTGGAGATTCTGAGAGGAGCTTTGCGGCTCTGCATGCCTGATCTCCAAGAGCAAGAAGAGACTCTTCAGTAACTGTATCCCCAAGGCTTATCCGTGTGGTGCATGTTATAACTCCTGGAGGGGACATGAGATAAAACTCCGGTTCCATTATCCAGGATGAAGCTAAATAGATAAGGCCTATCTTTGCAGTAGTACCGTAAATTTTTTCAATTTCATCATACATCAGATTACCCTTATGTTTGAGATTGTAATAATAAATTATATTGATATGCAAAACCGGTTGTAAAGGGATTTTTTTGTTTTCTGAAAGATGTAATAAAAGGGGGAGCAGCGCTATTAATAATATAAAAACAAATAATTCTTGAAAAAAATCCCCCCTTTCATGAAAAACTACAAAGGTACTTTAAATAATATGATATGACAGAGCTTTAGAATTTGCTGTGATAAAAAATCGCAGTATCATAATAAATCAGTGTTAATTCCTTAACTTTTTTTTGAAATAAAATGCTTTACTATCGGGGCTGTCTCAAAAGTCAGATTTTCGGGGATTTGTCATTCCGGTTTTGCAACTTCAATTATTGCAAATACCGGAATCTCCTGATTAAATCAGGCCTAAGAGATACCGGCATTACGCTACGCTACAGCCGGTATGACAAGGAAATTACTTTTTGGACAGCCCCGATATGGAAAACATCATTATTGTACTAAAAAAATTTTTAGGAATAATTACTGTAATTAAATTATAAAAAAGGAATTTCCATGCTGAAAGTAAAAGATTTACGAACTTCATTTATAGATTATTTTAAAAGCAAGGGGCATAGAATAGTCCCTTCAAGTTCGCTTCTGCCAAAGGATGATCCAACTTTACTTTTTACTACTGCAGGGATGGTGCAGTTTAAGGCAATGTTTGCAGGTACTGTTGATCTGGAATATACCAGGGCAGCATCAATTCAGAAGTGCCTCCGTACAAGCGATCTTGAGCAGGTGGGAAGAACAAAGCGGCATCTGACCCTTTTTGAGATGCTGGGGAACTTCTCCTTTGGAGATTACTTTAAAGAGGAGGCAATCGATTTTGCCTGGGAGTATTCAACGGATGTTATAGGTTTCCCTAAAGAAAAATTATGGGCAAGTATATATCAGGATGATGATGAAGCATATGAATTATGGAATAAAAGAATCGGCATCCCGGAGGAAAGAATTGTAAGGCTGGGGAAAGCAGATAATTTCTGGGGTCCTGCCGGAGATACAGGTGCATGCGGGCCATGTACTGAGCTTTATTATGACAGGGGTGAGGAGTTCGGATGCGGTGATATAAACTGTAAGCCTGGATGTGAATGCGACAGGTATATGGAATACTGGAATCTGGTTTTTAATCAGTTTTTCCAGGATGAGCAGGGGGTGTTAAACCCGCTGCTGAGAACAGGTATTGATACAGGTATGGGCCTTGAGCGGCTTGCCACACTGGTACAGAATGTTGATTCAATTTTTGAAACTGATGAGCTTAAGGGGCTTATAGATTTTGTAAGCAGGGAATCGGGGATGCCATATGAGGGGAAAAATATGCTCCCTATAAAGGTTATTGTTGAGCATGGGAGAACCCTTGCATTTGCAATGTCTGATGGAATCTACCCTTCAAATGACGGGCGCGGTTATGTACTGAGGCGTGTTCTTCGCCGTGCTTTGAGATACAGCAGATTTCTCGGTTTAAAAGAACCTTTTGTTTATAAAATTGTTGAGCCAATAGTAGATATAATGGGGGATTTCTACCCTGAGGTGAAGGGGAATGTGCCAAATCTTATAAGGGTAATTGAGTCTGAGGAGAGACGTTTTCTGGAAACAATTGAAAACGGCATGGACCGTATTGAGGAGATAATGAAATCACTGAAGAAAAAGGGTGAGCATATTATTCCCGGGAAAGAGGCTTTTACACTATACGATACCTTCGGATTCCCCCTTGAAATGACCACTGAAATGGCAGAAGAAGAGGGTCTTAAAACTGACATCGAAGGTTTTAATTATGAAATGGAGAAGCAGCGACAGAGGGGTAAGCAGAGCTGGAAGGGGAGTGAAGCGGGACTGGATGCTGCTTTTGATGAAATAATGGGTATTGCAGGTACTACAGAATTTCTCGGATATGAAAAGGAATCAGCTGAGAGCGAAATAGCGGTTCTTTATAATGGAACAAAAAAAACCGATCTTCTTGCCGCAGGTGACAGGGGACTTCTGGTTCTAAAAAGCACTCCATTTTACGGTGAGTCGGGGGGGCAGGTAGGAGACACAGGTGTAATAAAAAGCGGCGATTCCCTTTTCAGGGTAGAGGATACTAAAAAGCATAATAAAACTATAATACATATAGGCTTTGTTGAAATGGGTGAATTCAGGACCGGAGACAGGGCTGAGGCATCAATTGACAATGTAAATAGAAATCTTATCCGTGCTAATCATACTGCCACACATCTGCTGAATGCCGCGTTGCATAAGGTGCTTGGGGATCATGTTAAGCAGGCCGGATCAATAGTTGATCCTGAAAGGTTCAGGTTTGATTTTTCTCATTTCAATGCAATGACAGAAGAGGAGATCGGACAGATTGAGTCCCTGGTTAATCAGAAGATCTGGGAGAACATCGAAGTTTCTACAGAGGTTATGGATATTAAAGAGGCCATAGGTAAAGGGGCTGTTGCTGTTTTTGATGAAAAGTATGAGGATACGGTGAGGGTTATAAATGTTCCCGGATTCAGCATGGAGCTCTGCGGCGGAACCCATGTTTCAAATACAGGGAAGATCGGCGTATTTAAAATACTGAAGGAATCATCCCCCGGTGCGGGTGTGCGGAGGATTGAGGCTGTTACACTTAAGGGGCTCCTTGACAGGTTCATGGAGCATGACAGAATTATTTCTGCTCTTACTGAAAAGGTGAATGTTCCGGAAACCGGGCTTGTTAAGAAGGTTGATGAAATAATAACAAAAAGCCGGGCCCTTGAAAAGGAAACCGAAAAGCTTAAAAAATCATCCCTTTCATCTGATCTTGATTCAATTATTGCATCAGGTGAGGATGTGAATGGTGTAAAAATAATCTCCCGTGTTTTCAGCGGCCTTGATGCAAACAGCCTCAGGGAGGTTTCTGATGCGGTGAGGGAGCGGGTACAGAACTGCCTGATATGCCTTGGCTCAGATATTGACGGCAAGGCAATGATTCTATATGCTGCAACAAGCAAAGCAGTTGAAGCGGGTGTTGACTGCGGCAGGCTTGTTAAGGAGACTGCAGGGATTGTCGGCGGCGGCGGAGGGGGCCGTAAAGATATGGCCCAGGCTGGGGGGAAGTCCCCTGGAAATCTTAAACAGGCAATAGATGAGGCTGTAAAACTGGGACGGTCTATGACTGAGAAATAATATTTTTTAAAGCCCCTGCGAAGGGGCTTTTTTGATAGATGCAGCCTGAATTTTATAATAATATTTTCTATAGAATGGGAGTCTAATAAAAAAATTTGGAACCATTTAAATAAAAGAGGGTCTTAAATCTAATATATTAAATATTATATGGAATTGTCCCCAGAACATTTCTGATTCTTCCGGAGAGTTTTAATCTGATGCGGAATTATTTTTTTAATATTATATGCTTTATTCTGCTGCTCTCTGCAGTCAGCAGCATGACCTATGGCGCGGATAACGCTATTCTTGAGATGCATGGGCTCACATCAGCTGATACAGAATCAGCGGCTCATTCAGGGGCACTTTCGCTTTATGAAGTATTTATCTCCGCACTGGGGAAAAACAGTGATCTGGCTATTGAAAGGGAGAGGTCTATTCAGGCAGATTCCAGAAGGAGCCAGGCTATTGGTTCATATCTCCCCCGGATTTCTCTCAGGGGGGCAAAGATGTTCCCCGATGACGGTGCAGGTTCACAACGTACCAGGGTAAGCCTTTATGCCAGGCAGAATATATTTACAGGACTGACAGAATATGCAAGGTTAAAGTCTTCAGGCTATGAACTGAAGATGCGTAAATCTCTCCTCTTCTATTATTCAGGCACACTCCTTCTTGATTCAGCTCACGGCTTTTATTCTGTGCTTCAGCTGGAGAAGAGCATTAAAAACCGTGAAGAGACATTGAAGCTCTACAGTGGGATTGCCGCTGAGCTGAGGCGCAGGGCCAATCTGGGGAGAACTAAAAGGAGTGAGGTGCTTTTAACTGAAGCCCAGATTCAGAAGCTTGAAGCGGAAATTCTTTCATTAAAAAATGATCTTCACAGGACACGGCTTGGAATTGCCACACTTGCCGGTGTTAATATAAATTCGGAATTTACTGATACTCTTAATCTCCCTGATCCGGGGCTTGATCTTGAAAAATGTCTTACCGGCATTAATAATCGTCCTGAGATTGAGGCAGCGGGATATGATGTGAAAATCGCTGAGCAGAACCTCCTTGAAGCAAAGGGGGGGCATCTCCCCACAGCATATCTTGAAGGGTCCTACAGTCTTTACAGCAAGGGTAATTCTTCAAGGGATTATAATGCTTCACTGGGGCTGGAACTCCCCATTTTCAGCGGCGGCATTACAAGGGCCAGGGTTAAGGAGAGTGGGTCAAAGCTGCGTGAGGCTGAGCTGAGGCTTGATGCTGTAAAGGATTCGGCCGTTGAAGATGTGACTGATGCCTGGAAAACATGGGAGAGCTCTGCAGGGCAGGTGGAGGCCTTCAGGGCTGCTTTGTCTATTGCAGAGAGGAGCCATACTGCTGTAATGAATGAGTACAGGCTGAATCTCACAGGTATTCTTGATGTATTCAATTCCCTGCGGGAGCTGCAGAATGCCAGGGATGAATATGATAGGAGAAAGTTCCAGCACGCTCTTAATAGAATAAGGCTTGGTGTTGCCACATGCGAATTCCGCGGGGTTAAAGCGAAGACGCTCAAGCCTGTGATTCAACCGGAGCCTACGATAGCTGAGTAAGTTAAATAAAATAATCCGGGGAAAAGTATGACCCTATCTGACATATCAATTAAGAATCCTGTTTTTGCCTGGATGCTCATGTTCGGGCTGATTTTCTTCGGCGCTATCTCCTACAGCCGTATGGGCGTTTCCCAGATGCCGGATGTGGATCTTCCAATGGTCAGCATTAGTGTGGAGTATGAAGGTGCGTCCCCGGAAATTGTTGAAACAGATATTGTTGATGTTATTGAAGATGCTGTAGTAAGCGTGGAAGGGGTTACTGAAGTAACATCTGTAGCAAGGATGGGATCAGCCAGGATTACGGTAGAACTTGATATTAACAGAAATGTTGATGTTGCAATGCAGGAGATTCAGTCAAAGCTTTCCAGGGCCCAGAGGCTTTTACCCGCAGATGTTGATTTCCCCATTATCTCAAAGAGGAATCCTGAAGATCAGCCGATAATTATTTTTGCTGTTACATCTGATTCGCCATTAAAGGATCAGATGTCATATGTGCGCTATAATCTGCGCGACAGGTTCCAGACCATCCCCGGTGTCGGCGAGGTGAGGCTCTTCGGTTATATTGACAGAAATATCCGCATCTGGGTGGACAGAGATAAACTTAGACGCTACGAGTTTACAGTTGATGATATAATCAATGCTGTTGGCAGGGAGCATATAGAGGTTCCCGGGGGGAATCTGGAAACTGAGAAACAGGAACTGGTTTTAAGATCCCTTGGTGAAGCCTATACTATTGAGTCTATAAAAAATATCCCCATAACCCAGAGGGGGGGGAGCCCTGTTTACAGCAGAATTTTTCTTAAAGATATCTGCGAAATTGAAGACGGACTTGCTGATTCCAGAAGATTCTCAAGATTCAACGGTAAAAATAGTATAGGGATAGCACTCTTTAAGCAGAGGGGTGCAAATTCAGTACTTGTGGCTAAGGAGGGGATCAGCAGAGCTGATGATATCCGTAAAATACTCCCTTCCGGGTATGACATCCAGGTGTCCCATAACTGGACATCCTATATTGAAGAATCGATTGATGAACTTATATTTACTATTATTCTTTCTGCATTATTAACAGGTCTGGTCTGTTTCCTTTTTCTCGGTTCCTGGGCTTCTACTATTAATATCTTACTGGCAATCCCCATGTCTGTAATGGGTACATTTATTTTTCTCTACTTTTTCGGGTTTACTCTTAATACATTTACACTTCTTGCGCTCACCCTGGTTATAGGTATTGTTGTTGATGATACCATTATGGTTATGGAAAATATCAGCCGTTTCATGAGCCAGGGGAAGGATCGTATTAAAGCAGCAAGACTGGGGGCAAGGCAGGTAACATTTGCTGCAGTTGCTGCTACTTTAGCTGTTGTGGCAATATTTCTGCCTGTTGCTTTTATGTCAGGGGTTATTGGAAAATATTTTCTTCAGTTTGGTGTTACAATAACTGTTGCTGTATTACTCTCTCTTCTGGAGGCGTTAACACTTACACCAATGAGGTCTTCCCGATTCCTCACTGCAGCTGATGATTCAAAGGTGCTTAACCGGGCTGTTAATCAGAGTTTCCAGTATCTCTCTTCTCTTTACAGTTCTCTCCTTGTTGTTGCTCTGCGCAACTGGGGAAAGGTTCTTCTTGTCGCATCAATGATATTTGCGGTTTCACTTTTTATGCTGATCCCCCTTAAGAAAGAACTCGTACCTGAGCAGGATCAGGGGATGTTTCTTGTTAATATAAGGCTCCCTGCCGGTTCATCAATGGAGTATAATGACATGATGACAAAAAAGGTGGAGGAGTATCTTGCAGGGAGGCCGGAGATATCTCATTACTATTCAATAGTGGGTGGATTCGGTTCAGGCACATCCAACCAGAGTATGATTAATGTATCAATGCATAAACCGGGGAAGAGGCCTGTTGATCCAGAAAAGGGACGTCCCCTGGGGCAGAAGGAGCTTATAGATATTATAAGGGCTGCCGGCAGAGAATTCCCGAAGGATATGAGGGTGTCCATAAGGACTTTCTCTTTGAGAGGTTTTTCAGCTTCAAGGGGATATCCTGTGGAATTTAATATTAAAGGTGCAGACTGGGATCTTCTCGGGGAGTCTGCATTAAAGATACAGGATCTTATGAGATCGAGCGGTATGCTTGTTGATGTGGATTCTAATTATGATGTAGGTCAACCCGAAGTGAGAATTATACCTGACAGGGCTGCTGCTGAGATGAGGGGAGTCAGTATGGCATCAATCGGGAATACCGTAAGCGCACTTATCGGCGGGACCAGGGTAGGGAAGTTTACCGAAGATGGCCACAGGTTTGATATGCGTGTAAGGCTCAAGCAGGGGGAGCGGAGGAATATTGAGGATATCAAGTCTATCTATGTAAGGAATAATAGAGGGGAGCTTGTAAGATTATCTGAAGTGGTAAAAGTTGTATCGGGAAAGTCCATGCTCTCAATAAGCAGGGTTAACAGGGAGAGGGCAATCTCCATATACGCAAATCCGGCAGCAGGTTTTTCACAGCAGGAGGGTATTGATGAGGCAATGAAAATCGCAAGGTCTGTTCTCCCTGAAGGGTATTACCCTGAAATAACAGGGAGTGCGAAAGCCACCAGTGAATCATTTAATTCGCTTTTATTTGTTCTTATTGTTGGAGTAATTGCTTCTTATATGATTCTTGCCAGTCAGTTTAATTCATTTATCCATCCATTTATTATACTCCTCTCATTGCCTTTCAGCTTTTCAGGCGCTTTATTTGCATTGTATATAATGGGGCAGACTATAAACATATTCAGCTTTATAGGCCTTATTCTGCTTATGGGTCTTGTGAAAAAAAATTCCATACTCCTTGTTGAGTTTACAAACCAGATGCGGGAGAAGGAGAAGATGCCTGTTTATGAAGCTCTTTTGACTGCATGCCCTATAAGGCTCAGGCCTATTCTTATGACAACAATATCTACTATAGCAGCATCAATCCCACCGGCCCTGGCCCTCGGTCCCGGTGCTGAAACCCGCATACCTATGGCTGTGGCTGTGCTTGGCGGAATGATTTTCTCCACTGCCCTGACCCTTTTTGTTGTGCCCTGCGCATATAGTTTAACAGCAAAATGGGAGAGGAAGGTTTTTATAGATCTTGACGAAGAGCTTTAATTATCCTCTGGATATAGTGATTCCGATTATCCCTATAAGTGAGATAATTGTGAAAACCAGGAGTGAATAGTGGAATTTATCGTTTCTCCTTTTAGCCCTGACAATGTTTATTACTATTCCTGTGCATGACATAAGGAGCTGAATAATCAGCAGGATAAATGCGTATGTGAGAAATGATTCCTCCCATGGCATATCCGGTTCAAGGTTATATTTTCTGAAGTACATTATCTGTTCAGAAGTTTTAGGCATTAGTATGAGGATGAATATTAAAAACACCAGAGAGAAAGATGCCATTACAATAGCTGTCAGGGCTTTCATAAGCGGATCCTGTCCTTGTCTGCGGTTTGTTTTTTTTATAATGCTTTCTTCTTCACCCATAATATATACCTCATATTTATATCATAAGATTAATATAATAAAAAAACTTAACAAAAACGAAAAATAAATTCATATAGAAAAATTGGATAATAAAAAGGTTGACAAAACAACATTTTGTTTTACTTGTCTAACATTATTTAATAAGACTATCGCAAGGTGTTAATATGATTATTTCGGAAGTAAAACAGTTTCTTCAAAAACATGGACCAGCAACACTGGGTGTTATTACAGTAAATCTTAAATGTGATAGAGAGGTTGCATCTGCGGCAATAGATCACATGGTCATGCAGGGGAGAGTTGAGGTTTTAGAGCCGGGGGATGCATGCTCATGCAGCGGATGTCCCGGGACATGTCCTTCAAGAGGAACAGAGAAGCTTTATGCTTTTAAATAAATGAAATCTGAAATATAGTATATAAAATGTACCTTCAGAGGGTATTTTATATACTATATTAGATGAGGATATTTTTGTTTATGACCAGTAACGCAAAATTTAAGAAGAATTTTTTATCTATTGCCGAATCTGTTCATATGTGTGAATTCTGAAATATCCCGTCTTCTGGGGCCCTCTTTTTTGAATTCAACAGGTTTCCCTATGGGGAGAAGTGCAGCAAGTTCATAGGGCTTTTTAATTCCCAGTAGTTCAGCGCATTTATTATGATCCAGTGAACCTACAATTACTGATCCCAGGCCAAGATCATGGGCTTTAAGGGATATGTTCTGAACCGCAATTCCAAGATCGAACATGAACCAGGAATCAAATTTTGTGCGGGGAACTCCATCCCTGAACCCGGGTAAATCAGCTTTTCCTGCAACAGCAAGTATGACAGATGCAGTCATGGAGCATTTTTTTGCGGGATTGGTCTCTGAATATGTTTCAGTAACCTTTTTAATAAGCTCCCTGTCACGGATAACAATTATCTCCCAGCACTGGCTGTTTGACCATGAAGGGGCCCATTGAACTGCTTCAAGAATAGAATTTATCTCCTCATCAGTAACATAATAATCGGTGAATTTCCTAACCGATCTGCGTGTCAATATGGCTTCATTAAGTTCCATAATAATACTCCAATTTTTCTATTTTCCATGTGTATACATTGGAGATTATAGCTCTCTGCTGATGAGGAGTAAATTCTTTTTTTTAATTGTTATCTCAATAGTGACACTGCCATTACATAGTTCTTAAGATTAGTATTCGTCAATACTGGCTTCAAAATATCCCTCAGTTATCAGGATACTGCCTTCATCCATCGTCCCCTGAAATGTACCGGATGCTTTACCGCCTAATCCATCCCATCTTTCTACATTTATTGTGAAATCATCCCAATTTAATTCATTCCCTGGGAAATCTTCAAGCCAGTAATCATTATCGTGGGGATCTGTATAAAAAATATTAATTTGTCCTGTGCTGTAGCTGCTTCCTGATGATACGGATCCTGGTAGAGCTATTGTGAAGCGTTCTGTAGAGCCATTGTGCCATCCGCAACTCCATTCATCTCGAAATGTATTTTCTAAAAAACCAATGCCATCATAACTTTTTAATTCTTTCTGAACACCATCCATCTTAAATTTTATTTTCAAATATTTCTCTTCATCATCTGAAAAACACCCGGTAAAAGCAAAAAGCGCAGTTAAGCATAAGATTAGAAATTTTTTCATTGTAATTAAACTCTCCATTATTTAAAAATATGTCCTTATAGTTATTACGAAAAAAGGATGATTTTGTTTGAATTTTTTTAAAAAAAATAAGTTTTTTTATCTGTATAATAATCATGTTGACATATGAACATGCAAAATTAGTATTTTATTGTTTATTTAAATAGGAGTAAAGCGATGGCATTTATTACTTGGACAGATGAATTAAGCGTTGGAGTGGAGCTTTTTGATAATGACCATAAGGAGCTCATTTCTCTTGCAAACAGGCTTCATGACAGCATTACAGTGAGGGCGCAGCAAGGGATTATGTCTTCTCTTCTTAACGATCTTCTTAAATATACCATCTTTCATTTCGGGCATGAAGAGGGTTTTATGCTGCAGTACGGCTATCCCGGTTATAAAAAACATAAGATGGAACATGAAGGGCTTGTTAAAAAAGTTGAGGATTATATTGAACAGGTATCTGAGGGGAAAACCTCAATCTCCCTTAGCCTCATGGGATTTTTAAAGGAGTGGCTTGTTAATCATATTATGGGTAGTGACAAGGAGTACGTGGATTTTTTTGCAAAAAAAGGGATCAGCTGAAAATTTCTGCAGACTATGACGGGAGCAGGGACCTGATATATTCGTAGAATCTCTCCGCTCCTGCTGAAGCGGTGCGGATAATCTTATCTTCATCAATAGAATGATCTTTATTCATCTGAAATTTCATATTTAAGGCGTTTATTGCAGTATGGGGGATTTCTGAGCTGTAAAGCCCCAGGTCTGTAATATTCAGCTGATCTTTTACTAAAGCTGTGAGCTCCCTGTGGTAACCGGTCGGGTTATATGTAAAAAGTGAACAGCCGCATAATGAGCCTTCAAAGAGTGTGATCCCGAAATGTGTTATAAGCACTTTCGTCCCCAGAAGTATTTCAGGGTATGAGAGTTTCTCATATGCAGGTTCCCCTGAGAAAAAATCTATGGGGCTCCCCCCTGTGAGATGAATAACCCGGGCATTTTGCGGGAGGATATTTTTAAGTTTTTCAGTTACATATCCCGGAGTTTCTGATCCTGTATAAAATGCAATATCTATAAATTTTTCTTTACCTTTTCCAGCTGCTCCTTTTAATCCCTTTGTGAAATTGAAACCGTAAAGAAAAAATTCTTCTCTGTAGAATGAACTGGAGACTTTGTGCCCTTGATTGGGGAGTAGATCTATGGCATAATTTGACAAATCCCTCCCTCCCCCCGTATCATCAATAACAAGAGTTTGAGCTATTTTTTTCAGTTTTTCAATCTCTTCTGCTGATGAATCGCGCATATCCCTTATTATAAGGTCACATTTTTCCGGGAGAGATTCTATAAAGGTATGTCCGAATTCAGAGGGGAGAGATTCTCTACTGTTTAAAAGAATTGAAAGATTGTAATCATCTCTGTCAAGAATGACCGCTGCCAGAGTGAGCATTCTCTGGAGATGCCCCATCCCCAGTCCGCCGCCGGTTCCTGTTATAATTAGAATTCTATTTTTCATCGCTAATACTGCTGTGGGTCATAGGGCGCTGCTCAACATTGCGGTTAATCTCGATTATTGAAGGGTTCAGTTTAACATATTCAATAAGATCAATTAATGGAACAGGCTCCCCTTTATAAAGGGCATTGTATAAAATTTCAGCAACAGTAAAATCCTCTTCAGTGTCAACAGTGAGGCGCAGATGGGGGAATGGGTTATCCATATCTGCCTGGAAATGGCTCAGTTTGAAGATTCCGGGATTCTCTTTAATATAGGGTGTCACATGCTCTCTCTGGTAGGGTGTGGTGCCATGGACGAAGGCCTTTTCAAGAGCTGATTTCCTGATTATCTCCACTCCGGTTCCCAGGGGTATCCCCTTTACATAGGAGTGATCCGCATTATTGCTTACTGCATGGTTAAGCGCCTGAGAAGCTGATTCAAAATCTATGAATGGATTATCACCTGTAATCCTGATTAAATAATCACAATCGAGATTTTCAACAGCATTCCAGTACCTGGAAAGAACATCATCTTCTGAGCCGGAAAAGGATTCTATCCCAAGGTCATTTGACAGATCAATTAATGGCCTGTTCTCAGGCCTGTCGCCGGTTGCGAGAATAATACGGCTCACGCCGCTGATTTTTTTTACCCGCTCTATTACGTGCTGAGTAAGGGGGAGTCCGCAGAGTTTTTTTAAAGCCTTGCCCGGGAGCCGTGTTGAGGAGATTCTCGCCTGTATTACTGCTGCAGTTTTCACAATACCTTCCGGTTAATGAAGTTTAGAAGTTAAATGTATACCACTCGTCGCATTTTTTACAGTCAGGATTCTGTTGGAATTTCCCCTGGTAATTATCTGTAAAAAAGTTTTTACGTTTCTCCCAGATATCCTTTATAGAGAAATCATTAATCGAGAGGGAGCTGTATTCTCCATCAATATCCTGTTTGCAGAATGGAATTGTGCCGTCTGAAAGTATGTAGAGATCCCTCTGAAGATGCCAGCATGGCCCGCGCTTTACAGGGGAGAGATCGGAGTATCGTCTGTCCGGAATACGGCTGAAGTAGGTATTCTGCTTCTGAAGTATTATAGGTATTTTATGCCCTTCCCAGTAATCGTAATACCTGTCCAGATAGGATTTCTGGCTGGTTTCACCTGCAAGTACATCTGTTTCATTTATTTTCATTACCTGAATAAACATCCTTTCACCATTGCTATTGAGTTCCTTTAGAGAGTGGATATTGGCCAGGACTGATTCAAAATGATCAGATCCGTGGAGCGATTCATATGATTTGCTGTCCAGGCTGTTATTGTTAATGATAACTTTTATTTTAGATGACTCCGGTTTGGAAATGAATGATTTAAAATTGCTGTCAGCTTTAATTCCGTTTGTTTCAATAATAAGGAGCTCTGCAAGAGATTCATTTATTACCATCTCAGCCAGGGTGTAAAATTCGGGGTGATCAAGAGGTTCACCGGAGCCTCCAAAGCATACTGTATAGGGGAGATTAAAATCCCTGAGTCCGGTGAGAATTTTTCCCATAGATTCCCGGGTCATATGGCCATGTTCATTTTTTAATGACTTTCTGTAACAGAAGATACAGTCAAGGGTACAGGCTCCAGTAAGTTCAATTTCAACATAGGAGGGGCCTGTATACAGAACTTCCGGGTTGGAGTCAATCACTGATTTTATTTCACTGTATGAAGGGATGCTTTTATTTAATGAATATATGTTTTCGAGGATCTTTTTCTCTCCTGGTAAAGATGTGCGGAAGCCGAGTCTTTTATCACGGATGTCAGGGTCTTTGTAAAAAAGTTCAACATCAAACTGATTGATATTTGACCGCACCACCTTGCTTAAGGGGAGTGTCTTTTCAGCAGTTTCAGGTAACTGGGAAATAAGTTCACAGGAAATAATTTCGCATGAAAAGCCTTCCGGGAGATTTTCAGAGAATGTGAATTCCGAGAGATAGGAGGAGTGAAGATCGCACATCTCCAATATTACATCAGGATCGATAAAAGGGGAATCAGCCTTGATAACTGCAATATGGGAAGAACCGGTCTGTTCAAATATTTTTTTCCAGAAAGAAAGATCATCAGAATCGTCACGTAAAAATAATGAGGGATATTCCTTCAGCTTCCCTTCATAAGATTCCGGAATAGAAATAAATATGTTGGAGTCAGGAGATTTTTCCTGAATCCTTTTATTGATTAACTCAGGAATAAAATCTGTGTCAAGGTAAAGGGAGTTATCTGAAATGTTATTGTCCAGAAATAAGAGAAAATCTGTTTTAGCTGCGCTCATCGGTTTACCCCTGGACATAGTTATCCATAAATATAGTAATTGCTGATTCCTCTTTCTTCTTCTCGACCCATTTTTTAAATTGTGTTTCAAGACCTTCGGAGTAGAGCTTATACATAATCATATTTTCAACCTTGTCAAAGGTGATATTCCGTCTCCCCATATACTTTACCACATGGTAGCCGAAACTCGATTTAAAAACAGGTGATATCTGACCTGAACGTTTCATGTTGTGTACCTGGTTGGCAAAGAAGGGGTCAAGCTGGGCCATCATCTGCCATCCAAGATCCCCCCCTCTGGAAGCGGAGCCGGGATCCTGGGAAACCTGGGCGGCTATTTTTTCAAAAGATTCTCCGGCAATTATCCTTTTCCTGATAGCGTCTATCCTGTTATTTGCGTCCTTTTCATCTTTCAGTGAAGCGCTTTTTGGTATTATCAGTATATGTTTAACATTTACTTCATATCCGAGCTTTGCCCTGTTCTTTCTGAACCATGCCTGGGCTTCCTCCTTTGTGGGGGGGGTTATACCTACAGCTATGGACATTATCTGCTCTCTCGCTACTTTCGCTCTCAGGTCTTCGAAAAAAAGATGAAAATCAATTTTCTCATTTTTCTCCACATACTCTATAAACTTTTTCAGATCAGGGTCTTTTCTGAAGCGGGTGTCACCCATACTTGAAAGCATCTGTTCCATATTCTGCGAAACCCTTGCTATTATTGCAGCAAGTTCAGCCTCGTTTTTTGCGTCTGCTTTGAAAAAATTCGTCATAAAATTCTCAAGCTGACCTATCACTCTTTTGTCATTAATATAGATCGATTCCCTCTCAGCTGTTTCAAAAACCAGTTCATTTTCAATCATTACATCAAGGAGGCGGCTTTTTTCATAGGGGATTCTTCTTGCCGGGATTTTCTTTGTCTGAAGAAGGTGTTCCATTTTCTGCTCAAGTTCACTTTCGATTATAGGGCGGTTGTTGACCAGGGCTATTACCCTGTCATACTGCTCCCATGAGTAGGTGTGTGATGAAAAAACCGCAGTTATTAGAGAAATAATAGTAAGGGAGAGAATTCTTCTCCGTATCTTCATTTGATTTTTATCCCCTGCAATATTTTTTTAAAAATAGTAAAGTATTATAATTGTTTCATCAAAAACAGACCCTGATTATAAGTCTGCAGCATTATCATTATTCAAAAAACAGTTAAACCTGTGTAATGTTATTGTTGATTAATTTATAGAGTATTTACTGAGCAGAAAGTTGAAGAATAAATAAATTTTTTGCAAGAGATTTTTTTATTCTTTTTTCCCTCTCTTTTTAAAAAGGAGATATTCTATACCGTCAACAAGGGCCATCCATGATGCCTCAATTATATTGGTGGAAACCCCCACTGTGCCCCAGTGATCAGTACCGTCAGTCTGGTCAATAAGAACCCGTACACTTGAAGCTGTTCCATTGTCATCTTCAAGGACACGTACCTTGTAATCGGCAAGATGCATCCCCGAAATTTCAGGATAGAATTTTGTAAGCGCCTTTCTAAGGGCGTTGTCTATGGCATCTACAGGCCCGTTACCCACTGCAGCTGTATGTTCAATCTTTCCGTCAACTTCGAGTTTGATTGTTGCCTCACATTCGAGCCTGCTGTCGCCGTTCATTTCAGTAATAAGCCTGAAACCGATAAAGTTGAAAAAAGGACGGTACTCGCCGGTTGCTTCCCTTATTATCAGTTCAAATGAGCCTTCAGCTGCTTCGAACTGGAATCCCTTCTCCTCAAGATCCTTAATCTTTTTAAGAACATCCCTGGAGAGATGTATGTCGCCGTCAATATCTATGCCCAGCTCTTTAGCCTTAAATTCAATATTGCTTTTCCCGGAAAGTTCAGAGATCATGACCTTTCTCCGGTTCCCTACAAGGGCAGGGTCGATATGTTCATATGTGCGTGTATCCTTCTGAATCGCAGAAACGTGGATTCCCCCCTTATGGGCAAAGGCATTGCCGCCTGTATAAGGCCTGCTTTCGTTCTGGGGCAGATTACATATTTCACTGACAAACCGGCTTACTTCTGTTATGTGGGGGAGCACCTCTGCGGCTGAGCAGGTGTAGCCCATCTTGAGGATAAGGCTGGGGAGGAGCGCGATAAGGTCGCAGTTTCCGCATCTTTCCCCATAGCCGTTAATTGTTCCCTGTACAGATTCTGCTCCACCCTGCACAGCACATAGTGAGTTTGCCACTGCAACTCCTGAGTCATTGTGGAAATGTACACCCACCGGCATATTTACAGCATTTACCACATGAGAAGTGATTTTTAATGCCTCATCAGGGAGTGTGCCGCCGTTTGTATCGCAGAGTACAAGCATGTCAACACCGGCTTTAGAAGCGCTCTCCATGCATTGAAGCGCATAATCAGGGTTCCCCTTAAAGCCGTCGTAAAAATGCTCTCCGTCAAGAAACACAGTGAAGCCTTTATCCTTCAGATATGATACTGTGTCAGATATGATAAGCAGATTTTCCTTAAGATCCATGTTAAGAGCGGTTGTTACCTGGAAATCCCATGTTTTGGCAACAATTGTAATTACATCAGCACCTGATTCAACAAGGGCCTGTACCATTGTGTCATCTTTGCAGGTGTAGCCCTTCCGTCTTGTTGAGCCGAAAGCAGCAATACGGGAGTGGCTTAATCCGATATTTTTTATCTCCCTGAAGTACTGCTCATCCTTGGGGTTTGATCCGGGCCACCCGCCCTCAATGTAATCAATTTTCAGTGAATCAAGAATCCGGGATATGTTGAGCTTATCCTGTATAGACAGGGATATCCCCACTGTCTGTGCCCCGTCTCTTAGTGTAGTATCATAGATACTTAATATTTTGTTAGTCATAATTTCTCTTGATTTTTTAATGTATATAAGTTTTATGCATACTCATTATCGATTGTTGATATTTCAAGTAATTTTTTTACTAAAAAGGGTGCCGGCAGGTTTAACTGCCCAGGTATACCATACTTTTTTATTGACTAATTATTGCAGCAGGGGTAGTAGTATTATAAAATAAACTTTAAGGCATTAACCTCCAGCAGTTTTCACTCCGGGCATTGAGAGGGAGCGGTAAAGGAGCAGATGTCTGGAGTATGCTCAGACATACATATGAATTACATTATTTTTGCATTAACGCTTTTTATAATCTCCATCATTATAATGATAATGAAGTCATTACGTATACCCATGTCTATACGCAAGGCGGAGGAGATGATTGCTTCCGGAGATTATTCAGGTGCAGGTGAAATCGTAAAACTGATACTTAACAAGAAAAAGGATCATCCCCCTGCCAGGTATATTAAGGCGAGGATTCTTATCCAGCAGAGTCAGTATATCCTGGCAATATCGGAACTTAACAGCATACTCACGCTCCCTGATTTTAAAAAATACATAAGTGAACTTGAAATACACTATCACCTCGCTGAGCTGTATAATCTTACAAAAAATTATCAGAAGGAAATAGAAGAGTATAAGGCGATTATATCGTTCAATCCTGATGATATTAAGGGGCATCATCGTCTGGGCCATGCCTTTTATCAGCTTAAGAGCTATAAAAATGCAAGGGAGCATCTCCTCAAGGCTATTCTGCTTGACCCTTCCTTATCAGATATTTTTCTGCCGCTCGGAGTATCATGTTTCAAAATTTCAGATTATCAGAAAGCTGAACAGTACCTGATTAAGGCTTTTGATCTTAAGAAGGAGAGTGAATCGCAGTTTTATCTCGGGTCTATCTACAGGATGAAAAAAGACTACGAAAACGCGAAAGTGATGCTCCAAAATTCAAAAGATGACAGGCGGTTTTTAACATCAAGCCTTTACATGCTTGCTGAGATAGCTTTTGAGGGTGAGGATTATTCAGAGGCGATTGATTATCTGGAAAAGGGTCTTCATAGTCTTAAGGAGAAGGATGAGGAATCGCTTGCATACCGCTATCTTCTTGCTGAATCATATGAAAATGAAAATAAGATTAAAGAAGCTGTGCACCACTGGTCTAAAATTGAGGTAGAAAATCCCAATTACAGAAGTACAAAGATTAAACTTGAGGCATACAGGGAGATACTTGAAAATAACAGCTTGATGCAGTTTTTCCAGACATCTCTTGAGGAACTGCAGCCATATATAAGGGATATGATAGCCGGGCTAAATTTTAATATTGTTAATGCGGAAAAAATTTCGATGAATGAGTATCAGTATAAAACCTATAATATAAAGCGGATAAATGATCCCCCCATGCTTGTCTGTTTCTATAAAACTACAAGAGAAATATCTGAGGGCCAGATAATTGATTTTTATAAGCGTATCAATAATGAAAAATGCAAAGGGGGTATCTTTATCACCACATCCAGGTTCAGTCTAAGGGCAAAATCGAGTGCTGCATCGAAGATGATTGATTTATATGACAGCGAATTTGTTTCAAAGGCTATGGAAAAGATACATGCCCGTAAAAAAGGACAGAAATGAGAAAGTTGAAAATATATAGTAGAAGTGTGCTTGATTTATTAATTCCTGCAGCTGTAGTATTATTTCTGATGACTACAGGTTGCAGTAAAAATCCTGTTGAGAAGTACCGGAATGATCTTGAGAAATATCCTGAGGGTAATGCTGACCGGGAAGTTGTTGCAGAGTCATTTTTTAAGGCATTCGGCGAGGAGAAGCCGGGCAGTGAAACTCTTTTTTTCAACAAAAGGGTTATTCTAAACAGCGTAAATGATTCAATCGAAATTGTTTTCCCTGAGAAAGTGAAGCTGAAAATCGATAAAAGCATCAGGGGGAGTGTTGAGTATGCTGATACAGGTACAGAAATTATTGTATTAGGGAATAAAAGCGGTTTCTATGTTTTTGATATTAAGGGTGATTATATTTCATCATATAAGACAGAGGGGAAGGAGAAAATTGAGGCTGTTGCAGTTTCAGGGGGCTCGGTTCTTTTCCTGAAGGATCATCTTCTTTATTCCTACAGCTCTGCGGATCAGAGGGCTGTAAAATTTATTGACGGGACTTTTTCCCCACCTTACAGAATATACTATAAAGCTGATATGATTGTTCAGGGTAATTATCTGGCAATAATAACAGGTATTGCAGGTACCTATTATATAAGCGTTATAAATACTGAAACTGCATCAGTTAAGATGAAAAATATTGCCGCTTCATCATTTGAATTTGCTTTTACTGAAGATGAGGTTATCTGCATTAAGGGGACTTCAGGTAAATGGTCTTTAAACAGGTATGAGTATAAGATTAAGAGTAATGAAAAGCTGACTCCTCTCGGGAAGCTTTCTGCAATATATTTAACTCAGCATGGATATGTTCTGGAACAGGGGGATGACATAATTATTTATGATTTTGAGAATAACAGAATAAGTGTACCCTTTGACTGCACAGTTTCCGGAAGATCAAGAAACAGTTTAATTGTCAGATTCAGGGAGAATAATTATATTATAGATTTTTCTGTTTTCAGCAGGGAGATGGCTGATTTTAATAAAAAAATCCCTGATTTCAGGATCAAGAATAAAGACTAGCGTGCTTTTTCCCAGTTGCTGTAAGGCGCATAAGTATCATTGATATTTGTGCCGTTCATGTATGGATTCCCGGTGTCTGCTATTTTTAAAATCAGAATAAGTATAATTATGAAAATAAAGGACATAATTGAAAGAATAAGAAGATTTATTATTCTGTTTAAATCGAATGACATAAATATCCTCCCCGGGAGCAGCAGCTTTTATTTTTATAGAGTATTGACAATGAAATCATCTTTTATAATATAGTCATTTATGGTGATTTTTCAATAGAAGCGGTGTAAAATATTTAAGGTATATGGGCAGAGTTTAAGAATATAAAAAGATGAACAGATGTTTATCTCAGGATTTTTAAACAACTGTTTATATGCTTAATTATAGGACACTGGTTCAGCATAAGGGAGTCTGGAAAATCGGGAATCAGTATTAAGGGAACAGTCAAAATGAGGAAATTGCTGCGTAATGATCTCTGCTGGTGCGGCAGCGGACTAAAATATAAGAAGTGTCACATGGATTCTGATCTTGCTTCCGGTGCAGTACCTGGCGGGAAAGTGAAGCCTCCCAGGGGTATTAAAATCAAAACCCCCGGGGAGATTGAAGGGCTGAGAAAATGCGGCAGTCTTACCAGGGATATCCTTGATCTTGTGGGCTTAAGGATAGGCGAAGGTGTTTCAACTGAGGAGATAAACAGCTGGGTCCATGAGTATACAGTAAAAAATGGAGCCATACCTGCTACGCTTAATTATAACGGTTACCCCAAGAGTGTATGCACCTCTATCAATAATGTAATCTGCCACGGTATCCCTGACCCATCGGAGATACTTAAAAAGGGAGATATTATTAATGTTGATGTCACCTGTATTCTTGATGGTTACTATGGTGATGCCAGCAGAATGTATATTATAGGTAAGGCTGATAAAGAAGCGGCAAAACTTGTGCGTGTTGCAAAGGAATGCCTCTATCTGGGTATAGACCAGGTAAAGCCCTATAATGATTTCGGTATGATAGGGAAGGTGATAGAGGCTCATGCTTCAGCAAACGGTTTCTCTGTCGTAAGGGACTATGGCGGTCATGGAATCGGGACAAAGTTTCACGAAGAGCCTCATGTGCATCATTATGATGCGGGTTTTAGAGGGATCCCCATGTTTCCGGGTATGGTTTTCACAATTGAGCCTATGATTAATGCGGGGCGTTACGAAACGAAGCTTCTTAAAGACAACTGGACAGCTGTTACTGCTGACGGTTCACTCTCTGCTCAGTGGGAGCATACAATCTGTGTAACAGATGAAGGTTTTGAAATTCTTACAGGCTGAAAAAGGACAGGTTGATAGAAATGAAGGATTATAAACGAATCGCCCCATCAGAGATAAAGGGGAACCCATTCAGTTTAATCGGGGATGACTGGATGCTTATTACAGCGGGGGATATTGAGGATTACAATACTATGACAGCCTCATGGGGAGGGCTCGGTGTTTTATGGCATAAGAATATCTGCACCATATATGTAAGGCCGCAGAGATATACACTCGAGTTTCTGGAAAAAAATGAAATATTTACCCTCTCTTTTTTTGACAGCAGGTACAGGGAGGCGCTTAAATTCTGCGGTTCAAAATCGGGGCGTGATTATAATAAAGCTGCTGAAACAGGTTTAACACCTGCTGCCACAGAGATGAGGAGTGTGGGTTTTAATGAGGCAAACCTCATAATCGAATGCAGAAAAATATATTTTCAGGACATTGTTCCTGAGAATTTTCTTCATGAGTCGATACAGAAGAATTATCCCGATTCAGATTATCACAGGGTCTATGTGGGCGAAATTTTAAATGTTTACAGTAAAGAGTAGAAAGTTTAACAGGATAAAAAAATGAATGGATTTGCTAAGTCGGACAATTGGGTCCCTAAATTAATATTAATAAATGTAGTTATTTATTTTCTTCAAGGCTTTTTTGCGGAAAACACGGTGAATATGTCTATCCCTTATGGATTGCAGGTTTTTGAAAGGCAGATGCCTGTCCTTACCTACTATCTGGGACTTACGCCTGCCCTGGTTTACGGAAAAGGGTATGTATGGCAGGTTGTGTCATATATGTTTCTTCATGGAGGCATGTTTCACATATTTCTAAATATGTATGCGCTTCTTCTTTTCGGGTCTCATATAGAACATTTATGGGGATCAAAAAAATTTCTTTTTTATTATTTTTTTACCGGAATTGGAGCAGGTCTCTTAATTTTTGGAATCAATATGGCAGCAGGTGAGCCGGCTGCATATATACCTACCATAGGCGCATCAGGGGCCGTTTTCGGGCTTCTCCTGGCATTTGGTGTGCTTTTCCCTGATGTGGAGATTCTTCTTTTTTTCATCCTCCCTATTAAGGCTAAATTTCTCGTGATTATGTACGGGGGGATTGAATTCTACTCCCTTGTGACTATGGGAACATCGAGCAGCGTTTCTCATGTGGGGCATCTGGGAGGGCTTGTTTTCGGGCTGATTTTCTTTTTTATAATGAGAAGGCGGGGAATAGAGTTTAAGGCAAAAAAAGTCAGAGCCAGAATAAGTAAGGAGATCAGAAACAGAGATGCAGAGATTGCAGGATCCGATTCTTCCAGAGACAGCATATTAAAGCTTCTGGCAAAACTCAAAAGAGATGGTTCTGAGGCTTTGACTGATGATGAATACCAGATACTTAAACATGCTGTTATTCTGGCAGAGGAGAGTGAGGAGATCTGCGGGCCTGATGATTTTAATAGTGAGGATAAAGATTGTCTCTCCTGTGAAGATGTTGATGCATGTATCGCAAGAGAGATAAAGAGGTATTTGTGATTAAAGTAAGAGTAACACGAAGGGATGGCGCATTAATTCCTGAATATGTAAGTAAAGGAGCTGCTGGAGCAGATTTATCTGCTTCTCTTGAAGAGACTGTAATAATTGAACCAAATGAGACAATGCTCGTCCCTACAGGTATTTATCTTGCTATACCCCCCGGCTACGAGGCCCAGATAAGGCCACGGAGCGGCCTTGCCTTAAAGTATGGTATTACTTTTCTTAATTCACCCGGCACAATCGATTCAGATTACAGGGGTGAGATTAAAATAATAATGACCAATTTAGGGAAAGAGGCCTTTAAAGTGGAGAATGGTATGAGAATAGGGCAGATGATTTTCTCAAAAGTATATAGAGGAGAATTTATTGAAGTGGAGGAACTTGATGAAACAGACAGAAATGAAGGGGGATTCGGGCATACCGGTATATGAAAAATATTAAATCAAAAGATTTCGGGAAAGTAAGTGTTATACCCCTTGGCGGACTTGGCGCAATAGGGAAGAATATTACCCTCTTCAGACAGGGTGATGATATTATTGTTGTGGATTGCGGGATAATGTTCCCCAGGGAGGAGATGCCGGGGATAGATTATATTATACCTGACATGTCCTACATTAAGAAGAATAAAAGTAAAATTAAAGCTATTGTTGTAACACATGGTCATGAAGATCATATCGGGGCTATTTCTTTTCTGCTCCAGGAGGTACATGTACCTATTTACGCCACAAAGCTGACAATAGGTCTTATCAGGAGCAGGCTGGAGGAACGTTCCCCCGGATATGTTCCCGATTTCCGGGAAGTGGAGCCGCGGCAGGTTGAGGAAATTGCGTCTTTTAAAATTGAATTTATAAGGGTTAATCATTCTATTATAGGCGGTGTGGGTCTGGCAATTGAGACAAGTGCCGGAACTATTATTCATACGGGTGATTTTAAAATCGATTTTTCACCTATGGATGGCGAGGTGACAGACATATACAGGTTTGCTCATCACGGGGAAAAGGGTGTACTCCTTCTCATGTCTGACAGTACAAACGCTGAGAGGGATGGGTTTACAAAATCTGAATCTATGGTTTCTGACAGGCTGTCAGATATCTTTTCTGAGGCAAACGGGCGGATTATTATTGCCTCTTTTGCATCAAATATCCAGAGGATACAGCAGATTTTTGATACTGCTTTTAAGTATAACAGGAAGGTGGTAATTTCAGGCCTTACAATGATCAAGAATATTGAAATTGCACGGGAGCTCGGTTTCCTGAGCTTAAGGGATGACCTTATGATAAGCATTGAGGATGCGGCAAAACTCCCTCCTAAAAAGATAGTAATTATTGGTACAGGTACCCAGGGGGAGCCCATGTCTGCTCTCTCAAGAATGGCATTCGGTACACACAGGAATTTTGTGATTGGAGCAGGGGATACTGTAATTATTACAGCTTCAGTTATTCCGGGTAACGAGAGAATGGTTAACAATATCGTTAATTCACTCATGGAGATAGGTGCTAATGTCTATTATGACAAGGAACAGGAGATTCATGTTTCCGGACACGGTTCGTCAAAAGAACTGAAGCTCATGATATCTATAACCAGACCTAAATTCTTTATGCCGATACATGGGGAATATAAGCATCTAAAGAGGCATGCTGAAATTGCTGAAAGCCTTAAAATTAAACCATCAAGAATTATTATAGCTAAAAATGGTGATGTTCTTGAGCTCACGTCAAAATCATTTAAAAGGGTGGATAAACTCCCTCTCTCTGTAATTTATGTGGATGGGGGTGAAACAGGTGATGTGGCAAGCAGCTTTATAAAAGACAGATCTGTTATGTCTACAGATGGTGTTATTGTAATCAATGCTGTTATATCTCAGGGGATGCTTCTTGGAAAACCTGAAATTGTTGATAAGGGGTTTATCAGCAATGAAAACAATAAGACAAGAAATATTATTGCTAAAGATGTTGAGAACAGGCTTAAGAAAATGCTCTCGGAGGGCCATCCGGCAGATAAGATAGAAGAGGGGATTCAAAGAGGGATTAAAGGATTTATTTTTAAGCTCAGCAGACGAAACCCTATAATAACCGTTAAAATAATAGAGGTTTAGTATTATGATTCATCTCTACATAGCTTTAATAATCCTGGCACTGTTTCAGGGTGTTGCGGAATTTTTACCTATATCCTCCTCCGGGCATCTTGTGCTCCTGGGGGAAATACCCTTTGTCCGCAACGCTCTTTCTGCTGCCGGGGAGGATCTGAATCTGCTCATCAATGTGAGTCTTCATGTTGCCACCCTCATTGCTATATTGATATATTTACGCAGTGATATTTTACGGATATTTACCGGTTTTTTTTCGCAGTTGTTTGCAGAAAATTATTCAGGTAAGGAGTTTAAAACCGGGCTTTATGTACTTACTGCATCTGTCCCTGCAGGGGTACTGGGGTTGATGCTCCATGAGTATTTTGAAATGCTTTTTAATGCCCCCTTTTTAGTCTTTATATTTCTCATAATTAATGGGATAATACTTATTACTGCTAATAAAATCGGCTCAAAGGGTCGAAAAATAGAAGAGGCAGGCTTTTTGAGGTCACTGGTCATCGGCTTTTGTCAGGCTTTTGCCATGATTCCGGGGATCTCCAGAGCCGGTATGACTATTTCCGGCGGCATTCTCAATGGTCTGGAACCGGTTGAGGCAGCTCGCTTTTCATTCCTTATGGCTATTCCTGTAATTGCAGGGGCAGGTCTTCTGGAAGGGATTAATGCTGCAGGGAAAAGCTTTACACCGGAGAGTCTTGCTGCAGTTGCTCTTGGTATGGCTGTTTCTGTAATTGTTGCGCTTGGGGCAATAAGGGTGTTATTCTGGGTAGTTAAAAAAGTAAGGCTCGATATTTTCGGATACTATACAATTGCTGTTGGTATTTCCGGTCTGGCAGTCACATATCTTTTTTAACTGATCAGCGGATAAGCCTTAATAAACCTGATTTTAAAACCATGGAGGGTGAGGGTGTTTAAGGAGAAACAGAGCAGGGAAATCGGGGGTATTTTTTTACTTCTTTGCGGGCTTATTTTTCTGCTGAGTGTGGCAGCCTTTGATCCTGCTGATCAGAGGGCTCTATCCCTTAACAGGTCTGTGAATAATCTTATCGGCCCTGCAGGGGCCTTAATCAGTCATATATTCAGGTCTGCATTCGGCATAATTTCCTACTTCTTCCCTTTTATGTTTTTTTTATCCGGATGGTCCTGTATTAAATCAGGGAGCGTTTATCCGGTTGCAGATAAATTAATGGCTCTCTTTTTCCTCTCTATTACCTTTGCGGCATTTTCCGCTACAGGCGCTTCTGATGTATATTACAATAATGGCGGATTTATCGGATTTTATATATATGGAATATTGAAGTCACTCCTTGGAGTGGTAGGCGCTTATATAATTATTGTTATCCTGAATATTGTCGGCCTCATACTCCTTGGAACATTTTCAATAACAGCGTTGCTGGAAATGAAGAGAGGGGACAGGGATTTCAGTGAGAAAATTGAGAAATTTTTCAGATGGATATCAGTAAAAAAATATGAAGAACAGGTCCCTTTAAACAGTATAGACCTTCACTATCATAATGGCAAGGGGAAACTCCCCTGGGTGGTTAAAAAGAAGGTTCTTGTTTCCAGTCCGGACAGTATTAACGGCTCCGGTGATGATTTGAAATATCTGGCACTTAATGTACCTGCTGCTGTAAAGGAGGATATTTTCCGGACCTCTTCTTTCACGGATGATATTTACAGGCCTGAAGTTTTTAATGACATAAATGATGAAGATTTTTTCGAAGAGGATTCTTTTGCCGATGATTTTGATGATTCATCCGGTTTCCTTTCCGATGATGATTTTACTGATGAAAAGGTTTCAGCTGATCATGTTAAGCCGGGGCCTGAAGAACCGGGGATGAAGAAGAACCGCATATTCGGCATATATATGGCTGAAGATGATGAGCCCACACCTCAGCATTCCAAAGCATCAGATAGTATTGCCTTAAAAGAAACAGTAGTTGAGCAGAGAAAACCTCTGATAAAAGAGGATGAGGAGATTATCCCTGTTTCTGATGAGGATGCTGTTTTTAAAGAGCTTAAAATAAACCAGGAATATATAATTCCCACCGCATTTCTTCACAACTCAGTACCGGTTGACACAGAAACCTGGGAGGGTGAAATTAAAAGAAATTCCCAGCTTCTAATCAGGACCCTGGCTGATTTCAGTATTGAAGCAAGGGTAATAAATGTGAACAGGGGGCCGGTTCTTACTCTATATGAAATGCAGATAGCTGCAGGGATTAAAATAAACAGGGTAGTAGGCCTTTCCGATGATATTGCAATGGCACTGGCTGCATACAGGGTAAGGATAGTTGCTCCTATTCCCGGGAAGTCAGCTATCGGTATTGAAATTCCGAATAAGAAGAGGGAGATGGTAACCCTGGGTGATATTATTAAATCGAAATCCTACGGGGAACAGAAGGGGAGTCTTAAGGTAGGATTGGGGAAGGATCTTCTTGGTATGCCGGTTACACTTGATCTTAAAAAACAGCCCCATCTTCTTATAGCAGGCTCCACCGGTTCGGGTAAATCGGTCTGTGTAAATTCAATAATAACCAGCATAATCTATAACTATGACCCTAATTATGTGCGCTTTGTACTGGTTGACCCTAAGATGGTGGAGCTGCAGCTTTATGACGGTATGCCTCATCTGCTGACCCCTGTAATAACTGAGCCACATCTGGCTCCCGGAGTATTAAAATGGTCAATTTTTGAAATGGACCGGAGATACAGGCTTCTCGCGTCAATGAACACAAGGGATATTATAACCTATAATGAAAAGATGGACAAGGGGAGCGTGAAGGGGGAGAAGCTCCCTTTTATTGTTATAATAATTGATGAGCTCGCTGATTTGATGATGGTTGCTTCCAAAGAGATTGAAGGCTACATAACACGGATTGCCCAGAAGGCAAGGGCTGTGGGTATACACCTTGTACTTGCCACGCAAAGGCCTTCGGTTGATGTAATTACAGGTATCATAAAGGCGAATTTCCCTGCACGTATAGCATTCCAGGTGGCGCAGAAAACAGATTCCAGGACTATTATTGACCAGAATGGTGCGGAAAAACTCCTTGGTAAGGGGGATATGCTTTATCAGTCCCCCTTAAGCTCATACCCGGTGAGGATTCAGGGGGCTTTTATTTCCGAGGATGAAATTGTTGATGTTGTAAGACATCTGCGCACCCTTGGGAAGCCTGAATATATAGATATTGATGAGTTTCTTTTTACTGATGAAGAGGGGGAGCTGAGCGAGGATGAGGATGAGCTCTTTGTGGAAGCACTGAAAATAGTAGAAGAGACCAGAAAAGCATCAGCATCATATCTGCAGAGGAGGCTCAGCGTGGGCTACAACAGGGCTGCAAAGATGATAGAGCGTATGGAGGAAATGGGGTATATAGGCCCGCAGCAGGGGAGTAAGCCCAGGGATGTTTTTATTTAGGCTGCTTAATTGCGTATACTTCAATTGTATCTGAAAAGGCTGTTATATCGGTAAATTTTCTGTAAAGGGGCTCAAAAAGGGGCATTAAGGTTGCCTCTTTTTTTATTACCCTGTCAGGGTGATAACCGCATTTTTTTATTTTAACAGCTTTAAAACCGGCTTTTTGAAGCATCATTTTTACTGAACCGGGGCTTAAATCTATTCTGTGATCTGAAGGGTGACTCCTTATCCACTTCCCCCTGTGAAAGTAAAAGAGGGGCCCGAACCATGACGGGAGGGACATGGCAAGTATCCCGCCATCCTCAAGAAGGCTGCTGATTTTATCAAGGGATGCAGCCGGGTCTTTGCAGTGTTCAAGAAAAAACCAGGCTGTAACAATGCTGAATTTACGATTAATCTTTGCTTCATCAAAAGGTGTTTTAAATACTTTGATCCCGAAATTATCCATGCAGTAAGAAGAGGCGAAGGATGATATCTCAATCCCGGCAAGGTCTTTAATTCCCCTGTCCATGGCTGCTTCAAGAAAAAAACCTGCAGCGCTCCCTATATCGAGAATTGAAAGTTCCGCACTATGCGGGATATGGCGGAATATTATATCGAGCCTTCTTTGTGAAAGTGCATAAATATTTTCAAAATCTTCAATATAGGTTTTACCGTATTGCGCAGCATACTCTTCAATAAAGTATTCCTCAGAGTAGACCATTGGTGCCCAGGCATTGTTATAAATTACACCGCAGTTTTTACATTTGAGGATTTTTCCGGAGACCGGTTTATAACCCTCCCCCTTACATACAGGGCAGGGTCCTTCTAAAGAGTTCATCTTACTGTTTTTTCTTTTTAGCAGGTTCAACCACAACAGGCACGCCCCTTATCTTTGCATTTTCAAAGGAGTGAAGAACAAGCTCTGCATAATGCTCAGGTATTTCAAAAAATGCATATGTTGAATGCACATCTATTTTTCCTATAAGCTTACCGTCTATACCCGATCTTTTTACAACTTCTCTGATCAGGTCGCCGGGGGAAACATTCTGGCTTTTCCCGATATTGATAAAAAGTCGGGCTCTGCCGTCTTTGATGTCCTCAAAAATTATCTTACCTGACTCAGATTTGTTAATTATTGATACCCCGTCAAGGTTGAGGCGGGAAATGTCCCCAAGGTATTCTTTAAGGAGTGCTGAGGCGATTCTTTTCGTGCCGCCGAAAAAGGGGAGCTGTTTTTTTAAAACTTTTAACAGCTTTACATAATCATCAAGGTCTTCTGAAAGGGCGCTTTCCAGAATTTTTTCAATCTTCTTTTCCTTGCTCATTAAAATCCTCACAAAGGGAAGGGTAGTCTGTTGCATAAAATATTCAGCAGAAATTATCTGTCTTTACAATGAAATAAACTATTAATTAAAATAGCAAGTAATTTTCGCATTTACCCCTTAATTCAGAAGTTCCGGTCAGGGGATTTGTCTTTTTTTATGTTTTGACAGAGAAAAAGTTATTGTTCATAACAGTACTAATTCTGGAGGGAAATTTGTGAAAAGATTTATTATCGCTCTGATTATTATTTTTACCCCTTTTAGTTTATTTTCTGATTCTGCTGCATGGAAGGGGGATATTGAAAAAGGAAAGACCTGTAATGACTGCATAAAGAGGAGCTCATCAGTAATTAATGGATTCCAGGGCGGCGCTTACCTTCTGGTGCGGTTTTTCCAGATAGTGATTTCACCCCAGGACGGCCCGAACTGCAGGCATATCCCTGTATGCAGCGCCTATGCAAGGGGAGCTGTTGAAAAACATGGGGCATTTAAAGGGTCTATTCTTGCAGGTGACAGACTTCTCCGCTGCAACCCTTTTTATTACCTGGATAGAGACCCTGTCCCGGAAGAGGTATTGGGGGAGTGAGAATTTTTTTTATTTTTTCTGTTATTATCTTCCTGATCAGTCCCCTTACCCCTGGCGGGGCAGAAACCTTTTTGGAGAAGCAGAAAAATTTTACCCTGGAGCTTTATAAGAGGGGAAGATATTTTGACTCTATCGCTGAGGCAAGGCGCTTACAGCTTTTTTATAAACATGAGGGGCTGAATTATTTTATTTACTCCGCATATTTCTGGAAAGGGGAGTACGGGACAGTTATTAATAATTATCAGTACAGAGATGAATCAGCTGAGCTGAAGCTCCCGGCAGCTCTTCTTGTGTCCAGGTCCTATTTTGAAATAGGAAATATGGGGGGAAGTGCAGGGGTAATTGAGAATTATATATATGAGGATGCCGGTTCATTCCGTTTAGATCTTTTTAATGCCAGAATAGACCCTTTTTTATATGCTGATGATTTCCAATTAATGAAGAGAGAAATATATATTGCTGACCCCTTTCTTGCAGATGATTATAATTTTATCAGGCTCCGGAAGGAGCTTCTGGCAAGAGAGAGTATCACAACAAAATCCCCAGCCGGCGCTGCTGTATTGTCTGCATTTCTACCGGGGGCGGGCCAGATTTATTCAGGATATTATTCTGCGGGGTTATTGTCTTTTATCTCTGTAGCGGCTTTTCTGGCCGGCGGGGTTCACTACAAAAAAGATGGAAGTGATGCCAGAGGGGGAGTGCTTCTCTTTTTTTCCGGATTATTTTACGCAGGGAATATTTACGGCGCATACAATGCAGCATCTCTGGCTAATGAGGCGGTGATCAGTGAGTACAGGAGATCAGTTAATTCAGTAAGGGCCCCCTATGAGCCGGGAAGATTTTATGATATTGAAAAGGTATTCAGGTGAAGTATCTGACAATTATTATATTCCTGTTCTCATTTTCCTCTTTTGCTGCAGCTTCAGGGGGCCATCTGCTTGATACAGCTTATCTGCATCTTGAAAAAGGTGAGTACTATAATACAATTACTGAAACAATGAGATACCGATATCTTTACCCTTCAGGTGAGCGTTACAGCGAAAGCCTTATGCTTGAAGGGAGAGCTTATGCCGGAGGGGGGGATGCGGGGAGGGCAATAGCCCTTTTTCAGGAGAGCTACAGAACTTACCCCGATTCCTATTACGGCCAGCAGGGGTTATTGTATCTCGGGCTGGTAAGACTGATAAACGGATCAACAGCTTTTGCTCTGAATAACTTCCAGGAGTATAATTTTATTTATAAAGAGGGGTATTTTTACGAGGATTCACTATTTTACTTATGTGCTGCACGTGCATTATCCGAACAATATAATGAAGCACAAAGTTTATTAGAGTATTATAAGGACATTTTCCCTGAAGGGAATTATATAGAAAGGGCTGATGCTCTTTCAGCAATGATAAAAGATGAGCAGGAGCGGCCGGCGAAAAGCCCCTTTATTGCAGCCTTGTCATCAGCTATAGTCCCTGGTCTTGGATATGTTTACACAGAGAAATATCTTCTTGGCCTATTCTCTTTTGCTACAAACGGGCTGCTTGTTTACATGATTTATGACGGCTACAGAAAAAAGAATGAGTTCCAGATGATATTTTTTTCAATTATTGAATTATCTTTTTATAATTATGCAATAATAGGTTCAATACAAAGCGCTCATGAATATAATGACTCCGCCTCGTTTAAGCGGGAAGTGATTATGGGAATAAAGAAAACTTTTTAATGTTTCCGGAGAACTAATGGATAGAAAATCTTTACGATTTGATTCACTTGAAAGTATAGATCCTGAAAAGAGTCAGTTAATTAATTTTGAAAAAATTATTAAAAATGAGAAACTTGAGGATGTGGCTGAAAAATTTGTTGAGTCAACATATGTTGAACAGCATTTTATGCGCAAGGATGCAATAGACCGGTTTCTCGATTTTGTTTTTTTCAAAACTCAGACAGGTTACTACCATGTTATTCACATGGCCTATCCATTGAAGCGGATGTATGACAGGGAGCTTGAAGAGAGGGTATCTTTACTGATAAATGAATACCTTTATCCTGAAATTGTGTTAAGGATGCTGAAATTTTTTACAAGAAATATTCATGATTCTGATACAAATCTGTACATGGCGAACCTGGTGGAATCTGAAGCAATAATCAGGTCAGTTTATGAGTCCTTTCTCCTTTTCAAAAAGGATATTTTTATCTACGATCACGAAAGGAAGTGTCTCAATGTAAAGAGGGTGCAGCAGTTCTCAGCACAGTCAGACTCAAATCTTTCCCTCCCTCTGGACGCCTGCGCAAGGCTGAAGTATATACTGGAGTTTTTTCTGATTAAGCATAATGTAACTCACCTATATACCATGGAAGATATAAGAATGTACCCTGCCAGGGCATCGTAGCATCTTAAGAGAGTTTTATCCGTTTCTGTCTGACCAGTAACGGGGCTTCCTGTGTAAATGGGCAATTGCTATTACAATTATAGTTTCATTTTCAATCCCATATATTATTCCGAAAGGGAATCGTGTGAGGAGGCATCTTCTCAGCCCTTTTTCTATTTCAGCGCATGAAAATGGGTATAAGGAGGATCTTCGGATTGCACGGTCTAAATCATCGAGAAATTTTAAGCCGAGCCCTTCAGCTTGTTCGTTGTACCATTCCACCGCATCATCAAGTTCCGATTGTGCTGTTGCAAGAAAAAGAACTTTCATCGATTACGGTGCCTTCCCATTACCTGGTCATATGAAACAGTTTTTATGCTTCCCGATTTATATGCTGCCCAGCGTTTTTGTGATTCTTCAGCCCATATCCGGTCAATTTCCGGATCGGATTTATCCAGATCAGTCAAGATCGCGTCTACAATCTGCAGTTTTTCAATGTCAGATAATGAGTTTATTTCAGAAGCTATTTTTTCAGTTAGTTTGGTCATAAATGACACCCCGTTAAATTGATTGAGTTAAATCTGTGCTGAAAACAGGGGAATGTCAAGTTTTATATCACTACGGAATAAGAGGAGTAGCATCTTAAGGGTGTCCCGGGGGGTTCTCCTCCTTGATGTTTATGTCCCTGTATCTTTTCGAATCCTCGAAGTTTGCCGCATCATTAAGGACCGGTTTATGTTCGGTGATGAGCCAGTACATAATATCCTGCATATCCCTTGGATTTGTATCAATAATTGTGTAGCAGTAGTACAGGTCTTCTTCAAGAAGCTTTTCCCTTATATCATTGTGTTTGTCAATAAGGTCGTCCATGAGCTTTTTGAGCCCTTCGCGGCATCCGTCACGCCAGCATGCATAGAAAAGCAGGTTTACATAGCGGTTATTTTTTTTATGCATAAGACGTACGATCCCTGATAATTCAGGAACAATCCTTGTTGCGCTGTATTTTTCGAACTCAAATATCTTTGACCATGAAATTGAATAATAAACATTATTTCCGGAAATATTTTTTTTCATAAGCAATCAGTCCTTTTTAATCGAAATTTTTTCAATGAGCTCCTGAAGCTTTTTAAGAACTTTTATGCTTCTGTTGTAAACATCAGTTTCGTTTAAGAGCTCCTCTCTTAAAGTATAATCAAGAACAAAATAATTTCCAACAAAATCAGTGATCTGGCTTACATCAACCAGGTAATTAATGAGTTCAATAAGTCTGTCCGATTCATTTACATTGATTATAAAAATAAGTTCCTGTGCTTTAATCCTCAGCTCCTTTGCTATCCGGCTGTTTTTATTTGCTTCAATATCAGGTTCAATGATATTATACCGGGCCAGGTGGAGGCCTCTGGCTTTGCTTACGCGTACTCTGGCCAGGCCTTTGAGCTGAAGCCTTATGTGGCTCTCTGTATGTTCAACTTCAACTATCTCTGCAAGAGTGGAGATTCTTCTGCGTAAAAAAAGAATGTCAAAAAAATATCTGGTGGGGAAAACAATAATTTTATCACCGGCAGAAAGACCGGATGAGAGTTTCGATTTTTTCAAAGAAACAGAAATGGTACAGTGAGGGAAAAGGACCTTCTTTCCCAGATAAAAAAGCTTAATTTCTTCATTATTCATCAATGGTATCATTTCTTATTATCAATATATTAGTCCTATAGGAAAAAAAAGATTGTAAATTTTGTCAATATGTATATTATTAAGTTATATATTGCAGAGCAGATGATTATTTTTATTTATGTTTTGATTTGAAAATGCAATCAAACTCTTCTGAGAGGTTATTAAATATGTCATCAGATAAACGTAAAGAGGAAAGAGTAAAGAAAGAGATTAAATCCGAAGTAGTCAGTGATGAACTGATCAGCCGCAGTTCAACAGTTGATTTGAGTAGAGGAGGGATTTTTATTTCAACACCGGAGCCTCTTAAAAGCGGATCGGAAGTAACCCTTACGATAAATTCTAAAGATGGTGTACCTATTGAGGTAAAGGGGCTTGTAAGATGGCTGCGTGAAGATGAAATCGCAGAGGGCAAGTCGGGTATGGGTATTGAGTTTGTCGATATCAGCAATGATGACAGAAAGAGGATTGAAGATATAATAAAACAGTAAACAGTGGGGTACCCGATGGTTCCTGAATCATTAAGGTTCTGGTTTATTATTCATTTCGCAGCGGATATGCTTTTTGCAGTCCCTCTGATTCTATTCCCTCTCCGGTTTCTCGGTTTCTGGGGTTTCGAAGCTGTAGATCCATTAACTGCAAGGCTTGTGGGGGCTGCTCTTGCAGGGATAGGCGGGAATTCACTTTTTATGCATAAAGGTGGAATCCCGGAATTCAGCTCAATGCTTACGCTGAAAATTATCTGGTCCGCAGCTGCAGTAATTTCTATCGTTATATCTATAATTGAAGGCGGACCGGCTGCACTCTATATTTTTCTGGCAATATTTATTTGTTTCTCACTGCTCTGGATTTATTATAAAATAAGACTCCTGAGATATTAAAAAAGTTCCATAATTGCTTCAGCCATAATCAGATGTCCCGCCTCATTGGGGTGGATCCCGTCATTCTGTACCAGGAACGGGAAGCTTGAGCCCATGGCGATCCTTTTTTCCCAATATTCGTGAACTTTAACTACAGGCACTTTGAATTCTTTTCCGCATTGAACTATTTTATCATAAAAAGTATAAATAATTTTATTCTGTTCCCTGTCTTCAACGGTTGTTGAGGTAACCAGAATAATTTCTGATTCCGTTTTCTCACGTATTTCTTTTACTATTCTTGAAAGATTCTGGTAGAATTCTTCAGTATCAAATCCGGAGTAGAGATCATTCAGGCCGAATTGTATTATTACAAGATCAGGGTTATGCCGGATTACATCCTGCCACACACGGTAAACTCCCCCTTTTGCTGTATCGCCGGGACTTCCGCCGTTTATCAGGTTGATTTTTGCACCGGGGTATTTGTCAGAAATCATCTCTCTAAGGCTGCAGAGATACCCTTTGCTTACACCCCACCCGTAGGTAAAAGAATCACCGATGGCAGCAATTGTGAGCTCCTCCCCTTTCTGGATTCTTTTAATAAATTTTGCAGGTTTCATTAAAAACACTCCTGATCTGACTATTCTGTTATAATAATAGAATAGAGAAAATTGTCCAGAAAATATTTATACGAATATATATTATTATTAAGACTCAGGAGAGAGAAGCTGTTCTTGTCCTGAGTAGTTAATTTGGAAAATTATAGATGTAGAATAATTGATTATTTTAAAAAAAATGTTTTAAAATGTATATTTTTTTGATTAAATGTTGAAATGTTATTGCTTTTTGTCTGTTTTTAATGTAAAATATTTAATATAAAGTAGTAATTATTCCTAAAGATATTTTTTAGTGTAATAATGATGTTTTCCATATCCCCGCCGCCTATGGCGGCGGGGATAATAGAGCATTTTATTCCAAAAAAAAGTTAAGGAATTAACACTGAATATAAAGGATAATTTTAAATAAATCGAATGATTATTAAAAATTTTTTTATTTTTAATAAAATAGTTATTATATAATAGAAATCAGGTAAGCTATCTGATTTAAAAAAAAGAGTAAATTTCAGGAGTCAGCAATGAAAATCGAAATTACAATTCTGGGACTTTTAATGGAAGGGAATCTTTACGGCTATGAAATCAAGAAAAAGATAGTTGAACGTCTTGAGGATTATGTTGATATTAAATTCGGTTCAATTTATTATGCTATAAAAAAATCTGTGGAAAACGGCTGGGTGAAAAGAGTAGGCACTGAAAAGGAGAGCGGCAACCCGGAAAGATATGTTTATGAAATTCTTCCTGCAGGCAAAAAGCATTATAAGAAACTGTTAAAACAGTATTTTGACAGCAACTTTATTCATTTTGATGTTGATATTGTTCTTATGTTTTTCGATTTTCTCTCAGATGAGCAGAAAGAGCAGTTCCTTGAAGAGCGTACTTCACTGATAAAAGAGAAGATGGAAGGGATTAAGGAGAAGATTGAAAAAACAGCTCCAGAAGGGAATTCATACAGGCATATACTTACTTATCTTGAGCATCATCTTAAAGCTGAATTGAGCTGGCTTAAAACCCTGAAATAGCTATTTTATCAAATCTACTATAGGGTCCAGGAAATCAGCATTTTTTTTGTATGCAGCTTCGCTTATTTCATTTTTCAGTTTCCCCAGGTCTATTCTGATTTTGTCTATCTGGCCCGGTTTATTTTCACCTTCACATGATGTATTATTGAGATCTCTTTCAATAAGGGCTTTATTAACAGTATTTATTTTAATTAAATTGAAATAATGCCTTCTTGCAAGAGAGACAGCCACATTTTTTAATAAATCTCCATCTTTCTCACAGATCTGTTTAAGCATTTTTTTCTGTATTACTGTAATAACTGTATTATTATTAGCTCTCAATGTAGCAGTTCTTGTCTCGTTCAGCAGGAGAGCCATCTCCCCGAAGACTGTTCCCGGCTGGTCGATTGTGGCAACCTTGTTCCCTTTAATTTCCACATCTATTGACCCGGCCTGAAGAATATACATCTCCTCACCGCTGGTACCTTCGCTGCAGATAATTGAACCTCTGGGATATTCCACCATGCTGTCTGAAAGGTGATGCGATGTTTCAACGGTTATAGACTGCTGCGATTTGCAGAAGGCTTCACCCCGTTTAAAAGTAAGGGTTGTGAGATGCTTTTTCAGAATATCATTAAGCCAGGGGAGTTTTCTTTTGTCATATTCCATATTTACAGCGTTTACCGCCTTGTAATATGTAATGGCAAGATCTCTGATTATTTTTTCAACCCCTTCAAGCTGATCTATATTTTTATTGATAATCCGGTTTGTAAGAAGTACCTGCTTTGCAAGAACAATTGAGGTGTTCATTAAAAAGGGGAAAGACTTCATCCCTTCCAGAAATTTTTTTACAGATATTTTTTTTATCGAACTTTCCCCTGTACTGACTGCAGTTTCCATACGCTCTGTCTGCATGGAAAGCATATGGGTGAGAATAATTTCAGTTGAGCCGATAATCAGGTTGTTTCCTTTTACAGAATATTTATCCATATTTGAAGCGTAAAAATAAACGTTCCCATTCCGAAGGAAATATGCGTTTTCAGGGGGAGCATTAACTGTGTATAATTTTATAAATTCGCCGGACATTTTTTTTAAATTATTTTCTCAACAAGTTTAAGTAATGTTTCGCTGTCAAATGGCTTGGTAATATATGCATCTGCATTTATCTCTTCATCATTCATCTTTATTGTATTTTCATTAAGGGCGCTTACAACAATAATCTTTGACCCGGGGAACTTGGTTTTAATTTCTTTAACCGCGTTAATCCCGTCTTTCCCACCCATGGTGATATCCATAGTAACAAAATCGGGCTTTAATTCGCTGTAAAGGTCAACCCCATCCTGGCCGTTATCAGCCTCACCAATTATTGTGTGACCGCCTGAAACAAGTATATCTGCAATTATTCTTCTCATAAATTTTGAATCATCAACTATCAGACCTGCTGCCATGTAAAACCTCTTGTTAATTTTTATGAACATATACACCAGGCGGTGAATATATTCAAGTATAAAATATTGTCATGTTCAAGTTTAAGAGAGATGTTTGATGTGATAAAATGATTACATCAAATATACTTTTCTGATCTATTCAGGATAATAGAGTATTTTTAAACAATAATAAGTTCAGGAATAAATACTGTTATTCTATATAAAAAATTTGATTATTATCTTGACAATTATGAGGATATAGTTATTTTATGTTAGTAATGGCTAATATTATTCATAGTAGCTATCAGGAGAGTTATATGAATCATCTTAATGTGATTATAGAAAAAAATCTTACAGATATAAAACCCCGGACCAGAGTGCGTGTTCTGAAGCTTTCAGGCGGCGATCGGTTTAAGGAGAAACTTTTATGTATGGGTATACTCCCCGGTCATGAAATTGAAGTATTGTCTTCACAAAAAAATGGTCCTGTTATTGTAAAGGTCAATGATACGCGGGTTGTAATCGGTCATTCAATGGCGGAAAGAATTATTGTGCGTTAAAAACAGCTTCACATCATTCTTCAAAAAAGGCTTCTCTTTGCCGACATAGTAACTATAATTATCTCATATCCTGTAATTTATAATACCGGCATTTAATATGAAACAGAAAATAATCGCCCTTGCGGGTAATCCTAATTGCGGTAAATCAACTATTTTTAACGGTCTTACGGGTGGTAACCAGACAATCGGGAACTGGCCTGGTGTTACTGTCGAAAAACTGGAAGGATTTATGGGGGGGGATGTAAAGATTGTGGATCTCCCCGGTATATATTCCCTTTCCGCCTTTTCCGGCGAGGAGGAGATTCCCCGAGAGTATCTTCTTAAAGGTGATGCTGATCTTGTTGTCAATATTATTGATGCTGCAAACATTGAAAGAAACCTTTACCTCACAACACAGCTTATAGAAATGAAAGTTCCTATGATTGTTGTGCTTAACAGGATAGACTTGGCAGAAAAACAGGATAAAAAAATAGATGTTGAAGCGCTTTCATCACTCCTTGGGGTTGATGTGATATCTTCATCTGCCATTTTAAAAGGGGATATTGAAAAGCTTAAATCGGAAATATTGAAATATGCCGGTAATAGTAAAACACCTTCAAGAAAGGTTGAATATCCCAATGAAGTGGAGAGTGTAATTGAGAGCTGGGAAGAGAGACTTGCGCCACTAACCAGCCTTATTGGTGCTGATGAAAGATGGATTGCCTTGAGGCTTATTGAGAATGATCATAAGATAAGAAAGATCGTAACTGCACAAACCGGCATAGATGAGAATGAAATCGATGGGGCCATAAAAAACATGGAATCCCTTTTAAATGAGTCAGCGGATATTATTATTGCTGACTACAGATACGGTTTTATTCAGGGGATTGTACGGAAATCTGTTGTGAAAAAAACGGATAATAAAGAGGTGAGTGATTCAATAGACAGAATAGTACTGAGTAAATATGGGGGTATTCCTCTTTTCCTTGCAGTAATGTATGCTGTTTTCTGGGTAACACTTTCAATCGGCGGGGCTTTTATAGAATTTTTTGAAACCATTTCCGGTGTAATTTTTGTAGATGGATCTGCATATCTGCTGGGAGTTGTTAACTCTCCAGCCTGGCTTATAACTCTTTTGTCATCAGGTGTTGGCGCAGGGATACAGGCTGTTGCCGCGTTTATTCCGATTATTTTTGCCATGTTTTTTATGCTCTCCATTCTTGAGGATTCAGGGTACATGGCAAGGGCTGCATTTGTTATGGATCGTTTTATGCGCCTCATAGGCCTTCCGGGGAAATCCTTTGTTCCCATGATTATAGGTTTCGGCTGCACTGTTCCCGCAGTAATGGCAGCCAGAACACTGGAGGAGCATAAGGATAGAATAATGACCATATTTATTCTTCCATTTATGTCATGCGGAGCAAGGCTGTCGGTTTATGTTCTTTTTACTGCAGCTTTTTTTCAGGAGTATTCCGGATTGATTGTTATGTCTCTTTATCTTGCCGGTATTGCCCTTGCTGTTTTTACCGGATTTTTAATGAAAAAAACGATATTTGCAGGTGAGCCTTCACATTTTGTAATGGAGCTCCCCCCTTATAATTTCCCCAGAATAAAGCATATACTAATTCATACCTGGTCGCGGCTTAAGCTCTTTATGCTAAGTGCGGGTAAAATAATTGTTATTGCTGTTACAATACTTTCCTTTATGAATTCTCTGGGGAAGGATGGATCCTTCGGGAATGAGAACAGCGAAAATTCTGTACTTACGAGTATCGGTGCAAGGATGGTCCCGGTTTTTGAGCCTATGGGTATTGAAGAGGGGAACTGGCCTGCTGCGGTGTCGATTTTTTCCGGGCCCTTTGCAAAAGAGGCTATTGTGGGGACTTTAAATTCTCTTTACTCCCAGATGGAGAGCGGCATAGAGGATGAGGAGGAGGAGAGCAGCCCCGGTGAAAAGATCAGGGAGGCATTTATGACCATACCTGTAAATCTGGGCGGGGCATTCAGCGGAATTACTGATCCTCTCGGAATTGATCGTGAAGAGGCAGCGGTTTCGGAAACTTCCGGGTCGGGTATTTTTGAAATGATGAGAAAACATTTTAAAAGCGGGATTAATGCATACGCTTATCTCCTTTTTATTCTTATATACTTCCCATGTGTTGCAACAGTGGGGGCAGTGTTCAGGGAAGCCGGCGCTTTTGTGGCTGTTACGCAGACTCTTTATATGACAGTAATGGCATGGATTATTGCGGTACTCTTTTATCAGGCTGCTGCAGGGCATAGCCTGTTCTGGATTACTTTTTCTCTTGCTATGCTCATTGTGGTTATGTCTCTTTTTAAGGCTGCAGGTATAGCTGCCGGTTACTCCAGGAAGGATTAGTCCCCCCGGCTTTACAATATATCATTATTTCTCTTTTTTACTTGATTAATAAGTGCAGTTTATTATTTATTATTAACAGGTAGATTTTTCTATATCAGTTAACCAGTTTATTAACTTACTGTTATTCTGGCTGTAGTAAAAGTGAATAATAAGAATTTTCTATATCGTGTTTGCAGGGAGCCATGGCAGCTGCACTGGCGGAATATGACAAAACTAATTTTATGAAATTCCCCCCTTCGCGGGAATGATAAAGAATGGATAAGGTAATTTATTAAAATATGGATATATTTATGAGCAATATTAATTCTGATGCAGGCATGGAAAATAAACTCGGGAACCTGGTGCTTCTGGGGCTGAGTCATAAAACAGCACCTGTTGAAACAAGGGAACTCCTTTCCTTTCCGCAGGCGCAGATTCCGGCCTTTTATGAAAGGCTTATTGAAGCAGGGGTTGATGAGGCTGTATATGTGTCCACCTGCAACAGAGTGGAAATCTATATGACTGCTGAAGATTGCGAATCAGCTATAGAAACAATCAAGAAGCTCATGGAATACTATACCCGTCTCCCTCACGATGAATTTATGTCTTCAATATATACCAGGCATGGCACAGATGTTGTTAAGCATCTCCTTTATGTTACTGCCTCACTCGACTCAATGGTAGTGGGGGAGAATGAGATTACAGGGCAGATAAAGGAGTGCTTCAGCAGGGCTGTTGATTGCGGTGCTACAGGTTCTGTTTTAAACAGGCTTTTCCACAGGGCCTTTAAAACAGCAAAGAGGGTTAAGACCGAAACACTTATTTCCAAAAATCCCATTTCAATTGCCTCAATCGCTGTGGAGAGGGCAAAAAATATTTTTAATGATTTTTCAGGGAGATCTGTGCTTCTTGTCGGTGCAGGTGAGATGGGTGAGCTTATTTTAAAATATCTTGTTAAGGATAATCTTACACGGATCATCGTGGCAAACCGGACTGTTGAAAATGCCCGCAAGGTATGCCTTGATATGAATTTTGAAGCTGAAATAATCCCTCTGGCAAAGCTTGATAAAGCTTTAACCGATGTTGATATTGTTATTTCATCTGTAACAGCACCACATCATGTAATTACACAGAGGGATATGGATCTGATTATGATGGAGCGGGGGGGGAAACCCCTTGTTATAATCGATATAGCAGTTCCCCGGAATGTGGAGCCCTCTGTTGGTGAAATCGAAAATGTTTATCTCCATAATATTGACAACCTGAAAGAGATTGCGGATGTAAACAAACAGAGCAGGTTCAGCGAAATGGGGAAAGCGGAAATTATTATTGATGAGGATATTACCGAATTTTTATGCTGGTATGATGAGTTATCTATTACTCCCTCAATTACTGCGTTAAAGAATAAATTTGATGAAATCCGTAAGATGGAGCTCGAAAAAGCCAGATGTAAAAAATTGAAACATTTCTCTGAAGATGACTTCAAACTTATAGAAGATTTAACAATCCGGATTATGAAGAAAACTCTTCACAACCCTATTATAAATCTGAAGAAGGGTGCTGCTAATTGTGAAGAGGATCATGAGCAGAGTTCAGTGCGTGAAAGCGCAAAATTCCTGGAGGATTTTTTTACTAAATGCTGAAAAAACATATACCCAGACTTATCTTCTGGGAGCTTACTAAAAGATGTAATCTGAACTGCCTTCACTGCAGGGCAGAAGCTGATGATATAGATTTTTCCGGTGAACTTGAGTTCACTGCTATCTGCAAAGTCATTGATGATATTGCATCTGAGTATTCTCCCATACTGGTTCTTACAGGGGGGGAGCCCCTTTACCGCGATGATATATACGACATAGCTTCCTATGCTGCAGGGAAAGGCCTGCGCGTTGCCCTTGCCAGCAATGGTACCCTTATTGACGATTCTGTATCTGAAAAAATTAAAAAAGCCGGCATATCAAGGGTCAGCATTTCAATAGATGGTAAAAGCGCTGAGTTTCACGACAGCTTCAGAGGTGTTGAAGGTGCCTTTGATGGTGCTATAAATGGAGCCCGTTCCCTTGCAAAGGCGGGGGTTGAATTTCAGTTTAACTCCACTGTTACAAAACGGAACGTGGATATGATAGATGATATACTTGATGTGGCAGTAAAAGAGGGTGCTGCTGCCCTCCACATGTTCATGCTTGTCCCTGTGGGCTGCGGAATTGAGCTTGCAGAAAGCGATATGATCTCTGCTGAGAAGTATGAAGAGGTACTGAGCCATTTTTATGATAAGTCAAAATCAGTTCCCCTTGAATTTAAAGCAACATGTGCTCCCCATTATTACAGGATTATTAGACAGCAGGCAAAGTCTGAAGGGAGGAAACTTACCTTTGAATCTGATGGTATGGCTGCTGTTACAAGGGGATGTCTTGCCGGTACAGGGGTATGCTTTATTTCGCACAGGGGTGATGTTCAGCCCTGCGGGTATCTTCCGCTTTCTGCTGGTAATGTTATTGAGAAGAGTTTCCCGGAGATATGGGAGAATTCAGAGCTCTTTGCCACTTTAAGGGATTTTAAAACACTTAAAGGGAGATGCGGAGATTGTGAGTATAAGGGGGTCTGCGGAGGATGCAGGGCCAGGGCACACTATGCTTCAGGCGATTATCTTCAGGAGGAACCTTTCTGCCTTCACAACCCTGCTAAAAGGGGATAGTCAATGAAATTTACTGCAGATGAGTCAGCTGTGCTGGAGCTTCTCCAGAAGGGCCTTCCTCCTCTTGAAGAGCCCTTCAGGTATACTGGTGAAAAGGCCTGCATTGAAGAAGATAAAGTTTTATCTATTATTCATGACCTTAAAGAGAGAAAAATAATAAGAAATATTTCCGGTATCTTTGAAGGGAAATCTCTGGGCTATACTTTAAGCCTGGTGGCCTTTAAGGTTAAGGAAGAAAATATAGAAAAGGCTGCTGCAGTAATAAATTCCCATCCAGGTGTAAGCCACAACTATCTAAGAAAACATAGCTATAATATATGGTTTACCCTGGCTGAGGAGAGCAGCGAAGCCTTTGATAAAACTGTTGATCTGCTTTTTTGCAAGTCCGGGGCTGATGACTTCCTTGTTTTAAGAAATGAACAACTTTTTAAGATCGGTGTAATCCTTGATCTTGGCACCTCTGTATCTGATTCCGGATTTCCCCATTCGCAGGTAAAAGAGGGAGCGGAGAATAATATTGAAATGACTGAAGGAATGCGTAAAAGTGTACTCCTTCTTCAGAAAGATCTCCCTATTGTTAAAAATCCATTCCGGAAATTAATTGAAGATAATAAGATAGATATTGAAATAAGTGACTTAATCAGCAATTTCAGCAGGCTCCTTGAAACCGGCGTAATGAGAAGATACGCTGCTGTATTGCGTCACAGGGAAGCGGGCTTTACCTCAAATGCTATGACAGCCTGGAAAACAGGCCCAGGTTTTGACCCGGAAATCTTCCGGGAAAATAAAGCAATAACACATTTATATTTAAGAACACTGTTTCCCGGTAAATGGGAATATCCGCTCTTTGCCATGATTCACGCAAGATCAGGTGATGAACTGAAGCGTATTGTTGAAGATCTTGCAGAGAGGAGCGGAATCGATGATTACCTTGTGCTCGATTCATTGAGGGAGTTTAAAAAAACGAGGGTAAGATATTTTTCAGAAGAATTTAAAAAATGGAAAAGGGAAAACTATGATTGATATAGGTAAACTTTACTGTGGCGGAACATCAACAGGTGACGGTCTGAGATACGGCACAAAGTCGGGCCCTGACTGCCATGGCAATTCCCCTCATAAAATCGTTACATCTGCCAGGGAGAGGCGGCCCATAGTTGTATGGAATTCCACAAGAACCTGCAACCTCAGGTGCGTTCACTGCTATACAGATTCTGAGAACAGAAAATATGCTGATGAGCTTTCAACTGAAGAGGGGATGAAGCTGATTGATGAGCTGGCGGATTTCGGGATCCCCTCTCTTTTATTCTCCGGCGGGGAGCCTTTTACAAGGCCTGACCTGTTTCAGCTCCTTGAGTATGCTGCTAAAAAAAATATACGCCCTGTTATCTCCACAAACGGCACACTCATTGACAGAAGTACTGCACAGAGGGTAAAGGATTCCGGTGTTGTCTATGTGGGTATAAGCCTGGATGGTATGGAGGATATCAATGATACCTTCCGGGGTGTTCCGGGTGCCTTTGCGAAAACCATGAAAGGCTTTGATAACTGCCGCGCTGTGGAGCAGCGGGTTGGTCTTCGTCTTACCCTGACAAGGCGGAATTATCTCGATCTCCACCGGATTTTTGACTTTATTGAAAAGGAGAAGATCAACAGAGCCTGTTTCTATCACCTTGTCTATTCAGGGAGGGGGACTTCCATGTATGGAGATGATCTGTCCCACAGCGAGTCACGGGGTGCAATGGATATTATTCTTGAAAGAACTGCGGACTATTTCAGCAGGGGCCTTGATATAAATATTCTTACTGTTGATAACCATGCTGACGGGGTTTATCTTTACATGAAGATGAAGGAGAAAAATCTTCCCGGAGCTGATGAAGTCTATAACCTCCTGAAATGGAACGGCGGTGCTGCAAATTCAACAGGTGTGGGTATTGCAAACATCGATTTTAACGGTAATGTCCATCCTGACCAGTTCTGGCAGGATTATACATTCGGGAATGTGCGTGAAAGAAATTTCGGTGAAATATGGATGGATGAGTCTGATCCCCTTATGAAGGGGCTGAAAAATAAAGCTGAGTTTATTAAGGGGAGATGCTCACTCTGTTCCTACAGGGAATTATGCACAGGGGCTATGAGAGTGAGGGGTTACAGGGCTCACAACGATTTCTGGGCGCCCGATCCCCAGTGCTATATCACTGATGAAGAGATAGGGCTCGATGAGGATAAGAAAGCAATTCTGAAAGAGAAGGGTGAGGATTTTCCTATACCTGCGGAGCTTGCCCGGTAATGAAGCTTTATCCTGTAATGATGAATCTTGATAAGAGGCTTGCTGTGATTATCGGCGGAGGCTCTGTGGCTGCACGAAAAGCTGCTGATCTCTTTGAAGCGGGTGCAGTGATTAAGGTTATCTCCCCCGATTTTGATTCTGAGATTATGGAGATGTCCTGGAATTATCCCGATAGAGTGGAGATTTTTCAGCGTGTCTATAAAGTTGGAGATCTTGAAGGGGCTGTTCTTGTTTTTTCCGCAACAGATAATCCTGAAGTGAATGGACATGTGTTCAGGGAAGCGGAGGAGAGGAATATTCTTATTAATGCTGTTGATGATCCCCCTAACTGCAGTTTTTATGTACCCTCATTTGTAAGAAAGGGTGATCTGATTTTTTCTTTATCCACCTGCGGCGCTTCCCCTGCCATGGCTGCCAGGCTTAGACGCATGATGGAGGCGCATATCCCTGAGAGGGTTGATGATATGCTCTGTATCTTGAGACGGGGAAGGGAACTTCTTAAAGCAGACGATACTTTTAAAGATATGGATACATTAGCCAGGGGGGAACTCCTGAAAAAAGTGGTCAACGAAGACGCACTTCTTGAATCGCTAAACTGCTGTAGCAGTGATAATGATATTATACAATTTTTCAGCAGCCTGAAAGATAGGGGGAATTCTGTTTCAGGTAATTGATCTATAAAGGAATTTTTTGTCATACCGGTTGCAGATAGCGCTCCATGAGTGCAACGATGAAGTACCCTTGGGGTAAAACCGGAATGACATATTCAGGCATTATTCCTGATTCTATTATATGTTTAAGTCTTATCAGATGGCACTATAATTGTAAGAATAAAAAAAGTTGCCAGTGCAAAAATTACCGCACCTGTAAAAATACCGCTGCTCCCGTAAGAAACAAGAATTATACCTGAAGCAAAAGGCCCTACTGTCTGCCCCAGGCGGAGCACTGTGGAATTAATCGACATAACAGCACCTCTGTATTCAGCAGGCGCTATAATGGAAATCCTGGTCTGGATGTTGGGTATAAGTATGCCGTTAGCGAAACCGAATATAAATGCAGGAACAGCAAAAAATACCAGTAGAGAGATAAAATAAGAAAGAATCAGGGATACGATATAAAGTAGAAATGCTCCTGTTATAAGTTTTTTTGAAGAGAAAATTCTTGAGAGTCTCCCCAGATTAAATGCCCCCAGAATTGAGCCTATAGAAGCAGAAGATGTTATAAGGCCGATCTGAAATGGTGAGGCCTTAAAATTTTCATAAAGGTAGTAGGGGAAAAATGCCAGCATCACGCCATAGAGCAGAATGAATGCAGTCATTGTGCCGAAGAAAAGTGCCATTATTTCTTTTTTAAAAATTACCTTGAAAGAAGAGGTGAGGTAGTGGCCGATTTTACCGTTTTTCTCAGGTTCAGGATTCTTAAGCCTGAAAGCAGCAAGGTAGGCCACCGGAAATCCGGCCATTGAGAGGAGAAAAGGGTAGTTCCAGCCAAGCAGGGCAAGAGCTCCTCCGATTGACGGGTAGAGCATTGTGCCAAGGCTTAAGAATGAACTGTTATACCCCATGGCATCTATCCGGTTTTTACCCGGGAAAACATCACCTATTATTGTCTGGTTTAGTGAACTTAATGCAGCAGCCCCTGTCCCCTGAAAAACCCGGAGTATCAGAAGTATCTTAAAATCAGCAGTAAAAGCACAGGCAGTTCCGCATATAGAAAATATAAGTATAGATGGTACAAGGACCCTTTTTCTTCCAAGCCTGTCAGCCATTATCCCCAGAACAGGTGAGAGAAAAATTCCCGGTACTGTGAATACAACAATAAGGAGATTTACCTCTCTGGAGGTGAGACCCAGTTCCCTAGCTATTGTGGGGAATGCGGGTGTGATTGACGAAACACCCATAACTGCAATGAGGGTTACAGTAAATATGATCTGAAGATTGTAATTAAATAAAAGATTTTCCTGTTTTATGTTCATAGTATCCTGTTTATGTATTCAGCAGTATGTATTGCAAGCCTGTAATGAGAGTCAGCGCTAAGATGTGTGCCGTCAAGGGACGAAGTCTCAATAAATTCCGCAGTATTTATGAAGTGATAACCATGTTTTAAAGCTGCTTCGGCCACTATATCAGGGAATGCCTGAACTTTGTTTATAACTAATTCGTAAAAACCGGTTTCTTCAAAATCTCTGCTTATCCGCGGAAGCCCCATCAAAATTATCTGCGGCAATGGCCTGTTTGCTTCTGAATGTGCTGTCAGAATTATTTCTGCAATCTCTTCAATAGCTTTACAGATTTTCCAGAGCGGTTCATCCGGTGCAGCAGCTATATCATTCAGGCCAAGGAATATTATAGCCATATCAAGAGGGACGAAGCGGTTTATATTTTTGTGAATATAGTCTATTCCATTTGCTTCATCGTAACCGGGGTAAAGGTTAAGGGCTGACCGGCCATTGAGGCCCTCTTCAATAAGGGCGGATTTAACCTTAAGATTTTGCTGCATCAGGGCGGGCCACCTTTCTGTTTCACCGAATCGTGATCCGTCAGCCGGTTTATAGCCCCATGTGTTGGAATCACCGTAGCATAATATCCTTTTCATAGGTTAACTAAATGGAATTGCATGAATATTTCAAGCAGATTACCTGAAAGATAAAATATTAATCTCAGGGTAGCGGTAGGATTTTGCAGGTGTTGTCATTCCCGCGCATACTTCGACGCGCTCAGTACAGGTGCGGGAATCTCAGGACTCCTGATTTTTCCAGGGGATTCCGGCACTACGTTATCACTTCGGCCGGAATGACAGACTTTTTCCCTAAAATTTTAAGACTGCCAATATCCGCTGTAATCTACATGAGATGCCGGGGCTGTTCAAAAGGCAATTTCCTTGTCATACCGGCTGTAGCGTAGCGTAATGCCGGTATCTCTTAGGCCTGATTTAATCAGGAGATTCCGGTATTTGCAATAATTGAAGTTGCAAAACCGGAATGACAAATCCCCGAAAATCTGACTATTGAGAGAGCCCCGGAAACCTTCTGCGGGGAAAATCTATCCGAATTTTGACGGCGGAATTTCATCCATACCATGTTCAGATTTTGCTCTGTTCAGTTCATTCCGGATATTCCCCAGAATTTGAAAGAGCTTTTCAGGAACCATTTCCTCCGCCCTGTAAATTTTTTCAATACGGTCCATTTTATCAAGATATTTAGTAACACGGATTGAAAAGAGTTTATTAAAAAACTCCTCTGTAATTTCGCGGTTGAAGATTTCCTTGTAGAGCTTTTTAATATCATGGAATTCAGGAATAAATCCTATTGGTGTTCTGGTTGCATCATACTCACCGTGGGCTCTTCCTTCCATCCACATTATCCATACTTTTTTATCAATTTTATCATTTATAAAACTGCCGTTTTCTTTAAGAAAATAATTTGTTGCAAATACAAGGGGAGGATTCTCAAGCTTTGCTCCGAATTTAAAATGATTTTCCAGATACTGCCCCAGGGGAACAGTAAGAAATTCCATGTTTGCCATGGGGCTTGATGTGCGTATACCTGCCTGGCCTATTGTAGCAGCTGTAGTTTCAGATTCAATTGATGACCCGATAAAAACACCATGGTCCCAGTCGAAACTCTGGTAAACAGGAACTGATGTATCTGAGTCCCTGCCGCCGTAGATAAAACCTTTTACAGGCACACCTTCAGGATCATTAAGGGCAGAATCAACATTTTCAAGTTCACTGAGCCGTACTGTATAGCGGGCATTTTTATGGGCAGGGAGTATCTCCTTTCCTGTGCTGTCAGTATTCCCTTTCTTCCATAATCCGGAAAAGTTTTCACCCTCCCGGGGGAGATCCTTGCCCATACCGAGCCAGTATGGAACTCCGTCGTTTACAAGGACATTGGAAAAAATCAGTTCTCTCGGTGTTGTAAGTGTTTTATATATCACAGGGTCATCAATGGGATTGACATCTTCGATTATACCGAAGATCCCCTGTTCAATATTTACAGCATAGGCGTGCCCGTTTTCCCCTTCCCTGATATATGCAATATCATCACCGATTATAAGCTGACCCGGGATCATTGCAGTGGATGTTTTACCGCAGGCGCTGGGATATGCCCCTGTAAAATAGGTTGTCCGGTTTTTACCTTCCGGCTGTACCCCCATAATAAACATATGCTCGGTGAGCCAGTCTTCATTGTTCGATTTGTAAATAGCAAGCCTCAGCGCAAGCTTCTTTAAACCAACGCTGTTCCCCGCATACTGGTTGTTAACAGTAAAAACCGCACCTTCCATAATATCCGTATAAATACGCCTGTTCTGAATATTTTTTGAATTTTTTCTTTCATCAAGCTCACCTGCTGAATGAACAAAGTAGAAGAACTCGGGTGAGCCTTTAAGATTTTTAAACTGCTCATATCCGGCACGGTAGAGAATATCCTCGCTGTGAGCAACATAAGCGGAGTCTGTAATCTGCAGAGCAGAAATTGAGAATCTTGAATCCAGCGGCCCGAGACAGAAAAACCGGATGAGCATTTCCCGGCCTTCCATTATCCCATCCATAAGTGAATGGACCTCTCTGATCCCCTGTTCTCTCTCCATGGGATTAAGACCTTCACTAAGCTTCATATCAGGGGTGATCAGTATTTTAGTATTCCTGGTATCGCGCCCCTGATCGTTAAGCCCGTCAAAGTGGATGGTATGACCATCCATGTTAAGTCTCCTCTCCTCGCCATTGGAAATTGAAAGATTTCTGACATAACGGATGTCATCATCTGAGTCTGTAATAACAGATACTTTTGACGGCTTACACAGATTGATATACTTTTCTATTACCTGCACAGCTTTTGCATTGTTTAAGGCGTCGATTTTTTTTCTGTTAACTTCGTTAAGGATAGTTAAACTTACATTCATCCTGAACCTCCTGGGAATAGACAATACTTTTAAATTTTTATATTTTTGTTTGATTTAGGGAAATTTCTTAATATCACCAGTAGGGGATGAATAATTACCGGCAATTATCAATAAGTGAGATCTGTTAAAATACTTTAATCAGCTCCAGTGCTTTTTTTAGATAATATTACAATCTTGTTGCTAATTTCAAGCAATTAATTGTTTATATAAAAATTATATACAAAATAAAAAATATAAGGAGTAATGGGTAATACCTGATAGGGAGGTTGATTCTGTAAATTTTTCTTCTCTCTGGTGCTATTCTGCAGTAAAGAATAATAAATTTCAGCTTGAAAATAAATTGAATTTAAGCTTAGGCTGTTCTTTATTTTCACTAAGGATCTGGCTATGGATGAACTCCTTTCCTGTATTATAGAATTTATACTCCCCATGGGGAATTATTTTATATATCTTTTTCTTTTTATAAGTGCCTTTATTGAAAACATATTCCCCCCTGCTCCCGGGGATACTATTACAGCATTTGGAGCTTTTCTTGTGGGAACAGGGAGGCTTAATTTCCTGTCAGTCTATGCTGTTACCACATTAGGGAGTTCGGCAGGATTTATGGTCCTTTATTTTCTCGGAAGATATCTGGAGAGAAGTTTTTTTGAGAAAAAAAACTACTCCTTCTTTTCAAGGGATAAAATTGACGATGCTGAAAAATGGTTTTTTAAATATGGTTACCTTGTAATATTATTTAACAGGTTTATGCCGGGTCTCAGGTCTGTTATTTCAATTGCTTCAGGGATGTCGGGGCTAAGAGCATTCCCGGTGTTTCTGCTCTCTTTTTTGAGCGCCTTGATCTGGAATTTTATATGGATATATGCGGGATTCACTATTGGTAATAATTGGGATATTGTTAAGAAGGGTGTGGTTGAGCTTCTAAAGTGCTATAACCTTGCTGCAGGGGTAGTGATTTTTTCAGTAATTCTTTTTTTCCTGATAAAATATTTCAAAAAAAATTCAGCGGAGTGATTGTTCAATGGCGCTTTTGAGCTGCTTTTTCTTAACTTTATCTATTGATTTAAGAAGCTTATCAAGGTTGTTCTGAACTGTTTTCATCTTAACTGCTTCTTCAGCAACTCTGGCTTTAAAATCACTGGTATAGAATTTTGTAATAGCATCATTCCTGAATTTGTTATATCTGTTTGTAAGATCCTTCATATACTCCCGGTTCTGTCGCATACTTCTGGAGATTTTCCCTTTTGTTTCCTTTCTTAGAAAGAATGTAAAAAAGGAGGCAGCATAATTTTTTGAAATATTAAATATTGGCGATGGTTGAAAATACTTTTTCCCCACCTTAATTGAGTAGCCTCTGAATCTGTTTAAAGCGCTTTTTGATTTTATGAGTATAGTTTGTGTTGATTCCCGGAATCCGAAAATAAGCCTTTTATCGCGATCAGAAAATAAACGGTCCTTAACCTCAAGAAGGTGTGCTCTTATTTTCCCTCTATAAAATGGTTTTTCAATAAGCTGGTGCACAGAATTTTTGTATTCTGTATAGCGTGAATAAATATGGGAAAAACCTCTTCCTGCCATGAAATTCCCAAACCTGAATCGGAGTTCATTCAGTTTTTTAAATACCCCTTCAATTGTAAGGAGAATAGCAAAAAAAATTAATCTGAAAATATGTTCAAAAAAACCGTCGCCGATTTTCCTTTTTTTCATTTCATTAAAATAATCTTTTTTCCCCATTAACTTTTCCTGACCCTTTTGAGTTTTTTTACACTTTTAATCACCCGCGATGTTTGTCAACTTTTTATCCTGATCCCGGGCAATAATAATCCCTGACCATATAATTGCGGTCGCTGTTGCCAGAAGAAATCCTGCCGTAACAGGTGATATTTTTAATATCTTCATAATCGTTATTAAGCATTAACAATCAGTAATTATTCCTGAAGATATTTTTTAGTGCAATAATGATGTTTCCCATATCTCCTTCGACTTCGGCGGCGGGGATATTTTTATTGACGCCTGGAGGTTCTGATCTTTAAATGAAAAAATATGAAGAACTTTAAATAAAGGTATAATTATGGCAATAATCAAAAGAGCACTTATAAGCCTTTCGGACAAAACAGGTATTGCTGAATTTGCAAAGGAACTTGCCGGTATGGGAGTTGAGCTCCTGTCCACAGGAGGGACAGCTAAAGCTTTGAGGGACGCAGGCCTTAAGGTTAAGGATGTATCTGAGCATACAGGTTTCCCTGAAATGCTCGATGGCCGTGTAAAAACCCTGCATCCCCGAATTCATGGAGGGCTTCTGGGACTCAGAGGTAACATGGAACATGTTGAAACAATGAAGAAGCATGGGATTGAGCAGATAGATATGGTAGTTGTCAATCTCTACCCATTTAAGGAGACAATAGCGAAAGCTGACTCTACTTTTGAAGATGCAATTGAGAATATTGATATTGGCGGTCCGGCAATGCTCAGATCCGCTGCCAAGAATTTTCAGAGCGTAACTGTTATTACTGATCCTGCGGATTACGGGGTCGTCATTTCTGAAATGAAAAGGAGCGGCGGAGCGGTTTCTTATAAGACCAACATGGGACTGGCACTTAAGGTCTATTCCGCCACTTCTCAATATGACGCAATGATAGCAGCCTATCTTGAGACAAAGGTGAAAGAGGGATTTTAATCCCTTATATCTCTTTTCCGGCCGAACCTTTCGGTTCTTTCAACCTTAAATTCAATGAACCAGACAGGGGGTGAGCCTATACCCCCTGTAGTGTATTGCTCACTTTTTTTTATAATTTCCCCTGTATCTGCTATGCCGATTTGAGGTATATAGCCTTTCTCAATATTTTTCTCCAGCGGGATAAGCTCTATCCCCATAGGTTCTGATGGCGCTCTTCTTACAAAAAAAGGAGCTGTATGATAGAATCCTTTCTGTTCCAGGTTTTCAAATTGCGTCATTAGTTTTTCACCCGGAATCTTAATCCATATAGGGATATTCCCTGAGTATATCAGCGCTTTCCCGGAAAAAGGCGCGGAGCTCTCTCTGCTGATATTGGATGAAATTGAACTGAACAGATAATTAAGGTTTGTTTTTATCGGCTCTTTCTGCAGGATTTTTATGTTTAAAGACTCTGAAAGAATTTCGGTCATGCTTTCAGGCGAGGGCTTTATTCTGCTCATATAAATCTCTTCCGGTGATGAAACAACTCCTGTTCCTCCAGGGGAAGTGATTACACCCTTTTGCCATTGGTTGAGCAGAGCTGCAGAGGTGTAAATCCTGGTTCTTTCCAGGTATATTTCGTGTCTTGCACCGGAGGTGTCATAGGCTGACTGCTGGTATACCACGCTGAAGTTTGAGCCGCCCGTAATATCGGAGAGGCGCTCAAGATCGCTTTTGCGGTTTTCTATTGCGAAACCGTTTATTGTATTAATCTGTATTTTTTTCTTTTTAGCTTCAAATGCGAACTTCTCAGGGAAGCTTAGTCCATCTGCAGGTGAAGAGTTTATAATAATAATTTTTTTTATGGCTGAGGGGCGCCATTTAATATTCCCTATTGAATAGTTCAGTACTTTTGCCAGGTTGTTTTTGTCAGGCGACCCTGCCGGTCTGATTGAATCGAGTCCCTTTCTCAGCTCTGTAATCGAATTAATATATATCTTTGCGCTTTCAAAGGATCTTCTGTCAGAGTAGGGGAGAATGTATATGCGGGTATTTATACCATTTTTTTCAATAAGTTCTGAGGTGAAGTGAGAGATTGCTTTTTTGATATCATCCCATTTGCTGTTGATTCTGTAGGAAAAATCTATAAGTATTGCAATATCAGCTTCACTCTCCCATGTGCCGGTGGTAATGTTGGCGGTGCTGATAAGGGATGATCTTATGCTTTTCTCCGCAGTACGGAAGATATCCCTGTCTGATGAGGTGGTTCTCGATATTATCTGCTTCCCCTTTACAGAGTAGAGGATATTCTCCGATACAAAGCTTCCGCTTTTTCTGGTAAGGGTGCCGATGAGCAGATATGACAGATTATACTTCATCCCGAAAATATCCAGGTCTTCAGCAGATAGAGATTCAGGCTTAATGCCAAGCTCTCTGAGCCCGATTGCGGTTTCATGAGGGGACTGTATTTCTATCTCTTTAACCAGGAGGGCTGTAACAGAGAGAAGTTTTGAATACTCTTCCGGTGAAATAGCAATACCCGGTGAGATCCGGTAGGGAAGAACAGCCATTGATGAATAGAGGGGGATGGCTGTTAAGAAAAAGATAAGTAATGCGATACTCTGTTTTATAAGTGACATGGTCTTATGTGCCTCTGGTTATGTTCCATAGTTGTGTGAGTATGGAACATAATGTCCAAAAGGTCAATTAAAATCCTTTCTTTGATGATTTACTGGTATAGGTAGCGGTAGGATTTTGGTGGTATTGTCATTCCCGCGTATGCGGGAATCTCATATCCTTGATTCTTTCAGGAGATTCCGGCACTACGTTATCACTTCGGCCGGAATGACAGACTTTCCCCCCTAAAATTCTACGACTACCCCGGTATAGTCTCCTGATAAAATTATTGATGAATAACCAGAATAGAGCAAAAAAATTTGACATTATACATGAAATATTGCTATACTGAATTCGGGCATTATACCAGGGAGGGGGTATAATTATGAAAATAACATCGGATGTTAATTTACTGAACAGACGGGTACCGGATATTAATCCGGGTGGGAATCCCGTCATTTTATCAAAACCGGATAACCGGACTTCAGATTCGCAGATCCAGAATCAGGTAATAAGGGGTATTCAGCGGGACAGGGCGCAGCTTGATGCTCTTATTATTGCCCAGGTATCAAGAGATCTGATTCAGAAGGCTATTACTATTTCCGCAAGGCTTCAATCCGCTGCAAGTGAAGCATTCACAACCGGGAGAATTGATACTGTTGAAGTAAAAAATCAGGTATCGTCTATTTCAGGGGACATTGCTGATTACGGCGGAATGGTTGCACCGCCTGTGAATCCTCAGCTCCGGAATCAGGGGGGGGGAGAGGTTGTTGTTGCTGAGCAGTTTAACCGGATCAGGGAATACGGCGAAAATCTTCTAAACAGGGAGAGGGTTGATCCGCAGGTATTTGCCGACATTTCGGAGAATCTTAATGAAGTGTCTGATCAGATGAGCAGAAGTATTGATGCCTTTTATTCAGATTTCAGGACAGAGGAGATAAGAGCGGATGGCGGTGCAGTGATGCCGGCAGCCGGAAATATGTCTCGTGAGATCGTGAACAACGCGGCCGGGGCTCTCACTGCCCAGGGAAATTTGAGTCCGGAGATTGCGGGTAATCTGACAATGGCGTAAAAAAAAAGTGTGTGCTAAAATTTATCTTGACTTTATATTAATTTTCATTGTAGGTTGCTTTATATATTAGTCATCAGTTCTTACCTTAAATTTTTTTGGCTTTCATAATCTCTGGCGTCCGCCGGAGAAACTATTATTGTGTGATGCAGAAATAAAATAATGATATATTATAAACCGAACAGGACAGTAAAACCGGGAACCGGAAGTTTGTCTTATTTTTTCAAAGGGACTGTTCCCGGCGAAAATCAGAAGAACCGCAGCAATGACCTTCATTTGTTTGATGCTGTTACAAAATTTTATTCTGCTGTTCCCGGGAATTTATACAGTAACCCCATGAGATTTAAAAATTGTTTTGCTCTCACTCTTGCCGGATTTCTAATTGAGAGGGTCTGCGCTGAAAAAATAACAGCACTTGACAACCGGATCTTCGGCGAGGAATTTTATTCCCGATGTGCTGATGAACTTATCCGTCTTAATTCTTCTGTTCAGGAGAGGGATCTTCTGGTAATCTATCTGAAGCAGTCTGTTCATATTCTTGAAGAAAGCGGCATCATATATCTGGATGAGAATAATATTGTCTCTGCTGAAAAAGGTTTAACCGGTGAAAGGCTTTACAGAAGGCTTTTTAATTCTTTCTGGAATGAGCTGGACTGGAAGGCAATTTTCCCCTCATCACCTGAGGCTGCACAAGCCCTTCATGAAAACAGGTATGCACTTGCTGAGCTCCTTTCAGGCTCTTATTCTGCTGTAAGTATTGAAGCGCTGGCTAATGACTTTTTTGAAGTAACCGGGATATGTGCAAGAAATGATTTTTTTATGATCTCATTCCTCGATTTTTATCTTCTAACATGGTTTAAACATTTCGGGATTGTGGAGTACAGCAGCAATTCAAATGACGGGCTTGTTTATGTTGCTCTCACTGATGACGGCCGGACTGCTTTAAAATCCTTAGCCTGATCTTTTTTAAATTAGTTTTTGTCTCCACCCTTAAGGCTTTTGATTGGAGACGGCGGGACTCGAACCCGCGTTCTACATCACAGAACAATGGCTTCTACATGCTTATCCTGTTTGTTTAATTTAAGCTTGCCAATCCGGAAACAGGCACCATATTGTAAGCCGATCCACCTTTAGTTTCGCCTTCATCGCGGAGGAAATGACTCGGGCTATCCCCTGTAATTTGATGCCCCTGCAACCCCCAGAGGAGAGGATGAAACAGGGACATAGCAGCAACTACGCTGCTAATGCAAAATTATTTTCTGCGTTTATATTTTTTCTGCCATTTTTACGAGATGACAGCACACTCGACATGCAACCATTGACCCATCAATGCAGTCGAAACCAGATCGTCCCCTGCAGTATAAGTAAGGTTCTACTTAAAATAGATTCCCCCCTATTTGTCAATTACATTAAATGATAATTGACACAGACTTTATAGTATGATATCTGAGAAAGAAAAATGTTACCCGGGAAAGTGTATGCCTTTTAAAAAATGGATTTCAATAATTATTAATCTCACCTTTCTGCTCCTGATTTTCGCCTGCGGCGTCAGTGAAAAGGGGGAGGTGGCAGTTGAAGAGGAGAAGGACGATTATAAACCGGAACAGGTTATAAGTTCAGATGTTGTGCCGGTTAACTTTAATTCAATTAAGGGGAGCTGGGATTTAAGATATGGAGACAATTACGGATACTCCTTCAGACTTGGTAACAATTATAAGGCGGTTGTGATTCTTTATTTAAACAGCAGTTCCCTTATTTTTAAGGGTGTCTATACTCTTGAAGAGGGGGATAACCTGCGGATTAATGTTTCAGGCATGAAAAGGGAGGAGCGTGTTACAGGTCTTAATCTTACCAGCGGTTTTGTTGATGTAAAATCCTCCTATTTTATTTTTCATTCAAGAATTTTTGAAAGAAGCGGCAGAACCATTATGGAGCTTAGGCCGGTTCAGATATTTATTGACCATAACAGCTCTGAAGGTTTTTTTGAGCCCCTTGTGCGTCTCACCAGAGAGGGGGGATGATGATTATAGAGGAATTCGCATTTACCAATTCAACAGGTCTTGATCTTCCTTCCAGGCTATATTACAAAGATGAAATCGGGAAGAGGGGGGTTCTTTTCAGCCATGGCCTTTTTTCAAGCAAGGATGGGTATAAAATTACTAATATGGCTGAGGATATAGTAAATGCGGGTTATACCCTCATGACTTTTGATTTCACCTTTTCCGGAGAATCTCCCGGGGATATTGCCGATATTTCTATCCTTCAGGAAGTTGATGATCTTTTGAGGGGGGTTGAGGTTTTTAAAAAAAAGGGGATAGAGAAGATTCATCTTTTAGGTTCAAGTATGGGTGGAGTTGTTTCGATACTTGCTGCTTCCAGGGGGAATACTTTATTTGAGTCATTAATCCTTATTGCCACACCTGTTTACCTGACCGGGCTGCTCCGGGAAGGTGCTGTTCAAGAAAAGGGCAATGATATGGTAAGCATTTCCGGGGTGGATGTTAAAAAAAGTTTTATTCATGAGCTTAAAAATCTTGATATAGCTGCTGCTGCAGAAAAGATCACTGCTCCTGTTCTGATAATTCATGGTATGCTTGACAATATTGTGAGTATAGAGAATTTTGAAGTGCTTAAGGGACTCTTAAAGGGACCATTTGAACCGGTTCTTATTGCAGATGGAGATCATAATTTAACCGGTGAGTCTCATTTGAGTATTATTAGAGAAAGGATAAATAACTGGCTTGGAAAATTTACTGTTTAAATATTTTATTTTTCTGCTAGCCTCTATACAGATTCTTATCGGGTTGACAGAACTGATCGCTCCGGGCAGGTCCTACAGATTATGGAAGAGATGGACATGGAACCGGTATTTTTATATTCATGGTCTTTTCCTGATTGCAGCTGGATTCCCCTTGACTATCTATAAGGGGCATTTTTCCGGAATTCTTTTCGCTATTGGATTGATAATTGTTTTAACAGGACCCTTTGTATTGATATATCCGGAAAAAATAAGGGGAGTGTTTTCTGAAGCGGAAAAAGATATGAAACCGGAAAGTATAAAGCAGCTCATTTATTTTGATTCTGCAATGAGAATATGTTTTGCAGCCATTCTTTATATCAGTTTCTACAGAACTTTTTATGTTCAATAGAAATAAGTATATTGATTTTTTTATATCCCAGCCGCATGCGGCGGCGGAGATATTAGAGCATTTTATTCCAAATAAAAGTTAAGGAATTAACACTGAGATTTTATTGTTAATCTACTGGAGATGAGATGGAGTATATAAATATAACAGAGAAGCGATATCATAAAGGTTCAATTCATCTAAGTTCAAGCAGTGATGATGAATCCTGTACTGCTGAGAAAATCCTCGATATTCCCGGCTACTGGAGTACTAAAAAAAGGAGTGCTCCTATTAAAGAATTTGTAGTTATAAACTACGAAGAACCAGTACCTGTGGATTCTTTCAGGATTAAAGTTTCCCAGAAGGGGCCCTCGGTTTTCCCCGGGAGTTTCAGAATAGAAGGGAGCATGAATGCTGAAGAGTGGTGCCTGCTCTATTCTGAGTCAAATACATCCCTTGAAGTAAGAGATTATGACATTGTAATACCACTTACTGTTGTTAAGTATATCAAATTTGTTATTACTGAGCCTGCTGTATCAGGTTCGCAGTATTTTTCCGAGATAGGTCTATTCGAAGCCGGAATTAACGGTGCGTTGGGTATTTCTGCAAGTTCATGGAGCTCAGGGAATGGTGCAGAAAACCTCATTAAAAAGGATAACAGATTATGCTGGGAATCTGAACTAAAGAGCAACAGTTCAAATGAATTTGTAAATATTGATCTGGGGAAGGTATGCAGTATAAACAGGGTTATTCTGGGATCATCTACAGAGGGATTCCCGGAGAATTTTCATGTTGAAACTTCTATTGATAATGAAGTATGGATAACTCTTTTTTATGAAAAAGGGTTTGAGGCGGAGAATAATAAGAGATACTTCTGGAACACAGGTATTACTGCAGCGCGATATGTGCGATTTGAAGCTGCGGGGAAACAGTTTGTAAACAGGAAATTCGGAATAAGAATTGCTGAAGTGTCAGTTTTTTCAGCATTAGAATTAAATGATCATACCCACAATATAGGGAACATTACCCCTCATGCTTCAATTTTCAACGCAGGGATGGTGAGGCTTGCCAGAGATGGAGAAAGTCTTCCAGGTGCGGTTGTTCAGTCATCGGACAGCAGGCTGAGAGACGCTTCCAATGTGTTTAAAGGTATTGTGCGCTTTGCAAATGACGGTGAATCTTCACCGGGGCTTGCTGTGCAGTCTGATGACAAAAGAATTAAACCAGCTTCGGAGCTGAAACCCGGGATTGTCAGGCTTGCCTATAACAGGGAAACCAACCCGGATGCTGTAGTCCAGTCAAATGACTCAAGGCTTCAGCATGCAGGTGAGGATAATTTCGGTATTGTTAAGATTTGTCCTGACGGTGAATATAAGGAGCATTCGGTTGTATCGGGGAATGATGTGAGGCTTCAAAAGGGAACTACCCTATCCCACGGTATCTGCATTCTTGCATCTGATGGTGAAAATTTACAGGGGGCGGTTGTACAGGGGAATGACAGGCGTTTAAAGGATGCCACCAGGTTCAGTAAGGGTATTGTACGTATTGCTGAGGATGGGGAGATCGCCGATGATGCAGTCCCTGCAGCCGGGGATAAAAGACTTAAAGATGCGACTACCGGGAGCAAAGGTATAGTTGAGCTTGCAGAGGATGGAGAGGACAGCGCGTCTGTGGTTGTACAGGGTAATGACCGGAGACTTAAGGATGCCACCAGTGAAACCAAAGGTATAGTTGAGCTTGCGGAAGATGGCGAAGAGAGGCCGGGTGTTGCTGTACAGGGTAATGACCGGAGGCTTAAAGATGCCACCACTGACTGTAAGGGTATAGTTGAGCTTGCAGAGGATGGCGAAGAGAGACCGGGTGTTGTTGTACAGGGTAATGACCGGAGGCTTAAGGACGCCACAGAAACTTCAAAGGGTATAATGAAATTTGCACCTGACGGCAGCGAGGAACAGCTCAGTGCTGTCCAGGGGAATGATAAAAGACTGCGTAAAGCAACAACAATTTCATGCGGCATAGTTGAGCTTGCTGAAGATGGCGAGGAAAGGCCGGGTGTGGTTGTACAGGGTAATGACCGGAGGCTTAAAGATGCCACCACTGACAATAAGGGTATAGTTGAGCTTGCTGAAGATGGCGAGGAAAGGCCGGGTGTTGCTGTACAGGGTAATGACCGGAGACTTAAGGATGCTACCAGTGAAACCAGAGGTATTGTTGAGCTTGCAGAGGATGGAGAGGAGAAACCGGGTGTTGTTGTACAGGGTAATGACCGGAGGCTTAAGGACGCCACAGAAACTTCAAAGGGTATAATGAAATTTGCACCTGACGGCGACGAGGAACCATTAAGCGCTGTTCAGGGTAACGATAAAAGACTGCGTAAAGCAACAACAATTTCATGCGGCATAGTTGAGCTTGCTGAAGATGGTGAGGATAGTGCAGGAGTTGTTGTCCAGGGGAATGATAAAAGACTTCAGAATTCAACAGAAGATTCTTACGGAATTGTACGTCTTGCCCGTAATGGTGAAAGCGGGAGCAGACTGGCTGTTCAGGCTGATGATGCGAGACTTGCAAACAGCAGGGAGCCGCTTCCCCACTCTCATGAGTATGCTCCGCTGAATCACAGCTACAGCAGTCATAAGGGGACTATCTCAATAAGGGAGAGCAGGAGCGAGTCTTTTAAGGATATAACACCTCCATCGGACGGCTCTTCAGTTATATACGGGAATAATACTTCTTCTGAAGGGCCCTCCATCGGGATAACCGGTATTTCAGGGAATAACGAGGGGGGTGATTCATATGGTGTTCTGGGACATAGTAATCATGTGGGCGTGAGAGGACAGGCATCCGGCAGAGGCGGGGCCGGAGCAGGGGTTCTGGGGGCTTCACGTTTTGGTGCGGGTGGTGTTTTTGCAAGTGAACATGGATTCTCCCTGGTTGCTGACGGCTCCGGGGCTTTAATCAGAGGTTATGATAAAAATCTTAACATGATGGGTAACGGGAAAGCTCTGCTTGTTAAGGGGTCAGCTGAATTTCAGGGGCGCATTACAATTAAGGGTGAGTATAATAAAGAGGGTTTTCCTGCAGGTTTTGTTGAATTATTTGAGGTGGATGAAGTGGAATATGTTTCACCAGGGGATATTCTTATCGCATCTGACAAAGGGGGGGCACTCCTTTCCAGATCAAGAAAGAGCTACAGCACCTCTGTAGTCGGGGTTGTTTCAGGAAACCCTTATATATCTATAAATAATTCAGGAAAAGAGGAGAAGGTCTACCCTGTCGCATTAACAGGAAAAGTCCTCTGTAAAGTAGATGCCAGGAATAATCCTGTTAACCCTGGAGATCTTATTGTTGCTTCAGATGTTGCAGGCTGCGGGATGGCCGGGAGAATTGATTCCTTTGACAAAATAGGTTCAGTAATCGGGAAGGCCCTTGAGAGGCTTGAAGACGGGGTTGATTTAATCCCTGTCTTTATAACGCATCAATAATACTGAAGGGTAATTACAGGATAGTTTAGAGCTGCTGTTAAAATAAATTGATGCAGGGGACCTGATTTCTATGTGGAAAGAAAAACGTAAGCGTGTTTTTTCGATTAGAATATTCATATCAATGGCATTTAACCTGATTGTTGCAGCAACAGGTCTTCTCCTCTGCATCTTTGTATTTATTTATATTAGAAATGAGTTGAGGGATAATCTTTATATAAGACTGAATGATCTGTCTTATACAATTGCCAGAAATATTGATGGTGATAAATTTGAGAAGATTACTTCCACAAAAGACCCCCTGAGTATTGATAATTACAGATACATTCAGAATAGGCTTCAGGATATTCAGCAGAATACCACAAAGATATTTTATATTTATTCCATGAGAATTAACAGCAGGGGGGAAAATGTATTTGTTGTTCCCACTGATGATGATCAGGGATTTATGGGCTGGTTTGATGTCCCCTATAATGAAATTCATGCGGATGCATTAAAGCTCTATGAAAATCCGGGGGTTATTGTAATCAAATCTTTTATTGAGGATGAATACGGCACCTGGGTTTCCGGGTTTGCCTCAATACTTAATTCAAAGGGTAAGATTGTCGGGGTTGTGGGGATTGATGTTTCAGCAGAAGATGTGATTAAGAGTGAAATACGCTGCCTTGTTATAATGATAATGATTACCGCAGCTATTGTTGTGGTTGTTTTATTTCTGGGGAGATTTTTTTCCGGCATGATTACCAGGCCGCTGCTGAGACTTCAGGATGAAATAGGCATGATCCAGAAGTTTGAACTTGAAGATGTTGTTCCATCTGACACGATTTTTATTGAGATAAGGGATATGGAAAACGTGGTGGACAGAACAAAGAAGGCTCTTCGGTCATTTAAGCGCTATGTACCTTCTGAGCTTGTTCACCAGATTGTGCTTACTCAGAAGGAAGCGGTTTTAAGCGGGGATGAGCTTACTGCGACTTTTATGTTTACAGATATTGAGGGTTTTACATCGATTTCAGAGGGAGTGGATATTGAATCTCTGGTGGAGAAGATGGGGAGCTACTTTGAGATTATGACAAAATCAATTCATCAGAACAGCGGTACTGTGGATAAGTATATCGGGGATGCGGTAATGGCTTTCTGGGGTGCTCCCAATTATCTTGAACAGCATGCTTTTCTGGCCTGCAAAACTGCTCTGGAGTGCCTTGAATCAGTGGAGAAGCTTAATGCTGAACTGATTGAACAGAATTTCCCCCCCTTAAATACAAGGCTCGGTATTCATACAGGGAAGGCAATTATAGGGAATATGGGGTACAGTGAGAGGCTGAACTATACTGCTATTGGTGATACTGTTAATATGGCAAGCAGGCTTGAAGGGATAAATAAATTTTATGATACAAATATTCTTATCAGTGATGATACATATAATATGGTTAAAGATGAGTTTGTTACCAGAAGACTGGACAGAATTATTTTTAAAGGTAAAACCGGGTGGATAACGGTACATGAACTTCTCGGAGTCCGTGGAGGGACTGATCCCGATTTGGTCCGGTTTGCTGATGCCTATAACAGGGCTATTGAGCTTTTTTACGCGATGGAATGGGAGGATGCGGAGCTGCTTTTCAGTAAAGCTGAGAGGATAAGAAGGGGCGACAGGGCATCTCTCAGGATGATTAAATATTGTCAGCAATACATGGAAAATCCTCCACCGGAAAAGTGGAAAGGGATAGTTAAGCTCAATTCTAAATAATAATTAAAGAATGCTGTTTATTAGAAATGATTTAATTCCAAAATTTTTTAAAAGCTCGCTATCCTGGCTTGCAGTAAAAAAAAGTATCAAAAAGTAATAAATATTGACAAAGACTAAGATTTAGTTCGTTTATTATGTAATTCTTGACAATCATTAAAACAAAATTAAAAAAGGCATTCCTATGACATTACCAAAAAAAATTAGTCCTTGTCCAATTGTTGATTCTATATTAGAGTTGAGGTTTGCAACAAGTTTCCCTCATGATGCGATTTTTGGTATAGTATATAATGCTTTTAAATCAGATTATCCCAGATATGAAAGCTTGCCTATACTTCAACTTCCTGAACCAGTAAGGAAAGCGGATCCTAATTTAAAGTTTAAACCTTATTATCGTCTATCGAATGATAAATTTGTAATTCAAATTGGTGCGGATGTAGCAACTATTAGCTCCTTCCCAGAGTATGTGGGATGGGATATTTTTAAGACAGAAATTACTAGTTTTTTTAATACTATAAAAGCTCTTGCAATCATCGATGATGTTTCAAGAATCGCATTACGTGTAATAAATTTTTTCCCCGATGTTGATATTTTTCAACAGGCAAAAATAGCTCTTATTATTTCCGAGGAACCAATAGTTTCACAAAAGACATTGCTTAATACAGGATTTGTATATGATCATGGCATTAATAGCACATTGAACATCTCAAATGATGCAATGATTAATTTAACACAAGGCTCTATAATAGATATAGATACATTTCGAGAATATAATAAAGTCTTTGATGTTTATAGTATAATATCAGAAATAGAAATGATACATGATAAAGAAAAAGCACTTTTCTTCTCATTGCTAAAAGATGATTTTTTGAAAAAATTTAATCCGGAGTATTGATAATGGGTACAGCAACAACTCTTAAAGGTGTATTTTTATTAGCTGCCTTAGGTGCATCAAATACTATTGCGCCATTACCATATCAATATAACCCCATTTATGCTTCTGTTATTGGAAAATATTATGAAATTAAAGAATTAAATGAAAATTATAGGCCATTTCAGGAAGAATCACAATTAGAGATAATTGTCAACGTTTCGAAACATTTAATAAAAAATTCAAAAAATATCGAAAGTGAATTTGTTGAAATCGTGAACAATAATTTTTGGGATCTGGTTTAATAATGCTTTCTGAAGATATAAAAATTTATCTTCCTAAGTTTTTATCAGGTGAGTCATCCCAGGAATTATTTAAATGCTTGAAGGATTTTCCGAACAATATTGATGAACGGTTCTATACATCTCATTTGAAAGAAGAGGAATCAATTTTTCAAGGGGACGGCATGAAGAATATGCTTGTTGTTAACCTTCCTCAACCTGATATTAGACCAATCCCAAGTATGATATTCTCCAATACATGCGATATTTCTCCGGATAATACAAGATTATTTAATACAAATATACTCTATTCGCCAATTTTCAATTTAAGAAAGTACAGGGAAAAAATTAGCTCAGATTCAACAAAATCACCTCAAGCCATTGAAGATCACATCGCAGCAATTAAACGACAAGAAATTACTCAAATATTTTTTCTTCCAGCGCTAATAGATCAAATAGAAGATTCTATTGTTTTTTTTGATCGTGTATGTAATTGTTCAAATAAAATGATGAAAAAAGAAAACATTGATACTGAAAGAATTTTTACACTCAGTGATTATGGATCATATCTTTTTGTATTAAAACTTTCAATTCATTTTACGCGAATTTTTGATAAAGTGGAAAGAAAAAACGGAGGGTTTTGAAAGAATACAATAATTAGCAAGCACAACATCTGTGTTTCGCTTGTATAAAACTTCTATTAATCGTACTTAAAGCAGATAATGGATAGATCTATTATAAATATTTTTAAAATTAAGAAATAGCATTAAATCAGCATTATTTTATCTTATAATAAAACCACATTGTACTCTCCCCCTCATAATAATAATCGGGGAAAGTTCCTACATGGACAAAGCCGTTGGTGGTCATAAAGGTTCTCATCGGTTCATATTCAGGCCTGTTCGATGTGTCTACCATGAGGAATCTGCCCTTCATGGATTTGACAAAGTCCAGGGCAGTAGAGAGGAGCTGTTTGCCGATCCCTTCATGTCTGTGTCTTTTGTCTACGGCAATGTAGCTTATGAGAAACCCTGATGTGCGGTGATCGGTCTCCTTTACTCCCAGGGCTGCAATGATTTTCCCATTTTCATCTCTGGAAAACCAGTATTTAAGGTCACGGCTTCTGAGACAGATGAAAGGCTCTCTGTATATCTGTTCAATTTCACCAGGTGTTAGCTTTGCGTCAAAGGCATGGACAGAGAGGAGAAAATCTATCAGCTCTTCAGCCTTGTCAGTATTGTCTACCTCTTCTACACGGTAGCTCTGATTAATATAAGTATCACGATTCTGCATGTTCATTCCTCGTTAATGCTATAAAGATAAGAAACGCCACAGTCATACCGGCTATTATGATAAATGTTCCCTGTTCATAACCGAAAACGAAAAGGTAACCCATGAGCAGAGGCCCTATCATCTGCCCTATATTCCCGACGAAATTCAGGTAGCCCACACTTTTATCATAGCCCATCTCTGCTGAAGCCTTTAGTTCAATAAGATAATCAATACTCATGGGGAGTCCGAAACTGTCGCCGATTCCGATAAATATTACAAGGATAACAGCAGTAGTAATATCGGGCTTTATTGCAAATATCACAAGACCGGCCAGTGTTACAGCTATATAAAGGGCCATGGACATTTTACCTCTTAGCAGATTGCTTTTTGTGAGAAACCTGACTATGGCCGGGCCGAGATATATTATTACAAGACTGTTGATCATGAAAACACGGCTTATATCACCTGCTGTTACTTCTTTTGATTCTGCAAAGACGGGAAACATGTAGGTGAGGAACATGCTGCATATTGATACAGGTATAAAAGCAGCAAAGAAGAAGAGAAAAATATTTCTGTTGGTAAAGAATTTGAATATATCTCCTGCAGAAACTTTTTTCGGCTCTTCAAGGGTATAGGTGCGGTTGTTTGTCATAAGGTGCCGGGCATAGAGAAGGGCCATTAGAGATACCATTACTGAGAATATATATACCTGGGAATATCCGAGATAATCAGCGCTCAGTCCCCCTATGGCAACTCCGCAGCAGTAGCCTGCATTGAGTCCGGAATTCTGTGAAGCCAGGCCGTTATTTCTTACAGTTATATCAGGTGATATCATGGGATAGCATTGGAGCGTAACCAGAGCAAAACCGTATGCCGCTCCTACAAATGTTCTGGCTACAATAAAAGCATAAGGGTCATTAATATAATAGGCTATAAATGAACCTGCAGCCATAAATATCGTCCCGAATATGAAAGGTGCCTTCCATCCTCTTTTTTCTACAAGGCTTCCGGAAAAAACAGCAAAAAGTGCTGTCGCAAGCATTTCAGCGGAAATAGGTATTGCCATTGCAATACCTTCCGGAAGATTGAACACTGAAGTTCCTGTGCTTGCAAGGATATCCCTCATCATAAGAGGGGTGTATGAAACAGGGAGTGCATATGAAAAGGCAATAACAAAGGCAAGCATCCTCACAATTTCAACCGGGTATTTCCCGAAGGGGTTGTCAGATGTTTCAGGATCGGTTTTATTTTTAAACACATTACGGAGTATAGTAATTTCTATCATTACCAGAACAAGAATTATAAGAACAGTGATAATCTCTTTACTGATATTTATTATAAAGTTTCTGATTTTAACTTCAAAGGCATTAAGGTCTTTACCGATTTCCAGTATGGCAGCGAGATTACCCTTTGAATCGTAAACAGGGCCGAGAGAGTATATCCATGATCCGTAGACATCACTCTCCTCTACTCCCACTATGGCACCCTTGTCGATTACATCTTTAAATTGTGTTTCTATGTAATTATCCCTGTAGGGGAAGTTCACACCGGAACTGTCATCAAAAAACATGAGAACATAAATATCATTGTTTTTTAAGGTGTATAGACCGCCATAATAATCTTCATTCCATTCATCCTCGTTCTCGTTGAACATGCTGTGAAGCTGGGATCTGAGCTTCACATAGGAGGGGTTCATGAAGTCCTCCCGATTCTGAATTTTTTTTACAAGATCACCATCCAGGTATTTTTGGGACAGCTGATTGACGTGCTTAAGGTTATTAAACTGATTCTCTTTATACATCCCTGTAAGGGTTGTGACTGCGATTATAAGTACAATTATTGTTGTGATAAGCACAGCTGTTATTATCATTACTGATTGAATAAAAACCTCGGGAAAACCATTCTCAAAAACAAAAGTGTATATCCAGGAGCATAGAAAAACAAAGCTTATGCAGAATAGTATGGCACTGAGAAAAACAATCCACCTGAGCATTATGATAATGTTTGAATATCTTTTACTATTCTCAGCGGAAATTATATTGCCCTGGAAGTCGCCTTGAATAATCGAGCTGTCAGTTACTGCAGCGAAGCCTTCCCCTGTGAGAAGAAAGGAACGGACTATCTCCCCTGTATCTCCTGAGTAGCTGAACTTTTCAGGCCCGGTTTTTTTCAGATCCAGTTTCGCGATTTTCCGCTGCCCCGCGTCTGAAAAGTATATAGAATTACCGTCAGCGATTATCCTCCATGGTATTGATGGTCCTGTTTTCATGGACGACATAGAGCTGGTATAGATCTGTTTAAAATCGAGGTTATATCTGCTCAGGAATATCTGCCCTTTCTGCGTAATATAGGTTATTGATGCCATGTTGGGGAGAAAGTCGCAGTCAACAATATTAAGCTTCGGGTCTTTAACTCTTATTTCTTTGAGTAGAGTATCCTCCCCTGTGGCAGGTGAAATAGAACCGATATGCATGGTTTCAGAATCAGTATAGTAATATAATATTCTGTCATTATAGAACCTGATTTTACGGTAATTCCCCTCCATGTCAGGCCGGTTTTCTTCATAATATCGATCAAAAACAGTTGTAATATAATCACCGCCGGAACTGAACATTTTAATACTTTCCCGTTCAACTTTAAGACCGGAAGAATCTGTAGCATAATCGAGGATGTAAAAATTCCCCATGCTGTCCGTGGCTATATCCCAGGCAAGGGCAAAGCGGTCAGGTCTTTCCGAATTTCCTTTGAGGATAAATTCAACCCTTCCGCTGCTGTTTACTTTTAATATTTTTTTTGATGAATCATAAATAACAAATATATTCCCTTTGTTGTCTGATGCGATTTTTGAGGCATTTTCAATATTAAGGTGTGAGTTAAAGGGGTTAATAAAAACAGATTCCTGATTATTAAAGATTATTAGTCCGGAAATGATAAGCGCCGATGAAATCAGCAGCAGATAGAGTCTCGATTTTTTCATGGGGATAACCTGATGATAAATTTATTATGGTGGATCTAATTTAAGAATTAAAATTTTTTTGGCAATAAATAAACTGATAAAAAAAGCCTTCATCTGTTTTTTTGAACCGATAAAGGCTTTTTATTTGCATTAAGCTGTAAGATTAAAATTTCAGGGGTTAAGCTGTCTTATCAGATCGATCTCTCTTTTATGAAAGATGGAATGGTGATATTCATTAAGCTGTGATGCTATCTCTTTATTCACATATACAATTCTTCTGCAGTAGGGTTTATCTTCATACTGGTCGATCCACATGAGTATTATAGTCTTTTCAGAATTCCAGGCCATGGCACCCTGGTTGTTTCTTATGTCTTCGCTTGAATGATCGCCGTATTTTTCTTTAATTTTGTTATATACCAGATCTTTGTTAAGATAGGGGAACTGGAGGGAAACATAGAAGAGACGCCCTTCATCCTTTATTTCCGGGGTATCAGCTTCAGTTTCAGGGGCTGTTTCAGTTTCTATTTTTTCACCTGTAATGAGCGGGTCCCTGTAGAAAAAACCGTAGTGGTACTCAAGATCTCCATCTCTGGATTTAATCACAGACTTGTCATCAGTGAATATAATTCTCCCAGCTATTTTATCTCTGGTATCTGTCAGGTATGCGCCCCATTGAGCTTCACCATATCCTGCCGGAATAACAATGGCATTGTTGTTCTGAACAGGCTGGTCTGTTCCTCCGGCACCTGCCGGTTCCTGGGAGTAGAGTGACGAACATATGAGAGCAGTTAAAAGAATTGGAATCAAAATACGCATAATATCCCCTCATGGCAGATCTTGTAGGTATATGAATATTATCGGATAAAAAATGTAAAAAAAGAGACTATTTTCAGTGATAATCCCTGAACTTTATTATAATTCAAAATTCTCTATTCACCCCGCCGCCGAAGGCGGCGGGGTGATATTATCGTCTGTTTGGCGCTAAAACAGGTTTAAAGGAATTGCCATTTAATTATATTATCTTTACCTTTTCATCTTTATGAGACGCTACTTCTCCAATAATATATGAGCTGTATCCCGATTCATTGAGGATTTTCATCGTCGCATCCCCCTGGCTTTTTTCAAGGAACAGCATCATCCCGATACCCATGTTGAAGGTGGTGAACATTTCAGCTTCAGCTACTGATCCCTCTTTTTCGATAATACTGAATATGGGGGGGGCAGGGAATGATTTTTTTTCTATTATTACAGATGCCCCGGCCGGGAGTATGCGCGGTATATTTTCGTAAAATCCCCCCCCTGTTATGTGAACTATCCCTTTAAGGTTTACTCCGGAGTCGATACACGATTTAATCCCTTTTACATATATGGCAGTGGGTGTGAGGAGTGTTTCCCCCAGATTTTTATCAAGATCACTGAACTTATGATCAAGGGTGAAGCCTTTCATTTCAAGGAAAAGCTTTCTAACCATTGAGTAGCCGTTTGAATGAATTCCGCTGGATGAAATCCCTATAATTATATCCCCCGGTGCTATTGACTGGCCGTTGATAATTTTCTTTTTATCTACAATCCCTACTGAGAAACCGGCAATATCATATTCATCATCAGGGACCACGCCCGGATGTTCAGCTGTTTCACCCCCAACAAGGGAGCATTCACTGAGGATGCACCCTTGTGCAATACCCTTGACTACATCAACGAGAACATCCTCCTGTAATCTTCCGCATGATATGTAATCAAGGAAGAAGAGAGGCTTTGCCCCGCTTGTAATTATATCATTAACACACATTGCAACTGCATCAATCCCGATAGTGTCGTGTTTATTCATCATCTGGGCGATTTTAAGCTTTGTGCCTACACCATCTGTGCCTGATACAAGTACAGGTTCATTCATGCCGGATAAATCGGGGGAGAAGAGTGCGCCGAAACCGCCTATATCTGTAATTACGCCGGGTGTAAAGGTGTTGCGGACAAAGGGGGCAATTTTTTTTACAAATCTGTTCCCCCCCTCAACATCAACACCGGAATCTTTATATGTAAGGGACATTCTTATACCTCATAATGTTAGTCAGTATAGAATAATCTTAACCCTCTAATTGTAAACAATATTTTATTACTTAATTATTCCCGAGGTGCGAATTAAATTCCGGGAAAAATCAATCGTCCCCTCACCCTGTCATCGCAACCGCTTGACCACCCTCTCCCGCTGAAGCGGGAGAGGGTGAGCGCCCTTCAGACTCGCTCGGGTGAGGGGAGTTGACGCATGGTGAGTTATATCCGGAAATTTAATTTCCACCCTTATTCCGGAAAAAAGCTTTTGTGCAATAATTCTGTATCTAATATCCCCGCCGCCTTCGGTGGCGGGGATATTAGAGCAATATATTATATATAAAACTTATGGAATTAACAATATTTTACTACTTAATTCTATATCCTGAATCATCGTAAAATGTTTTGATATAATTGTCTGTGTAATAAAATGAGATGAATACAGATATAAATGAGAGTATAACTATTACAATCAGACTCGGTATATCGTTAAAAATAAAAAAGAAAAGAAACCCCAGTGTAATCGATATGAACCCTGAAACAGCAACTGAAGCTCCAAAGACTCGGTTTGATGCCCTCCAGACATCCATGTTTTTAAAGGATAATTCTGTGCGGAATCCCAGGGGTGACCGGAATTGATTTGCAGAAAAAATAAAGATAAGTCCTCCTGAGAGTAGCAATATTATCCCCGGGATAATGAAAGGGAGAGAATATATCATGGCAATCCTCCATTATACTCTATTATTATAGTATAAAAAAATAAAAATTAGTACTGAATCAGGAATTAATTGTTACAAAAATCTTAAATCCTGTGAATAGGCGTTGATGATTATTTCGTTGACACAGACAGGGCGGAGAAAGTATTAATAGTGAATTTCAAAAAAATGCATTTATGATAACCGGAGATGAAATTATTTTATGGACTGGGAAAAACTTCAGAATGGATCTGATATAAGGGGTGTTGCAATAGAGAGGGGTGATGAAAAGGTTAACCTGACCCCTGAAACAGCATATATTCTCGGTTATGTTTTTATTAAATGGCTCTCTGAAAATTCAGGCATTTCTGCAGATGCTGTAAAGGTTGCTATTGGTACTGATTCACGCATTACCGGGACTGATCTTAAAAAAGGCTTTATTGCAGGCGCTGCATCAATGGGGGCATCTCTTTATGACTGCGGCATGGCATCAACACCTGCCATGTTTATGAGTACAGTTATTGATGAATTCTCCTGCCATGGCGCTGTTATGATTACTGCAAGCCATCTCCCTTTTAACAGGAATGGCTTTAAGTTTTTCACCTCTAAAGGGAGCCTTGAAAAGGGTGATATTAGCCTCCTTTTAAAACATGCATCTGAGGCAGAGTTTCCATCCGCCATACCTGATGTTACATCTGAATCTATCCCTCTCATGGAGAGGTATTGTTCAATTTTTATTGATAAGATCCGCATCGGTATAAACAGGAAGGATAATTTTGAAATGCCCCTTACAGGGATGAAGATAGTTGTAGATGCCGGCAATGGGGCTGGCGGTTTTTTTGCCCATAATATCCTTAAACCACTTGGCGCTGATATTGAAGGGAGTGTTTTTCTTGAGCCTGACGGCATGTTCCCCAATCATGAGCCTAATCCTGAAAACAGTGAAGCAATGGAATCGATCAGAAGTGCTGTGCTGAAAAGCGGAGCTGATCTTGGAATTATTTTTGATACTGATGTAGACAGGTCTGCAATTGTTGACAGCAGCGGGGTTATCATAAACAGGAATTCACTTATAGCGCTTATTTCCGCTATTGTGCTTGAAGAGCATCCGGGAACAACAATTGTGACAGACTCTGTTACATCAGAGGGGCTGAGAATTTTTATTGAAGATAAGCTTGGCGGCAGACACCACAGATTTAAGCGGGGATATAAAAACGTAATCAATGAAGCTGTGCGGCTAAACAATGAAGGTGAGGAGTGCCATCTGGCAATTGAAACCTCCGGGCATGGGGCCATGAAAGAAAATTATTTTCTCGATGACGGGGCCTATCTTGCTGCAAGGCTGATAATAGAATCTGCCAGGCTTAAACTTGAGAATAAAGGTTCGATCCTTTATCTGATTAAGGATCTTGTTCAGCCAGTGGAAGAGGTGGAGTTTAGAATCAATCTCTATGAGGATGATTTTGCTTCACAGGGGAAGATGATTATTAATGATCTTGAGCGATTTGTAAATGGGGTTGACGCATGGACTATTGCCCCTGTTAATTATGAGGGGATACGGGTAAGCTGCGGCAGGTCTGCAGGTGACGGATGGTTTCTGCTCCGTTTGTCGCTTCATGATCCTGTTCTCCCTCTTAATATTGAATCAGATTCTCCCGGCGGGGCTGCATTGATTGCAGGTGAGCTTGTAGAATTTTTAAATAATTATAAAAATATCAGTTTTGAAAAACTGCAGAAATATATATCCGGGTAAGAGGGATTAAACGATGAAATATCTGATAATAGGATCAGGGGGGAGGGAGCATGCCCTTTCATGGAGACTCCTGAGTGATGGAAGCGCCAGTGAGGTTTATGTGGCTCCAGGTAATGGAGGGATTGAAGAGAAGTACAGGGTTCACATAGGGGGGGATGATTTTGCCGGAATTGCATCATTTTGCAGAGAAAAAAATATTCACATGGTGGTTGTGGGCCCCGAAGTTCCTCTTGTAAACGGTATTGTTGATTATCTCGAAGAAAAGGGTATCCGGGTTTTCGGGCCGCGTAAAGATGCGGCAATGATTGAAGGGAGCAAACTCTTTGCAAAGAGAATTATGGAAACCTATGGGGTACCCACAGCCGGGCACTGGGATTTCACCGGAAGGGAGTCTATTACAGACTTTGTTAAAAAAATAGAGAAGTTCCCGCTTGTTATTAAGCTGGATGGACTTGCAGCAGGAAAGGGAGTGGCTATTCCGGAGAATGCGGATGAGGCGATTGAATTTATTGAAAAGAATGTGAATGATGATTCCAGGGTTTTTGTTGAGGAGTTTTTACAGGGTGAGGAGGCTTCAGTTCTGGGAATTTCTGATGGTGTAAATGTTATACCTCTGGTTGCAGCCCAGGATCATAAACGTATTTTTGATGGTGATAAGGGCCCTAATACCGGGGGTATGGGGGCATACGCACCGGCTCCTGTTGCAACACCTGAGCGGATGGAGTTTATAAAAAATAATGTTCTCCAGCCGGTTGTTGACGGCATGAGAAAAGAGGGAATACTCTTTAAGGGGATTCTATACGCCGGTGTAATGATAGATGGTGATAATATAAAAGTACTGGAGTTTAATGCCAGGTTTGGTGATCCTGAGACCCAGGTGATTCTCCCCCTCCTTGAAGGTAAACTGGGTGATCTCTTAAATGCATCAATTGACGGTACACTTGATCAGGTTCCTGTTAAATTCAGAAAAGGGAATACTATAACGGTTGTTATGTCAGCTGCGGGTTATCCGGGTGATTATGAAAAGGGTGATGAAATAACCGGGATCAATGAGGTTTCAGACAAGGTGCAGGTTTTCCACGCAGGTACAGAGATGAGGGGCGGTGCAGTCTGCACAAACGGCGGCAGAATCCTTAATGTTACTTCTTCAGGGGATTCAATTGAAGAGGCGAGAAGTAATGTTTATTCGGAGATAGAGAAGATAAAGTTTAAAGGTGCATTCTATAGAAAGGATATTGCCTACAGGGCGCTGTAGTAATATCCCCCCGGTTCGCTTTGCTCACCACCCCCCCTTAAAAAAGGGGGAGTTTTTAAGGATGCATGGCCATGCGCCCGTACCGTTTTCAGTTTTCATATATTTTTAAAAGGCTTTTGTACTTTTCAGTTAACTCTTTAAGTGTTTTTACTGCGGGTGTTGCAGGGAGAGATTCCACAAAGACTGAGCCGTAGCTTTTTGTCACTATTCTTGAATCGAGTATTGCCACTATCCCCTTGTCATCACCCCTTCTTATAAGTCTTCCTGCACCCTGCTTAAGCTTCAGCGCTGCTTCAGGTATTTGAAGATGAATAAAGGGGTTTTTCCCCATCTCTTTTAAGCGTTCAAACTTTGCTTCCATAACAGGTGAGTCTGGAACTGCAAAGGGGAGGCGTGTAATTATTACTCCACGGAGAAGATCCCCCGGGAGGTCTATCCCCTGCCAGAATGAATGTGTCCCCATAAGTATTGAATTGTTTTCTTCCACATAGCACTTTAATGCCCTGGACGCGCTCATCTCATCCTGTGAATATATGGTGTGAGATATTTTTGAAGCTATAAGCTCCTTTACCTCTTTAAGCATTCTGTATGATGTGAAGAGTATGAGACAGTTGCCGTTAAGTATATTAACTATTTCTATTATATTTCTGCCTACTGCGGCAGGGTAGGCTGTATCTTCCGGTGAGGGGAGATCACCTGCCAGGTAAAGGCACATCTGTTTTTTAAAATCAAAGGGTGATTTAAGAATTACCCCTTTCCCGTTTATAAAACCTGTGGTAGAGATGAAAAATGCAAAGTCCTTTTTTACAGAAAGGGTTGCTGATACAAAAATTGATGATTCGTAAAATGAGAATACATCCATCTGCATTATACTGCTTATTTCAACAGGCTGCCCCAGAAGGCTTATACTTCCCAGAAGATCGTTCTCTTTTCTTTCTATCCAGTAAACATAATTATTTCTGGCCAGTTCTATGAATGAATAAAATGCTTCAGCATATGAGGTAATTCTCCCCTTAGCTGAATCGAATTCAGCCCTGTTGTCGTCTTCATCAAGATCAGTTTCAGCTTCATCGAGTATTAGTAAAAATTTTTTTAAGGCAATTGTCAGAGGATCTCCGAAATCGATTTTTGATGTGAGTCTAATTACGTTTTTTGATGAGTTGAAATGTTCACGTATCTTCTCAAAGAAGATCTGCGCCTCCTTTGCCAGCTTGTCAAGAGCCTTCAATGATTCGTCACGGATCAGATCTTTTTTGAAACTGCTGATAACACCCCTTTTACCTTTTGCGTGAAATCGCTGTAGAAGTAGAACCAGTGTTTCGTAATCAATAGAAAAACCGAGCTGCTTTGCAGCAATTGTTTCAAGTGAATGGGCTTCGTCAAATATTACCGCGTCAGTAACAGGGAGGTATCCCTTCCCTGAAGCGATGTTGGAAAAAAAAAGGTAGTGGTTCATTACCAGCAGATCTGCCTGGGCCCATTCTCTCCTGGCAGCCTGGAATGCACAGGCAGAAAAATAGAAGCATTTCTGCTGGGTGCAGACCTCCGGGTCTCTGTTTATCTCATTCCATATTGCAGACGGGATTTCAGCGTCAAAGTTTGTGAATATTTTCTTTTCTTTAAAAAGGGCGCTTACCCTGTTTATATGGTAGAGGTCATCCCCTGAGAAAGCCCCTTTCTTTACTGATATTTCGAATTTACGCCTGCATGGATAGTTTGAGCTCCCCAGGCATAGGGAGTATTTAAAGTCCTGCGCGAACTGCTCCCTGAAGATTCTCCGTACAACAGGGATATCCTTTTCAAGAAGCTGCTGCTGCAGAGCCTTTGTCTCTGTGGAGAGGGAGACTTTTTTACCATGTTCAAGTGCATATTTAATGGCAGGGATAAGGTATGCCATCGATTTACCTGTACCTGTCCCTGCTTCAACAATACCGTTTTCCGGTGTGGTGAGCCGTTCATAAATGAAATCTGCCATCTGGAGCTGGCTCTCCCTGTATTCGTATCCGGGGAGATTTGTATCAAGGTACCCCTGTGGGGAGAATATTTTTTTCATTTATTTATGTTCTGTGCAGAGGATAGCATCAATTTATTTTTTTCTTTTTGAAGCTATAAAAACTGCAAAAAAAACAGCTACTACAGCAATAATTAAAACCGGAGGAATTTTAAACATTTCAGATATGATCATTAACATGGGCATGAGTACGAAAAGGGCTGTCATTGCAAGACCCGGTTTTTTAGATGCGTTCTGTTCCCCTTCAGCAGGAGGATTTTTCATTATCTGTTCGAATATGGATTCAGCATCAGGATCATCATTCATCTCCCCTTTTTTCTTATAAACTGGTTCTCTCCCTGCATAAGGGTCAACTGCAGGGATTGTATTTTTTTCAACAAGGCCCTTGAGCTTTGAAAGAGTTCCTCCAGGAGAATTTGTTGTTCCGCATACAGAGCAAAGTACTCTTGTGGATTTTTCAGGAGCCTGAAGGGGATTGCCGCATTTAATGCAGTTAAAATCAACTATTCTCATCATTAATACCTTTTCTTTTTTATAAGTATAAAATATAATATTATCCGTATTAATCAATAATAATAAATTATTTATGGCGCTTTCCGGAATGAGCTCTAACTATTTATTATTATTTGTTTACACGTCAAATAGAGTCGGCCCCCTGTCCCCCAAAGGGGGCACGTAAAAGGAGCGCTTTAGTAAATAGATGAATTAGAGTATTAAAACAACTGTTTATGCTGTTGAGCTTGCTAAATGGCAGATACTGGAATGAATTTCTGCAGAGTATTGGAATTCAAACATTGCGAATTAAAGATGAGAAAGTTCTTAATAATATTGAAATAGTTATAGAAATGATAACAAAAGCCTCTGCGGATTCAGGGTCGATATAAAAGGGGTTTCCCTTCATCATCTTAAAATAGAAAAGAGAGACGGAATTTTCAGGGGGGTTGCTGTATTTGATGCCTGAGCATTAAGTTTTTTTATTGCTTTTGTTTTATTGTATGCTATAGTGCTTCAGTTGTACTCATCTTCAGATTTTTTAAAAATAAAAATTCAAGGAGAATAATGTGATGCCTTCTGAACCGCTGAAAAGGAAATTAAAACTCCTCACACTTGCTTTATTTATTTTATGCGCCGCTTCACCGCTTCTGGCTCTGGACAAGGAACAGGTTGCGGCCAATGCTGCCTATTTCGGTTTATGGACCCTTATACCACCTGTTCTTGCCATCGCCCTTGCATTTATTACCAGGAATGTAATATTCTCTCTTTTCCTGGGTGTTTTTTCCGGTACCTTTCTTCTGGAGCTTCAGGGGGCCGGTATTATGGGGTCATTTTTTTACGGATTTCTTAACATAATTGATAAAATACTCGGGTCACTTGCTGATCCATGGAACGCGGGGATTGTTCTGCAGTGTCTTACTATTGGCGGCCTTATTGCCCTTGTTACAAAAATGGGTGGGGCTAAAGCGGTTGCAGAATCCCTGGCAAAAAGGGCAAAGGGGCCAAGGAGCGCCCAGCTGATTACATGGGTTCTGGGTCTGTTTATATTCTTTGATGATTACGCAAATTCACTAATTGTGGGGCCGATTATGAGGCCTGTTACTGATAAGCTGAAAATTGCAAGGGAAAAGCTGGCCTTTATAATTGATGCCACTGCTGCCCCGATCGCAGGGATTGCCCTTATATCAACATGGGTGGCATATGAAATCGGTCTTATTAAAGATGCCTATGCCAGTATAGGGGTGGATGTTAATGCCTACGGTATTTTTATCCAGACTATCCCATACAGGTTTTACAATATTCTGATTCTTGCTTTTATTGTCTTTTCAGCTCTGATGCTCAAGGATTTCGGTTCAATGCTTAAGGCGCAGGTCAGGGCAAAGAAGGAGGGGAAGGTTTTTGCTGATGATGCAAGGCCCATGATCTCAACAGAAACAACAGGGCTTGAGCCTGATGAGAAAACTGTTCTCAGTATATGGAATGCTATTATCCCCATATCTGTGCTTATATTCGGGGCATTTGCAGGTTTCTATTTTAACGGGTATTCTGCTATTACCGGCGGGGATGATGAGATACTGAAAGCATTAATGCTCACTTCACCGGCATCATTTGCTGCAGTGAGGGAGGCTTTCGGCGCCTCTGATGCTTCAGTTGTTCTTTTCCAGGCAGCACTTCTTGCCTGCCTTGTTGCCATGTCCATGGCTGTTTTCAGGAAGATCATGACTATAGAAGAAACCCTCACAGTTTGGGTACAGGGTGTTAAATCCCTTGTAATAACAGCTGTTATTCTTCTCCTTGCATGGTCCCTTTCAGGTGTTATAAAAGAGCTTGGAACAGCAACCTATCTTGTTAAGATTCTGGAGGGGAATCTTCATGTTGCTTTAATCCCTTCGGTTATTTTCATTCTGGGTGCGGTTATATCATTTGCAACAGGCACCTCCTACGGGACAATGGGTATACTTATGCCCCTTGCAATTCCCCTGTCACACAGCCTTTCAGGGGGTGATCCTGCTCAGGTTATAATCAGCACAAGTGCGGTACTTACAGGCGCGATTTTCGGTGATCACTGCTCGCCAATTTCGGATACAACAATTCTTTCATCAACAGGGTCTGCCTGTGACCATCTGCACCATACAAAAACCCAGCTCACATACGCAATTGTAACTGCGCTTGTTACAATATTTCTCGGCTATCTCCCAATCGGTTTCGGTGTGCCTGTATGGATTGTGCTCCCTGCAGGGATTGCCGCAATCGGAGGGATTATATGGTTCTTCGGGAAAAATCCTGATGATGTGATTGCCTGATGATTATTTACCGGGGCCTCTTTAATATTTCAGGGGCTCCGGTATGGGAAAAACTACTAATCTAAACTTTTCTTTTTTTATCTGAACATATTCATATCAGCCACCCCCTTTTACTTGACAGAGACTCCGTTGAGAAGTAAATTTCCCTAAAAAAATACCGGGAGAAGCAATATATGAACACCTATCTAAAGTCGCTTATCGTTGATGTGAACAGCGGATTTTACAGAGTAAACAGATACCCTGTGGGTGAATTTTTCGGCCCCATTGATCTGGGCCTTCATCTTACAAGAAAATACGGCAGTCTTAACATAGGTACCGGGCTCCTTGCAGGATCTATCTTTCCCGGGTCGAACAGGCTTATTGTTTCCGGTTTTTCACCAGGGTGGGCCGGTTTTTATATATCGACAATGGGGGGAGCCGGGCTTGTATTCAACAATCTTGGAATTGACATGCTTGCTCTTACCAGAAAAGCTCCCACACCTTCGGTTTTATATCTTAACAGGATACATGGCGAGGAGATTCAGCTTTCAATAGAGCCGGTTGATGTTGAAAAAGTATGGGGGAGCGGACGGTTGGGTATCTATTCCCTGACAGATTATGTGCATGAAAAGTACGGATCGCGTTATGAAAATGATCCCCGTATTCTTGTGACAGGCCCTGCTGCTTCAGCAACAGCAATCGGTGCTATAGCATCAATGCCGATAAAGAAGGGTGTTGTTTCCTTTGTTGATACCTGGGCAGGCAGAGGGGGATTTGGTTCCAAGATGCTTCAGGAGCATAATATTGCCGCAGTAATATATGGAGGAACCCATATTGATGAGGACTTCAGGGACAGAAATGTTGCTGACCAGTGGTTTGTGGATAAGTACAACCAGAAGCTTGCAGCAAAGGATCTTGAGGCTACAGCAAAATACAGGTTTGAGCCTAATTTTGATACCGGCGGAACCTTCGGAGTAAACTACGCAACCCTTGGCGGTAAAATGCTCTCTTTTAACTATAGAAGTATTTATATGACTGAGGAGCAGCGTCTTAAAATACATGAAAATTTTGTACGTAATCATTATCTTAAACAATTTAATGAAGAGACTATAAAAACCAAGCAGCAGAAAACCTGCGGCGAGCCATGTGTTGCTGTATGTAAAAAGATGAACGGCAAGTATAAAAAAGATTACGAGCCTTACCAGACCCTGGGGCCTTTATCAGGTATCTTTGATCAGAGGGCTGCAGAAAAGATCAATCATCACGCTGATATGTACGGCTTTGATGCTATATCTGTGGGGGGTGTTGTTTCATGGCTCATGGAGTGCCTCTATGAAGGGCTTATTGAGCCGTCATATATAGGTCTTTCCGAAAAGATTCCCAGTTTTGATCCTGATAATTTTGATGTGGTTAAGGATTCCATGCATAATGCTGATATCGGGGTTGAGATTCTTGATGCAATAATAGAAAAGAGGGCTAACCTTGACCTGAGTGCGGGTGCAAGGAAACTGGCGCGCCGTCTTTCCGGTAAAAAGCATAAGGATATTATAAACAAACTGGTAACCAACGGCTTTGCCAGAAACGGCTGGATGGTGCCGAATCAGTACTGGACACCTGGAGTATTGTCCCCCATGGCTATTATGGGTAAATACTTTATGTATTATGGTAATGATTTTCTCCCGCCCAGGGAACTGGGGAGGCAGAATGCCAAGAGGCTTAAGGGGGAACTGATACTCGATAATATGGGTATGTGCAGGTTTCACAGGCAGTGGGCGGAGGAGATGCTCCCTGAAGTTATTGAATCCTTATTTGGACTGCAGAAAGAGTTTCTTAAGAAAATTTCAAATACTGCAGCACGAATAAACAGCAGGAATTCATCGGTATTCTGGGAATCGGAAAGGAGCTTCGATTTTGTCTATACTTTTTTAAAGAGGAAAAGAGACGTGGATGGTGTTAAGGATCCGGAGCTTGACAGATGGATCGAAGCCTTTGAAAAGAACAAGCATGATGCAGCTATTGATTTCTGGTATGAGATCCACAAGGGTATCCATGAAACCCTTGAGGATTATTGAGATATAACCAGAGTTAATTCCTTAACTTTTATATTGGAATAAAATACTCTAATATCGGTGCTGTCCAAAAAGTAATTTCCTTGTCATACCGGCTGTAGCGTAGCGTAATGCCGGTATCTCTTAGGCCTGATTTAATCAGGAGATTCCGGTATTTGCAATAATTGAAGTTGCAAAACCGGAATGACAAATCTCCGAAAATCTGACTTTTGAGACAGCCCCTATATTGAAAACAGCATTATTGCATTAAAAGATATGTTCAGGAGTAATTACTGAGATATAACAAAAAATCCGTACTGGGCTGTCAGATTAGGGTTAATTTTTTTAATTCTGGACCTTTCCCCTGCAGATATGGAGAAGTGCTGTTCTTTTAATATTTTAAAGTCAAATTTCCCCGACATTTTTCTCATATCCTTAATGGTAAGGAGATGGATGTTGGGGGAATTATACCATTCATAGGGGAGAAGGTCGTTCACAGGCATTGTACCCTGAAGAAGAAGGTGAAGACGTGTCTGTATATACCCGAAGTTAGGGAAACTGATAATTACTGTTTTACCTATGCGGAGTACCTCTTTTATGACATAGTCGGGTCTTTTGGTATTCTGAATTGTCTGGTTAAGTATTACATAGTCAAAGGAATTTTTTCTGTAATCTGTAAGCCCCTCATCAATGTCAGCCTGATAGCAGTATAAGCCTTTTTCCAGACAGAGGCTTACCCCCTCTTCAGATATTTCAACTCCATAGCCCTTTACTTTTTTAGTCTCCTGAAGCATTTCCAGGAGAACCCCGTCGCCGCATCCAAGGTCCAGGACTTTCGATTTTTCCGGCACTTCTTTCAGTACAAGATCATATCCGATCATTTAATTATCCTCACTGATCTGAAGCCTTGAATACTGACTTTTGAGAAAGTTGGTTATATTTTTTTCCAGGAGCTCTCCGGGGAGGAGAAAGGCGTCGTGGCCGTTGTCAGTAACTATGTCTGTATAGTTTACATTTTTCCCGCTTACACGAAGGGCTTTTACTATCTGTTTTGCGCTGTCACTTGGGTAGAGCCAGTCAGTTGTAAAACTGATTATAAGGTAATTGGCATTTGCATCTTCAAAAGCAGCAGCAAGATCACCGCTGTAATCCTCCTGCATATCAAAGTAATCTATAGCCCTGGTAATGTAGACATATGAATTGGCATCGAATCTTTCAACAAACTTTATCCCCTGGTGATGCAGGTATGATTCAACAGTAAATTCCGAATTTATTCTTCTGCTGGTTTTTGAGGTATCCTGAAAATTTCTGCCGAATTTTTCGTGCATATGTTTTTCGCTCAGATATGTAATGTGGCCGATCATTCTGGCAAGGGAAAGACCTGCTGCCGGTACATCTTTCCCGTAATAGTTCCCTTCATTCCAGCTCGGGTCATTGAATATTGCCTGACGGCCCACCTCATTGAAGGCAATACCCTGCGCGGAAAGATACGCGGAAGTAGCTATTGCGATACATGAGTTCACCATTTCAGGATAGGAGACAGACCACTGCAGCGCCTGCATCCCCCCCATGGATCCCCCTGCAACAGCCAGTAGTTTTTTAATGCCGAAGCTCTTAACAAGATGGAACTGGGCGTTTACCATATCTTTTATAGTAACCATGGGAAAATCGAGAGCATATGGTCTTCCTGTGGCAGGATTAATCGATGCAGGCCCTGTTGAGCCGCTGCACCCCCCAATAACATTTGAGCAGATAATAAAATATTTGTCACTATCAAAGGGTTTGCCGGGACCGATATACTCATCCCACCACCCGGGGTATTTGTCATCAGGGTGATGCTTCCCTGCTGCATGTGCGCTTCCGGAGAGGGCGTGTTCTATGAGAATCGCATTGCTTTTGTCATCATTAAGTGTGCCGTAGGTTTCATAGGCAAGGGTTATGGGGCCCAGTCTGTCGCCGCTTTCCAGAATCATCTCTTCCGGAGGCTCTGCAAAGGTAAAATATTCTGTTTTTACGATTCCTGCTGACTTTTTTTCACTTAAACTATTCATTAAAAAAACCGCCTATTATTGAAACAGCGGTTTTTTCCCAAAACCTGCTGTCTCATCTCCCGGAAATAATCCGTTGGAATTAGCACCTTTTCCATAATGGAATGGTTGCCGTGGCTTCGAAGGGCCATTCCCTCCACCACTCTTGATAAGACCTACAGTGACAAAATCTAAAAGATGTATAAAAATTGAGAGCTATACTGTCAATAAAAATGTAATAAAAATTATGGAATCATTCCGGATTTTCGGGAAAAGTAATATTCTTTTTGTTCATCCCATCTACCGAAGTCAGCCCCCTGTCCCCCGAAGGGGGCACGTAAAAGGAAAAATTGAGTTAGTAGATGAACCAGAGGATTAAAACACCTGCTTATATTGTTGAGCTTGTAAAAGAATTCAGTATTTATTCTTAAACTTATTATTGTAAAGAAATGCTCTATTATCCCCGCCGCCGAAGGCGGCGGGGATATAAAATAGTCCATTTTTACACTAAAATATATTTTTAGGAATTAACATTGAAAAGAATTGATAAATGGTATGACCAGATCAGAAAAAAATGTGGCGAAATTCAAAAATTGCGAATTAAAGATGTATTAAAAATTGGAAAAGTTATATGAGTGATAAAAATTTAATTATATAAGCGATATATGGATAACTCGTGCCCCCTTTGTGGGACAGGGGGCAAAGCGAAGAAGTACTCTTGAGAGGCCAATGATTTATTTTGTATACGAAAAATCCGGAATGAGCCAAATTTGCTAAAAAAGTATTTTCAGTGATTCTTTAATAATCTCCTCAACCCCTGAATCCTTTTTCTCTTTAATAATATCATTAACACATTTCATGGCCTTTGATTCATCAAATCCAAGGGCTACAAGAGCGTCCACTGCGTCTCTTGAAGGTGAAATTATTTCTTCAACCGGATCAGCTATCTCTTCAAGTGCCGCTGTTTTTCTTTTCAGTTCAAATATCAGCTTTTCAGCTTTACTTTTACCTATCCCGGGTACTTTAATGAGAAGTCCGCTGTTCCCGCTTTTAACTGCTTCGGCAATTCGTTCTGCAGTGAGGCTTGAGAGAATTGAAATTGCCATGGATGGCCCTATTCCGCTTACGCTCAGGAGGATGTTAAAGAGTGACTTTTCTTTCTGTGTGGCAAATCCGAAAAGTCTGAACTGGTCCTCTTTGTGTATAGTATGCACATGGAGAGAAGTTTTATCAAGGTTCTGAATTTTATCAAAAGTTGAGAAGGGGATTGTGAGTCCATAGCCCACTCCATTTACATCGAGTATAAGGGAAGTCGGTTTTAAATCTTCTATAATACCTGTGAGTTTAGAAATCATTATATCTGCCTTAATTAAATGTTTGAGAGAATGTACTGCTCAATAAAAAGCTTTTCCTTAAGCTTTAATCTTGATGTGTCAGCCCTTAAAACGCTCCCTCCCGGAATAAAGATGCGCGAATCCTCCCCCTTCTCCTTTGCTTCCATAATTTTGTTTGCAGCTTCAGCCCAGATTCTGCTCCCTACAACAAAATTTTCATTGCTCAGGTCCATGGAATTTCTTGTTATAACAATATCTTCTTTAAGTATAAATACTTCATTTTTCTTTTTACCGAAACTTTTTCTGTAGGAACGGATTCTGCCTCTGTATATTATAAAAAAATGCCTGGTAGTGATAGAGGAAATAATCCATGCCAGAACCAGAGATAGTAATAAACCCATTGATGAATATATAAATATGATAGCGGGTAAAAAAGAATTAACATAGGTTATTGCAAAAAAATTTATTATATGGAAAAAGCCGTAATATATTGCAAGAATAAGGACGAACTGCATGGGGTGATGTGTTGTGCTCCATGAAATTCCTTTTGAATTGGGTCTTTCAGTTATCTTTATTGAGCTGTTTGCAGGGAGCGTAAGGTCGATAGGAGTGAATTCCCGGTTTTTAGGGAATAGGGGCGGAATTGTGAGATCGTTAACTTCAGCTTTAATACTTAGAAGTTCTTCCAGTTTTTTACCGAACAATAGAGCCCTTTCCCTGTCAGGGAACCGTGCCAGCATTAAAAAAGATCCAGGTATGTTTTTAAGGAGTACATCATACTCTATTTTATTATTTCTGTTCACTATTCTCTGTATCAGTATGCCGGAAAAATAGTCAGTAGGGATTTTAAATGCGGAGATGTCCCAGTTGTTTGACTCGACAAAACTGAGAAATCCCGGCTCCTCATTTACCAGAAGTTTGTAATAACGGGAATTAATTACATAATATAATCCCAGTGAAATAAGAATTATCCCGGTGCCGATGAGCAAATGATCAGGAAATGATACTGCATTAAGATTATATATCCCGACAGTAAAAAGAACAATGCCGGATAATTCCAGAAAAAGAAATATTTTAATAGGCGTTTTGATGTTAAGACTGTTGCCGGAGAAGTTTAGTCTGGATTTCATATTATTATCACTGTATAATTTATTTTGGTAATTATATAAAGCTTTATACATTATTCAACAATTTTTTATGGAATAATTCTCTTTGGAGGAGTTTAAGAGAAAATAATAAAATACCCCGCATAATTTTTGCGGGGTATTTAAATAAAAGGCGGAATTATTGATTATTATGGTGCTACATAAATTTAGGTTCCTTGTATGAGTACATGTCATGTACATGCCCTTCCCGTTGAGCCATGGGTGACCTGAGTTCAAAACGTAATTTCCCTGATTTAAGGTTTTCATGGAGTGTTTTTATATCTCTGACCCCTATATCCTGAAAAGAGTGTTTTAAGCCCTGAATAAGGTAGGGGATATAATCGTGAAGTGAACCTTTGTCAAGAACAGCCCCTGATACACCTTGAGCCACTATTACTTTAGCATCCTCTGCAAAGTATCTTTTGGAACCCCCTGCTTCCATAGCCTCCATTGATGCCATACCCCGGTATCTTTTAAGCCTTACACCGTTTTCGTAAAAATATTCACCCGGCGCCTCATTGGTTCCGGCGAACATTGAGCCCATCATTACGGTGGATGCGCCAAGAGCAAGTGCCTTTGATATATGGCCGATGTTGGCAATCCCTCCGTCTGCAATTACCGGTACATTGTATTTAGCCGAAGCCCTGGCTGTTCTGTATACAGCAGTGGACTGTGATCTCCCCACAGCCATTGTGGTTTGTGTTGTGCAGATGGAGCCCGGTCCCATACCGATTCTTAAAGCATCTGCACCTGCTTTGATTACATTAACACACTGTTCTTCAGTAACTACATTCCCGCCGATTACATCAATTTCAGGAAACTTATTCTTGATATATTTAATCATCTCAACCTGGTAAACTGAGTTCCCCTGTGCTGAGTCAATAACAACAACATCAACGCCCGCTTCCGACAGAGCTTCAAGTCTTGCCTTTGATTCATCCTTTGTGGATATGGCTGCTCCCACCCGGAGCTGTTTACTGTTATCTTTGGAGGAGAGAGGGTATTCGTAGTTTTTTAAAAGATCGCTTCTGCTCATAAGAGCAACAAGCTGCCCTTCATCATTGACTATGGGAAGTTTCCCTTTTTTTGATGTTTTGAGAATTTTATTGGCCTCAAGAAGAGTAATCCCCTCTTTAGCGGTTAAAAGGTCTCTGGTCATTACCTCCCCAAGAGTCCGGTTCCGGTCTTTTTCAAAGTCGATGTCCCTGTTTGTTACAATGCCAACAAGTTTGGAGTTGATCTGACCGTTTTCAGTAATAGGTATTCCTGAAAAATTATATCTGGCTTTAATCATATCTATTTCATAAATGCGGTTTTGCGGTGAAAGAACCATGGGGTTATTAATAAATCCGTTTTCATAACGCTTTACTTTTTTTATCTCATCTGCCTGCTGTTCAATGGTATTATTATAATGAATAATACCGATCCCCCCCCAGAGTGCAAGGCCTATTGCCATTTCAGCCTCTGTTACAGTATCCATGGGGCTTGAAATAAAGGGACTTTTAATTTTGATATTTCGTGTAAGATGGGTTTCAAGGAAAACTTCCTCAGGCGCGAAATCTATATATCCGGGAAGTATTATAAAATCATTATAAGCGTAACCTGTTGATCCGGTGAAAATATCCTCTGCGGGAAATCCGTCTTTTATATTCATTGCTGAACTCCTTTATGTGCGGTTTTTATATTTTTCAGGCAATTACTAAGTTAAGCCCCCTAAATCTACCCCGGGAGTACTTCTTCGCTTTGCTCAGGGCGCCCCGGAAGGGGACTTCTAAACTCTTTTAACAAATGAAAAGTTCAATATCACAGCCTTTAAGTCCCCCTCCGGGGGATTTAGGGGGCAGGAGCCGACTCAGATAGATGTGGAAACAGGTAATATCATTACCTCTCCTCGAATTCCTGAATAGACCTTTAATATTGAACATTTGCGACTTTAAATAATTAAATTATGTTCGACATAAATTTTATAAATGTTATTTGTCAACAAAAGATAGATGATTTTCAGGAATAATATCCGATTATTTCTCTGCTGCGTGCAGAGCATGATCCGGTTTTAAAGGTGAAGAGATGGGTGAGTGTAAAAGATGCGGCAGCTGCTGTCAGGATGTGAGGCTTGCGGAGCCGCCGGAACTTCTTGAGAAGGCATATTACTACTGGAAAAAATCGAAACAGATAGATCCGAATTTTTCGGAAATATACCTGATATATCCAATGCTTGTTTTCCTTTACGAAAACAACAGTGAGGATCTCCCTTATCACTACAGATGTAAACATTATACTCTTGATGGAAGCGGCCTTCCGGCCTGTTCTATACATGATATCCGCCCCAGGATGTGCAGAGATTTCCCATATTATGAGGATGTTGAGTACCTTGCAAAGGAGGAGAGTATAAGCCCCTATGAAGGTTGCGGATATAATGATCCTGATTAATTACGCTTATTTCCCTGGCGGGAGATATTCATGATGTATATTGGACATGGATTTATAGATGTTTGAAAGGCCATTCTTATCCATTTCAGTAATCGTTGATATAAGCTTTTTTATTTCCGCCCTTTGAGATTGATTTGACCAGGGGCAGATTTTTGCCTGTTCAGGGAATTTTCTGATTTTTGCGTACTCAGTAATTTTATCTTCAGGGATAAGGGAAAGGGGCCTTATGAGCCTGATTCTGCCGCTGAAAAGCTCCAGTGCAGGGGGCATTGAGCTTATTGATCCGCTGAATATCATATTCATGAGGAGTGTTTCAGCCGCATCATTCATGTGATGCCCCAGTGCGATTTTACCGCAATTCTCCTCTGCTGCCAGATCAAAGAGCTGCTTCCGCCTGTGCCATGAGCAGAGGAAGCATATCGATTTATCTTTTTCAGGGGAGATATCAGTTTCAACATCAATAATCCTGAGCGGCACCCCCAGGTCATTGCAGAAGGATTTCAGGAAAGCTCTGTCGCTTTCATATCCTATGCCGTGGAGATGAATATATGCTGCAATGATGTGGTAATTAATGGGGAGGCGTTTTCTCCGGTTAGAGAGGGTTTCAAGGAGAACCAGTGAGTCTTTCCCTCCGGAAAGCCCCACCAGTACCCTGTCATCCCCCTGCACCAGATTGTACCTGTTTATACATCTGCCCACTTCACGCTCAATTGAAGAGATAAACCTGTTTCTGTTTTTCATCAATTGCCGAAGCTGAAATTGTTTATATAGAGCCTTGTTCCTGACCAGTACCCCGGTCCGGCAAAGCGTTCTCTACCCCGTACTTCTTTTTGGGCTGCGGTGAAAGATCCTGGTATTGAAATTCCCTTCTTAATGCTGCTGTAAAAAGTTTCAGCAAAAAATGCATTGTTCACATCCTGCAACGGTGAGGCATTGATAAGCACAATCCCTGTACCGAGGCCGTGATTAAATGCGGCAAGATTAATCTGCCCGTAATCTGCAAACTGTGCTGATACATATACCATATCTGCACCTGAAACAAGCGCGCCATAGGATCTGCTGTCTATAGTAAAACCTCTCGATTTCCTGTTGTATCTCACTTCACCTGTAATATGTGCAAGTCCGGAGGTTACCCTGCCTATACTTTTCTGTTCTATCCCTGAATGCCTTATACCGGCAATTTCCAGTTCAGCATTAACTGAATCTGCTGTTCCTGCGGTGTAAAGCAGAGGGGCTGTCTTTATGCTTCTGAAATCAGTGAGCATGGGTGAGACCATATAAAAAATATCCGCATTATCAGCAAGAATACTCTTCTTCCCTGCTGTTTCAAAGGGTATATTCTCTGTAAAGAGATCGGGCGAAAAGATGATATTTTTTTTACCTTCAATCAGCTTCATCAAGGGGAGGAGAATATCCTGTAGTTCAGAGGAGGCTCTTGAGGCATCACTCCTCTGCATTGAAGCGGGCTTATAGCTCTTAAGAAAATCAGAGGTTTTTGAATAGCCTTTGTCGATTACCAGGGCTCTTCTTGCTGATCTGTCAAAGACCCAGACAAAGAGATCGTTTTTATTTCTGGATATATTTACATAAACAGAATCTGCAGGGAGGGCCTGCTGCAATGCCTGAATATCAATAGTCCCTCTATCCCGGAGAAAGTTTCTTCCGGTTTTTGATGAGATATCAGCAAGTTTTTTAAATTCATTATAAAGGTGGGCATCACTGTGCTGCCCTGTGCGCATTTTATAATTTATATACTCATCAAAAACCTGTTCACTTATCTCTCTGTAGCCCTCACGTGATAATATTGAAATATCATTTCTAAGCATGGCAGCTGAGGAGAGGAAGAGATTTTCAAATTTTTCCGCGTCTGCCTTTGACGCTGATTTAAGTGTGCTGAGTCTGTTCAGCTCAAGAAGGGAGAGCTGGAGGTTCAGCATATATCTATGGGGAACTGAAAGGTTTTCAATTGATGCAAGGGTGTTCCCCTTTTCGGCAGCTGCACGGAATTGAGATGATCTTATCTGAAGGTTCATTATGAGTAGCTGAAGATCAATATGGTTTTCTTCTCCGGTTTTTATAGTTTTATCAGCTTCAAGAGCTGTTTTATAAGCACTGCCCATGTCCTCTGCTATCATGCTGCTTAGAGCTTTTCTGAAAAGGGTCTGACCTGTTAAATGGCTCAGTCCCGATTCCCTTGAAAGTTTCAGTATCATATCCTGAAGAGGAATTGCTGCTGCATGTCTTCCATGGCGAATATGAAGCTCTTCCAGAAGTGAAAGAAGATATAGGGAGTCAGGCTTTTCAGAAGATGCAATAATCTCCGGAATATCGAGATTTGGAAGAAGAGGAAAAAGCTCATCATCAACACCGTAAATCTCATGATTGATTAAGGCGTAAATAAGGGGGAAGGGTGAGTATCTGTCATAACCCTGTGATGTGACTGTGTTTCTAAGTACAGATTCCTTCAAATGTGACAAGTTCTTCTTCTCCTTCTTGAGCGGAGCGATACTTCTGTATCTCCGGTCGGATATATTCAATTCACCGATTTCCCGGGGAATTTGCGGGGATAGGCTTTCGTTAAATGACATTAGAATGCTTCCAGGGAGAGCTTCAGCTATTGCTTCAGCACCTGCAGGATTTGAGGCTGCAAGATATCTTGAAAAGAGGAGGAGGTATCTTTCTGCAGGGAGAAGAGTATTATAGGGTTTTTTAATGGAATTGATTTTGTCCAGAGACCTTGCCGGACCCTCCTCTGCAAAGGTTAAGAATCCTTTAATAAAAAGGGTGTCGCTGTAATCCTTTATCCGCTCTTCACCTGCAGTAAATAACCGGCCTGCAGAGTTAAAATCCCCTGTATATAAAGCCTGGTATATTTTCCTGACAAGTATACCCTTGCTCTCCTCATCTGAAGCACCCTTAATTGACATGAGGGCCTTGTCAGCTTCAGCAAAATCACCTTTCAACAGCTCAAGGAGCCAGAGGCTGGAGTAATAATCGAAACTATCCCCGGCGCTGTTTAAACTGTTCCACCTGGAAAGATGCATCCTGGCTGCATCAAACTGCTGAATCGACATGGCCCTGTTGAACCGGGCAAATTCTGCTGCAGCATCCCCTTTAGCGGACTTATCAGTAAAGGAGTGGATGTTGCCGGTTATAATAAAGCTGCTGCTGTCGATTGTAACTTCTGTTCCGGAGAAGAAGGAGTCGGCAAGGTTTGCAATAGAGTCGCTATTCTGAGTCAGAGAGAGGATTACTGAAGGGATACCCGCATAGAGTCCTGCCTCAAGCAGGGCTGCAGTATAGTTATACCCCGGATTTTCTGTAATCATAATAAGCGCTGATGGGGAAATACCCTGTGAAAGAAAAAGGATTTCAGGTGTGAGAGCATCCTGATCCTTACTGTTTTCTATAAGCACAGAAAAGTCTCTAAGGTTTTTTCCCGGAGTTTTTGTGTGAGCATCAGCACCGGGGGTTTTAATTTTACCTGCAATATCTTTCTCTGAAGAAAGGAGTGACAGGGCCATTCTGCTCTCAGCAGATGAGAAAAATGCAGCTCTGTCAAGCCCGGTAATGAGCCTTGCTGATGCAGGTTTTTTATCCTTCCCGCTCAGAATTGAAAGAGCTGTCTCATTGAGAATAATGAATACAGGGGATGTGCCTGAATTTTTTTCTATAATATCAGTAATCCCTTCACCAGATGGTACAGTACCGGAACTTAATCTTCCCCCTGAAATTCTCCAGAAGACAAGATCTTTATCTGTGTTGTGGAATTTATAAACATCGTTTTGAAGAGTAGGTATGTTAAGATCACCAGCTGTAATATAGGAGTTGTAGAGAGGATCAATCCCTGCAATAGCTGCTGCGAATCTTCTGAGATCCCCTTTTATAGCGGCTCCCTCTTTTTCGAAAGATTCTATCCCTGCTCTGTTCCGCTCTGCCCCCGATTCTATGAGCCTTGAAATAGAACGGTTTACCTGATCGAGCTTTCTAAGTCTGCTGTTATATGCGTAATAGCGGGTAGTAAGCTCTTCATTGCTGAATTTGGGGGAAAGGGTATTGATAGACATTAATCTGGAAATCTGAAGCTTCTTCCTTGAAACATTAAATGCCCGCACCATATTCCCTGAGTCCGCAAGAAAATTTATGTAGTCATCATAGAGAGAATTAATTCTATTTTGATGAACAGCGTAAAGGAGGGGGAGTTTTTCGATTCTGCTAACAGCTGAGGCGTATTGTGCCCCTGCCATGGCTCTGAAGTCACCTTTCTCCACATCCTTCCCTGAAGAGGCCAGGAAGCGGGCCATTCTGTATGAGGCATCGATCTGAAGCCAGGTGTAGCGGTTCTGGTCAGCCAGATTTTTAGCATCAATGAGGGCCACATATGCTTTTTCCGTGTCGCCGGTTTTTTCATAAGAGACTGCCATATTAAAAAGGAGTCTTGTCATTAGGGGCTTTAAGCCGCGGCTCTTTGCGATTTCATAACTATTCTCAAAGGTCGCAAGAGATTCGGCGTAAAGGGTGTAAATCGTGTGGTTATTTTTAAGTATCTGCAGGGAGGTTTTTAAATCATCACCCGAGTCTTTTAAAAGGGTATTAAAGAGTAGTTCCCCCCTGTAGAATTTAAGTATTCCGGAAGCAATATCAAGAGAGAAATATTTATCTGCAGTTTCCGCCTCTATTGAAGCTTTCAGTTTTGTGATCTCATCAGGGTCAACCTTCTCTTTTTTTGCCTTTGCAGCCTCTTCGAGCGCTGTGCGCTCTTCTTTAAGGCGGAGATCGTAGTAGCTGTTTCTGTAATTATCCAGAGATGCAGCCAGGGTTTCGGTATCTTTGATCCAGTTTCTTTCAGGAGACAGGTTGTTCTCAATAAGCAGAGCATAGAGATTTGTAAGGTTCATTATTGAAGTAAAAAGACCTTCAAGGTTATTGCCTGCTGATGCAGTACTGCGGGACTGGTTAAAATATTTTTCAGCATCATTGAACCGCCCCATTTCATAGTAGTAATAGCCGATATTGTTTAATGACCTGATCTTTGTTTCAACTGCAAGAGATGTCTTCGATTTTTCCAGGAGCTTCAGCTTTGCTTTCTGGAATTCGATTGCTGCGGAGTAGTCATTATTTTTCAGGGATATATCTTCAAGCATGGCGATGTTGAGAAGACGTTTATCATTCCTGTCAAGAGGGTGGAAAATTCTGTTATTTCCTATTACAGCATTGTCAGGGCCCATATTAAAAAGAGGGATTGGCCCGATCCCGAATAGTCTGATGTTGAGATAATATTTCCTTTCATCATCAGGATACTTCTTCAGCATAGCGCCTGCACGGTTAATGAATATTGTTGCGGTCTCAAGTTCACCATTTTCCATGTAGCAGTGGGCTATTTCCTGAAGATAACGGGCCCTGTCAACTGAAAGGGAGTTGTTGTCTGCAAAGGTGAGTATTCTCTGGTACCAGTTAATGGCTTCATCATACTTCCCTTCGTATCTGCTTAAGAGGGCAAAATACCTGTAGAGGATAAGGTACTGGTTTGTAAATTCCTTTGCAGGGGCCGATGCTGCCAGGGTGCTGTATATGTTGTAGGCTTTTTGTATTTCAGTCCTGGCCGGCCCGGTTTCCCCGTTCTGCCAGTAGCAGTATCCGTAATGAAAATGGAAAAGAGCCTTTTCTATTTCGGAGTTAAAGCGCTGCTTGTACCTTGCAGCCTCCCTGTAGTGTCTAAGGGCCCTGGGATAGTTGAGAAGAAGGAAATAGTTGTTGGCCATATTAAGATTGATGTTCCCTTCATTCTCCGGGTAAAGGGCTTCATTGTTGGCATCAAGGGCTTTTTCAAGAATCTGTATATTCTCCTCCCAGAGTCTTTCAGGGAAGTATTTACCAATTACTGAATTGTCCGATCTGCTCCGGTTTTTTCTCTCTGTATCAATGTACTGGTATATCCATGTCTTAAGGAGGTAGGGTTCAATAAAGGTGTCATCAATAAAGAGTGCCCACTCAATCTGCTGGTCAGCATCTTTCAATGCTTTCATGGCATCATCAATTGATACAGCATTATCAGGTGAGTCAGCCTTATGCATATGGGAGAGTCCTTTTTGTGTGTATATATATGCAAGGCCGTAAAGTGCAGCCTTGTTAAAGTCCATACGGTATATGGGGAGTCTATCTGTGTAGGCTTTCTCAAGCCCTGCAATTGCCGGAGTTCCTTTCAGCGAAATGAGTGAGTCGATGTATAATATATGAGCCCTTGGCGCGTATTCGCTGTAAACATCGGTAAAGAGTCTTTTGTTATATGTAAGGGTAATCATATTAATATATTTTTCATAAATTGAGGATGCTTCTTTGAAATTTTCTACAGCCTCGTTCCGCTCACCTGTCTGCTCATAATGGTTTATTGTCCAGAGGAGTTTCTCTCTGAAATTTTCTGTTTTAAATCTTCTGGAGTATCTGTTAATGGCTGCGCTGTAATATTTTTCAGCTTCAGATGCTTCTCTGTTATCCCGTGCAATATCACCCAGCCTTATATTGGATAGATAAAAAGTAATATCATTTGGATGGGATGCCTCTATGGAAAGGGTATACTCTTTAGCCGCGTCATTTCTGTCTCCCCTGCTGTCAAGGAGGAGACCTGAGGTGTAGTGGAGCAGGGCCATGATTTTTTTACTGCTGCTCTGATCTTTCTTGAGCCGCTCCAGTCCCCTGAGGTATTCAGCAGTAAGGGGAGGGGTGAATTTTTTATCTTCAAAAACCTCTGCCAGATGCTTGATGAGGCCTATCTTCTGGTTTGTTCTTCCGTCATTGATTATTTTTACTGCTGATTCTGAAAGGCTTCCTTTTCTAAGATCATCCCCTGAAAGTGCTGCCTTTGTCCGGATATCAAGGATCCTTTCAAATTTAGGGTAATCATTTATAATAGTGCTGTATATTCTTAATGCTGAAACTTTGTCACCTGAACTGAAGGCGGAGTCAGCAATATCCTCAAGTGCAAATGGGGCAAAGTATCGGGTTTTTTCATCAATGGTGAGTCTGCTTATTCTACGGTTTACTTCATCAGGCCTTAGTCCGGATGCGGATCTGTTTATATTTTCAAGTACAACTTCAGCATAGATATCCTTTTCCCCTGCCCGTGATCTGAGGAATGAAAGCATCGATTCTGCTGCACTTTTATTGCCGGTTTTTAAATAATATGAAGCGGCTTCGCCCAGGGCTCTGTTTACATATGCCCTGGATGCAGGGTCTTTCTGATCTCCGAAAAAGTAGAATACTGACTCAAGAGCCATTGCATATTTTTCAGGATCATCATATTCATTAAGATAATCGTCGCATATATCGTACTGCTGCCTGGCATTGAGCTTTTTAGGTACAATCCCCTTTTCAGGTATAATATTAAGGTTAATACTTTCATCCCTTATATCAGTAAAAATTATAACACCATTGTAATCCCTTGTCTGCAGTACAGGGAGCCATTTTGCCTTAAATGATGAGAGTGATCTCCTTGTAAGGGGGTATGTGATTCCGCTTTTGATGTTATGATATCTGATTACAGATCTGTCCTGAAGATCGAGTATGCTGTTTCTGTTTGTATCAGCTTCTATTGATGAGTAAATAATTTCGTCTGAATTCCCTGCGTATGAGGGGTTCATTTTAATATGATTATCAGCAGTTATCTGTTTCTCCTCTCCGGTGTTGAGATTAATCGAATAGATATCTCCATTTCTGTTTTCCCTGTATGATACATATAGAATTTTTTCACCGTCTGGTGAGAATGCAGGGAAGTCTGCACCGCCGGATGTAATCTTCCGTTTGTTATTCCCCTTTGAATCCATTACCCAGATATCTGTGTCACCTGTTATATTACCCCGTGATGATGACCAGGCAATAAGCCTGCCGTCGGGGCTCCATGCAGGGGATGAGTCTTTAATGTTTATTACAACATCTGTATCTCGATTTTTTTCCAGTGTAAGATTAACTGCACTGCTGTCCATGGAGGGGAGCCTGGTAGTTGAATCAGCAGCCTTTTTTATCAGGTCTGCAGGTTTAAGATTCAATAGAAAAATATCACCTTCCGGATCATCTCTGAAAGAGACAAAGGCCACATTTCTGCCGTTAGGGGAGACCGCGGGGCTTATATCTTTTGAGGGGTGGGATGTGAGGCGTACGGTTGTGATATCTCTCATTGACCTGAGGTATATATCGAAATTTCCCCCCTCCCGGTTTGAGGAGTAGAAGAAAAACCTGCTGTCAAGTGAGATGTCTCCGTCTGTTTCAATAGACTTCCCTATAGTTACAGGGATTACACGCCCGATGCTGAACCTGTACTCCTTGTCAATAATACTGTTGTAGCTGAAAGTTACCTCTTCCTCCTTATTGTCACAGGAAAAAACCAGAAGAGATAGAAAAGATATTATGGATGCTCTTAATATTTTTTTCATCATTATTTTCTTGTCCACCTTCCTGAGTTGTCCTGAATCCAGTCACCCTTTTCAGCAAGGGCACGCTGCTCCTCAGCAAAGAGCCTGCCGAAGTTATCGAGTTTTCCTTTGTCCGGCTCTGTACCGTCAATATTAAAGAGTGATCTGGAAAAAATAATTTTCCTGGCCCTGTTTTCTTCATCAACTACAAGGATCAGTGCTTTTTTTAAATCAGGGGAGGTTTCATATTTTCTCATCTCCCTGTATGCAACATATCCATTAGAGGCTTCACCTATTGCCCCTTCTCTTTTGTAGGCTGAGAGTTTTTCACTGTTGTAATCTCTCAGCTTTACAGCCTTTACTATTTCAGGGTCGCCGGAAATCTGCCCCTGAGAGAGGCTTCTCCCTGTTGTAGTCTTTACAGATGAAATTGACCAGGCATCCTCTTCAAGCTCCCTGTATTCACCAACGATCTGTCTTTCTATTACTGTCTTTTCGCCTGTAAGGCTTATTGTAGGGGGGACTACTGTAATACAGCTGGGCCCGGAGCTGCACCCTGTGTAAATTGATATGAGAGATATGGCGCTTATTAATATTATTATTCTTTTCATGTCAGTTAACCTCTGCAACTTTTCTCAGGTATTCCTGGATTGGTATTCTTTCAAAATCTACGCGGCTTCTGTCAACAGTGCCGAGAAAGCTGAGTCCCCGGCGCTGGAATGTTACTGTGGCATAAACCAGGCCTCTGTCGAGACGGAAATCGAAACCTTTTATCCCCATGGCATTGTCAACTATCCACTGTACAGGGCCTCCAAGTTTTGATTTTCCCTGTTCTTCGCTTAAGCCCTTCATGAGCCTGTTTGCAAAATCCTGCCCTATTTTATATATGCTGATACTCCCTGTGGCTGTAAGCTCCTTTTCGATATTGAGCCCTTTCCCTGAAAAGTTGGCATTAAAGGAAAGTTCCGCCTCTGACGATTTTGCCATTGGGTCGGGATTGTCGAGTCTCCCTATGTCTATATTGTTCCCGTCTATGACAAGGTTGAATTCCATATTTTCAGTATTAAAGTCGGCAAGATTGAAGAGGATCGACCGTCCGTATAAAGACCCCCCCATAATCGATGATCTTAAGTCACTAATGCTGAATACATTATTTTTAAAAATAATATGAGAGGAGAAGTTGCTCATATATTCATAGGATATATCCCTTGCCGGGTGCTGTGCCTTCACAGATTTTATTGTAAAATTAGGTTCAGGCCTGAACCGTGAAGTATCGAGCACCTTTTCCTGTGTTATGCTGATATATGATTTCTGATCAGCTGCTGCGGTGAAGGCATACTCAAAGGGGAAGTTCATGTTCATTGAGTCAACAGCCAGTTTCTGCTCATCATTTTTCATATTGAAGTTTTCAAAAACCATGCTTCCCCATGCTCTCCCTTTTTCCAGGTCACCCTTCATTGCAGCATCAAGCCTTATTTTACCTGAAGTCATCCAGGGGCCTGCAACGCTTTTCATTGCCGGGTTGTTCAACTCAAGTGAAATTTTCAGGTCTGAATCTGAGAGCGGTTCCTTTTTAAGCTCAACCATACCTGATGCTTTAAGCATAAGGTTCATTGAGGCGCTCCCCAGGTTAAGTTTTTTCAGATTAACTTTCTGCGCCCGGTTGTTCATGGAAATAGCAGTTTCCAGCTTGAGGTCTTTAAGGTTATAATCGGGCACCATTGCAAGGAGGGTTAAGTCCGCCTCTGTTATATTTTCTCCAAGGGAGAAGTTTGTGTTTATTTTCAGATCCACAGGTTTTTTCAGCGGTATGTCTGCAATATCTTTTCTGAATCTGCCAGGCACCATCTCTGCAAGTGGAGCTGATGCAAAGCGGAGCTTTGTTATGTTAATAGTCCCCTTAACCGCATCTGCCAGTGAAACATCACCTTTCATTTCCATTGCAAGGGCGCTTTTACGTCCTGATGGATTGTAAAGGTCAAGTGAAACAGAATTGATTACTACCCTGGCAAAATTATTTAATGCAGTAATATCCGATTTAAAGATAAAGCCGTTTTCCCCGGATCTGCTCCCCTGTACAGTGTAGTTTAAACGGGGTATGGCAAGCTCTGTACCCAGGGCCATGGTTGTACCTGCGGTCTTAGCAGAGTAGCTGAGATTAAGTGCAGGGATTGATGCTTCAACATCAGGATTGCGGAAGGAGAGATTTCTTATCGCTACAGTACCCTTTATGTCAGGACTTGCTGCTGTACCTGTTACATCCAGGGGGAGGAGTGAAATGTTCCCGCCGAATCTCATTGTTCTGTCCCCGGTGAGTGAAACATAGTAGGGGTAAAGATCGCTGAGGGGGATAAGGCTTTTCTCCATTTTTATATTAAGGAACTGATTCTCTGTTACGCTTTTTATTGTGCCCCCGAGTTTTATCCAGTAGCTTTCCTTAAACCTGACGCTGAAATCATTTATGGAGAGGAGATCAGTACCGGGGTTATAGATCATGTCATAGGATACCATAAATTTAAGGGGCGCCAGGTGCCGGTTCTGCAGGCGTAAAGGCATTCCTGAAGTTCCTATCTTCATCTGGCTGCTGAATACTTTCTCTTCACTGTTCTGAAAGATAAGCTTCCACATTAATGTTAAATCAGGCCTTGCAGATATACCGCCTGAATTGTATGCCAGGGTCATGCTGTTTTTCGGGTTAAGCTCGATCTTCATGGTTTTTAAAAGCTTCACTGCTTCAACAGAGGCTGGAATGGTTTTGAACGGGGGGATTTCAATCCCCGCATTAAAGGTGAGGCCTGTCATATCTGCAGTAAAGGATTCACCCTTTACATATACATTCAGGTCTTTAAGTATAAAATTAAAAAGAAAGTCCACAGCTATGGGTAGATTGATATCCCCTGCCGGTTCCTTTGTTCCGGGAGTTTCAGGTTCCTTTTCCGGTTCATCCTTTTTTTCTGCAGCAGTTTCATCTGCTTTCATCAGGGCCGCAACATTCCAGACCCCCTTCTCTTCTTTAAGATAAACCCTTGGGCTGTATAGTCCCACTTCCGGGATTCGTATGCTTGCGGTAAATATGCGGAAAAAACTGTAATCAAGAACAGCCCTCTCCATTTCAAATACCTTGCCATGTCCGAAATCCTTACCGCTTCTTAATATTATATTGTTTATAACAAAACCGGTGTAGGGGTTGAATTTTTCAACCTCCAGCTCCAGGGAACCGTGGGACATGTTTTTAAATGTTTCCACAGCCAGATTCTCCACAGTTGCCGGGGTTAAGTAGAAACGGGCAAAGAGGAGCACAGCTCCGATTATTATAACAAGCGCCGCAGGTATACGTATAAACAATGTTTTTGCACTCTGTATTGCAGCCCTGTTTTTTAAGGGCTTTGCCTTGTAAGCGGCTTTTTTCGCCAGCTTCTTCTCTTTCCTGCTTACAGGCGTATCAGTTTTTTTGTCAGATGGCGGAGCTGTACCTGTTTCCGGCTCAGCAGAAACTGCCGTCTCTTCAGATTTTTCTTCAATTATTGCGGCCTGTTCCGGCTTTTCAATTTTTTTTGAAGCCCGGGGTTTCCGTTTTTTTTCTGTCATTCAGTTGACCTGCTTTGTAATAAGATTTTCACACACCGGAAAGGCTGTGTGTTTATGGGGGATATGATTACAGGTTAATTATTATAAAGCGGGGGGATAAATTTCAAGCAAAAGAATAAAAAAAGTGAAGGCCTGATTTCACCCCGCCTACCGGCGCGCCTCGTTCTCAGGATGAGGTTGATGCTGGCTCAGGCACAGGAGGTGCCGAAAAGAGCCTGCCTCCCCGTACGGCTCACTGCTACCCACAAGTCGAGATCCATCAAAATGCTAAAAGATATTTTGCGAAAAATCTTTTAGTGAGTGCCTGTACCCGGTGTATTGGCCCCCTAAATCCCCCGGAGGGGGACTTTGTTTAAGTTGAATAACAAAAAATTCTAAAATAAAAGCGTTTTTGAAATTAAGATATATTTTCAAACTTCTTTTTTAAGTCCCCCTCCGGGGGATTTAGGGGGCTTTTGAGAAGTGGGTAGAAGTAAGCCCCGTACGGAGAAGGCTTTGAGATATAAAAATTCAGATTTTACAAGAAACTAAAAGGGATATGTAATTATAAATTATAACTAAATGATATCTGCAATGGGTTAAAAATATAAATTAAAGTTCAGTGATACTTCGTGCCAGGAGTGATCCATATTTCTGTTGTATGAGTAATCGGTCATAAGTGATACATTTTGCGTAATTTTTAATCTTTCGGAAAAGCCTGCTGTTATAATATGTCTTTTATACCCTGCCGGTACATAATAGTAATTGCCGAAAAAATGCCCCTTCCATGGCCCCAGTGATACAAGCATTCCTGCTTCACCCCCGGCATGGAAGTCGGTGTTTCCGGAATACTCAGGTGCAAAGTAGAATTTCATACCTCCCAGAAAATATACCTGTACATGTTCCCCCAGAAGTGTACTTAAACCGGAGGCTCCTTTAATCCAGTAGGATAAAATATCCTCATCTTCAACTACGTTTTGTATAAAGCCTGTTTTAAATTCGTAACAGGGACTGGTAAAAAAAGCATCGGACTGGGGGAGTGAAATAATATCTATAATATCAAAGCGTTGAAGGATTGGTTTCTTTTCATCATAGTAATATCTGGCTGAAATATTTCCGAATATTATCTGTGAATTGAGATTGTAGCCCTCATCAGGATCCATTAAATGGTGCACTGACTGGCGGTAGCTTAACTGTGAATACCACCCCTTAAGGCCGTAGCCCGATTCAGGGGTAAACCGTCTCGATTTATGTGAATCTTCAGGTGCCGGCGGTATCGGCATATCTTTGAGGGTATCATGTCTGCCAAGTTTATTCCTGTTTATCAGTATAGACATAAATCTTGATTTATATTCATCCTCGGTGATTTCACGCTTTATAGCCAGAAATTTTATATAATCTGCTGCAAGGTCGTACATGATTATTTTCTTTTCGTCAGAGAGATCCATCTCTTCAATTGCAGATACATCCTTTTTACCTCTGCAGACATGTCGCACCATCTTCTCCTCTGTACCTGTAAGGAGGGACCGGAGATATTTCATTTTTGAAAAAACCGAGGGCCTGTATTCACGGCTGCTGATTAGCCCTTTATCTCTGGTTACCCTGATAGTGTTTATAGGCTCAACCCCTATTCCGAAGCTGTCAGTAATTGCAGTTTCAGGACGCGCTGCTTCAATAAGGAAAAGAAGATTGTATGAGCAGTTTTCATCTATGAAAAAATAATCTGAATAGATATTCTCCATTTCCACAATGTGGCGGATCATCATTTCAAGCTCATCAGGTGTGAGGTTAAGTTCGTATTCCCACATATCCCTCATTTCGCCGTCGCTGTATTCTTTGATTTTGGTGAAGTATGGAAGAAAAGAGTAGTATCCTTTATAGGCTCCGAATAGACCCCGTATTGCGAAAATAGGGCCAAATTGCTCATCTGTACTTGCAGCGTAATTAACTGAACTTGCCATAAGCCTGCTGCCGCTGTCAGATTCTATTATTATAAAGGTATGGCCATACATGGAAGCAGGGCTGTTCATATAGCCTGCGGGGAAAACAATTAATGCTTTGGACGGGTTAACATTTTCGTAGTACTGGGACAGGAAATCTTTATCGCCATTATAAGGAATTTTATTTGTATCTATGTGGAGTTTTTCCCGAAGCCATTTATACCTTGCAGAAAATTTTGCAGTTGCATGATCGGTATCCTCCGCCTTCTCTTTAAAAAAGGCGCGGATTGTTCCCTCCATTTCTGCAGAGGGGTTTATTTTACCGTCAGGAGCAAGGAAAAATTCCGGATCATCAACCAGGCTTTTATAATTTCCGGAAAAAGTTTTTTTATAATGAAGAATAGTATTCCAGAAAGGATCAGTGTATAATTTTTCCTCTCTGGCTTTTTTTACCAGTGATTCAATATACTCATCATCCCTTTCAATTGTTTGAGAAAAAAGTGCGCTACCTGAAAATAGGAATAATCCTGCTGCAAGGGTCAAAAGAAGTACGGCCCTGAGGCCGTACCTTTTTTTGAATATTATATAAGATGAAAACATTCTTAACTGTTCTGGATGTCCCTTATATTTGCAACAACTTCTTTGGAATTTACATTTTTGGATGTATAAATTTTTGTGAAATTCTGCTGAAGTTTTGCTTTAAAAGCAGATTTGTCTTCAACTTTCATAAGTGTTGCAAGAGCGTCAAGGTATTCTCCGTCACCTTTTGCGATGTCAGTTGCAAGGTTGTCCATATTGTCAGCAACATAGGAATCGACAACATTTACGCCAATTACCAGGCCGTCTTTATATCCTGATGTACCAGATGTGATAGCAAAAGTGCTGGTATAGGATGTTCCATTTGTAGTTACTGCAAGAACTTCAAAAACCTTTCCTTTTTTTCCCTGAAAAACAACAGCACCAAGGCCTACTCCTGAATTATTTGCAAACAGGCTTGAAACTGAAAACAGAGCACAGATTGTAAAAGCCGCTACTAAAACTTTTTTCATATTTTCCTCCTTAATTAACTGTTATGGATATTTCTGATGTTTGCAACAACTTCACCTGAAGTTACTTCTTTAGAAGTAAAAATGGTATTGAAGTTTTTGCTGAGCTTTGCTTTAAAAAGGTCTCTGTTTTCCACTTTCATCATTGTTGCAAGGGTATCAAGATATTCTCCCTCACCTTTTGCAATGTCTGTAGCCAGATTGTCCATGTTTTCTGCTACATAAACATCCACATAATTAACACCAATTACTGCCCCTTCCTTGTATCCTGAAGTTCCTGAAGTAATGGCGAAGGTTTGTGTACCTATAGCGTTTAAGGTTACGCCGATAATTTCCATGGCTTTACCTTTCTGGCCCTTTAATGCAAGTCTGCCAAGGCCTGCTCCGATGTTATCTGCGAAAAGATTAGACGCAGAAAACATAAGTGTTGCTGCAAAAAAAGCAATTAAAACTTTTTTCATAAAATCCTCCGATTTTAAATTATAAAGATTTGTTTAGTCAGTTTATAAGCTAACTAAAAGGCGGGAATGTTTCAATGCCTGTGGTGTAAAAAAAACACCAGAAATCCCTATTGTTGCGTGTTTTTTAAAAAAAAATTAAAAGTTTAGCTCAGAATTGTATTATAGACATGGTTTTTTAGAGCAATATGATGAATTATATGTCACCGCCTTTTCTGACTGCGGTGACAGTAGAGTATTATTTGTCTGGAATAATCAAAAATGGAGTTTCTTTCTACTCTATTTGATGAAGTTGTGCTGTGACCAGGTACCCAGAATTTTATCATACCTTAAAATAAAGTTTTTTTCATAAGAATCCTGGCTGCATTTTACAAGATATGTAATAGAAATGATGCTGTTCTGGTCCTCTTCATGGGAAAGGTAATCCATATTAAGGTTTGTGCAGAGTTTTTCTGCTCTCTCTTTTGTTTCTGTTGGAAAGGAAGCGAATACAACTCCCGCTGAAATTAATATAAAAAACAGGATAATCAGTTTTTTCATAAAGCCTCTTTAACTTATTTGAGAATATTTTTTAAAGATTTAAAAAGTACTGTAATTAATCAACAAATAAGATGATAATAAAAGTGCAGTATGGAAATCAATTCTTTTTTTATCTCTTGGATAAGGCGGATGATCTGCGTCCCTTTTTCAGCTGAAGTGCTGGGCAGGGGGGGTGATGTGGAATATTATTTTACAATAGATTCCGCGTCGATTTCGCCTGGCATAAAACCCTGGGGCATTGAAATTATCTTACCTTTAATTGTTACTTTTGATCCCTGGTAATTATTCCATAACTCATCTTTTGCATTTCCTGTTACTTTGAAAACCCTGCCGTCATCTGCAGTGATGGCAAGGTAGGTGTGGGGCATATTCCCTTTAACAGAGATAGTGCCTGAGATCTCACCGCTGCAGGAGGTGAGAGTGGCTGTTGAAAAAAATATAAAAAACAGAAAGAGAAATTTTACAGCAAATCTATTCATTACAATTATCCTCGAATTATTATATTCAGTGGTTAAAATATATTTTAAATTTTAATGCTGAATTCAGTCTTTGACAATTACAGTGAGGCTTACTCCATCCTTCATCCTGAATGTCCATTCCTGCAGCTCCGTAAGACTACCGGCATAAACATATGTATTTGATCCGCGATATAAGCTGTCTTTATTGCTTTCCAGAGAACTTAATGAATAATACCATGGACCGTTGAGTGAGTCGTACTTATAATTATATAGGTTAATTGAGCCAAGATTGTATGTAATGGGGCTTAAAGTGGAAGTGAATGCCGCATCTTTGTTATATCCATGCAATGATAAATCGGGCAACTGTACTGTTTTGTCTGAAAGTACAACCGAAGCTCCCCATTCGCGAAGAAGATCTGTAAAAGTATATCCGGATATGGCATTTCCAATAGCTCTGTGATCGCCGTAATTATTCTGAACAATATTCCTGAATAATTGCGCTCCCCCATGATTGCGGGCCAGATACGCTCCAAAAGCATAGGCTATCGAATAGCTACTTAATGCCTCATCGTCTGCAAGCCATGTTGTAAGTGGTGCGTCATTCCAGTAATTGAAGAGCGGGAGTCTCCCCTCAGTGTTGTTTGCTAATCTTGCAGTATAGTCACCATTTTCAACTTTAACTCCTCTTGGCCCATCAACTTCGAGTTTATCCGCCACAAAATCCTCAGCAACAAGGGAGCACATCTCATTGAGCCAGGTGTCAGATGGAGTATCCAATACTACTTCTTTCTGATACCAGTGAATTATATGCTGGAATTCATGGGCAAGTGTTGATATGAGTTCCTCTTTCCAGTCAGCATCAGTAGCAAAAAGCACAGAATCCATATAGAACATAATTCTTTCATTGGATGATGGATCTGATGTTGTTTTAAATGTATCCCTGGGGTGGAAAAAACCCAGCGTACCACCACCAGTACTTTTGTCATTGTCTATATCATAGAGTAGTATATGAATCTCATTAGTTACCCCTATAAGATTATTATAGACGGGAGTTCCCCATTCCGCTCCGAATATACCGGTTATCCATTCGTATATCCTATCTTCATCTGTATGCAGAAAAGCATCAGCCATTTCATTTGCCAGTGACTGGTTTATTTTGCCAGTGCCAAGCCCTCCGCCTGAGTCTACCCACTGATTATTCGCTACCCATATAATAAGTGTTTTCCCTTTCCCTGTAGCTGAAACTACAGCTCTAACAGTGGCAGGTACTATGTTCCCTGCATCATCATAAAAATCATTTGTAGTTGTGTTAATTGTGTATGATTTCATCGGCTTGAGAAAATTATTGGCTGAACTCTCAATATTATATTTTCTTTTCCCGTCAGTTTGAAGGAGTTCCCTGGCTGTTTCATAAAAAGCTGTTGCTTCAAACTTACCCCTTGTTGCAGGTTTATTTTTAATGCTTACTGACGGCATTGATGACTTTTTAATTGAGGGGACTGAAAAAGATTTAGTTGAATAACTGATATTCATCAACTCAGGAACAGATACATCAGCACCTGTGTTACTGTTGGTAAAAACGAAATATACTTTCTTTGTACTTGATCCAAGATCAAGGGAGTATGTGAGTTCAGTATTCCCTGATGTTGAGGGATAAAAAACCTTATCGCCTGACCCTGAATAAGTATCACTGATAGATGTTTCAATATATGTGATTCCATCATCACTATCCCCGCTGCATCCTGTGAAAAGTGAAGCTGACAGGAGAACAGTGATCAGAGTAAAATAGAGTATATTAAATAATTTAATTTTTTTCATAACATCTTAGTTTAATTTAGAATTAGCTGAATTACCAATATAATCAATAATTATAGCATCTGTTATAGGGGCAAGGTTTTTTTTCTGAAAAAAATGTTTTCTAATGCGTAGAAATCTATCGAATGCAAATCCGGCTGGATACTGATTGACAAAGAGCGGATGAAGCTGTATTATCAATTACAGCAGGTAAGGAAAAAACGGGAATTCGATTGATTTTTAAATTCAATTTATTACAGTAAATGTAACCTGAATCAGAATCGATTATCTTTATTTATTATAAAAGGAGCTTACTATGAAATCAGAATTTACCGCTATTATTGAAGCAGCCCCTGAAGGGGGGTACTGGGCAATATGCCCTGAGGTGCCCGGAGCTAATGGTCAGGGCGAAACTGCGGATGAGGCAAAAGAAAGTCTCAAAGAGGCTATTGAACTTATATTTGAAGACCGTAGAACTGATATGCTGCGCGGATTGCCTGATGATGTAATCAGGGCAAAGGTCTTCCTTGGATGAAAAAGAAAGACCTGGAGCGCAGGTTAAGAATAGCCGGATGTTATTTAAAGCGGGAGGGCGCCTCTCATTCTATCTGGATAAATCCTAAAAATGGCACAATTGAAGCAGTCCCCAGGCATAATGAAATTAAGGAGCCCCTTGCTAAAAAGATTTTAAAAAATATGGATGCAATTTGATCTCAGACCATATTTTTATACACATCAGATCTGTGTCGTATACGGATAACAAGGATGATAAGTTCTTTATCTCTGATTTCATACATGCTGCCCTCTGACCTTTTGACATATAATTATTATATAATTAAATTATAATTATCAAAAAAATATCTTTTATGTGGGATTTTAAGGAAAAATCTGCAAACATTAAAAAGCACGGGATTTCCTTTGAAGAAGCGAAATCCGTGTTTTATGATGATAATGCACGATTAATACACGACCCGGATCATTCAGATGAGGAAGAAAGGTTTTTACTTCTTGGACTGAGTGAAAGGCTGAATATCCTGATTGTTTGTCATTGCTATAGAGAAGAGAATGAGATAATAAGAATAATCTCGGCTCGAAAAGCAACAAAGAATGAGAAAAAGCAGTACCAGGAGTTTTTAAAAGTTAAAGCTTAACTGGAAATAAAGAAATGGATACTTTTCTAGATTTTTTTCTTTATACATTATTAATGACTTTTGCGGTTGTAATATGGGGTATGATTCGCGGGTGGTCAAAGTGGTGGATGGTCATACTTATTGTTGCAGCATTAATATTTGCAATTATTAGGAGTGTAATGAAATGCTAAAGTTCGCTGCCATACTGCTATGCAGACACAGGGAGTTTAGAATACAGCAAGGAAGAGATATAAAGGATTGACAATTTATAAATTATCAGGTAAATTTAAGTCATCAAAGTAATTGTAAGAGGATCAGGTGATGCTGTCAGAGCAGAAAATAAAATCAATCAGAAATATAATTGTCAGTAAGTATAATCCGGAAGCGATATATGTTTTCGGAAGTTATGCCGCAGGCAGAGCCTCTGAAGAGAGCGATCTTGATCTTCTCGTTATAAACAGTTCTGAACTGGAAAATGATAAAGTAGGTATTGAAATCAGTAAGTCTCTCTTTCCCAGAGACTACTCACTTGATCTATTTGTTTTACGTGCTGAAGAATTCCAGAAAAGAATAGATGAGGACCTGAGTTTCTGGAAAAATATTCACAAATGCGGGAAGAAGATTTATGAGCGGTAATGAAGTAAGAGCCTGGCTCGAAGTTTTTAGTCATGATATTGATACTGTGCGTATTCTCCTCAAAGAAAAAGGACATGCCGATATCATAATATACCATATTCATCAGGCAGTAGAGAAACTGTTGAAGGCTATTCTTGTGAAGAATAACGCGGCTGTTGAAAAGATTCACAGGCTGGATAAACTGCTTAATAAAGCTGTAGTATATCATCCCGAGCTGAATAAAATAGCAGATGAAGTTCTTGAAATAGACTTTTATATGCCCAAATTAAGATATCCCGCAGGTGAGCATATTGAATTTGACACTGCCGTTAGATTATATGATAAATATCAGAACATAGAAAAAGTGCTTCTTCATTATGCAGATGAAAAGTAGTTTCCTGGTATTTTGCCGGCACAGTGGTGTCATCCCCCTGATACTTGATCTATCTGCTCTTTGAAATTATTTATGACATTTTTACCTGACAGGCCTTAATCGCAATGTTGCCCTTGCCCAGTACGGAACCCGCGACACAGGATTTGAGGGAGGGTTTACAGTAGATGACACATTAGTAGATACCCTGACCAGCCCTGTGGATACATACAACAAAACAAAGGAACAGGTGCTTCAGGGATATGAGGGGTATAAGGAAACAACAATAGGTCTATACAATGATGCCGGTGAGCTTATAGAGAAGACCGGCAACTATCTTGATGATAAAGGGTTTAAGACTGATGAGGAAGTGAAGGCTGAAGAGGCAGAGAAAAATAGAGAGAATGAAAAAGAGAATAAAATAAGAGAAATCGAAGACCGTCTAAAAGAGATTGAATTGCTGTCCGGTAATGCTAAAGAAACAGCAAAGATGTTGCTGGATATACTTGAAGGGAGAATCCCTGATGAAATAACATTAACATTGTTTTTTGAATCGATACGCCAGAGCCGCGGAGGTGGTACAACATTGCAAAGTGAACTTGAGAATATAATTACAGGCAATCCAGAAGCTTTTCGGGAAATAATGCAAAAGGCTGGCATGAATGTGAATAATCCGCGAGATGTAGAGACATTTGCCAGGCAGACACAGGGTGGTCAGTGTGTTCAGTTAACAATGTTTGTACAGGGATTGGTGAATGGTTTTCCTGAACCTGATTCAATGGGAGAGTACTACAAAGCGGCTGTACAGAAAGGACTGGTGGATGAGAGAGGGATGCAGAAAGCATCAACTCAAAAAGTATTTGATGAAATCTATGGAGAAGGGAAAGTAGAGGTAATTGGTTACGGCAAAGACCGTGATGGGAGTAGTTTTGCGGGCACTCCATCAGGTGATTACAGCCAGCGCGATGTGATGACCGGTTTTTATGAAGCTCTGGAAAACAGCGGAGCAGGTGTAATAACAGTGAGAGTTAATACAGGTGGAGGTATGCATAATATGAGTGTAATAAATAATGGTGATGGTTCATATACATTATATGATACAAGCTACAGGCAGAGCAGCAGCAGCCAAAAGGGTATAAATGTTGATAACAAAAAATTCGGTCAATATATATCATCAGATACAATACAGTCGTTTTATTATATTAAGAAAAAATAGTATTGGAGTTTTATCTATGAATAAAAATACAAAAATAGGTTTTATGATATTAGCAATATTTTTAATTACTTCTTTGGGAACTTCCAAGAATGCTTTGATTAATAATCGGGAAGAAGCTCTAGATTTCTATAAGAAAAAATATGGAGCAATTAATCCATACAGCAAAACTATTTCATTTCATTTCGCAAGAGCTGATAAGATTACTAATAAGGATCTTGAACATTTAAAGTATTTTCCCGATTTATCTTATATATCACTTGGAGGAGAAAATATTACTGATGATACTTTAGAATTTTTGAAAGATAAAACTGAATTAGAGGCGATTTTACTTTATAATACAAAAGTTGCTGGAGAGGGTTTTAGATATTTAAAAAATCTGAAAAAAATTGATACTATATTAATACATGATTCACCATTCACAGACATAGGATTAAAATATATTTCTGAAATAAGATTTAAAGACAATATTGAAATCAATTTGCATAAAACGAAAGTAACAGACCAAGGCTTAAAATATCTAGCCAAGGTTAAGCTTAAAGGAGGTTTATCATTAATCAATACTGCTATAACTGATGGTGGACTAAAATATCTGGCTAATCAAAAAGAGTTAAATGAGCTGAATTTGCAAGGAACAAAAGTTACAAAGGCCGGAGCTGAATGGCTGATGAAGCAGTTGCCAAATACCGATGTCCTATATGGTGAGTTTATTGAAGAAAAGGATTGATTAATCCCTTTTGCTTTAGGGGGTATTGTTAAATATAAAAGTTCATTGAAAACACCAGAATAAAAATCTGAACAAAATATATTAAAACAACAAAAAGGTCAGACAGTCTGACCTTTTTTGAATTCCGGCATTGGAAAAAGTTCAATGCAGGAATAGGGAAGACCCCTCCCCGCCTCTGGCGCGCCCTCCCCGCACGGAGAGGGCTATGCGGTCAGGATTTTTCCAGAAAATTAACTTAAACTAAAAAGTCAGTAAAACCATCCGCCAAAGGCAGATACAATTACGCCCGGACGTTTCCACAGCCATTCCCTAAGGAATGCGTGGAAACTTTGGAGCGTAAGCCTCTGCTGGCGTATGATGACGGGCATGGATGGCCTAATGCAGAACGCAGACAGGAAGTCTGAAAAGCGTTCTGCTCAGAGCGCGGGGGGTGCAGGGGGGGCAGTCGCGAAACTGCCCCCTTGCGTGTAAAAGTTCATTGAAATGTATTTAATCATGTCACAATGCGTGAGGGCCCCCTCCCTGCCATCCGCCGGCGGCAGTGCGGTCTCGATGACCGCCTGCAGGCAAAGAACATGATGTTCTGATGATCCCTGCTTAGAGCCTCCATGCTCGTCAGATTTTTGCGTTACCCCGCAGCAGGCCTGTATAATTACAGGTGCATCCTTCTCCAATATTTTCCAAATTATTAATTGACAATATATCACATTGTGATACGCGTAATTTATGTTCAAATTAAAGACAAAATGGTTTCACAAATGGGCAGCGAAAAACAGTCTTTCGGATTTAGATCTCAATATTGCTTTAAGTGATCTGGAAGAGAGCAAGAGCGTTTCAAATCTTGGGGGTAATCTCTATAAAATCAGGTTGTCGAGAGAGCATGCGGGTAAAAGCGGAGGATATAGATCTTTGCTCGCATATAAAAAAGATCAAAGTGCGATATTTCTTTATGGATTCGCAAAAAATGAAAAAGAGAATTTGGACAGGAATGAGTTTTCAGTATTAAAAAAACTCGCAGGTGACTTAACGAGTCTTGATCTTGAAGAAATAAAAAGACAGATAAAGCTGGGGAACCTTGTTGAGCTGGAGAGAAAAAAATGAGAAAACAACTAAAAGAAGCAATAAAAGAAACTGTACAGGATCTTATGGATTCCGGCGTAAAAACATCTTTTACTGAAAAAGAACTAAAAAAACTGGGGGTTATTTTCCATGATATTTCAATAACACCGGGTAAAATTAAAAAGATAAGAAAAGAATCCAACTACAGTCAGTCTGTATTTGCAAAACTTCTAAATGTAAGTATATCTTCTGTACGACAGTGGGAGCAGGGCTCAAGGCAGCCCACAGGTTCAGCAAAAGTTCTTCTTGAGCTTATGGAGAAAGAGCCGCATATTCTTGATTACAGGATAAAAAAGGGAGTAACAAAAAGAATGAGATGATTTTTTTGTTATAGGAAAAGTCGTTTGCCATATAGAACAATTGCTATGTAAATGCAATTTATAATGAGATTATAGAAACGCACGACCATGCGATTCGTGATGAGGTCGCAGAAACTCATGCCAATGAGTCTGTACTCTGGAAAGCGCGGTCCTGCAGAAGGTAAAGAGAAATTATATTATAAAACAGGTAAATGAACACAGAGGAGGGACGTAAGGCATTACGTCCGTTTTTATAAAAGTGCTGCAGGGACACGCCCGGAAATACCTGCCGCAGAAAATAAAAATAATATATAAATCCCACAAAGAAACAATCATAGTCCTACCGGATATGTATTGACAAAGAACAGATTAAGCTTTATTATTTATTCAGAGTTTTCTCCTGGATAAATAATGCCGGATACAAAAACGGCATGAATATGGAGTTAAATATTGAATGAAAAAATAGACTGGAATTCTGTTCTGAATTACTGGCTTGAAGAAGCGGAAAACGATCTAAAAGTTGCCGGTGATCTTATAGATAAAGAGAATTACTCATATTCCCTTTTCTTTGGTCATCTTGCAATAGAAAAATTATTAAAGGGATATTATGTTAAAAGATTTCAAAAACATGCTCCTCTGATCCATAACCTGGAGCGGCTTGCAGAATCGTCAGGACTGAATATGACCGAACAGCAGAAAGAGCGCCTGATGAGAATCAGCACTTTTAACATAGAAGCAAGATATCCTGACATTAAACGGAGTTTCCGAACTATTTGTACAAAAGAATTTACTCAAAAAGAACTGGAAGACGTGAAAGAGGTGTATCAATGGCTCAAGTCAATGATGAAATAATCAGTAAGGTTCGTGAAACAATAGGGCTTCTAAAAAATAGTAATATTTTAATAAAGAAAGCATATTTATTCGGTTCATACGCTTCAGGATCTGAACATGAATGGAGCGATATAGATATTGCTCTTGTTTCCGATGATTTTTCAGATGATCGATTCAAAGAAAGACTCAGGTTAATGAAAATTATAAACAGTATAGATAACAGGATAGAACCGGTTCCATATAATCCTGAACAGTTTACAGAAACAGACCCGCTGGTCTGGGAGATAAAAAAACATGGGATTGAGATAAATCTTAAGTACTGATACTGTACCTGACCCCTAAAAAAACCAGCCTTAATTCCTGAAGAGAATGTAAAGGAACCAAATTTCACATATCTCTTTATTGTTGGTGCAAAATCAACAGACTGATAGTATTGACCCACTGCAAAATCATGAATCAGTAAATATAAAAGTTCATTGAAAACACCAGAATAAAAAGCAGGATAAAATACATTAGAACAACAAAAAGGTCAGACAGTCTGACCTTTTTTGAATTCCGGCATTGGGAACAGTTTAATGCCGGAACAGGATATATATGCAAGACCCCTCCCCGCCTCTGGCGCGCCACAGTCGAGCGTTATTTGGACTTCCTGTCCTTGCTCGACATAGCCGCATCCTGTGGCTAATCCCCGCATCGAGAGGGCTATGCGGTCAGGATTTTTCCAGAAAATTAACTTAAACTAAAAAATCGTAAAACCATCCGCCAGAGGCGAGAAACTCCATCAGTAAATGCGGAAGAAGAACATTAAATTTGAATTAATCCTATTTTCTAATTCAAGCGAATTTAATTGACAAAAATGACAGATTAGCTAAGTTATTTATATTCTATTTAGCAGATGAAGAGGAATAAATGCAGAATATAAAATCGCAAGTAATAGAAATGATAAAAGGTTTACCGGAAAATATAACTCTGGATGATATTATGGAAGAGTTGTATTTTAAATCCCATGTAGATGCCGGATTAAAAGAACTGGATGAAGGGAAGGGGATTCCTCATGAAGAAGTGGAAAGCCGGTTTTCCAAATGGCTAAAATAATATGGTCACCAAAAGCAGCAGATAATCTGGAGTCTATTTTTGAATATATTTCGAACGATTCAAAAAGATATGCGCAGATGGTTGCGAAAAAGATATTTGAAACAATAGAATTAATTAATGATAATCCTTTAGCGGGAAGAGTCGTTCCTGAATATATGGATGAGAAAATAAGAGAGAGAATATATAAAAATTACCGGATAATTTACAGAATAAAAAGAGAAGTCATTGAGATAGCGGCTATTTATCATGGAGCTCAACTTGTTGAGAAAAAAGAAAAAATATTTAATCCGGAAAAATAAAAATAATACGATTGATGGTATTGTTGGTGAAATAAAGAATAAGTGATTTTTTTAATATAGATATACAATGATGCCGGTGAGCTTATAGAAAAGACCGGCAACTATCTTGATGATAAAGGGTTTAAGTCTGATGAGGAAGTGAAGGCTGAAGAGGCAGAGAAGGCCAGGCAGGAAGAGATTGAAAGAGCAGCAAAGGCTTTTGAGGAGCTGCTTGCAAGGACATCTGAAGAGACAAGGAGAATATTAAAAGAAACCGGCTGGGACGGAAAGGCAATAATTGACAAGAATAATACTGCAATCCTGGATCAAAACCAACTTGCAAAATATGGTATGCCTGGCGAAACCAGCGGATGTGTATTCCTTTCAACGGTGGGTGGCGTTGCAAAAGCTCTTGATATTGAATTAACACCCGAACAAATTAAACAAGTATATGATTTGGCCAAGGATAATAAAGCAATAGGAGTAAACTGGGGAACCTATGGGGTTGATGATTATGATAAGTTAGCTCAGGCAGTGGCAACAGTTGCCGGTGTGAATAATAATGCTAAAGTAGGACCTTTGACGCTTGTTAATCGCAATGATGAGACATCACGAGTTGAAGCAACTAAAATAACACAATAATTGAGGCGTTAGATAATGGTGGAACAGTAAATATTCGTTATGATAAAAATCCGAATAATACAAATAGTAGAGCTCACAATATGAATATAACAGGTGCGTCTATAGATAGCAATGGAAACACTATTCTTCATGTAAATGACACGAACCATCCAAATACACCAACCTATATAAATACAAGCACCATGGCACTATATACTGAAGATGATGATGGTAGAAAGACGCCGAGTAGGAGGCCACTTTTGAATTATAGAACGATAATAAAAAAGGAAGAATAAAAATGAAGATAGTATATTAACAGAAGGGATTGTCCGCCTTTCTGCTGAATCAGAGAGTTTTGATTTTTCTTAAAGATGAAGAGGAACTTTATACTCTTGCTGATATTAAAGAGCCGGCAGAATGATAAAAGGAGACGTTGTGCTGATTAAATTTCCTTTTACCGATTTGTCAGGGAGTAAATTGCGTCCCGCGGTGGTTCTTTTTGATTCGGGTAATGCGAGTAAGCACAGATTCGTGAAAAAGCAGTATAAAAACTGTATAGAGGGTGTTATTTGTAAACGTCCCCTCTGAAGTCGATAACTTTTATATGGATAATTTTTTCATTTTCAATTATTAGATAATATAATTCTGATATCACCTTTTCTGACCCGAAAAGAATCCTGCCATGTGCCTTTCATTTTTTTAATATCAAGCGGAACTGTTTCACCGGAAAGTTTTTTAATAAATAGTTTCAGGCACTCTTTGACACCCCCCGCATGTGGCGGATTTTTTTGAATGAATTTAGCCGCTTGTGATGAATAGTTTACTCTCCAGCTCATAAATCGATAGTCTCAGAAAATGCAACATCGGTATATTGATCAGGTGATCCGTATTTTTCGGTAATTTCATTCATTTCTAAATCGGTTATTTCCGGAAAAGAATGAAGAATATTGGTAATTTCCTTTTCCCCGATAACTTCCCGTACTGCGTCTTTAATCATGGCATAGAGTTCTTCTTTAGTAATTGTAATTTGCATAATTAAACCGCCTGGTTTACTTTTCGATTAGGAAATATTTTCATTTCTTATTTTGTTAATATCGAATCAATAACCTGCATTGAGGATAGATCCTAAGTAAAAAATAGGATAATCTGTGAAAAAAGCAATAAAATTTTTTCGTCGAAAAAACCTCTGTTACTCGAACAATTGAATTTTTAAATGAATCCTGGAGAAGAGACTTTAAGTGAGGGATTGAAGTGTTACCCCCCCCCTTTGCGGTAAAATTTTATTCCACCTGCTTCCCCATTCCTGTTGCAATCGCATTCTTCCCTATAATATGTTTTACGCTCTTTGCTATATCAAGAAGCTCCTCAGCGCTTATACCCAGTCTTGAGGGAGCGAGCTCATGAAGCTCCTCACCCACATAGCCGACCCCGGGGAAACCTGTCATGTATGCCAGGGCATCTGCCGCATGCATAACAATAATCATGTCAGCATCGCAATTATCCGGGATTTCCGGAAGTTCGTGGTGCCAGCGGCAGCTGTCGATTACAATTTTCGGCAGATTCCATCTTAAGGCTATTTCACTCCCCACATCGCAATGGTTGGAGCCGAGAAGTTTACGCTCCTTTTCAGGGGAATCGAAAGTCCACCAGTTTGCTTCAGGCATGGTTACAGCAAGAAAATCCCCTATAACAAGCTGCCCTATGTCATGGAGCATCCCGGAAGTGAAAGCCGTGTCAGCAGAGGGGAGGTCAAGTTTTTTTGCCAGGGCATCTGCAATAGTAGCTGCAGCTATGCAGTGTATCCAGAACTTCTGCGCAGTAATGCCGTAGCCCGGAATACGCGCCGGAAGTGTGCGTCGCAGTGAGGAACCGACCGCCACTTCAAAGAGGCGCTGCATCCCGATAAGCTCCACTGCCTCACGAACAGTGGTTATCGGTTCGCTGCTGCCGGGATTAATCGTGTTTGAGGCCCGTATCATATTTACAGTAAGCACAGGGTCGAGCAGAACAGCCTGCTCAAATTCTTCAGCTGTAGCATGTTCATTTTTTACAAGTTCTGAAAGCTTTGTAACTGCTTCCGGAAGAGTGGGGAGAGAATTTATCCCGTCAAGTATGTCGCGTGGTCTGAACATTAGCAGCTCCTTAAAATATATTTGCCGGACTCAAATATAAAACGTTTCGTTACTAAAGTTTTTTATAAACATATACCCGTGGGAACTTCTAAAGTTAATTCTGATTTAGTGATATATTGTTTAAGGAAATATCATGTTACAAAAATAACATTAAATAAACCGCTGTGTCAATGAAAAGATTATATATTGATTAAAAGGGTTTATGGTTATAAATATTAATAAAGCATGGGTGATGATGCACCAGCAGATATTCTGCCTGTCCTTGCAAATTAATCATCCGAATCTGGTGGATACTGATTGACAAAGAGCCGCTGAAGCTGTATTAATAATTAATTATATAAAAGAAGGTTATTTTATGGAACGCCAACAGGTTATAGATAAGACAATAAAATATTTAAAAATATTACCGGAAAACAAAATAGAAGAAGCTCTGGATTATATAGAATACTTATATAATAAAAATGAAGATGCTGTATTAGCGGAAGAGATGACGCGTCTTTCAGCTGAATCAGGGAGTTTTGATTTTCTTGAAGATGAAGAGGAACTTTATACTTATGATGACATTAAAGAGCCGGCAGAATGATAAAAGGAGACGTTGTGCTGATTAAATTCCCTTTTACTGATTTGTCAGGGAGTAAATTGCGTCCTGCAGTGGTTCTTTTTGATTCGGGGAATTATCTGATCGTTGCTTTTATAACAGGTGTTTTAGCAGTAAAATCTATCGGTGATATCTCTTTAAAAAGAAATGGTACAAATGGTCTTAAGAAAGACTCAGTATTAAAACTTTCAAAATTAGCTACATTAATCAAGGATCTTGTTGCGGGGAAAATTGGTGTATTTTCAGATGAGGAAATTACAGAAATAAACCGCGTTTTACGGGAGATGTTGCAGCTTTAAATTGAATTTGGCAGCATGCATGCCCCCCTTCATTTTTTAATTGAATTACACCCGCCGATTATAGACATTGTACCATATGAAATACATGTTTAAAATATTAACTGCTTTTCTGATAATTGCAGCCCTTTCTTGCTCCGGCGGCCACAGGGAGGAGCCGGGCGGTTATGTAATCCCGGAGTTTTATCATTCCCCTGAAGAGATAAATGAATTTCTTGATGAGATGTACGCCCTGAATTCGGCTATTACCCGCATTGAAACAATCGGACGAAGCGTAAGCGGCAGGGAGATTAAGGCTATAATTATTTCCGGTGATCCGGTGGAGCCGGGCACTAAACCGAGGATACGCCTTACCGGCGGGATTCATGGATCGGAAATTATTTCCGCTGAGCTTATGGTCTATTTTATCAGGTATCTTGTGGAAAACTATGATACTGACAGTGATATAAAAAGCCTTGTTGATTCCCGATACATAGCAGTAATTCCTGTGCTAAACCCTGACGGCCTTGCTGTTGCAGGGAGGCGAAATGATAATGGAGTTGATCTTAACAGAAATTTTTCTTCTACATGGGTTTCCGGCTACGGATACGGTACAGGCCCCTTTTCCGAACCTGAATCTCAAGCTCTGCGCGATTTTTCTATTGGAGAAAATGGAGAGAATTTTCATCTGTCGCTCACATTCCATTCAGGAGCTGTGCTTGTTAATATTCCCTTTGATTATGTCAGTGAAATTGAAGATGGAATTGTGCCCGCAGAGAATAACCTTGTAAGGGAATTTGCTTTTGCTTATTCCATGGCAGGAACTTTTCTGGATAACCCGGACCTTTTTGATCCCTTGCGTCTGGAAAACGGGATCATTAATGGGGGGAACTGGTATGTTATTTCAGGTTCTCTGCAGGACTGGAGCTATCTTGAAACAGGTTGCCTTGATCTCACCGTTGAGGTGGCAAAGCGAAGCCCCATGACAATAGAGGGGGTTGAGCAGGTTTTCAATTACAACAGGGATTCTATTATTGCCTACATTAAAAAGGGTGGGCAGGGTGTTTACGGTAGAGTGACTCATGCCGGTGCAGGGGTTACTGGGGTGGAGATTAAACTGACCCATGTTGCCGGGTTACTCTCTGCCGGTGATATTATTGTACGGACAGATGCAGAGGGATATTACCACAGAATTCTCCTCCCGGGGAATTATACTCTCTCCTTTGAAAAAACCGGTTATACTGCAGAGAGTATAAATGTAACAGTTCCTGATTCGGATTATGGTATATTAGAAAATATTGAATTAACACCATAATAAACTTTTATAAAAATTGTTGTAATTATCCCGCTGATATTTTATATTTATTCCAAATCAATTCCGGAGTTATTAAAATGAAAATAAGAATATCAGCACTTTTATTAATAATTTTATTACCAATCTATGCCTATTCCATGAAAGTCTCTTTTTTCCTTGGTGATGTTAAAATGGAGAGAGGGGGGAAGGTGACCTCCTTAAAAGTGGGGGATGCTGTGGGGAATGGTGATATTATAAAAACAGGGAAAGGCGCCATGGTTGAGCTGTCATATCCCAATAACAGTAAAATCACAGTTCAGGGTGATACTGTGGTGAAAATCGGCAGCGCCAATATTAAGGATTCAAGTGAGGTTTCAATAATATCAGGGCAGGTTAAGGGTAAGTTTGAAAGGCTTCAGAAGGGTGAATATAAATTTTATACACCAACAACTGTCTGTTCTGTGAGAGGCACCGAGTTTGATGTTGCTGTAAGCAGGGGCGGTGATTCCATGACAAGCCTCAGCCAGGGCGCTCTTGATATTGAGAATTTTTACGGCTCAGTAAAGCTGAGGCCGGGAAATTCTGTAGAATCTGAGGTGGCTGGAAAACCTGTTTCAAAGAGGGGACAGATTAAGGCTGATTCATGGGAGAGCGGAAGAAACAGTGATCTTGAAACAAAGGCTGATAAGCAGGCAGAAAAGTATAACCAGTATATGGACAGGTTTGAGCAGGAGAGCGGTAAAAACAGCACTGCTATAAATGCCATAGGAAACGAAGTTGAGGGTATAGAATCAGAAAATGACCTTAAAGCATCAGGCAAAAAAGTGGAGAAGGCTCAAGCGGAAACCACAGCTTATCTTATGCTGTCTGAGGCTTCAAATATGAATGTGCGCAGCCTTATGGATGATTTTAAAGGGGATGATATTTACGCAAAATTTCAGGAAGCTGCTGAAAAATCTAATAAAGTGAAAGAGCAGCAGCTTAAAAATTATCAGGAAATTCAGAAGGTGAAAGAGCAGTATCAGGAAGCCTATAATAAAATTATGGAAAAATATAAGGCGGACAGAGAGAGGATTCTCAGAGGGGTCAAGGATTTTAAAAAGGATAGTATTGACGAGGAGGAGAAGTAAACTTCGGCAATCTCATCAGGGCATATCTCAGTATATTAAGCAGTAATTCCCGACAGATTCGTGCCGGGAATTTTATCTCTATCTGATTATCCTTCTGCACATTGATTCATCTGCTGATTCATTTACTTCAATAAGATCATTGTCTTCCGGGTTCTGCCTGAATCTGAGTACATTGAGCATAAATATTTCCAGTTTGCTTATAATATTCGGCGGTAGTACTGCCCCGTCAATTTCTACAGACATTACAGGATAATTTCTCTCCCTGCTCCATGGTGTTATAAGGCCTTCTATTACCCGCCCTATAAGGCATGCAAAGGGTGAAATATTAATTATTCCTGAATAATCCCTCATCATTGCTGTTGAAGCCACACCGCTTGAAATGGAAATCTCTGAATCGAGTTCACGCGATACAAAATGTTTCTGGGAGTTATCCATGATCTCTGTCATGTCATGAGGTGTGTCAGGGATAAGCCCTGTTGAGGAAAGGGCATCCTTTACCTGTTTCTCCACACGGTGCTTCCATTTTTCCTCCAGGTTCCATAGAATAATATCTTTCATCTCCTTTGAAAAATATCTTCTGTACCATGGGAGGAGTCTGTATTTTTTCATTATCTCATTTTTCCGCACATAATCGGTATAGTAGATCCATTCGCTTATTCCCGAAACCTTCCCTATAATCCCTTTCCGGCTCATTAGTCTTATAAGCTCATCAACTGCAAAGTCATCACGCCTTACATATATTTCACCCACAACCAGAACCTTGGGTGTATCTTTTACATTCTGCTTCAAAGGTATTTTGGAAATTTCCGCTGCTATTCTTTCCAGCGCAGGCACGACATTTTTAATATCGCTCTCTGCAATTTCAACAAGTTCGTGCCACAGCTCATCGTATTTGGCGATAGCTGCAGCCGGGTCCAGGGCACAGGTGCGTAGAGATGTTTCAATATCTTTCATGTAGTCTGCAATTATAATTCCCCACCAGGCGTTTCTGGAAAAACCGGGACCCAGTTCATTATAGGAGTTTTCCGAATCCAGGGTGATAACAGTAACGTTTTCCAGTTTAAGATCCCGGAAAAGGTTTTCGTAGAATATATAGTACTGCCCGGTTCTGCAGGGCCCTGTTGTTGATGGAACAAAGAGGAGATATTTTTCATCCTTTCTGTATTTACCGGACTGGAAGTATTTTAAGGCGCTGCCGAGTACCAGCTGCGACGGGAGGCACTCTTTTCCTGACATGTAGCTTCGCGCAGCCTGGAGTGTGTATATGTCGGGCAGGGGCATTGCTTCAGCGTTTATGTCAATACCGCGCAGGGATGCTGCAAGGAGTTCACTGGAGAGGCGCCCCATATTTGCCAGCAGAAGTTTAACTTTAGGGTTGCCGAATATTTCTATCCTCCTGTTATTTGCAGAATCAAAGATATGTATCGGTTCACGTTTACTGTTAATAAACCGGAGTCCGTTATCGTACCTCTCCTCATCCGCTCCTGAATATTTTGTCCTGTATCCTTCGATTATATCAAGAAAGGCTTCTATCCTGGTGTCGATACCCGCATCTGCAGAATGTGAGTCCAGCTCAAGAATAAGAAATGGTTTTGTCCCCATGAGCCATTTAACATAGTGGAGCATAAATGAATCAGGCGCGCAGGAGAAATTGGAAATAAATGTTATAAAAATATTATCCTCATTTTTCAGAAAAGATGCCGCCCTCATATCCTGCTGGCCGTAGTACCAGTACATGTTGTCATAAATCTGTGCATCCTCATATGGGAGCATGTCATAGGGGATAATTGAATAGCCTCTGCTTGTAAATTTTTTCGGGATACCCATGTTCGCGTCTTTTGTAAATGCATTGTAGGGTCTACCCAGAAGAGCAATTACAGGGTGATCTGCTTTCCTGGCTTTTTTCAGCGCTTCAGCTCCCATGTACCGGTACCGCTTAAAAAAGTCCTCCTGCTTTTTGCAGGCAGTATGGAACGCCACCTCTATCTCCTTTTCTGTTACACCGAGCTGGCCGCTCATAGAGAGGAAGCCTTCCAGAGCTTTCTCCATCCCGTATTTGAAACTGATTACCGGGGCAAGAATCCGCGTTTCATCTATTTCAGGAAATGCCTTTTTCATGTAATAGGGGAGGCTCTGGGTAATGGGGCAGAAGTTGGCGTGTACATCCTTTTCGTAGGATGGCATGTCCCGGAAGTGGGGTATGAAAATAAAATCGGCCCCGTCTTTAATTACAGACTTCATTGCGCCATGGACTATTTCCGCGGGGAAACAGTAGGCGCTCTCAACCCGTGTGATACCTTCAGGGTCTATTGAGTCTGAAAGTTTTGCCTCAATACCAAGGGTGTGGAAAAACCATGAGTAAAGGGGCCAAAGGGTGTATACGGAAAATCCTTTCGGTATCCCCACCCTGTACTCTTTCTTTTTTATGAATTGCTCCGCAGGGGGCGCGCATTCTTTAAACATGAGCTCATCACGTTTTTCAATATAATTAAAAACTTCAGTTTCGTTAATTTCAGCTTTCTTCCTGGAATTAGCATACTTGTTGCATCTTCCGCCGAACATGTAGTGATGATCATTCACTTTGAGAATTCTGATGGGGCAGTAATTATCACATGAGCGGCATATAAACTCCTTTTCGTATACAATATCACTTTGAATTATTGTATCAAGATCGAATGATTGTTTAGCCAGAATCCCCGCACTGTATTTCTGCTTTGCCAGGAGTGCCACGCCGAATGCGCCGAGAAGTTCCGGGTCCGGGGGTACAGTTATATCTTTATCAAGGAGCATGGCAAATGCAAGGGGAACAGCGCTGTTTTTTGCCACTCCACCCTGGAGAACAATATTCTGTCCGATGGTTCTGTTCCCTACAACCCTGTTTAAATAATTGGATACTATTGAGGTTACAATACCCGCAGTAATATCCTCTCGCGATGCCCCATACTGAATAGCTTTCCTTATATCGGAATTGATAAATGCTGAACAGTGCTCGCCGAATTTCAGGGGTGAATCAGCTGTGAGTGCAATTTCGCCTATCTCTTTTACGTCAGTTATGTTCAGATCACCTGAGGCTGATTCTTCGAGAAATGATCCGGTCCCGGCTGAGCAGGCTTCATTCATTGCATAATCTATGGGCACACCATTCTTCATATATACATACTTGGCGTCCTGCCCCCCTATTTCGAAAATTGTGTCTATCTCCGGTTTGAAATAGGTGGTTCCTGCAGCGTGTGCAATAATCTCATTATAAATTCCCGGTGTTTCCATGAAGACACCGAGTATCTCCCTGGAGGAACCTGTGGTTGCTGCAAGACTGATATTCAGTTTTGAGTCCCCTATTTTTTCTGCAGCCTGTTTTTTTACCTCAATGAGGCATTTTTTCAGCGCCTCCACAGGGTCGCCATGTGTTCTGCCGTAATGTTCGGCAACAATTTCATTACTCTCTATATCAATGAGTGCAACCTTGGTTGTTGTGGAGCCTCCATCAATCCCGAGGATATATTCGCCATCTTTTTTTATCATCCCCCTTGTTGAGGGGATGTAATCTACCCTCCCTGCAGCTGAGATAAGTGAGGGGTATCTGCCGAATCCGATATTATGTTTTTTAAAGAGCCTGTTTGAAGGGGGCATTTCACTCCCCGATTTTTTTGCAAGAAGGGCTGCTCCATATGCTTCAAAAAACGCAGCCTCTTCAGGAACGACAATTGTAAGCTCCGGGAGTTTCTCTTTGAGGAACCTGATTATGTAATTATTGTTGGCAACCCCCCCTGCAAGGAGAACCCTGCCGGTTGTGATCCGTGCTCTCTTTAAAAAGTCAGCAACCTTGGATGCCATAACGTCGCTCAGGGACAATACTATATCGTATCTGGTAGCCTCCCCTTTGTTTAGCTTGTGGGTGCAGTCGCTCTTCATGAAAACAGAACAGCGTGAAGAAAGGGCTGCAACTTTTGAGTGGGGCGGAATATCGTTTATGTCCGCCAGGGTCATGTTCATCCTGCCAAGCTGCTGCCTGAAGAATTCACCTGTACCTGAGGCGCATTTGTTTCCGGAGAATTCGGTTATAATTTTATAATCTTTATCAATAGTATATACAACAAAGTTTTCTCCGCCAAGTGAGATGACAGCATCAACTTTTTCTTCAAGATCGCTGAGGGCTGCTTCAATGCAGATAGATTCTATTACACTGTTAATGTTGAGCAGATATCTCCCCTCAGTACCTGTTGCCAGTACCGCAACATCTGCGGGTATATTCTGACTGCTGATAATTGATTCAATGGTATTCTTGAAATTACCTTCATGCGGTACAATTCTGTGCCAGATAATTTTTTCTTCATCAAGGAGCACTGCCTTAATGCTTGAAGAACCGATATTAATACCAAGACTGTACATCTTTATAAAACCCCCGATAATTTTGATAAGCAAATGGTCAGTGTGTAAAATTATTAAGCATATTTTTGTTAGGGGAAAAGAAACAGTTTAATAAATTAACAGTAATAATTTCTAAACACATACTTTAGAGTGAAAATAAATTACTGCAAATCTCCTCTCTTTTAGTGAAGGAGAGCAATTTATGTTCAGTTCCCCCTGCTTTATGTTCAATATAATGTTGATATTTTTAAAAGCAATAATTATTATGTAGACTGAAACATATTTTTATGATATTCTGGTGCAGAATTATTTATTTAATTAATGCGGGCTCTTTAATTTATAATCGTGAGTGCAATATTGTTCAAGGGAATCGGCTATGCGGGATATTCTACTGGTTGAAGACGACAGGATAACATCAAAGCTTATACAGAAGTATATTTTAGACCTGGGTTATAGTGTAAGTGCTGCAGTATCTTCAGGGGAGGAGGCTATCCGGGAGATTGAGCTTCATCTCCCCGACCTTGTTCTTATGGATGTGAATCTCCAGGGGGAGTTTGACGGTATTGAGTATGCTAAAAATATAAATTCAAGATTTGCCACCCCCTTTGTTTACATCACATCTTCATCTGATCTCACAACTATAGAGCGGGCAAAAGAGAGTAATGCCTACGGATATATTATAAAGCCCTTTGATAAAAAAGATCTGCGCGCTGTTATTGAAATGGCTCTTCTGCGTCACGATCTTGATATGAAAATGCAGGAGAGTGAAAACAGGGTTTCCACTATTCTCAATACCATTATCGATTCTGTTGTGGTATATGATGAAAACGGGAAAATAGATTATGTAAATGATTCATCCGTACTCATGCTCGGCAGGGATAAGCCGGGAATGATGGGGAGGCCAATAAGTGAAGTTATTAAAATCAGCATCGATCCTAAGGTGGAGGGTGAGGGTTTTTCCCCCATGTCTATGAGCTATGTTGAGTTTAATAACTATCTTACAACAGAAAAGGGTAAAATACCTGTTGATTTCACCTCAACCCCCATTCTTCAGGAGGATGGAACTAAAAAGGGGGCTGTTCTTCTGATTAAGGATATTACACAGCAGGTTGAGTATGATAAAAAAATAAAGGAGAGCCTTGAAGCTCTGCTTCGTACCATGTATGGCACAATTGAGGCAATGACAAAGGCAGTTGAAACCAGAGATCCCTATACTGCCGGTCATCAGAAAAAAGTGGCGGATATTGCCAGTGAAATAGCAAAGGATATGAGGTTAAGCAGGGAGATTGTGGAGAGTGTAAACCTGGCAGGGCAGATTCATGATCTGGGTAAAATAGCTGTTCCTGCGGAAATTCTCAGTAAGCCGGGGAAAATAAGTGAAAGTGAATTTAATCTGATAAAATCCCACCCTCAGATGGGATATGATATTTTAAAGAATATCGATTTCCCCTGGCCTATAGCAGAGATAGTGCTGCAGCATCATGAGAAGCTTGATGGTTCCGGTTATCCCAGGGGCCTTAAGGGGGATGATATTATTATACAGGCCAGAATTCTAACTGTGGCTGATATAGTTGAGGCAATGGCAACCCACAGGCCCTACAGGGCTGCACTGGGGATTGAACTGGCTCTTGAGGAGGTGCAGCGTCTGGCAGGGACTGCCCTTGACAGAGATGTGGTCGTGTCATGTGTAAAAATCTTTAAAGATGAAAACTGCCCGATATTTTTTTAGTCCTCTTCCCCTTCTTTGAAATATTTACTTTCCAGTTTGTTTATGAGAAGAGTATAGTAATCGTTTGCAAGGCACTTATAAATATTGAGGCGGACTTTGCCGAATTCGTCCAGAATCTTCCTGAAGTGGCATTTGTTCGCGGTATCTGTGCAGATGCCATGTCTTTTGCCGTATCCGCATTCAATACATGCAGGATTGTATCTCCCCGGTTTTGTCAGTGAATGGTCGTAGTTATTTTTATAACAGAAAGGGCATAATTTGAAGTTAAGGCCTGATGCCTCATTTTTTTCTATGCAGACTTTAATTTTTTCCCATATTTTTTGTGAGCTTTCCTGATCCCATGAGATAATCTCTTCCTCATCAGCGTCGGTAAAATACCATTCATGGGGGATCTGGCAGAAGTCATTCATCCAGAGAGCCTTATTTTTCATAAATTCAGCAAGGATTTTATTGTAATCGTTCATTCCGGTAGCTCAGCTTTTTTTTTAAATTTTATACACGTAACTTACTATAAACAGTTTTATAATTTAAGCAACAAAATTTTTTTATGAAGATTTATTTGCAGTAACTGGTGAAAAAGGTTTTATCGGAGAGATTAATGTCAGAATTGGGAGAAAAGTGTTAAGTGAGCGGCGGCGGTTTTAAAAAATTTTATTTCAAATAAAAATTAAGGAATTTACAGGAAAAAATATTAACAATTTGGGTAGTTTTGTCCTATTTTATGGGTACTTCTAGAAAATAACTACTTTTTTTGGTGGTCTTACCAATAATTGCTTGCAATCATATTCCTTTTTATATTTAATGTAATTAATGTTATTTGATAAATAGAAATAATTTTTAAAAGCAGGTTAATATATGGCTTTTATATTCTACTTCGTTTTAACCCTCGGCTCATATCTTTTTCTTACATCAGGTTCCGGTGATATGCTTATGTTCTGGGCAGTAGAGGAGATGGCAGCCGGTACGGCTGTCAGTTTAATCACTGCAGCATTTGCCTATAAAATAGTCCCTCAGTCTGTATCGGGGCAGCTTGTAAATCCATTTAAATGGCTCTTCCTTACTCTTTACATGACAACACCGTTTTTTCTTTCGCTCCTGGTGGCAAATGTGGAGGTGATTTACAGGGTTATTACCGGGAAAATCTCCCCGGCTGTCGTAAAACTGGATACCGGCTATAAAAGCGGACTGGGGACCTTCTTTCTTGCAAATTCAATCACCCTCTCTCCCGGAACTTTAAGCATTGAGATGGATGAAAGTGACAATTCACTTTATATACACTGCCTTGCCTGGAAGAAAAAAGCAGGTGAAAGTTTTGAGCCAAAGGATGTTGCACCTTATGTTCATTACTGGCTGAAGAAAATTTATAGTTAGGGCAGGTTAATATGGCCACATATCTGATCATTACCGCTCTGGTTATCGCTGTACTAATACTTCTTGCGATTATCAGGATAGCTTTCAGCAGCAATATCCCGGAAAGGATAGTTGCACTTGATACAATAAATACCCTTGTTGTAGTATTGCTTGTTGCTCTCGGTGCAGCATACCGCAAGGCTCTTTATATTGATATAGCAATTGTTTACGGTCTGCTTTCATTTATCGGGACCCTGTTTATTGCAAGATATCTACGGGAGGAGAGGAATAAATAAATGGAAATACTATTTTTTGTACTCCTTGGAATCGGTATTTTTGTAAACTCCATGAGTATTCTGGGTCTCATGCGATTCCCCGATGTTTATACAAGGCTTCATGCAGCCACAAAAACTACTACTTTCGGCAGTATCTTCATTGTTGCTGCTGTTGTGGTAATGAATTTTATCGATTACCAGGAGACCAGTTTGACTATAATAGTTCACTCTGTTGCTGCTCTTATGGTTATTATTTTCACAAATCCTATAAGCGCTCATGCAATAGCCAGGGCTGCCATGCTTTCAGGGGTTAAGCCTTTCGGAGCGGATATAAACCATTATGCTGAAAAGTTTAGAAACAGTGAGGGGATCAACCCGCCGGGTAATCGGGAATAAAGAGGGGCAGGTTAATAATATGTCATTGTCAACTATAATTATAATTCTCTGTGTGATAGGATTAATTACAGCAGTCATCGCCCTCCTTCAGAGGGATCTGCTTGCCAGCGTTATAGGTTTTGCAGTTTTTGGTCTGGTGCAGACAGCACTGTTTTATCTCCTTGATGCTCCTGATGTTGCAATAGCTGAAGCTTCAATAGGTGCGGCTTTAACAGTCTGTATTTTTGTTATAGCAATAAGGATGACAAGAAGGAGGGAGGAATGAAGCTTGCCAGTTTTCTTTCAATTGTTCTGATGACAGGTTTTCTATTGGTAGCAGTTATGAGGCTGCATCCTGTTGGTCAGGCAACAGGTGACCCTGATGTCTTTTCTGACAGGGGGAACGTAATTATTGACGTTCAGAACGTGGCTACCATGGATGACTATTTTCTTAGAAACGGTCAGATGGAGACAGGTTCAAATAATATAGTAACTTCTGTTGTCTTCGACTATCGGGCTTTTGATACTCTCGGAGAGGCGGCAGTTCTTTTTATAGTAGTAACAAGTATCACAATGCTGCTTTACGGCCTGATAAAACCGGGGGAAACACCTGATGATGTAATTATTGCAGCTGATGGTTTCCCTTTGAAAATATCGAGAATAGTAACTATAGGGGCGCTTCTTCTGTTCCCGGTTATTGCAGCTTTCGGAGCTTATATAATAATTCATGGGCATCTTTCACCCGGAGGCGGATTCCAGGGTGGAGCCATACTCGGTACCGGCACAGCTCTGCTCCTTGCAAGCTCCTACATGACTAAAAAGCTTTATAAGACATATAAGACTTTTGCATTCTTCGAATCATTCGGTTTAACCCTTTTTATCGGCCTCGGTTTTGCAGGGGTTGGAGGATCTTTTCTTTATAACTTTCTTGCAAATGGAGATCCTCTGCTATTTGGAAGGGTAATTGAAATGGGCCCTAATGGCGGCTTTTTAAATTCCGGAGGGATTCTGCCTCTTTTAAGCCTTGCAGTGGGGATTGAGGTTTTTTCAGGGATAAGCATAATTCTGATAATGCTTAACAAGGCTCTCTACTTAAATAAGTCTCAGAAATCAGAGGGGTGAACCGTGGCTGACTTCTTTTTATATATAACTGTTGTTTTTCTTATCTTTATGAGCGTGAGCGCAATATGCTATAAGACAAATCTTATAAAAATTGTGATTGCACTGAATATTGCCGCAAGTGCGGTTAATCTTTTTTTCATAACCCTGGCATACCGGTCAGACAGTACGGCTCCGATTTTTACTCTGGCTCCTGCATTAAAAGATCTTAAAATGGTGCTCCCTTCTCCGCAGGCGCTTATTCTGACCAATATTGTTATCGGTTTTGCCACTTCTGCCCTGATGCTGACAGTTGCTGTCCTGACCTATCGTAATAACGGGACACTTGATATAAGAAAATTAAAAGGTGTTGAAGACAATGAGTAAGCATATACCGGCTTTTATAATAACAATTCCTCTTCTTCTGGCTTTTTTACTTCCGGTTATAGGGCGTTCAGCCCCGAGGCTGAGGAATCTTCTTGCCCTGGTTGCCCTGGGAATGGTAAATATTCTTATTTTTTCCCTGATACCTGAAGTGTTCATTCATGGGAAGACAATTTTTTACGCTTTCGGTGCTGCTGATCCATTAATGGCTGTCCCTGAAGGGCTGGACTTCCCTGTAAGGATTCTTCTTAAAATTGATTCCTTTGCTATGATACTGGCTATTGTAGTCGGTATTGTATCGCTCTCATCATTTCTCTTCTCAATCGATTTTATAGAAGAGGATTCAAGGAAAAACTACTATACAATTATATTTTTTCTCCTGGTGGCAGGCCTTTTCGGCATGAGCTTCACAAATGACCTTTTTAACTTCTTTGTGTTTCTTGAACTTGCCTCAATATCGGGGGGCGCTTTAGTTTCATTTGTTACTTTTAAAAAAAGTCCCCCATATGCGGGGTTTAAATATCTTCTTGTAAGTACACTGGCTTCAACCTTATTCCTGGTTGGTGTTGCCCTCTGTTATGCGCAGTACGGCTCATTTAATATGAATTACATAAATTCAGTTCTGAATCATTCCCTGCTGGATAAACTGGCGCTTATATTTATTCTGGCTGCTCTTGCATTCAAAGCAGGAGCGGTTCCCATGCATATGTGGATACCTGATACATACTCCGAAGCTCCGGCTCCAATCACCATTATGTTGAAGACCACAGGTCTTATATGTCTTGGTGTACTTTTCAAAGTGTCATTCTCTCTTTTCGGGAACCCTGTACCAGGTATTGTGAATGGAATTAACCACTTAACACTGGGATGGATTATAATAATACTGGGTGTTCTGTCCATGTTTGTGGGTGTTACCATGGCCCTTGTTCAGCATGATGTTAAACGCCTTATGGCTTATCATTCAGTTTCACAGACAGGCTATATCCTCCTTGGTGTAGGTGTGGGGGTTGCGGTATATACAAAGGCTGACGGCGGTGCTGCTTTTAAGGCTTTTGGAAGTATGGCCATGGCAGGCGGTATTTTCCATTTTATAAATAATGCTTTTTATAAAAGTCTCCTCTTCCTTACCTCCGGTGTTATGGAAAAGCGTTTCGGAACCCGTGATCTTAATTCCATGATAGGGATGGCTCACAGGGACACATTTACAACTGTTATATTTATGATCGGAGCCCTGGCTATTTCCGGTATACCGCCCTTTAACGGTTTTGCTTCTAAACTGCTTATATATGAAAGTGTTTATAAGTTCCATCCTCTCCTTGCTATTATTGCCATGTTTGTTTCTGTAATGACCCTTGCTTCATTTATGAAGGTTTTTTACAGCGCATTTCTTGGGCCCCGCAGAGAGGATCTTATCGTAGATAAAAGGAAACTCCCTATGGGGATGGGGCTGGGTATGCTTATACTGGCAGTACTTGTAGTATTACTCGGTCTATTCCCTGATTTAGTAATCAATAATCTTGTAGGGCCTGCTATATCCGGCCTGGTGAATATAAGGTAAAGGTTAAATATATGGATATTGTAAGCACTATTTTTAAACAGGACATAGGGGTTTTCTGGTATCCCTTTATTCTTCTTCTGATTCTTGTCTTCCTGATAATTGTTTTTAAGATCTGGGGGAGAATCTATTTCAGCGCGGATTATAATAAGGATTCGGATCAGGTAAAACCGTATAACTCCGGTAACATTGATGAGGTGAATTACAGTATAAAGTCATCGAATCTTTACTGGGGTTTCAGAAAATCGATTCAGTCCTACTTTGACAGGATGGGAGCTCTCCATAACGGAGATTTAAATGACTATATCAAGTGGTATGTAATATTTATGGGGGTCTGTTTTCTTCTCCTCGGGGGTGGTTTGCTGTGAATAAAAAGACGATTAATACGCTGAAAAGATCTTTATGGGTCTTTCATATGAATACCGGTTCATGTAATGCCTGTGATATAGAGATACTTGCTGCTCTTACTCCAAGGTATGATGCAGAAAGGTTTGGTATAAAACTTGTAGGTACACCAAGACATGCGGATGTCCTTATAATTACAGGGACTGTTACTGAAAAGATAAAGGATAAAGTACACAGGGTCTTTGCCCAGGTGCCGGATCCGAAACTTGTAATGGTAGTTGGGGGATGCGGTATCAGCAAGGGTGTTTTCCAGGAGTCATATGCAATGGCCGGCCCTGTAGACGCTAATTTCCCTGTTGATGTATATGTTCCCGGATGCCCGCCAAGGCCGGAAGCCATAATATATGGTGTAGCAAGGGCATGGGAAAAGCTTGAATCTCTGGAGAAAAAAAATGATATTGCGTCCTGAAGATATTATAAAAAAACTGAGTGATGAACTGGGAGAAAGGCTCCTCGATTCATCAATCAGGGAAAGATATGATGGCCATGTAAACAAGGTAATACAGAAACATCTGTATCTTAAGGTTGAAAGGGATTATCTGCACAGAACAGTGTCGCTGCTGCGGGAGATGACTATCCTTCATGTTGCATGTCCCATGGCTACAAAAGAGAATGAGGATTTCCTTGAACTGGTTTATTCTTTTACACTCTTTTTTGCTGAGGAGAGATTTAAGGAGCTCCCGGTTATGATAACTGTGGTTCTTCCGAAAGATGATTTAAGAGTCAGATCCTGCACAGACATAGTTCCCGGGATTTTAATAATGGAAATGGAAGCGCAGGAGATGCTTGGAGTTCTGGTTGAAGATATTCCAGACAAGAGACGCTTTTTTACACCTGAATGTCTGGAAGCGGGATATCACCCGCTCAGAAAGAAATTCGAAACTAAGGCTGAGGAGGCCACAATAAATGAGTAAGGGGAGTACTTACAAACTTCAGATAGGGCCTACCCATCCTGCATTTAAGGAACCTGTACGCTTTGAATTTGAAGTTGATGGAGAACATATACTTAATTGTGATATTGATATGGGCTATACCCACAGGGGTATAGAGAAGGTAGCAGTTGAGAGGAATTTTATTCAGATAATATATCTTCTTGAAAGGGTATGCGGAATATGCTCATTCTCCCATCCCATGGGTTATTGTCTGGCGGTTGAAAATGCTGCTGATATGGAAGTTCCTGCCAGGGCTAAATATATAAGAACTATTCTGGGTGAGCTTGAAAGGCTTCATTCCCATCTTCTCTGGACCGGTGTAGCAGCGCATGAGATAGGTTTTGATACCCTTTTCTACTACACCTGGACAATCCGTGAAAAGGTAATGGATTCACTTGAAGCTGTTACAGGCAACAGGGTAAATTACGCCATGCTTACAATTGGCGGGGTAAGACGTGATATAACCCCTGATCTTGTTCCAATGCTCAGGGAGACAGTAGATTACTATCATGAGCTCTATGACAAGGCTTCTGAAATTCTGCTGGATGATCTGACAGTAAGGCTTAGAAGTGAGAATGTAGGTATACTTACCTATGATCAGGCTGTAAATCTCTGTGCTGTGGGACCCACAGCCCGTGCTTCCGGACTTGCCAAGGATGTTAGGGTTGATTATCCTGTAAATGCATATCCCGATATCCCCTGGCTTAAGGCTATTACACCCAGGGATTTTGGTAAAGAACCTGTGGGTGATGTTTATGACAGATTTATAGTCAGGGTTCTTGAAATAAAGCAGTCCATAGATATAATTGAATTCTGTCTTGATAATATGCCGGAAGGCCCGATAGCAGTTGAGACCAATGCAATTAAAATGATAAACAGTCTGAAAAAGATTCAGGGTGAGGGAATCGGAAGGTATGAAGCCCCCAGGGGTGAGGTTTCCCACTATCATATACTTGATAACAGGGAAGGGCCTGTATGCTCAAAGGTTAAGGCGCCAACCTATTCAAATATTATATCCTGGGTACCTATGTTTTTAGGTGCTGAAATCGCAGATATCCCGCTTATCATGTCAGCAATAGACCCTTGTATTGCATGTGCAGACAGGATGAGTATGGTTAACAGAAGTGGTAATAAATTTCAGATGAGTGCATCGGATCTTCGGAAACTCAGTATTGAAAAGATGAATAGAATCAGGGGCATTAAAGGATAATCAGAGGTAGATATGCAGGAAATTCTAGTATTGATATTATTTATCCTGATGACAGTAGTCACAGGCACTTACATAGGTCTTGTCTGCAAAGGTGTGGACAGGAAGCTGGCTTCGTATTTTCAGGCAAGGATAGGGCCTCCCATATGGCAGCCCTTCTGGGATCTGAAAAAGCTGATGCTCAAGCAGACAATTATTCCTGAGAATGCCGTTAAATGGATTTTCACAGGAGCACCATTGCTTGCTCTTTCATCTTCTGTTCTTCTGCTTATTTATATCTGGATCCCCTATTTCCTCCATCTTACAGGGATGGGGAATGCCTTCTTTATGAAGTCAGGGGATCTTATTCTGATTATTTACCTTCTCATGGTTCCTGCAATAGCGCTTGTAGTGGGGGGATTTGCTTCAGGTTCACCCCTTGCAACAATCGGGGCACAGAGGGAGATGGTTATACTTATGGCTACAGAGCTTCCAATAGCTGTTGCAATAGTAACAGTTGCCTGGAGGATGGGCACACTGGCTCCAGACGCTGCACCGTTTGCACTTGGTACAGTTGCCGCGTATCCCTTCTGGGGGGGGATGGGGCCGATAGGGATTATAGGGGGTATTCTCCTTCTCTTCACATTTCTGACAGTAATACCTGCAGAAGTGGCAAAGATCCCCTTTGACCAGGCTGAAGCTGAAACAGAAATAGCTGAGGGCCTTGTAGCGGAATATTCAGGCAAACACTTTGCATTTTTCCAGCTTGCTGAAGGGATAAAAGCAGTTGCAATAACCTCTCTTACGGTTGTTATGTTTTTCCCCCAGGGTTTTACCGCCCTTACCGGGTACAGGCTTGAGGTAAGCGGAGTCAATATTACAATTGCCGCTGATATATTCTTTTTTCTTTTTAAGATGTTTATAGTATATACTCTCGCTATAACTATTGTGAGGGTTTCAATGGCCAGACTTAAAATAACCCAGGTATCAAGATTATTTATTCTGATTATAACAGCAATCAGCCTGAGCGGTTTTGTATTGATTTATCTTGATCCGGCAATTTTGAAGATGTAGAGTGGAGGAATAAATGGTAGCAACTTTATCGCAGGTAATAGCTCAGTTTTTTAAAAAAAAGGCAACCAATGTGTTCCCCGCTAAATATACGCCTGACTCCATAGTGGATTTTCTTGCAAAAGGCGACATTCATCCGCCCATACCTACTCCTGAAGGATTCAGGGGTACACTGGGGTATGATTTTGACGGATGTATAGGGTGTGTAATGTGTGAAAAGGTATGCCCTGCCAAGGCGGTGGTGTCATATCCTGTTGTTATTGCAGAGAAGAAAACTAAACGGGTGGTATTCTATCTGGGCCGCTGCACAAGCTGCCAGGAGTGTGTTAACATCTGTCCTAAAAAAGTAATATGGATGGAGAAAACATTTATGAATGCCAATTACGAAAAGTATGGCGATTCCCAGGTTATCGGGAGTGAAGAGAGAAAAAAGCATGAGGTAACTGAGTAAGGGACTCCTTATTAAGCAGTATCAATTAAATGAAATTTCCCGGAGAAAATTATTTCCTCCAGAATTTTAATACCATCCTGGACTTCGGGGTTCAACCCCTCCCCGAAGTCCATTGACTCAGGTTCTATCCCTATAAATATTATTTCCGGAATGAATTCACCTATGTAACTTATAAGTTCAATTATCCCTGGAGAGTGGGAACTGAATGTATCCTCATCATCAATTCTTTTAAGCGCAATTTTTCTGAACTCACCAGGTTTAAGCCCCATAGCGCATGCATCAACAATTATCAGTGTATCAGGAGCAGCTTTACGTAAAGCCCCGGTAAAATTTTCCGGAACCACTGCACTGTCAAATGAGGTGAGTCCGCGTAATGATAAATTTTCCGCAAGAATACTCCCTGCTCCATCATCACGCTTGAGTCTGTTCCCTATGCCTAGTATTGCTATTTTTGTTTTCAATATAAAGTTCCTTTATTCTAAATTAATCTGTCAATTGAGATGTTAAACATATCCGACAGCTGTTTCGCATTCTTTTTGCTTATGGGGCGGATATTCCTCTCCATTTCAGAGATATTCTGCCTGGAAAAATTCCCGAGTTTTTCTCCAAGTTCTTTCTGTGTCATTTTGTGCATCTTCCGGTAAAAAGATAAAGTTTCTCCAGGTGTAATTTTTGATTTTATATTTTTATACCATTCAGTGTCTTTAACATTAACATATTTATCATCTGTTACAGTAACCTTTTTGCCATAAATGTCTTTTAACATTCTGATAATTTTTTCAGGAATATCTCCGGTCATATCAATTTTAGTATGGGGCGTTTTCACGTGAACCTGCATAGTATACCTCTATTATAATCGATTTATTTTCATTACGCCAGCATGCAACCCACTTATGAGAAAGATGACAGTGATATTCATTTTTCCCAAGGCTGCTGAAATTCTGCCATTCCGTCCTGATCGGCCCGAGTCTTTCCAGGTCATTAATTAAAAAGAAAAATTTCTTTTGAATAGATAGGGGCATCTTTTCAATATTTTTTTTAACATGATTGTTCTACTTTACAGTGTAGCTAAAAAAAAGGCTACTTTATCAAGTTAAATTCCATTTTTTTTAAAGATTCTATCCACTAAGCTCAATTCAGGCGGGGTGCATTTGTGTTCAATATCAGCTCCTGTATTCCGGATATTTTCGGGTTAAATAATATCTTAGATTCAGTAATTATTCCTAAAGATATTTTTTAGTGCAATAATGATGTTTTCCATATCCCCGCCGCCTATGGCGGCGGGGATAATAGCTCATTTTATTACAAAAAAAAGTTAAGGAATTAACACTGTATTATTTTTGTTTTATAGATTTTAATCGCTGCTTAATGATTCTGATTTGTTTGTTTCGATAATATTTCAGTTAAATAAAATTATCCAGTTTAATTTTAAGGGTCAGAGCCTGTTTTTTCTATATAAAGTTCTAATTCATTATTTAACTGCTGCAATTTTTCTTTTGAATAGATAGGCAGCAAATTATTTTTGGTAAGTATGTCATTCCTGCGCATACTGAACTGAGCTCAGTACAGGTGCAGGAATCTCATAACCTTGATTCTTTCAGAAGATTCCTGCTCTACGTTATCACTTCGGCCGGAATGACAAACGTTATCCCCAAAAAAAATTGCTGTCTGCGTTCACTAAGCTCAATTAAGGCGGTTAAATATATATGTTATTTTAAACATTTCCAAGCACCTATTTTAAGAGTATTTTACAATATTATTTTTCCTTTATAATCAATTTTAGAAATCAATATGCATATATATTTCCCTTTGATAATTATATGCTATATTTGCTGATATTTTACTATTGTAAACGCTTGTAATAAATTGCTCCTCAAATCTAAAATTAAAAGTGCCTTCACATAACCAGGGGATTTTTAATTTTTGATTTGAGGGTGACTATATCGCTTTAAATAACAGCAGAGCTGTCTTTTGCCTCCTGAAGCGACAGGGTATTAATCAAAATTTCCTGATTTGGAATACTGCGGGAAAGGCCTTTTAGTTCTGCCAGGTAGCGATGCGCTGATGCTGCTTTTTTCAGCACTGAAACTGTTTCGATATCGCCTGGAAGAGGAAGAGAGGGGATTTTATAGGGCATATGGAACCTCATCAAATATAGAAAACAGGCTTTTTATATACTTATCAGCGGGAACATGTATAGAAAACAGGGGTTTCTTATACATGTTATGGGTATAACTTAATTTTCCAGACAGTGTCTGTATTTTATGATTTGTATCGGGTCGTTGTGGGAAGAAATCTCTACTCATTTTATATTTCAATAATCCTTTATTTACAGAATAAATTATTTACATCTTGGCCCGGCACGGACGCCGGGCTTCTTAAAGGGGGTATGGGGGTTTCCATTTTTCAATTACTTTTTATTAACACAAAAAGTTTGGCGCCCTAATTGCACTTAACTTTTATTATCTAAATAAATCATCATCTATTCTTTAAACGATTCAGATTATCAGTAAATTTATTATCCTTCCTCTAACTACTTTGTATTGTATTTTACTATTCAAATACAAGATATATAAGATTAGAGCATGTATGTCAATTGTTATTCTATTTTTAAATCCCGGTGGGTTTTTCACGGTTTGTTTGAATTTTTCTTCTTTGTGAATTATGCGGGGTGCTATTGCAGCACCTGATTTATTCTTCATCTGAACTGAGCCGAATATATGAATTTCCTAAAGATATTGTTCATGTCGATTGGCTGAGTGAATGGAATCAGGAGAAGGTTGCTATCCCGGCGTAATACGCTGCGCTCTAACTCTCACCTGGGCTTTGGGCAAAAAAATAGTCGGATTTCCTGGCCTGCTTTTATATATTAAATTACTATAGTTAAAAACTTGACACCCTACATAATAGGGTGTATATTTGTTTGATGAAAGTTGAATTTATAAGCTTTGATATTTTTAATAAAATCTGGGAAAACCTTGGATTAACTGATAATGATCTTAAAGATTTACAGGAATATTTAATTATCAATTCTGAATCAGGAACGATTATACAAGGTACTGGAGGAGTTAGAAAACTCAGGTGGGCCTTAAAAAATAAAGGTAAAAGTGGAGGTGTTCGTGTATTATACATAGACTTTTTAGTTTATGAAAAAATATACCTCCTGATGGTTTATCCAAAGAATCAAAAAGATAATATAACAGATAATGAAAAGAAAATAATTAAAAAACTTGCTGTAGGCCTTAAAGATGAATTAAGGAGAAAAAATTGTGAAAAAAAGCTATAAAGACTTATCAATAGGAGAAGGAATAATTACTTCTTTAGAAGAAGCTATAAAATATGAAAGAGGGGAAAAAATTAAAGGTTTAAAATCTCATTCAATAACTGTTGCTCCTCTACCTGACTATAAAGGCAAAGAAGTAAAAGAGATAAGAAACAAGCTCGGCTTAACTCAGACTATATTTGCTTATGTATTTGGTGTCTCTATAAAGACTGTAGAAGCCTGGGAATCCGGAAGGAATCATCCAGCTGGTCCTGCGCAAAGGATGTTATCGATCCTTGAAAAGGATAAAGGATTTTTGAAAAAGTATAAATTATTAGGAAAGAATTGATTCTGTCTGTTTCGTAGTCTGTGGTTCAACAGGAAAAACCTGTTAGTTTGTCCAGGGCCGTATAGCAATGCGTAATGCGCCGTGCGATCTGTATAAATATAACAGTCTGCAGATATTATTATTATATGACGGTATATACAATAAACCTCCCAAACTGGAACAGCTGTTACACTATCTGTGATGGGGATAACACTCTCCCGTAAACATATCACCGCTCCTTCTCCCGTTTCTTTTTTCAGAGATTTTAAAACGTCGAAACTCTTTGTGTCGCTCAAAGAGGGGGTTGCTGTTTTTTTCACTTCTATGGGATAGAGTTTTCCGTTGGTTTCGATTACAAAATCGATCTCTTTCTGATCATTATCGCGGTAAAAAAATACGGGCGCCTCTTTACCGTTATGCCAGTAGCTTTTGATTATTTCCGCGTAAACCCAGGTTTCGAGAATAGCTCCGCTCAAAGCTCCAGCTTCAAGGGTTTTGGGGCTATCCCATCCTGTCAGATAAGAGCAGAGGCCGGTATCCAGAAAATAGAGTTTCGGAGTTTTAACATAGCTGCTTCGGATAATTAAAACATTATCTTTTATTCTGTTAAACCGCTAATGAAACTTAGCGGTTTTTTTGCGGCAGCTACGTTAAGACTTCTATAAGTTGGGCGATGCGACGTGCTATAAATTAAATTGTCAATAAATAAATATTTATTGACCTAAGTAGCTTGACACCTTATATTATTGTTGATTATTTGTTAATAGAATGATATTATTTTGAATTTCAACATTTAGTAAGGGTATAATAAGATTATGTCAGATGAAAATGTAAAGATTATTAGAGAAGCAGATACAATATTCCCTTCAGGAATGAGTATTAATAAAGCCAATGATGATATTGTTATAATTGAATTTACAGCACCTCATGTAATTGAAAGCGGAGTATTAACTGAAATTAGGGTTGTGGGATCATTTGCAATAACAAAAAAAATAATGGATCAATTAATAGAAGATTTTCAGAGTAAGAGTGAAGATGATGAAACAAAGTGCTAAAAATATAAAAGACGAAATTGCTCAATATAGTTTTCAAAGCAAATCGATTAATAAGAATTTTTATAATGATGGAAGCTTAAATATTCCTCAGTTATTTAACCAAACTGATAATATTTGGAGAACAACTTTCGAGTTGCCAATTATTAGTATTGTAAATCAGGCAAGGGCTTTTAAAATAATGACACAATCAATTAGTCATTATTCTTTGTATTTACCACAAGGTTCTGTTGAAACATTTAAAAATTTTTCTGAAGTTATTACTTTTTTAAAGGAAAACATAGACTTAATTAAAGCTGATAGAGTAGCAGAATTAATTGCGGATTATATTGATGATTACAATGGAGAACTACCTTCTATAGATTCAGCAAAAGCAATGTGTTCTTTTTTCTATCGTAGTGATTTACCTTTTATCCACAAGTCGGAGTTGTCATTATCGGAAGAAGGATTTTTTACATTACACATTCAGAAAGAATCTGATAAACATCTTACTTTAAGATTTACAAATTATCATAGAATTGAATATTTGATTGTTACACCAAGTGAATGTGATGGATTGAAAGATACTATTACTGGTTTCTCCTCTTTAAACAAACTTCTTGACATAATTAAAGTATCGAAAATATACAAAGTGTTGTAACAATATGATCACCCTTAATGAATGTGATCATATTGTTAGATATGTTAAAAAATCAACTCTTGATAGCAATGGTCAACCTACTGTTAATTCATATCACCTAAGAGACGTAACTACTTCTGGACGTAGGGAAGATTTCCTGTCGTTTGATCATGTTGAATTTTTTGGTCATCAAGGGAATTTTGAAACATATAAACTGGTATTAAATACATATAAAAAAAGAAATTTTAACTACAAAAGTTCAGGTGTGCTTGCTGAGCATAATACAGGTTCAATATCCCGCCATGTAAATGAGTTTAGTGATGGGTGTATTTTTAAAATAGAAAGATCTTCTGAAGATTCCAAAGTAAAAGTTGAACCTATACCGCGAAATCTTTATGATGAATTTATTTTTGTTAGTACAATAAAACAAGTTTATAAAATAATAGATATTGAAGATAACTAAAGTTTCTAAAGAATAGATAAGTTCACATCGTTTCATATAGCTGAATGTTTCCGAAAATCTTTTCATCTACTTTCTGAACTGAGCCGAATAAATGGATCTCCTGAAGATATCTTTTATGTTTATTGGCTGAATTAATCCCCACCTCCACTTTCTCAGAAATAACTAAGGGAAAACCTGATGTTCTTAATAAAGGCTTACCACTCATTTAAAGGCGAAGTCACACAAAATGAATTCTTCTGATGATAAAAAACGGCAGAATATCAGTTGAATAAAATCAAAAAAAATAATGAAGTAAAGTTAACCTTACATTTTTAACATTGACTTATTATGTATAGTTTGCTATATTTACCGTAAAGAGTGAGTAAGGAGGAGTGGGATGCTTGATGTATTAGCCAAAAACATATACAGGCTGAGAAAAGCTTCCGGATTAAAGCAGGAAGAGGTAGCTGAAAGGGCTGATTTAAGCAGAGCAGCTTACCTGGCTATAGAAAAAGGGAAAGTCAATGCCAGGTCTGAAACCCTGCATAAAATTGCGGAAGCACTTAATGTAAGTATAAGAGATCTTTATATTGATTTACCTCAGCTTAAATCTGTACGATTTAGAATGAAAAAAATTACTGAGCAGAAGAAAAAGGCAAGAGAACAGGAGATAATAAAAATAGCCATTTGGCTTAAAGATTACAAATACCTGGAAGAGAAGCTTGATAAAAAAGTGGAAAATAAGCTGGCAAAAGTAAAAGGGAGTGATCCGGTTAAACTCGCTGCAAAGGTTAGAGGGCTACTTGGACTTGATCCAAACGAACCTGTCAGGGATATTTATGAAGTAGTGAATGCTGCAGGTATAAAACTTCACCTTGCTGAAATGCCAATGGATGACTTTTTTGGCGTATCTATTGGTGAAGCTGATGGCGGGCCGGCGATCAGTGTAAATGTATCAAAAGGTATAAGTGTTGAAAGGCAAATATTCACCGTTGCACATGAGATGGCTCACCTTATATTACATAAAGAATCTTTTAAGCCTGAGATGTTCGATGATGTTCCGGACGAAGAGAAAGAGGCTGATAAATTTGCCGGCTATTTCCTTATGCCGGATGACGAATTCAAAAAGGCTCTGGACAGATGCAGAGGGATGCACTGGGTGGATGCAATCCTTACTGTAAAAAGATATTTCAGAGTAAGTTACCTTACTGTAATAAGGAGGCTTCTTGACCTTGGAATGGCAGATACCTCTATCTATCAAAAATTCAATTCTGAATATTTGAAAATGTATAAAGTAAGCCTGAAAAATCACTATGAACCGGTTGCTCTTAGAGAACCAGATACCTCCTCAAGCAATATCATCGTTGAAAAAAAACTCCATTCACTTGTACGGGAAGCAATCGAAAAGGATATAATTACCATAAGCAAAGCAGCTGAGATACTTAATATTTCACACCATGATATGAATACTCTTGCAAACTCATGGAAGGAGATAAACTGGAAATTGAACTAAAAACAGTAATAACAGATGCCAATGTGCTCATTGATTACCTGGTAATCGATAAAAAGATTTTGAAACTGATACCAGGTTTATTCAAGGAGGCAACAATACCTATTGATGTGCTGAATGA